>Ga0209208_10006764_pt1 | contig 15766 bp, 10 predicted proteins | sample S1TSphfallax_3_FD_187694 | JGI IMG/M metagenome (GOLD analysis project Ga0209208, IMG submission 187694) | Host-associated microbial communities from peat moss isolated from Minnesota, USA - S1T2_Fd - Sphagnum fallax MG (SPAdes) (version 2) | ecosystem: Host-associated > Plants > Peat moss >...
AGGTCTATTTTGATATGAGGATTTTTGAAAGATGATATTTTGGCTTGTGTTGAAACTTGAGATTAATAATTATCGAGTTATAGTATCTTGAAGGATTTTGGTTTCTTATAGAGGATGTTTGGGAAGGTTATATTTTTGAATGGTGAAATATTTGAGTTTCCATAATTCTTCTTTTGCCTGAAGATACACCTTTTAATGTAAATGGCAAGGCCACAATGTGACACACCCCTTGTTAATAATGGATGTCAGTAGGGGCAATAAAGTTATCCGTAAAGTTAGGAAAAGATGGCATTGGAACATGTCACATAGGGGATGAGATTTCAAAGAGTAGGGGATAAAAGTACACTGGGCTAGTTTAGCCCCAAATTTGGTACTAAACTGAGTTCGCCCTGTCCCCTTTTTTTTTTTTCCCTCAACGCATTTCAACCACTCACTGCTGCTGCTATGTGTACTGTAGCTATAAATGTTCCCGAGCCTCGTGCATTTAATGCTGAGTTTCAGAATTTCATACCCTTATTTAATAAAAATTTGATGACTTTGTGGATAACAGCCAGGAGGGGATGAAGCATCAAATGAGGGGGGCCAACTCAGGCTCAACAGGGCATCACTTTACGGATAACTCGAATACTTTGCACTTTTTGTGGCAGTTTGTTATTAGTGGAAATCAGTAGTGAATAATTGGCACTTTTTGTGGTAGTTTGTTATTAGTGGAAGTCCATTCTGTGAACTTTTGTGGCAGTTTGACATTGAAGCAGAGAGATTTTTTTATTTGTTTTGTTTTTTAATTTCACGCAAGTGACTAATTTTTTGTGAAATTTTACATTTTTCCAAGTTCCAGGGCCCAGGCTTTTATTCCAGTGTTGGACTGGTGTATACATTTTTTAATACCTAACTGGTTCTTGTATTTAAGGATCCTCCCCATTTTTCATACCAGTCTGATATGAGTATATTTGCACATAAACCCACTGGTAATATATAAATATGGTTGTTCTTGAATCTTGGGCTGGATATAAGTATAGTATAGATTTTTATTTTTATTTTCCCCATACCAAGGGTATATCAGCACTGGTATGAATCTTGAATGTGCCTCCAATTCACAAACAAACAAATTACAAATGCACTCCATTCAACTATTACAAGCTTTTTTTTTGGAAAGGAAAGCCAACGACAGTTGAAAAACAAACACACATCTTGCAATATACTCCAAGTGTTTAGAATTCCCAAATTGATTAAAATAATTACTTTCCAGTATTTTTTTTTGTTCAAATGTAGGCTCTGCAATTATGTTGCAATTCAAAATTATAACACTAAAAATCACAAATTGCAAAAAAAACTGGCCTTCGAAGAGCTTGTGTAGTTCAAATGGAAAATATTATTCAATGTCCATTTGCCAACAACAAACACCAACTGAAACATGGTAGCCCAAGTGAACATATTGATTCCAAAATAAATTTATTATAAATGGATTCACAACTCTAATCTTAAGCATCATTAAATTGAAAAATGGCACAACTTGGAAAGGATGCATGAAGTTTAAAGTCTAGTTAAAAGCAAGTAATACAAACTATAGCCTCCATTTCAAATAGTTCAAACCTAAGATTTCAAAATGATACATAGCAATTTAAGATTTTGAAATGTTACCTAGTAGTTTGCAAAAAAAGCTTCTAACATTAGATGCACAACTCCTACCACAACCCTAAGTTGAACACTGTCATAGAACATAGAATGTGAAAAATCCTACAAAACAACAATTAAAACTTGAACATGTAGAATTACAATTTTCATTCTTCCCAATTCACAACCCCCAAATTAAATAATACCAAAAATGAAAGATGACAAGCTTTTGAAGGATTTCCAAAAGTTGATTTGCAATTGCACTGCAAGCAAAAATGTACAAACAATTTGTGTTGAATTTGTTTGGGTAGGCCCAACAATGATACCTACTGCTGAAATTCACCAAAAAAAATGCACATATACCTCAAGCAAGATCCTCCTACAAGAGACCAACCTCCCCTAACTCATTTTCATGCTCCTCCAACAATTCAACTTCTACGTTTCAAAAATCTCCAACAATACCTAATGCAAATGAAATACAAGTTTTTGGACAACTTTCCCAAACATCATTTGGCTAGTTTTATCATTACCAATGTATCTAAGTTGGTAATTCTCAAACGACAATGCCACAAGCTTGTGAGTAACACTAGAACTAAGAAAATCCTTTTAGTTCTTATTTGGGACCCAAGTATGCCAAGAATCTACTAGACCGAAAAAAACAACATTTGGCAACCTCATTATATTCTCCTTATACCAAGTTAACCGTTTGGGAGCCTTTTCTTCAACCATCACAACACTATAGAACAATGATAACTCAAAAATAAAGAAAACATCATTAGTTTTTTCAATAAACACAAGGATATCAAAAATGAAATCTGCAACTTATGAATTGTTGTTGCAACCAAAAAGGTTCAAGAACTTGTTACTTTTCATGAACAAAGGAATCACAGTCTTCCTATCATATTCGAAAACAACCCTAGTTGCCTCCTTACCCACAAGTTCCCTAATCTCCAAATTTTTGTATCAAAGGTCAAACATCAAGGCAAACATGTTATGGGTTTTATCCATCTAAAATTCAACAACAAAGGAAATAAAAGGTTTTAAGACACTTAAAGGCTCCGTTGCCATGCGGATACACAAAATCTCCAATTTTGAATCAAAATACTCACATTATAGAAGTGGTTGTTGTTGGCCAATTGTGTTTTCAACCTCATAGTTGGATGCTAATGACAATAGCAGCAAGTAGTGCAACAAATAGAAGCCAATAGCTTCTAGATTGGTTCAATACATACTACTTGACAAAACATGTATTTGATTAATTTAGGACATTAGACAACCCAATGGATGGGATGAATTCCACTTAGTGGCCACCTAATTTAACAAGTTTGTGATCATTTTATACATGAATATTATTTAAATGTACATATATGAATAAGCTTATTGTTAAGTAAACATGAAAATGTCACCAAAAATTCCCAAAAAATAACATCAACATGGACACATTGTGTTTAATGACAGAGGGGAATGATGGTGGATATATGAGACATCAATGTGCAAAAAACCAAAACTTGACAAATTCTCCAAAAATGATAATTTTTTTTAAAAAATCATATCAATTTGATGGGAGAATTACAATGGATTTCTAATTCGTCTAAGGTGATTAAGCCCCTCAACTCTAATTATTCTCATCTTTGTAACACATATTATGTCAATAATTTAGAAGAATTATTACAAATTGAAGGTTAATGCTACCATTAGTGACAACAAGAAACTCAATTCTTTGAGTTTTGGGGAAAAAAAATTCCAACCCAACACTGGATCAAAAAATGTTACTTGTACTATAACAAATATATAATAGTTTCAAAACCTATATACCATGAAAAAGTATTTCACCTAGTGCCCACCCAATGTAACACAATATATTATTGAATATGAAAGTCAACCCTCCCATTAATGACAAAGATAAATAACAAGGGACACCATGTTAATCCAACAATGACAAAAATGTTTATGAATCCAAATATGATGTTCACTAAAATAAACACATTACTAAATTTGAGTTTTATATACTATGAAAAAAATATTCTGCTTAGTGGCCACTATGTGATATATATAATAATAATAATATAATAATATATTATTGATAATGAGAACCATGGGTTAGTTCAAATTAGTAGATTTGAATTGTATATACTATGAAAGGAGTACTACAACTAGTGGCCACCAAGTGATATATATAATAATAATATATACTAATAATGAAAACCATGGGTTAATTATCCCACATGTGACCAAAACAAAAAAAACAAACAACTAGATGATACATAAAATAAAAATAATACAAATTTATTGATAATGAAACCATTAATCGCAAAAAAGAAATTCAAATGCATTGGGTTTCAAAGAAAGGCCACCATGCATATCTAACAATGGCTACACTCACATCTATAGATTTAAAAATGGTGTTTGACATTGTAAAAACATTTTTTAGTAGTTTCAAATTTTATATACCATTTTTCCTTGTGGCCACTAGGTGCAAAACAGTAGATTATTGATTTGAAAATACAAGAATATAAGGTTCAAAATTTTGCCTCAACTAAAATAGAATTTAAAAAAGGACTAATAAATATTGCATTTTAATTCACTAGCAAATGGTTGAAGATCTTTCAAGTTTCCTAGAAAAAACATTAGTGACCAAACATAGTACTTAGGGCTCCTAATCAAATAGGTACTCCATCTTTTCGTGTACACAAATCCAAATCTCAACACAGATATAATGAACTTAAGAACCACAATTACACCAACCTATCAATCCTATGTAACATCTCATCCTTTCCATCAAAATGTCCTTACAATTATTATAAACACTAACATTTTGTCTATTTGTTCTTGCGCATTGAAATCAAAAGGAAAATTTTAACAAAACTACCAATTTCCAACTTTGGGTATTCCTCCCTATTTTTACAACATATTAGTTAAAAACCCAAAAAATCAACAACACAAAGATAGGATCAAGGTGCTTATCTTCTAAAATGCAACCCATTTGTAAACTCGTTATACAAGCTTCCTCCATCATTGGCACTTTCCCCATCCACACAAAAGAAAAAGAAAAAATGTCACATTAATATTTAACTTTGCACAATTTAATGGGTGCAAAAGAGATATCATGAACCTAACCGACCCCCCTAGGTGACTACTTATTAGATGTTTATTCTACAATATTCTTGGAATCTTTTGAACAATTTTTTTTTTAAATCTTTAAATTTTTCATCACACTATTATGTTAAATTTTTTGCTATAAATATGCCATTATCAAAAAAATTCAAGTCCATTTACAAGTCTTTTTATTGTGTAAAAGCACTAGTTACAATGTTTTCAAAAAAAAATTGGATATTTTTCATTCATTATACTGATTTCAAATTTTTAAAGTATATATACCAATATATTGAAAGTAACATTATGTGAAGACAATTCCATTTGGAATTATTTAAATTTTCTTTAAATGTTAAATACACAAAATCAAACATTATTTACAATTGTTTATGTACACATTAACGTGACTGCACCCTAATAAAACCATAGTAATCTCTAGAAGTAGTACCTGCAAATCATATGGCATTTTTGTGAATATAACAAACAAAATAGAAGGTAGTTTAAACAATGCAATCAAAAAAATAGGGCACAAAAGTGGCCAACCAAGCCCTTAATCCATGTCAAGGTATTTTAAATGAAAAGTAGTTTTCAAATTCCAGAATCTTCAATCTCTTAATTGTCATCAAACCAAATTATAATTTATATTAATATTATGGACATTTGATGGATTAATACACATCGAATTTCCTTTCATTCAAGCTATTGTGGTCTTATGTTGTGGCCATTCATCATTGAACACATATGGAACTTTCAAGATGAATCATTCATACCTTATGGGTATTCAATGTAATATGCCACTACAATCCTTCCACATGCAAGAAGTCTAATATGATTACTTTTATTATTGGAATGACCTCATGTTAATGTTTGCCCCCTTCCTTTTTGGGTTTAGGATAGGTTGAAGTTTGATCGGACACTATCTACTATGGGAAGGAAATGGAAATTTCATATATCTAATATGAATTGTAAGATCTTTGTTGTGGAGTTTGACCAACATCAATTTGAAAGGTATCTACCTCCTCAAACCTTCATGTTGTATAATGTTGGTTTTGCAATTGTTTAAATTATATGATTTGATCTTAGGGAGACAAGACTTGGAGATCTTGCAATTGGTGTTACATTATCAAGATTCTTTGTACGAGTTATAAATATGAACCTAATGACATCTACAAATGATTAGAATTGGGTCCTCTTTGATGCACAAAAATGTTAAGTTCTTTTACACCTCATGATGGCCCTATACTTTAGTTTGAAATACGAAAGGTCTAATGTAATGCGTAAGGTAGGACATATATGGGTTGCTTGTTGACCTTGCTTTGTTAGAAGGATTTCTTAAATTCTTCAAGCTAAAATATAGGGACATGTTACAAGAGGGTGATTAGAATATTAGATTAGAGTTTTGTGAATGTGAAGCCACTATGCTAAGTTAGAAGTTTTACAATAATGGAGAAGGGGGGTAAAACCAAGCTAATAGGAGCCAATTTTGGCGTAACTAGTCCTTGGTTTTAATGTTCATAAGTCTCATACACTTTGTTAATGTTGAAAATATATGTCATATTCATGTGAACCCCTTTCTAATATGTTAATATAACATAGAATACCTTTCAACACATTTTTAAGCTTGTAACCAATGTTTTTCAACACAATGAAATAATGTAATAACATTGTTTAAGCACCGTTGTTTAGCACTACCTTTGGACATTTCATCCAATCCTATGCTACCACATCATCTTTTGAAAACTTGTCATAATGATTCAGGAGGTTGTCATTGGCTCCTATTAACTTGTTTTTACCCAAAGGTGTAAGCTTAAGTCTATGTATGAATTGATGACATTTGCTTCAATAACAAAATTGAGAACAACATGGTCATGGTAATGAAAATTGAAGAAAAACATGCTAATAAAAGTTCTAAGGTTGAATACTGACAAATGTTTGAAAGACTTTTACACCAATCTTGGGATGGAAGGCAATTCTCAATGCAAAGGAAAATCTACAATACCAAATAAACCTTTTAACACCTCTCATTGTGAATTTTTACATTTGGATCTAGAAAACAAAAAGGTGCCTCCCTATCTAGGTGATATCTAGATGTGTCAGTACTACTAGTAAAACATAACAGATATGTGAAGATTTTTATCCCAAGGATGGAATGTTTGTTTAGGATTGGTGATAGATTGGAAAGGGTAGAACATGTTGAAATGACATCTAGAATCATAAATTTGATGTTGGAAATTGATCAAACAAGAGTGCACATGTGGGTTGCTGAAAATGAAGATCATGTAGATTTCTATGTGTATTCTTGAATGCAAGATTATTGTTGTTGATAAAGCAAGATTCCTATCTTCTCTAATGTTTCATGATGACCAACCCTAAGGGCATGGATGAGCTATTGTGGGGGAAGGAGTTTGAAGATGTTCTAAATTGGATTGAGTAGTTGGAAATGGCATTATAGGTGCATGGATATGATGAACTCAAGTTTTTTAAGATTGCAAGATTGAATTTGCAAGGAAAAGTTAAAGACTAATACAAGAAACTAAAACTTGCACCTACTTATTGGAATGAAATGAAAATTGGTATGCAATAGAAGTTTGGAGATGTAAATTTAAATAAGTTAACAATGAAGATGGATGCAACGAAGCCTAGGAATTTTGGTAAAAGGTTTAATTATATTTTGATAGGCTCGATAAGTTGTTCAAAAAGGGAAAGGTGAAGGATGTTGAACAAGGGCACATGTTTCTTATGCATCTACATTTGGAGATCAAGAAGTTATGCATGGTGAAAAGTTATTATATGCACATTGAAAAAATGTTTGTTATTGCAAAGGAAGTCAAAAGGCTATTTGGTGAATTAAGGGAGATGCCATTTGAACCTCTCAGGGAAGAACATGAAGAAGGCACGAAAAATGATATTGCATTGAGAATCAAATAATTACATTGAATGAATCATTCATCAATTTCTTTAAGGGTTATTTATTTGGTGTTGGAGCCATTACTCTAGTAGCCAATAGTTTTACTATGTGTCAAATTTGTGAATCCATAAATCATATTACTACTGCCTACCTATGAACAAAATACCTAAAGCCAAAATGTGGTAAATGTGGTCATCCACATAAAACAGAACTATGTGGACTAAGGTGTGGGTATTGCTCTAGCATGGGACACACTAAAAACATATGTTGGAAATGTGGAAAGGATGGTAAGACACCATTTGTTGCCAACAACTACTTAGAAGTCTTGATTAATGATGAAGCAGCTACATTGGAGCAACTTAATATATTGTGAAATATGAAACATGATGTAATTTCAAAAGCCATGATACCTAGAAGGCACCTCCTGCAGAAACAACAAATGGGGAGGCAACTAAAGATTAAGAGGCTAGACATGTGGAAATAGCAAAAGTTCCATGATTTGATCCAAAATACTCAACCATTTTATAAAAGGAAATTTTTCCTTTATTACCCATGGAGTCCATCTTGGCAATACTTGGTGAATTGGAATCATTGGAAAGTTTGGTCAACTTAGCAAAGAAGAAGCACGATGAAGGTTTGAAGACAATCAACCTAACTAAGGTTGAAAGCTCTCATGCGGTGCAAAAAATTAACATAAAAAAAAGTCACTACAACAAGACATTACATTTACTTGTTGAAATAAACAATCACATGGTTAAAGGTTTAGTGGATATGGACACCTCAATGTCTCTGATCTCTGCTAGTGTGGTATGAGAACTAAACATTATACACTTGGTTTCTAACTCAAAATTGTACAAAATTGTATCAAATGTTGACACAAGCTCTTGGCAAAATTACTGAGCTACATGTGAAAGTTGAAAATGTTCAATGCCTTATGACCTTTACGATTATGGACACAAATAACTATGATCTTTTGTTGGGTCTAGAGTTTTTCATCAAAATAGGTGTTGTGGTGGATGTGGAGAAATGAATAATTCAAATTAGGCAAGGATGAAGCAACAACATACAAATCCTATCATTGAACATGGTGAATATGTTGTAATTAGTGACAAATAAAACTACAATAATGATGGGGAGAATTAAAGAAAAACTCTTTAATTATGGGGCATTGGACATCAACCATTAAGGGAAGAAGGGTTGATTATATAGAACGGTGACAACCCATTATTTGGTGATGATACAAACTCGGATTCATCTAAGAACTTTGATGAAGAGATGGAAGATTTGGCAAATGATGGAACGTGGACATTGCCAATTCATTCCAAAGAGGATGAGGATCTGATGGATAATGGGTCAAGATTTTTTGTGTAGCATGAAGGACCCAACCAAGTTATGAATTTGATTCTTGAGAAACACACACACAATGTGTTATTTAGTGAGATATCTAATTCGGGTGACTTAAATGACTAGATGTAGTGTGTAGCACAAGATGAGGATATAAAAAATGAACAATTCATGGCTACAAGGGGTACATTTGTGTTAGACATTTTTCAGTTAAATGCTAGTTCAAGTGCATTAGGGTGTCACAATTTCAGCAAATTAGAATCCTTTTCAAAATCTTTTTTTAATGTAGTTGCAAATTGGCTTAAAATATGAATATTTAAATGATATTGAAAGTAACATTTTTTTTCCATTTCCAATTTGAAATCATGATGTTATAAGACATAAAAAATATCAAAAAAGATTTTTTTAAAAATGCCTTAAAAGGGCTTTAAAAATAATTACAATTTTTGGGATTAAAAAATCATTAACATAATAAATTTAAATCACATTCCATTCATTCAATGGATCTTTATTTTTTAAAACATAATATATCCAATGTCCCAAAATTTTAAACACATAAGATTAACACAGTGTAAGATAAAAGTCCATATCAATGAGTTTTACAAGTGTGAGAAAAAATGTGGGCAAAATTCAAAAGTCCATTACTTATTGACTATCCACGATTTTGATTTGATTTTTTCATTCTTGGAAGGTTGATTATGATAGCTTTAAATAAATGAGTCTTTTTTTTCATTATTTCAATGATTTTTTTTTTGTATTTAAAAAATACAAGAAAAATTATCATTATGATGTCCATATAAGGTCACCATAGTCTGCAAACACCTAATAATGTGACATCTAAGGTGCCATTTAAAGGGGAGGACATATGGGTTGAAAGTAGAAACAAGATTAGGATAGACCTTAACCTAGGTCAAAAGAAGTCTATTCAATTATGGGAACTACTTGAACAATTTCTAAACATCTTTGCTTGGCATAAAGGTGAATTGGGATGTTGTAAATTTGGGAAGCATCTAGTGGACACTCAAGGCTTTCCCCCATGCAAAACAACTTCAAGCCAACTTTCATTCTAGGAAGAGGTAGAAGTAAAGACATAAATAGATGTGTTGGTTCCATTAAACAAAATGAAACTTAGCACCTTTAAGTATACATGTAGAGTTACATTACCAAAAGAAAAAAAGATAGTCATAGGTTTTGTGGTGACTATTGACCTTTAAATTTACAAACACTGTGAATGGCATTGACCGAAAATCTTTTTAACCCAACTTGGAAAATCAAAATGGTTCTTGCTTTGGATTTACAATCTAGATTTTGGCAAATTTGAATGGCTCTAGAAGATATTTGTAATCACCCTTCATCACCAATTTTGGGTTGTTTAATTGGACTATCATGCCATTTGGTATGAAAAATGCCACAAGCACCTTATTTAGGATTATGAAAAAAATATTTGGGGCTTGCAGCCTGCATGGATAAGTTTTTGAAGGTCTTTTTGAATGACTTAAATGTTCACATTATGATTTGAAAGTAGCATCTAAAACATCTTTGATTTGTGTTGTTAAAGTTAAAGGAAATTAACCTTAAACTTAACCTTTAAAAATGTGAATTTGGAAAGGTTATCTCGACATTCTTGGGTCATGTATAAGTAAGTTAGGATGGAACATAACCAAATCCAAGAAAAATCAAGGTTATTACATAATTTCCCATCCCTACATTTTATGATTGACATTCAAGCATTTCTTGGACTAATAGGTTATAGGGTATTAATATGCCACATGGCAAATTTCTATTGCACCACGTGTCACAATCTAAACCATCCAAATGTAGAAATTAAACGTCTTGGATTATTTCAAAATAATAAAGATATATTTTTAATTATTAAGAGTTGGGACACATGGCAACACATAATTTGTTCCCTTGTTCACCAAAAAAGTCGCATCCTAGTTGCAAGCGACAATACGTATATGATAAGTCAAAGGATGAAGGCGTATTTTGTTGATTTTTTCTTTCATCCAAAATTTGTTGTCGTTTGCAACTTGTCCAACACGACTATTAAGATTTTAGTTGCAAATGTCGCTTGTAACTAAAAATTAGTTGCAGAAACCAGTTGCAAAATGACCATTTTTTACTAGTGTTACTACATAAATTATGTGAATGGTTATTTTCAAATATCAATTTTGTTGTTTGACCCAACCTAAAAAGATGTGATGTTTGGTTAGAATTTGAACTATTAAAATGTTTTCACCTTATTAAAGGAAGCATTAATCTCAACTCCTATTTTAATGAAACCAAATTTCACCAAACCATTTATTCTAGATGCAGTTTGGTCTATACATGGGGTGGGAACTATATTGTCATAAAAGGATGGGCAAAGTGAATGAATGATTGCAATATATGTTAACAAAAGGTTGTCCTTATGCAAAAGAAGTTTCATCCCATGGAGGGTGAATGTTATGTGCTAGTATGGGGCACTGGCATATTACATTTTTGACAATACTTATACCATAATCATTTCACATTTAAGAATGACATGACCATAAACCCCTTAAATGGTTGGCTACTGTTTCAAATACCTATGGGAAAAGGGGCAAATTTATTAATATGCTCCAAGACTTTAGTTTCAAAATTCTACATTGAATAAGGTTTAAGCACATTAATGTGAATGCGTTAAATCAGAACCCTATGGACATTATTGAAGATGAGGATTCAAAGGATGAAATATAAAACTTTAGGTTGTTGCAAAGAAACTTATCACCAAGGGAGACCATACAAACATGTGCAAAAGAAGTTCCAAAATGGGGGTGGTGTTGTAACACTTGGGTAATAAAGGCTTTTTTAACCATCTATATATGATGGAAGTGGGGGAAACTATGGATGTAGAAGTTCAACAATCTAAGAACTAAGTTGATACCCCTGCAACTTCCAATTTGAATTATGAGAAACAAGGAGTGAACACATTGAAAAAGGAAGACATGAGCTTCGAAATGTCAAAATTCACTAGCATACTAGTAGAAGACACCCATGTCATTGTTGATGATAAAGATGGGTTAGATGAACCCAAAAAAAAAATTGATTGGGAACATTCCAAAAACATGGAGAGCTGGTAAGATGAGCTAAACATGACAATATCAAATGGCAAACAACTTTTAGATGAATGTAGTGTAGAGGAAAAGGTTAGGATTAACGAGCACATTTTGCATTACTATTGAAATAATGACAACTTAATGTTGAAGGGGTTGGTTGTACCATGACCCAAGAAACATTAACAATTTATTCTTGATTTACACAACAAGATAGGTCATTTTGGTGAAACACAGACATTGTATTATATCTCATCTCATGAGTCTTCAAACTCACTATGGTGTGCTCCTATAAATAATGTTAACAAATGAATAGAATAGGTATTATCAAAATTGAACCTAAAGAGCTCAAGAACATTCCCATCTAGGACCAATTCCATCATGTAGCATTTGACACATTTGGACCTCTACTTAAAACAAACAATGGAAATAGATACATATTGGTGGCTATTGATCCTTATTCAAAATGGTATGAGGCTAGGGTTATGGTGGATCATGATGCAAAAATTGCTCCAAGATTTTTGGAAGATGAAGTAATATGCATGTTTGGTGTTCCAAAATATATTATAATTGACAATGGATCTAAGTGGTTTACTAAGTTCAATCAATTGTGCAAAAATTATGTTATCATACACCAATACACCACACTTCAATGGCCCAAGTGTAATGGGATGGTTTGAAAAATTAATGGACCCTAAAACATGGGCTTGTTGTTTTGTCAACCACACCAGAACATGCCTAAGATTGGAATAGATAACTACTTAGGATTCTCTTTAGGTATAGGTGTGGAGTGTAGTTAAACACCAAATTATCTTCACACGCGGTTTTAACAAGTCTTACAACTAGGTTGAAGGCTAATAATTTTCTAAACCCATTGGTGCAAACCTTTGAGGATGATGATCCTACTACTATGGCTAAACATATGATCAATAAAATGCAACTTATTGCTAAGATGCATGGAGAAGTTGTTGAAAATGTTAATCAGGCACACATCAAATAAAAATGGGCATATGGTGCATGGAAAGGTAAACAAATGTTTCTTGGATTCAAGGAAGAAGAAACCTATGTGAAAATGAAGAAGCATGGGAAAAAGAAGTCCTTGACATCTAACTAGGAAGGACCTTTCTTATTCATGAAATATCTTGATGGTAATGGTTACTTTGATTAGGATGAAAAAGGAAGGATTTGTGTGGTTGAAGGCAAAGAATAGTAGCTATAGGACAAACTCTGGAGGGATTTACAAGTATTTCATGTTGTACCATGAAGTGTGAAGAGTGAGGGACGCAATCAAAATTTTAAAGGAAACATTACATTTGTGCCATGGATTTAGGGCTTTGTTGGCCACTTTTGTGACCTATCTTTTTCTGTTGCACAATAAAACTACCTTATATTTTTTCTGCTATCATTCATAGGAGTGCCCTTTGATGTGCAAGTACTGCTTCTGAAATTGCTATGGCTTTATCAAGTTGCACAAAGCTAAGGATTAGTGTGTCATGTTTTTGTTTTTCTTTTGTGTGGATGGGGTGAATGTCAACGATGGAGGAAGCTTGCGCAATGAGGTTACAAATGGGTTGCGTTTCAAAAGCTCAACACCTTGATCCTATATTTGTGTTGTTGATTTTTTGGGTTTTTAGCTAATATGGATTCCAGGTCAACTTCTCATAACCTTTCCATGATGGCAATAACGAATCAACAGCATTGGAGGAGCATCATCACATAATTTATCATAGATCCTCCTCCACGCACCTGGATCCCAAACATCCTTAAAACCAAAATTAGGCCTCATATCCATTGACAACTTTGTTTCATAGCCTACTGGTTTGATTGAAACCATAGGTCTCTGAAAATTCACTATTGAGAAAGTCACAAACCCTTGTGACTGCAGATGCCGGTGTCCTTAATACATGGAGGTGTTCAGTGCTCACATCCTGGGCCCCTCAAACAGAGAAGTAGCTGTCAATAAATTAAAAAGGCCACTGTTTGGATGCATGTCCAAGTGTCCTCAACTACTATGGCTGCACAACTACTTGTATATCTCATATCCTCCATAAGATGTGGGCCCATTTTGTTTCCCTTGCACAATGTTCAGCCAATTTTTGCCTACAGCATAGACATTGAATAAGGAGTGCAGCACAAGCAGATCAAAGACAGATAAATCCTCAGAGATCTCAGGACCCGAGTCTCCTGAACAGTTCCCTATATCAAGAACCACCATATTGAAACACAGACAAGTTAGAGAAGCTTGCAACAAACTGTGTGTCAAAAAAAGAGGTCATCTTAACCCTTGAATTTCTATGGTTGTCTCCACAGTTTCAGTGATTCAGATGCATTGACAACTCCTGTTCAGGCACTTAAATACATGGGGATTTTGGTAAGAACCTGAATTGCATCACAGAAACTACAGATATTGGACTACAACTCTAGATTTTGGGGTCTACAATTGTTCATTACAGTTTGTGAGAGCATTGTCTAGAAACCATAAAATTCAGCACACACACAATTGGCATTAGTGAAGACCACATTGTTAACATAAGCAATGTATCATGTAGGGATGATCACATGCCTGTAAGCAACAATTGAAAATTGCACACATAACATACCAGGATTCCTTTGTGTACAGATAAGCTTGTTGTCCACCAGACCAGCATCTGTGAATTTTATGATGCCTTTCACCCTCACAATTCCTTGGTGGCCAAGTGGTAGTCGTTTGCCTAGTATAATTGCATCCAGTGGATCTCCTGACCAAACAACATGGACACTAAGGGTAGGTTTAGCAAGACAGCAAGAAAATCCAAACAAATTATTTCTTCTAACCCTGCAACTTATGGAGACCGTGAGCAAATCAAGCTACAATGCATCAATTCTGCCAAAATTCTTGCAGCAAGGACCCAAAAGGAGGAAGATTGGAATACCATCAGGAGCAGGGATAATAGGAACTGAGCCATAATTGAATAGGCAAGGAAGAGGAGAAATAAAATCAATTATGCCGTTTTGTGACCGCTTCACAAAACTCCATTTTGGAACTTCTACCACAACCTCCACCAAGCTTGATAGCCCTTCTTTTATCGTGCTCTGCAGAGGAAAATCCACAGCCCTCAGCCACTCAGCCAGCCAGATATCCCCCAGACTTCCGCATCTCCCGCCCATACATCTAGCAAAATTCAAACAAGAAAAGTTTCAGACCTCCTCAAGCTGAAGCTGCAGCGAGGTAGGTGACAAGTAATCCAACGCTCCAATTCTTGACTTGTACCAACACCTAGCAGAACTTCAAGAAAGCAAGAACCGGAACTGCACTAGAAATTAGGTTACAAGAAATGGAGCAGCAGTGCAGACACATACCATACCGAGGGAAGCTCGGCGTTGAGGAGGCGGCCGCTGGGACGGGGGCGAAACTGTGGCGCAAAATGTCCGTGGCAGACGACGAGCCGGCAGGGAGGATGCGAAAAAGGAAGGAGGGGCATTCGCCATATCTATCGCTCCTGCGCAGCAGCAGCAGCGACGGGGTCGTCGCCAGAAGGCCTGCGCAAATGCGCTTGAATTCGTTCGCTCAGAGGCCGAAGTGAGAGCGGACTTGCATATCCGCTCCGCTCTGCACACGTAAAGCACCCCAACTTTTTTTTCCTTTGTATTTTTCGGTCCCTGTATGGATGAAAACCTGTAAAAGGAAGTTTCTCCCCCCCCGCGCGCTCTCTCTCTCTCTCTCTCTCTCATATTTTTTTCTTCAAGTTTTTTT
>Ga0209208_10006766_pt1 | contig 15763 bp, 18 predicted proteins | sample S1TSphfallax_3_FD_187694 | JGI IMG/M metagenome (GOLD analysis project Ga0209208, IMG submission 187694) | Host-associated microbial communities from peat moss isolated from Minnesota, USA - S1T2_Fd - Sphagnum fallax MG (SPAdes) (version 2) | ecosystem: Host-associated > Plants > Peat moss >...
CGGTGTCATTTAACTGAGGAACAAGGCCTTGTGTGGTGTGGCCTCCCATCAATGTCCCCTATCCAGTGGGAGCCATCCACCACCGTGATCAAGGTCACAAACACACACACACACACACACACACACACACACACACACACTCAAAGTTGGTTTCTTGCATTGTTGGATCTCAATCATTGCTCTTATATTTGCACAATTTGTTGAAAAGCCATCAACTTGGGATTGCAGAGTCTTTGTTTCAAAGTGCAAGAAGGTTATTAACACAATTGCAAAATCCCTCAAAAATGTTTGCATCATGAGATTTCAATGCTATTGTCCAGATACAAAACATGAAACACAAAGTTCTTCTTCTTCATTACAAAGGTACCATGTATTATAATAAGAGAGATTTTGCTTCAATGGAAATCAACTCTTTGATGTGGGGTGGGGGGTGGGGATTTGCAGGATGGAAACATGATAATGATGCGGGTGACATGGAAAAGAGCATTGTTGCATCTCTAAGAGATGGTGTTGTTGTCTGTTTCTTTCTGGCAAAAGATGGAAGCATGAGTGTCCAAGTTACCACTGTTGCCAGCCAAACTTTTGAGCTCACTTCCACCGGTGCAGTTTTGATGTTCCCTTCCAAAATCCATGCCAAGCAAAAACAAAGCAACAGCACTAGTAGTAGTACTACAACTACTTCCCTGAACAAAGAAGGAGGTAATATGATCCACCACCAGCTAGTAGTGTACCTCTGTGTTGCTGCTGCTGCTGCTGCCATGCATGCTGCACTAGAATTTTGGAAAAATCCATTGAAGAAAATGAGAGAGAATACTGATCAGCAGCAGCAGCAGCAGCAGCAGCTCAGAAGAAATTTTGTCAAACTTTTGGTTTTGTATGCAATTGTGGGTCATAACAAACCGTATGGGGAGAGGAGATGTTGTTGCAGCAGCAACATTCCTGGAGTCTCCTCCTTCTCCACCAGCAAGCTCAACAAAGAGTGTTGGGAAAGTGCCTCCCAAAGGGACAGAAGCAGCAGCAGCAGGAGGCAAAGAAAAAGAACCTCCTGCAGGGAAGAAGGAAGCAGCAGGCAAAGGGAAAGAAGCTCCTCCAAAGGGGAAGGAGCCATCAAAGAAAGACAGCTCACAACAACAACAACAACAACAACAACCTGTCGCTGCTGCTGCTGCTGCTACTGCTACAAAGGAAGAAGAAGAAGCCAAGGAACTCCCCATAAGCAACACACAAACAATACGCGACATACTCCTCAAGGAAAAAGGCGATGTGGAATTGTGGCGTTCTGTTCTACCATCAGGAACTGTCATTCGCTACAAGGAAAACGGAGGTGCTCAGGTACTAACTACTACAACAACAACAACAATGCAGAATCGTGAAGGGGACTTATTACAAGCAAACAAACACACACACACCCACACCCACACCCACATACACAAACAGCACACAAAACACAACAATCCATTTCTACTTACAACTGTTATGTCCATCTCTCGTCATCATGTGCTTTGATTTTGTTTTGTAGATCTTATGTCGTCAAGGCAATGTGAGTGAATACCGTAAGGATTTCCAAGGCGGAGGAGCTTGTTGGGTCACTGCAAACAATCAAGGATTTTTCGTCGTCCAGGTAATAATATAAGAAAAACCATTGCTCGAAGTCTGAACACCATGATGCATCATGACGCTTTGGAGGTTTCAAAAAAACAATTGGAAAATGCAACGAGAAGCATAGATTTGCAATGGCAAAAGCATTCATTCAAACTTTGGGTTTTGGGAAGAGGAGGCGCAGGATCCTCCTCTTGGTGCGGCAGAATCAGAGCCCACCAAACAACAAGATCCGGATCCGAAATCACCAACCTCTAAGGATGATGCTGCAGGTGAGAGAGACTGAGAGAGAGAGAGAGAGAGAATTCACATGATGGTAGCTCCGACATTTGAAGTTTTTTGCTCAAAATTCTCCGAAAGAACAAAAGACTGCTTTGAACTTCACTAATGTTTGTTTGTGAGGAGGCATTTGTCCTTGTACTCAGTGGAGATGGTGGTGTGGTGATGGGGTGTATGAACTATGAACCTTGAAACTGCAAAAGGAAAGGAGAAGCTTGGAGAAAAGTCAAGACTACTCGCGAGTCCTGATGCAAAGAAAGACAAGAGCTTGAAACAAGACACAAGTGCAGTAGTAGTATCGGAGAAGAACAAGAAGAAGAAGAAGGAAGGAGCTCCCGCATCACCAGATGAGGGAGAAGAAGAAGAAGGAGGAGAAGGAGAAGGAGAAGAAGCACAGGCAAAAGCGGAACAAGAACAAGAACAAGTTGTGAACCCAAAATTGGTGCAATTGCCGAATCTCAAAGTGGCGCATTTCTATGATCCAGATTCTGGAAACGAGATCATGACACGCGAGGATTTGGTGGTGGTTATCACATCGACGGAGCACAGAACATGTCTTGTGCAACATGCGGATGGAACGTACATACATAGTGAGACTAAAGAGATCTATCATGCTCAAGACGTTGTGACATCGGGGAAGCTGATGATGGAGCAAATCACCGAAGCTTTCCCCACCAAGCAACATCCTCTCATCGGCGACAAGATCGCCAACATTCCTCCCGATCGACCTGGCTTGCAAGTCAGTACTTTTGCTTCACCCCAAACCAAACATTCAGCCACTTGGCCACCTCTTGGTTATGGCGAAGCACCCCAAGACTTACCTGAACATGTGTGGCCACCTCGAGAACAAACTTCACCAAAACAAAGATACACAACACCTCCAGATCTCCCTCCAGAACTACCACAAAGAGACCCGCTAATCGAAGTCTCTACTACTTGGCATGTTCGCAAAGATGGCCAACCAAAGGTGCATGGAAAGGTGGGTGAGCAGCAAATCTTCTTCTCCTCTCTCTCCCTCTCTCTCCCTCTCTCTCTCTTCCCGACCCTCGCAATCTATTGTCCCAAATCTCTTGGCTCCTTCTTGTCGTTGTGTTTTTTTTCCTGAATTGTTTCTTCTTGGCTCTTCTTGTTGTTGTCCTGAATTTTTATTTATTTTTTCATATAAAATTTAACCTCTGCAATCTGTGCTTTGGAGTGGAAGATTTCTCAGGTTCATCTTCGATTGCTGTCGTCACCAAGCATATGGATCAAAGAGCTATCTGACACCAAAAGAATGTTTACAATTCACACATGGGCTGGGGTTTCTGTTGATGTTGCACACTGCAATCATGTGGATTTTTAAGGAGATAGCTTGATGCTTGATGTCTGTAGATGTTGCTGCACATTGCAATCATGCGAGTTCTTGATAATATAGCTTCATGTCTGTAGCTGTTGCTGCACATGCGATCATGCAAGTTCTTGATAATATAGCTTCATGTCTGTAGATGTTGCTGCACCTAGCAATCATACAAGTTCTTGATGATATAGCTTCATGTCTGTGGATTTTGCTTCACATTGCAATCACGGGAGTTCTTGATGATATAGCTTCATGTCTGTAGATGTTGCTTCACATTGCAATCACAAGAGTTCTTGATGATTTAGCTTGATGTCTGTAGATGTTGTTTCACATTGCAATCACGGGAGTTCTTGTTGATTTAGCTTCATCTCTGTAGATGTTGCTTCACATTGTAGGAGTTATTGATGATTTAGCTTCATGTCTGTAGATGTTGCTGGCACACATTGCAATCATGGGAGTTCTTGATGATGTAGCTTCATGTCTGTAGATGTTGCCGCACATTGCAATCTTGGAAATTCTTGATGATATTGCTTCAGATGTTGTTGCATATGCAATGAGAATTCTTGAGATCTTCTTCAGGGCGGGGTCTACAGATTGGGTGTGGAGTAGCAGTGGAGTTTGCAACTACTGATGGGCATTATTGTGTTACATGGGCAAAAGAAAACAAGCAACTAAGTGTTGCAATGCCTGGTGGCTCGATGATGTATGCAGTCGGGAATACTGTCACATTTGATCCCACAGATGGCTCCAAGAAGTATGATCCTTTGCAAAGTGAAGACAATGAGAGGAAACATGGACCTTTCACCAACACCAACGGTCTCTACATCTTTGATGTGGTGAGGAACTTTGCCATTTTCCCATTTTTTATGATCCCTTTTTTCTTTGGAAACTGTTCTTGTTCTAAAGAAGAAAACACACAAGAGACATTTTATTGTGCAAATTCTACACACCAGAGTAAGCACAATGTCACCAACACCAATGGGTGATCTCTACATCTTTTGATGCAGGTGGAAGGCAGCCTTTTGTTCACAAACAATGCCGGTGAGGGTTTCAAGGTTTTTGGACAAGGAACCAAGTTTGAAGGCATCCTGGGTGGCAAGTATGAAAGCCAGATTGCCAAAGAGGCTGAGGACTATGAAGCTGCATTGCTAGCTTGGGCATCCACAACTCCTGATGGTCTTCTGGATGAGTTGGATGCAAGAGCAGCAGCCAAGAATCCAGATGTTGAGGACCCCACACCACCTTCTACTGCACCTCCTGAGTTTCCCGGTCCACGTGCCTCGGTATCAGGTTGTCAATTTCTTTCTACTTTGCATGTAGCATTAAAAGTATCCACTAGGAGTCTGAATGCCTTTGATTCTTTTGTGTCCTTTTGTGAAGGTCATTGGGCATCTCACAAGTCCCCTGAAACATGTCAAAATTCAAGATCATGCACAAGTGCTGCCCACCATCACTCCTTTCTTCATTGGTTTACAAATATCTGCAGGTAGTATCTTGTTTCTTTCCAATTTGTCCTAGATTGTCACAGTTTTTTAGAGAAAAATTCAGGATTGTGGGATTCATGCTTATATTCATATGCTATTGCCATCTTGTGCAGCTACTGGTAAGGCTTCTCAGACAGCGAAAGAGCAACCAAAACCTAGTGGAAAACCAGCACCTCCAGCACCTACCAGTAAGGCAGCACCTACTGGCAAGGATGCTAAGGCAGTGAAAGAGCAATCCAAAGCAGGTGGAAAACTTCAACTTCCATTGCAACCAGAGGGTCCTCAGAAAGGCAGCAGAAAAGGCTCAAAGGCATCCATTTCTGACGATCTGGTATTTACATAAAACCCATCACATCTTTTGTCCCTGTTTTGGTGTTCAGCTGATTTCATAATACATGGGTGTTGTGCTGGTATGTTGAGGTTTGTTGCACTCATGCAAGCACTTTGTATTGTTGATGAATGATGAACTGGGGTAGACCATGTAATGCTAACAACTGAATTTCATGACCTTGTTTACAAACTGCCAGATTGCAGTACCCTCAAAACCCTATGATCCATTTGACGGTTTCCAGCTTCAGCCACCAGGAGAATGGAAGCCCCCAGTCCCTGGTTCTCGTCCTACAACTCCAACTCCGCCACCTTCTGAGTCTCCTGAACCAGTCATGTTGGGTCCATACCCACGTCTCTTTGTCATCCATGATGGAGGGCATGGCTACGAGATACTTCCTGAGGAGATATATCAACTCTACACCATTGCCAAAAGCCATGACCGAGAGTGCACAAAGGTTGATGAGCTGTTTGTGAAGTTGGAGGAAAATGTTGTGTTTCACACATTTGTCACAGTTGAGAGGAATGGAAATTTACCACCACTGACATTTCTGAAGGAAGAAGAGAAAACTGAGACTAGCTTCCCAGTATCACCAGCTTTGTTAACAAGGAGAGTGTCTCAGTTTGCACGTTGTTTTCAAGCCAAGCAAAGAAATTCAAAGCTACAAACCCGAACAAAATGTGATTGGCTACAACTGGATTTTATGTTGCCGAATCTGCCACGAATAATCAATCCTGTGCTGCCAAAGCTTGAAGCTGTGGTCAATGAGTCCTCATTTGTTTATCGTCAGGTGTGTGAACATCCATTCATCAATGAGGAGACAAATGGCCACATTGATAAGATTCTCGAGGCCTACGCAGAATGGCAATTGGAGAATCTCCAGCTCCAAAGGATTGAAAAGATAGTGGACAACAGAGATGATGACATGATTGCAATGGAGAAAGAGATAGCATGTCGCATCAGAGAGGTAAGTCAGAAAATTATGGGAGTTACAGGGGTGAGCTTGGCTTTTGATTCACCTTCTTGCTCATCACAAATTCATTCCATTTTATGTACGCACAATCTTCAATGCCTGGAATCTTTTCAGCCAGTGGCAACAACTAGTGAGTTATAGTTTTAAAGTTTTGTAGAAACTGGCAGAACAAGAAGTTCAAGGAGCGCGAAAGTGTCAGAACATAGAGATTAAGTCTGCAAAAAGGATTATTCGAAAAATGAAGCGTGAGGTGTCAAGAAAAGCTCTTGAATTGGAGAAGCAGCATAACGCTCTCCAAGCACAAATAGATGAAGATTGGCGCATTTTTGTGGAGAGCAAAGGTGGCCCATTCCTCTGCATGCATAAGCCCACAGACTTGCTGCAGACAGTACCACCCTTTCACCCACTCCCCGACATACGTTTCCTCTACTTCCATGCTGAGGAAGGCTTACGCTACCTCTTCATTCTCAAGGTCATTTTCTCATGCTGTCTGAAGGGTACAGATGATACATGTGACCTGAAGATTGCCAATATGAAACATGTTGTTGCATTGATGGATTTCACAAAAGACCATACAATGCAATAAGATATTATTATCCACATTTTGTCCTTTTTCTGCAGGATAGTTTGAAAACAAAGTTCACAGGGGTTTACACCCTAATTGGATGTTTTAAATGCAAGAGGTTTGAAGTTGGGTTAAGTATGTTGCTGCAGCAAGAAGGAAATTCAACAAAGTGGTCAATTGAGACATTGCCTGCAGCATCAATCAATTCATTCCACAGCAGTGAGTTCCATCTCGATTTGACTCAAGCAGAGGAGGAACAGCTCACAAATATGTTTTCTGAGATGATGAAGAAAGTTGAGGTACATGTCTCTCTTGAAATGTGCAGACTTCTACAAATGAGTCTCTTACAATGTGTTGAATTTCTCGCATGAGTCTTCTACAGACACCATCTCTGTGATCTGATGATTGTTTATGTTTGGGTCAATGGCCCAATTTTGCAAGAGGCTGCTTCTTATCCCATGATCTTATGATGTGTATTTGGAAGGGAAGGTAACAATTATGACAGAAGAAATTTTATGCTCAAATGCTGTTGAGGGATCATTTCTCTAATTGAGCAGAAGAGTCGCATATTTGCAATCTACAACAATTTTGTTTCATTTTATGAACAGGATGTAATTTTATTCTCATGACAGGAATTGACAGTAGAGGCACTGAAAGCTAAAGAAAAAAAAGCCAGGGAATTGGAAGGTGAAAAGTTTTGTCGGCAAGTTTTTTCTGAACTGGTATCGCTCTACATCATTCAATTTCATTCCTCTGCTCTTCTGAAAAACAAGTTGATAGTCCCTTTAGTAGAAAACTTGTTTTCATCTGGGTACCAACAGCATCATGGATGTCATTTTGATGATCATATTGAATAGTGTATCAGGGGATCAGAATGCTTATGTAGCAGTTTGAAGATGGGGTTCAAACCCATAGAAGAAGTGGTACTATGATTGTATCTTTGAGCAAAGTGTTACATCAATTGAAAAGTTCATTGGATGAATATGTGTGTGTGTTTTTGCAGCTTGCACCAAAGGAACCAATTGGTGAAGAATTCCCTCACGAGGAATCTGAAGACGAAGAAAAAGAACCATGCCTCTTTGATTTTCCTCCCACTTGGGTCTGTAGCTTTTTCCCTGGATCTGCATTTCTTTTGACCATCAGCAGTCACCTTAATTTCTGCAGTAAACAAGATGTTTCCATCACATTTCAGTTTTTGTAGGGAATGCAACCAAGTGCATTGTAAGAGTCTGTAGGCTTTACATACATACTCTCTGAAAGATGCCTCTTCATGTCCAACACCTGATAGACCTGTTGAAACATTACCGAAACATGTCTGGTAATGGGAAATCTGAAACTGAACTTTCTCTGAAAGAGTCATCTTCCTGTTGACTTGCATGTAAGGAAAATCCCCTAGTTCACATGTGATACAGAATTGCCCATTTGGGATTGTTATCTGAAATTTTAGTTTGAAGTGTGGATTCAATGAATGAAGACTCTCTGGGAGTTAATCACCACAAAATTAACATGAGCTGTTCTGTTGTACTGCAGCCAGAAAAACCAAAACCAAGACCGCAGGTACCTTCTTGAAGCATGTGGATTACACTTAGGAAATTGATGACTAGGTTAACACCACAAAGTTAACTTTACTAAAATAAGCATTATATACTTATGTCTTCTACATATATGCTCATTATGTATGTGTGTACGTGCATTTTATGCAGCATCTAGTTGAGCTCAGACCTGTTGTGCCAAAGCCATGCAAGCCACTACCATTGCCGTGTCGCACGTGTGCACCATGTGCACCACCATGTATTCCTCCCCCACCACCCCCGGTATGAGCTGCAAAATATCAGCTAAGAACTTTTCTTCCCTGGTAGAAGAAGCTGTTATATCTTGTGGGCTTGCAAGATGCCAGTTACATTTTAAATCAGCCATATAAGTTGTGGGTCTCCTTCTCAATGTGTACCAGGGTTGTTCAAACAGACGTTCACAACAGTAAACATTCAAACAGTTATTACGATTGCAGGACTAGATCTGGACTGGCATTTCAGTCATATCTTTGAAGTCTTTCCTCATAATCAACCAACAAGTGCTGAGCTTTAAAACGACTGATTCATCATGCCCAGCTCCATACTTAGATCCATAACATGCGCCCACATCAGGTTTTGTGGGCTTGTTGAACATATATCGGGCTAAGTATTCAATATGTTTGAGAACATAATGCAAGGTTGAGAGTAGCTAATTTGTCATTGATTCATTATGATGGGTTCAGAAAATCCCTTGCATACTTCCAGAACCAGAGCTGCCAAAGCCAAGTACTCCGGATTTGTTATCAGTGAATGAAAGGAAAGCTGCAAACCGGGCTGCACTCCGAGCTAAAAGAGCAGTATGTGAAACTTCTTGCAGAGTAGCCTAATCTACTACACTTCTTACTGTGCATGTGATCATGACTCATAACTGATTCTGATTCTTGTTGTGACCAAAATCAAAGAACTCCATCAAATTTTGATGTTGCATGGGAAGAAGTTCACACAAAAAACTCCCCACCCTTTTCATTCAGGCTGAGAAAGCATTGAGGGCAAAAATACTTGGGCCCAATTGGATGGTTCCACAAACATACAATTTTGATGACGAAATTATTCAAAGAGAAAAAGTCTTCAAAAAACCGTATGTCACCACCTTTACACAAATCCCATTTCTCTTTGTGAGCACAGCATTTCACCAGATCTCATTCCTAAACTGAAATTTAAAAAATAAAAATAAAAATTGTCAATCCATCATCTTCTCACCCAATGAAAGTTCCAGTGTTCACAAATTAATGGGTTAATGACAAAAATTGCAGATGGCGTTTAGCACATTGGGAGCAAAACAACAAGTATATTGAGAGGGAAGTGATGAATGAAGTAATAGTGCATTTCCATTCAATTGAGCGCATGCGACAACTAGAAGCTGAGCCAGTTTATTGGGTGACCCACCAGTTCCGTTTGATGCCAAGGGCTATTGACTTCCACTTTGTTCAGATTGGCACCATGAAAATGAAGGTCGCTCCCAATGGTCTTCACTTCAATCCTTTCCTAAATCTCTGTGATTGTATACTTCCCACACAGCATTCACATATTACACAAGTCTTAAATATTGTGGCCACCTAGTAGACCTTAAGAGACAGCGAACTGTTGACAAAGCAATTTGCTGAGGAAAGCATCTTCAAACCAGCTCTTATGGTGTGGAAATTGTGGACTTTTGTAGATAGCTGTGCTGCAGAATTTTCACGGCAATATTGGTGGTCGATTTCAAGTGAAAAAGTTGGATAAACTCTCCGTCAAATGCCAATGGTGGCATGGTCCTGTAAAAAACTCTCCTCCATTCTTGATCTCCCTTTGAAAGTCCATAGCTTCTAATTGTGTGGATGACAGCAGTTGAGTGCAGCCTATCCTGAAATTCATGATTTGAAGAAGTGCTCATCCTGAAACATGATTGATAAATTGCATAATGCTCCAGGAAATGGCCATGGAAGAATGAGAAACCACAACACGTAACAATGGGAAAAGAAACCAACCATTCGGGAAAAATAAACTCATTGACCCAAATTGCAAGTAGGTGAAGTTGAGCCAAACTAAAATTTACATTTTCAAGATGAGAATACACTTACTGATTTGGAGTTTTGGTGTGCAGATCCCACCTGGGCTTTACAGTATCATTCGGATCTATTTCCGGGGCTCTGTGCTTGGGCCTCACAGGAGCAAGGTATTACTTGTTTCCATTCTTGCACCCATTTGTACTGTCCATCAGGAAACTGAAAAAAAAATTGATGTTGAATATAGCCTATACTTCGAAAGAGATTTTTTTTTGAGGAGTATGCATTCTAAATTCCAATTCCCTTACCATTATTCCTTTTTCAAGAAAGCCTTAACTAAGTCAATCAATTTCCTTTTGCAATGAAATAATGGATATGATGATGTCCCATTCCGCAGGCTGAGATAGTAACAGAAAATGAGATTTTCACATTGCCAATCAGAGCATATGTGTGCAAGGATGAAGCACCTCCTGATCCTGAAGAAATGCCAATCCGTGAGCGAGATCCATGTGATGATCCAATTGATCCATGGGGTGCTTTCATCAAGTGCCAAAAATGCCTTGCACACCATTTGACATGGTGGGCGAAAAACTTGGGCTATTACGAATGTACAAAGTGTTGGCACCTTCATGTCACACAAGAATGGCTTGACAGAGTTGAAGCAGAAGAAAAACAGAAAAAGGCAGAACTAAAAGTAGATAAATCTCTGGGTTAAAAAGCTCACACACTCACATTCACTTCACAAGACCAGATGCAAGTAAACAAACACAGAAGTGCTGTTCATTACTCTCACCCCTGCACAAGCAAAACTTGAAATCTCCAAATAGAAAAAGAACTTGAAAAATCTCCAATTAAAAAAGGAAGTGTTGTACAAAGAGAAAGTGTTTGCTATGAAGATAAAACTTTCTTTGCAAGTTGAATCTTTCACAACCGTGCAAGATGATCCACATTGTGTGTTGAGGTTCCACCAATCACAGAGCTATGATATATGCAAAAGTGGCAGTAAATCCTTAGAATAAAAGCATGGATTAAGATTGGAACTGTTGAGCACTAGGTAAATTTGAACACACATTTTGGAACACCAAAGATTGCACAAAGATAAAACAGAATCAAGCCTGCAGAATGATTCAATATATTTTGAAGTTACTCATAGATTAATGCATCATATGCCAAAGAAAGAAACAATAGAATAGGAGTAGACAGAAAGTTTACCAAGTAGTGTAACTGAGTGAATCTTCTTCATCTTCAACAATACTGATGCATTGCCGCACCCACTTACCCACTTTCAAGGTGTTGGCCACTAATCCCAAGTTTCCAACCACTTTTGCTGTTGGTTTTATGATACATATATATATCACCATGTTTGAAACAAGACTTGTCACCCTACCAGTGCCGCTAGTCTTTTAGTCATTGAGTCTTTTCTTGATTAGAACGCCAAATTGTATTAAATTGTACACCTGCTTGTGTGGCCTTCAGATTTAAGTACCACATAAAGTACTACAAATGATTTGGTTTTTGAATTTTTGGTTGCCATGAGCTGCCGCTAATTTCACCAGGTCCACCTAGTTGAGGTAGGCCTGAAAAAATCCTCTGCAATTTGAGCCAACATTATCCACTTTGCTATGTAAGATTTCATGTAGAATTTTCATTCATTGCGATTTGCTCTGGCTTTGGCCTCAAACCACCACCCTAAAGGGAGAGCAGAAGGCATTATGGACCAACGAGTGATCTAAAATTTCATTGGGCCATTTGCCCAACTACTCAAGTGTTAAATGTCCCTGATTCAAACTTGCATTGCTGTTGGCAACTTTGATGTCATCTTAGGTTTAATTTCCTCACAAAAAGTTGCAACCATTTGTTTTTCTTGGAGAAAATTTTTCTTGATTTTCCTACATTTGTTTTTTGGGGGAAATCTATCTTGTGGATGATGGCTATGCTTGCAGTGTTTTTAGACACTTTCACCAATACTACAGACTCCAGTTGTTATGTCCTTGGTTGGTCTCTCAGATCCAACAGTGCTGGGGAGAAATGCAGAACTGTTTGAGAAACCCAACATGATTAATTAGTAATATTAGCAAGGTTCAAGAGATAGGGCCGCAACTGTAAGAGATATGAAACATAATAAGTTCACAGTTCTTGAACTCATGCTTCTCACATTTAGAACAGCATTGATCTCACAGATGATTTACACGTCCTTGAAAGAACCAGTGGTTTCAGATAATTTCTTTGACACAGTTCTTTGATTTTGAGAACATCAGTCAATGGTATACTTATACCCTACCCTTACTCGCCAGTTCCAGGTTCCAAAAAGTGAGAACCTCCCAACACACCTTGAATTGACAAACAAAATACAACAAACAAGAAAGGCCAAAGACAGTCAGAAGAGGCACATTTTGCCTTTTTATATTCAAAGCTTATTAGAGCTTTCCATTATTACACCATCTCACTTTCTTCTACATCAGAACACAGACTTTTTCCCAGTGGATTTTATGACCTAGCATTGTTTCTTCACCACTTGCCTGCACAACAGAACTATCTCCATCTTCATTCTGTTTGTCACCTTCTGATTCTGACAGGGCCATGAGGCTGTTGCAACATTGTTCTTCATGATCAATTTCTGATTGATGATCTATGAATTCCCTGCATTCTGTTTCTTCATTTTCATCCTCATTCTCACAAGAAACTGCTGTTACAGGTATGTCCTGACGGCCATCATCCGCATCATCAATAAAAGAGCTTGCAGGGAGGATTGGTGACAATTGCTTGAGTTTTGTGTTCAGTAACTGTAACCTAAAACCCCAAGAGACAAAAGAGATTGTCAGAGAGATGACAAAGAAGTAATGGAATTTGTGTTGTTGATCCTTACCTACTGCAAATGCCACATTGAATCACATCGGGGAATTGTTCAACATTAGCAGGGACACAACATTAGCAATCAACAACAAAAGCAGAAGCAGATTTGTAAACTATGAGATGGTGGTAGACTGTGCTCTCAGAATTGAAGAATGTAGGACACCACAATTTTGCATGAGCCCAAAACTATGACAAATTTCCTAACAAACACAAACCTGCAACTGGAATCATGACTCTTAGAATCAGCCAGGCAAGCAAACAAACCTTGAAGTCACAACAATCAATTTCAGGACTTGAAAGCACAGTACATGTATCATCATTCTACATAGACTACTGACAATTCTTTGTGATTAGTGAAGACTGGGAATCTGATCATGTTTTCATGAGCAACTGCTTGCTTCAACTTTTCCCCTTTAGTGTTTTGCAGCTAGTAGATAGAATGAACAAATAGATAGAAAAAAGATTTAAGGGATTACCACAGGCAACAGTAAACAGGAAGAGCATCAGCTATTTTAATAAGAGCACTTACTAGGCACATTCGCACTTGTTCAACACTTCAAACACTACACTGCACCAGCACCACCAGGTGACGGAGGCCAGGACATACGCCTTGGCTTCATGCTTTCCAAAAATTGCTCAGACTGTGTACTTGTGGTTGACACAGTCACCCCCCAATCTTGGGGATTCATCTGTAGCTGCCGGTGACTACGAATCAGTACATCATCTGAGCTTGGCTCTTCAACAGGTGCTTTCCATGGGGGAGGAGTGACACATTCAGAACCACCATGATCTGAGCCATCTTTGGCAGGTGTAGTGGCAGGTGTGGGCGGACACTGTACACGTGCCTGGTGCAGAGCTGCCACTGCATCACGCATAGCTGACAATGCTTCATAATAGCGTGTGCATGCTGCAAGTGCTGTTGGAATTGGCCTCAACAGCTCCTACACAACCACAGAGAAACATGTCTTTTACTGTAGGACTGGCTAGTCCTCAAGATAAACTTTCTGTGGAAACAAAGCTGAAGGAGATAACAGAGAGGACAGTAAAATAGAGTAGTGTCAAACAGGGGTTTAGAAGCAAGGAGAGTGGGGGTGTGTACCCCCCAGATTGCAGGTGGGTCCTTGAATGAATGGCTCCACTGAATGTCAACAGTAGCTGCTGACAATGCACCATAATCTCCGGCTGCCTTCACTAACAACTCTGAAAACTGTCGCTGCTCACCATCTCAACCCACCCAACAGACTAGACAGTCAGATGACAAACAGCATTGGTTTCAGTTCTTTTGGGTCCCAAGTAAGCAGCAACACTGTTCCATTATCACGGCATGGCTGTCTAGATTCAGTACAATCAGGATTCTATCTACCTTTGTGAAGGATGCATTCTCAGATTGCCGTTGTCCATATCATCAATTACACTGGCTGGCACATCAAAAATAACTATGATGATCAAATGGCATGACTTGATCCCCATGTGTACCTGATACTCCGTTTCTACTGGGATGCAGTCCAGGCTGTATGGCTGCTGAAGCCGTGCTATGATTCGGTCCTGCCCTCCACCCGTCATTCATCTATGTTCAGTTCTGCTTGCTTTCAAGCCGCTCTCATGTTGCATGAATGACCACAGATGAGAGATGGGATAACAGAGGCGCCACTGCAACATTGTGGCCATTCTATTCAACAAAATACCACTGTTTCTACAAACACATAAATTAGGTTTAGCAAATGCATATGCAGTACAGAAAGAATTGATGCTGCAAGTAACAGCAGGCAGATTCATCTGAGATAGCAGGCTGATAGCTGCTGTCTAATGCACCCATGTTGAATTCACCATCGCAGCAGCAATGTTAATTTATTTCATGTGTACGGTACCAAAATTTGCATCTGTGAGTGTCTGTATGTACCTTGTTATGAATGACATCTTGCAAGGTTGCAGTTGTCTTTGCCAGTGCTTGTGACTTCTTTTGAATCTCACTAACATGAGTCAGATGAGCGACCTTTTCATCATCCTGCCTCCCAGAAAAAAACCCGCCCCTTTTGAAACTTCAGGTTTTGCATTGGTGCACCAAAGGTAGGAGGAAAAATACAGCTCAAAGATGGTTGTAGTAGTATGCTGACATGATGTCAGGCACCCAATACTTCACATCCGTCCCAAATATTTTCTTAGATCAGACTTCTTCATAATGGGCAGCTGCCAACTTGCAGCATATGTGTAGCTAGAAACACAGAGAGAGAGGCAGACTGCAAGCAAATCTGATGTCTACAGCCAATTTGCAGCAAAATAATGCATAGCTAGAAACAACAGAGAGAAGCCCATGGCAAGCAAACCTGACGTCCTTGGAGCTCGACTTGCAGGTTTGCCAGGTTGCGCTGGACAGCTGCAAGCTCCCGAAGCACATGGACTAAAGCCTCCTCTCCCTTTCCTCCTCCTCCTTTGCTCCCTTCTACAGGTGATGATCCTTCCTCCTAAAATAAAACTCCAGCAATGTGGTGAATGCAATGCTAGAACGCTTGTGGTGGTTGAAGGATTCATACAAACCAGAACAAGAATGACAATCTTCAATGTCCCCCAAGCAAGCAAGCATGAGTGAGTGAGTGATTCTTCCCCCCCCTCTCTCTTCGTGTTTTGGGCTATTGCCTCTCCTGTTTCTTTGCTTCCGATACATGAATGGACCTCTGGTAGGGTTTCCTAAGCCATTGTCAGAAAGCTCCGCAGTATCTTCAAAGCTTGAAACGATGATGCACTCAGATTAATTGATGCATGGGAGTTGCCAAGGATAGTAGTCTCCAGTGC
>Ga0209208_10006767_pt1 | contig 15762 bp, 20 predicted proteins | sample S1TSphfallax_3_FD_187694 | JGI IMG/M metagenome (GOLD analysis project Ga0209208, IMG submission 187694) | Host-associated microbial communities from peat moss isolated from Minnesota, USA - S1T2_Fd - Sphagnum fallax MG (SPAdes) (version 2) | ecosystem: Host-associated > Plants > Peat moss >...
CATTTGCATGCATATGTTACCTTCCCTAGTATCACATAAATTAGCATTTGCATGCATATGTTACCTTCCCTAGTATCACATAAATTAGCATTTGCATGCATATGTTACCTTCCCTAGTATCACATAAATTAGCATTTGCATGCATATGTTACCTTCCCTAGTATCACATAATTTAGGATTTTCATGCATATGTTACCTTCCCTAGTATCACATAAATTAGGATTTTCATGCATATGTTACCTTCCCTAGTATCACATAAATTAGGATTTGCATGCATATGTTACCTTCCCTAGTATCACGTGCTTAACGTCGTCATCCCATGCAGATGTTATCTTCTGTACGACTTTCAAGGTGAGCATCACATGCAAATGTGATATTTTAACTAACATTATCTCAAATATTTCACAATTTGAAAAATTAAAGTGCATCATGAGGCACAAATATGTAAATTGAAAATGAAGTAACTTGAAAGGATGTTGATATCCAAACCAGATGACAAAACTTATCATCCATCTTTCATTCATTGTGCCCTGGTGGGTGCTAGTCAATGTTGGGCGGTTATTAGAATCTGGTACAGAGATACTCATTGATTATCAGCCGGGTATTATGACAAATTTGGTATGTTGAACATGGTTCTCAAAATCTACAATAAGTCAAAGAACCGGACAAAGAACCGTTCCTTCTTTGGCCAGTTCTTTCATGAAAACCGCAGGTTCTTTAAGGTTTTTCAAAGGACCAGACCCGCTCCCTCATTCCAAATTTTCTTCCAAAGAATCAGAACCGGCAGTTCTTCGATTCCTGATTTTCTTCAAAGGACCAGAACCGACGGTTCTTCGATTCTGGAATTGCTGAAAGAACCAGAACTGATGGTTCTTCAACCCTGGCATTGCTGAAAGAATGAGAACCTAAGGTTATTTGAAAAGTCAAAGAACCGCCCAACACCCGTTCACTCTCATCCATCCTGCCTGCCTGCCTGCCTGCTGCTTGAGGAGATGGCTCTCATTTTGAGAGAGAAAGAGATGAAAGAGAGATTGGGGAATTTTTTGTGGGACCAGACCAAAATTGCAAAAGAATGTGAGTGTGGGGACTTAGAGAGAGAGAGAGGGATGGGTTTTTGCATCCACACTTGGCAGCAGAAAAGCAAAGTGACCCTAGAACCACACTTGGCACTTTGTGGAGTGAAGCCGTTCATGCATTTGTGAAGCTCGCATGGCTTCCTCATCGTCTCTCAAGCGCCTGCTTCGGAATCTTCGTGCTCCTCCTCCTCACCCACTATGCTCTTCATCACTATTCTCCACTCTTCTCCATACCCACCTCACCTTCCCAACCAGCTCTACAACTTCTTCTAGTACTAGTACTAGTTCCAGTACTGCTCCTCAGTTTGTGTCCAGCTCCTGGAACTCAAAGCTACAAGCCCCATTGGCTAGCTGTGGGATCAGAAGATTGCTTGGAGGAGGATTTTGGGTCAGATCTATGGGGTCAGCAACAGAAGGGAAGCCCATCATCTGCAAAGGTAAGAAAGAAAGACAGAGAGAAACTCTTTCCTTGCTTTTTCCTTTTTTTCCCCCATAGCTTGAATCACTTGACAGTACTCATGTAACACCAGCTGCAGATCCTTGAGAACAGCAGCTTGTTTCCATTTTTGTGCACTATTTTTATTTTTTCCTTCTTTCAACTGGCTGTTTCTGAGATTAGTGGGTATCTTCTTGTCACCCATTTTTTGGCTCCCAGAATTTCAGAGAGATTTTCTGATGAATTGCAATGGCACCCAAAAGAAAAAGAAGAAGAAGAAGAAACAAAAGCATGAGTGTGATGAATTTCTGATGTTCATGTATGTGATCAATGCAGCGGCGGTGGCATATGAACCAAGTAAGCCTCTTGTCCTTGAGGATGTCGAAGTTGCACCACCCCAGGTAACCCTAATTTTTTTGTCTTTTCACCTGACAGGCAGGTATACCAGTGCTTGGACTGGAAGATCAGAGATTCATTCAAATGCAACTTTGGAAGATTTTTCAATGATGTTGAGATGCACCATCAAATGTGTTGTGTTTTCCAAGATGTTCTGCTTCTTCTTTCTTGTCTATCCTGTTGTTTTGTTTTGTTTTTTGTGTGTCTGACTGAATATTGCAAAACTTCACATTGATGATCAATTGTGCTGCAGGCAGGTGAAGTGCGAATCAAAATCACACATACTGCACTGTGTCACACTGATTTTTATACCCTCAGTGGGAAGGTAATTAAATCTTTGCACAAAACCTTGTAAAATCTTTCATAGTGTATCTGGAGTTTGGTTCACCAACACACTACTGTAGTGCAAATACTTAGAGACATCCCTGGTGGTGCTCAGTATGTGACCCTGCAAAAACATTTCTCAGATCCAAGTTTAGTCATTTACTTTTTGTGCAAACCCCACCCATAATAATACTAAAACTGAGACTATTAATAGCAAACTACCTGGACAAATCATTATGATTGGCCAATCAGAAACAGGGAGCAACAATCAGATCATATTTATTACTCTCTTCTCCAAGGCAGGTTTTCAGCTTTGCTGTGCCCTTTAACAACCTCAGCATATTGTGCAAAAATGCCAGTCCTAAACCATTTTGCTGAGCCAAACTTTTCTTCATCCAATTTTAATTTCCAGGGTCCAGTACTGAGGCCTGCTGGGGATGCTCTTATAGCAGTTTTCTGAGATGGTGTATGAGAAAATCTTTGTTGCAATTGGGTTTCAGTTGCTTGCTGAGATATGGGTAGAATATGATACAGTATGTATTGAGGGAATTCTAGGATCTCTCATGAATGGAAATAGCACATTGATTCTGTACCTTGCAGGATCCAGAAGGACTATTCCCATGTATATTGGGCCATGAAGCTGCAGGGTAAGACAAAATTCTCAAACCTGATTTGTTTTTGTTGTTTCTTCTTAGCCTGGTCTTTGCAGTGATGGAAACTACCTCTGTTGTGCTTGTCATTGAGCTTGACACTCTACAATGAGTTTTCATGTCCATGAGTCTCTGTGCCTCTCGGTGCTCAAAAACAGTGTGGACTTTTGCTCTTTGTGGACCTCAGAGACAGATGGGTTTCCTCTCTTTACATACAGATATGAAAGATCTGCTTCTGCCAGAGCTTGACATGGATACCGGATCTGAGATTGAAACTGAGTGGGAGCTTGTGTGTTTTTATGGTGGCAGAATAGTGGAGAGTATTGGACCAGGAGTGACAGAGGTGAAGGTGGGTGACCATGTGATTCCATGCTATCAAGCGGAGTGTCGAGAATGCAAATTCTGCAAATCTGGGAAGACAAACTTGTGTGGAAAAGTGAGGCCTGCAACAGGCAAGGGTGTGATGCTCAATGATGGCCATTCTCGATTCACGGTTTCTGGAAAACCCATCTTCCATTTCATGGGAACATCAACATTTAGTCAATATACGGTTGTACACGATGTGTCTGTTGCCAAGATTAATCCCTCAGCACCCCTTGACAAAGTTTGCCTTCTTGGGTGCGGCATCCCAACAGGTACAATGTGTAGTGTTTTTGTTTTTGTTTTTGCAATGCCAGTTCTTTTGTGCTATTGTTTTCATCCATCTATCAACTATACCTTCTGATACTATTCTAGGCTTCGAAGAAGCCACCCAAGCACCATAAGCAAATGTTGGGGCATGCTTTACTTACAGTTTTGTGATCACTTTTGTGGGTTCAGGATTAGGGGCTGTGCTTAATACTGCAAAAGTTGAACCCAACTCAAATGTGGCAGTTTTTGGACTTGGAACTGTTGGACTTGCGGTATGGTATACTACTCTCCCCTGTTAATGTTCAAAATAGTATTTGGGTCTTTGGACTTGGAACTCTGTTTTACTTGCAATATACTCTTCCCCCCATTATCTTCAAAACATTCAGAGATTGAGAAGAGAAGAGAAGGAAAATTTTGATAAGGAGGAAAAATACATTTCACTGCGCCCTTGAATGAAATTTCCTTCAACTGGATCATACTTGAGATCAGCACATTCTTACATTAAAATGCTGGATTTTTATTTTATATTTTGGATTTGTCTTTTCTCCCTTCCTCAGGTTTGTGAGGGCGCAAAGAAGGCAGGAGCTAAGAGAGTGATTGGAATTGACACCGATCCTTCAAAATTTGAGCTGGGTATGACCTACTGTGCCCCCTTAAAAACAGAGTAATATTTTTTGTGTGTGTGAAGTTTAGGGTTTAGGGTTTTACGATTTCAACACATTTCTTATACTTGTGTCATCTCACAGTTGGTGGCTAAAAATTGTACATCCGGGAAACATACACAAGCTTTGAGGTTATAGTTTGCCTGCCATTAGAGGTATACAAGGGAGTCATCCTTGTTGTAGTTGTGAGTTGATGATGGGTCATAATTTTATTGATTTGCGAACAATCTGATTCTTCAAGTGTGTGATTCGGGTGCGGGGTGCTGCAGCTAAGAAGTTTGGAGCTACTGAATTCGTGAATCCAAAAGACTTTAACAAGCCTATCCAAGAGGTAAAAAATGGGTGGTTGGTGGTTTAGGGTTCAGCAAAAACTGGAACCATTTTTGCAAAATGGGCAAAGCTGCGGTGTACATTAAAATTCTGCTCCAATTCTCTTCTTCATTCTTTCCTTTTGTGTAATTTAGAAAACTAAACCCTAAACCCTAAACCCTAGACCCGAGACCTTTCAATGGGTTGAAGAAAAATAACACTATCGGAGTCACCTTTCTGACATGCTTTTTTGGATGGATGACAATTTTAACTTTGCCAGGTGCTAGTCGAGATGACGGATGGGGGAGTCGATTACAGCTTTGAGTGCATTGGCAAGGTGCAAATCATGCGAGCGGCCTTGGAAGCTTGTCACAAGGTGTGAACACGAAAAAAGTAGAAATTCTTAAATTTTAATTTTAAAAAAAATAGACTCTTCTTTTTTTTAAGACTCTCAAAACTCCACTCATCCTACTAACAAATAACCACCTATTTCCTACCTACCCACCTATGTACCTACTTACCTACCTACCTACTTTACTTACCTACCTACCTACCTACCTAAAGTACCATTCGCTTATCTTGACTTTGTTGCATTTTTTTTTTTGGGGTCATTTTAAGCCACTCTCTTTTGCCCGCATTTTTTCGTGTTTGTTAAAATCACACTACTTTGGGGGTGCATGGTTTAACCCTAAATTCTCGGGGTTTAGGGTTGGGGTACATCGGTGATCGTCGGAGTGGCCGCATCAGGAGAAGAGATATCCACCCGCCCCTTTCAATTGGTGACGGGTCGGGTGTGGAAGGGGACGGCATTTGGTGGTTACAAAAGCCGAACAGATGTTCCCAAATTAGTGGATGAATATTTGAAGCAGGTGCGCGCATCACATCCGTCATACGCCAACTAGTGTACATGAATTACGTAAATAAATAAATAAATAAATATTAATTTACTTGGCCACTCAATCAATTTCTGAAAATCACTTTATTATTATTAGCTATCAAATTCCAGTTTTTTTTCTAAAAAACATTATTTAACTCATATAATTTTCTTTAAGTCTTTAAAATTGCCAAAAAAGTTTAATTCAAAATCTTTTTTAGAAAGAAAAAAAAACAACAACAACAATTGAACCTGTTTCTATTTTAATTAATTTATTTATTTTAGAGGAAAAAAAGTGCTGATTATTGGGACTAGGGTTATATGGTGTTATGTAATATTTATATTCAGTTCCGTCAAATTCATTCATTCATTCATCCAATTGGTGGGTGGTGGATGATATTTAATAGCTTACGGAAGTGTTTTGGTTATTTTAACAGGAGATTAAGGTGGATGAGTATATCACACACAAGTTTCCGCTCGAGAAAATCAATGAGGCCTTCAAGCTCCTGGAAGCCGGAAAATGCTTGCGGGCGGTTATTTCTATGGAGTCCTAAGTTTTGCTTTGATACCAACTTCCATTTTCCTACAAAGAATTTTTATTTTATGTTTTTGTTGGTGCTTTCAATGAGTTTTTATTTGAAAATTTTGAAAAAAAACATATACCGAAGTTAAAACTTAGGGTTAGGGTTTAGGGTTTAGGGTTTCATAATGTTTTTACAAGTGATTTCCTATTCTTTAAACTTTGCAATACCATCCATCATCCATCCATCCTTTGAGTAGTATGGGTTTTAGGGTTTAAGGTTTGTAGGGTTTTAAGGTTTCACTTCTCATATGACAATATTATAGTAAATCATGTGAAAAATAATGAATTTCAAATTTATACAAAGGAATTTACATTTTTGGAATAGTTGGTTAATTAATTAATTAATTAGTTAATTAATCATGAAAATCATATAAATGAAATTAATGATAGATCTCTTGGGTAAAAAGGCCAAGAAATTTGGGTCTTTTTTTATGTAATTATACAATGGATAAGAGACCACCTTTACATGAGCCATAGCCCAAAAATTCAAAGGCCAAACTCCAAGAATTCAAAGGCAACCAATGAAAGGCCTGTGTAATTGGCCGGGCCACTACATTCTTTGGTTTTTGGGCTCGGGCTCTAGAGTGAAACCAATGGGGCCAATTTTGAGCTTCCGACCAATAAGAAAGCCTTTGTTTTTCCGATGGGGTTGATTTCCTTGGGCCCCCTCGCCTAATGGGCTCTAGTGTGAAATCAATGCAGCCAATTTTGAGCTCACAAACAATAAGAAAGCCTTTGTTTTCCGGTTGGGTTAATTTTTTGGGCCCCCTCGCCTAACGGGCTGTAGTGTGAAATCAATGGGGCCAATTTTGAGCTTACGACCAATAAGAAAGCACTTGTTTTCCGGTTGGGTTGATTTTTTTCGGCCCCCTCGCATAACAGGCTCTAGTGTGAAATCAACGGGGCCAATTTTGAGCTTATGACCAATAAGAAAGCACTTGTTTTCCAGTTGGGTTGATTTTTTTGGGCGCCCTCACTTAATGGGCTCTAGTGTGAAATCAATAGGGCCAATTTTGAGCTTATGACCAATAAGAAAGCACTCTTTTTTCCAGTTGGGTTGATTTTTTTTGGGTCCCCTTGCCTAACAGGCTCTAGTGTGAAATTAACGGGGCCATTTTTGAGCTTACGACCAATAAAGAAGCACTTGTTTTTCGGTTGGGTTGATTTTTTGGGCCCCCTCGCCAAATGGGCTGTAGTGTGAAATCAATGGGGCCAATTTTGAGCTTACGACCAATAAGAAAGCACTCATTTTCCTTCGGGTTGATTTTTTTGGGGCCCCCATTGCCTAAAATAGTCATTACCGTACGCCCCAAGGAAACTTAATTTAATAAAGCGGTGACTTTCTTTTTTGTATACGTGCCATATAACTTAGGCCCCAAGAAAATGCATCATAATGTAGACGATGATTGCAAGAAAAAAAAACCTAATGTGGGGTTGCCGCATAGTGAACGACATACTCGGAACTCTTTAAAACAAATTGTCAAAACACGGGTGGTGGTATTAGGCTAGCCTAGTTAGTACCTCCGCAAACTCGGGAGTTATATAAGTATGAAAAAATGATTATAAATTTCCGTGTTCGACAATATTTAGACCTTAGATTTTTTCCATGGCTCAAGACGACAAGACCTAACTTGAAGGGATGAAATTCGGTCTCTAAATTCCCTTTTCCTTTTTAAAAAAATTAATAAGAGAGAGAGAGAGAGAGAGAGAGAGCACAAACCCTAATAATAATTTTAAAACCCTAATAATAATAATTTCATAGAATTTTAAATAATCCAATTGTAAAATATTAAATGATGAGAATTTCAAGGCTTTAAAAAAAAAAAAATCGAAAAGTGAGGAAAATGAAAAAAAAGGGGGTGTGTTATTGTGCACCCATATATCATGCATTTTGGGGGGTTTTTTCTTAGGGTTTTTCTTAGGGTTTTTTTTTTCCCCACCCCTCCCTTCACTTCCCTTTGGGGCTAATTTCAGAAATATTTAATTATTTCTATATTTTTGAATTTAGTTTTAGTGTTATTTTTTTTCCTCAATGGAAGAAGGATATTTCAATCATTCATCCGTCCATCCACATCCATCCATCCAGTTCATATATCCATTTATTCATTCAATCAATCAATGAATCAATCATCCATGAATGAATGGATGAAATGAATGAGCTGGATGGATACATGGATGACATGGATGTACCTGGAGCTCAGAGATGGGGGGAAGGCGGTGGGTGCCACGTGGAGAGAATCTGTGGCCAGTGCGTGCCAGGAATCCAAGGGGCAGTAGTTTCTGAGCAACATACTAGACTAGAGAGTGCAGCGAAGCGGATCTTTGGCACTCGTCGAGAAAACGACGCAACGCGGGATTGCAGACGACAGGGATTTGGAATTCTCGACTTGGGTTCCTCGAATTTCTTCAAATTGTGAGATAGAGACAAGAGACAGAGACAGAGACAGAAAGAATACATACACACAGAGAGAGGAATTGAGGAAGGAGAGAAGGTTGGGTTTGTTGTGGCAGAAGAGAAGAGAGAGACAAGCAAGTGGTGGGTTTTTTTGTTTTTGTTGGGGGAGCAGCAAGCGATCAAGCAAGCAAGTAGACAACAGATTGAACGCAGCAGCAGAGAGATTCACTCTTCTTCTTCTTCTTCTTCTTCTTCGGTATGTGGGGTTTTTTTGTTTTCCTTCTTTTTCTTTTTGCCCGGGAGCTTCCTTGCAAGAATGAATTTCTAGTTACAAAACCCAATCCTGTATTTTCCTCATAGCCATAGCCTAAAGACTTGGTTTGAAAGAGAGAGATACATGTGAGAGAGACACAGACACAGAGAAGAACAAGAAGATCAATAAACAAGAACGAGATGGGGAAGATGGGAATCATCAGAGTTGGGATTAGGGTTTTAATTTTTTGCATTATTTGGAAGAATGGATGGGGGAGAATTGATGTCAGCTGATATGGTAATAAGTAGGAAGAGGAAGAGGAAGACTAGGATCATTAGCAGCTGCTGCTGCTGTTTTTCTTTGGCACAATTACTTATGTTAGAGATCCAATATCAAGGAAGAGGAAGAAGAAGCTCCTCTGGGCATTATTTTTCTGATGCAATTCAGTGTCTGATTCATTGGGTTTTGCCTTAGTCTTTGCATACACCTAACTTGAAGAGGAAACTTAGCTTCAGGTGGTTTGTAAGTGTAGATTATGATCCATCTTATGGATCATCTTATGGAGTCATCATCTGGCATCTGTTAGTAAGGCAGGCAATTTGCTGGAGAGTTGTGAGGTTTTTGCTGCTGCACTGGAGTTGGACATTCTTATGCACATCTTGTCCCTCTTATGAGAAGGAGAAATTTAGAGATTTCATCTGCAGTGAGTTCAGATTTGATGATAGGGTTAGCTTCAAATTCAACGTTAGGGTTAGCTACAAACACTGGAAGTTTGAACATTATCTTTTTTGGGTTTCATGAAGGAAGAAGCATGAAAGACAAGCTTTTGTTTTCTGGAGGAAAATTTCTCGTGAGGGATGACAAAGAGCACTGACTCTTTGGAAAAGTCTGTTTTGAGGTGTTTTGAGGTTGAATTGTCAAAGAATCCATCCTTTTTATTAGGTTAAGTGATTTTTTGTGTGTGATTTCAGTTCTGGAAAGAGATTGCCATTTTCAAGGGGAAGAGGAGGAGTTGTTGCTGGTGAATTCACTGCAGGAGGCTCAGGGATTGAGTGTTCCACTAAGAAGAACAAGATGGGGAATGGACTAACTAAAGAAGAGCAAGTCTACCAAGCGGTACAAAATGGGAATCACAATGCTGTCAAAGCCCTTCGTCGAGAGGGAGCTTCATTGGAGGTAAATCATTCATCAAAGACTAGGGAATCACAGTGCTGTCAAAGACTTAGAAATGGGTGGTGGTTTGATGCACTCCACTCTTTAGTCTTCACAATCTTCAAACACAATACTCCCCCCCCCACCAACCCCACCCCAAGTAAATTTCACATAGGAAAAAACAACATAGCACTGTGTGCCAAGAATGCAGAATACAGGATCATGAAACTCAATGAAAGCATGCTTGTGATGTGGTTTTTTTTTGTGTGCAGTGGGTTGACAAGGAAGGCCGGACACCTCTTATCCTAGCTTGCACACGAGGTGACCGTCTCGACATGGTTTCAACGCTCCTTACTCTTGGAGCCAATCTGAGGGCATATCGACCTGGTGTGTAGTGTGTACCTCACATTCAGATCCTTGCATATATGCATGCTCTTTTTCTCATTTGCCATGCAATGAAGATGGACTATAGACATCAATTGTGGTTTGTTGTTTGAGTTTCAAGGCAAAGCTTTTTTTGGTGTATTGTTTGTAGGGACCCATGGAGGTATGCCTCTACATCATGCTGCAAAGCGTGGTCTTGACAAAACTGTGCGGGTACTGCTTGATAAGGGAGGTAAGCCAGTCACATCACCCTAGTCTAGAGAGCTGCAATCCTTACTTGTTTTCTGAGGCTTGTAGTACCAGTCTAACTTATTGGGAAATGGTGATGGTTGCTGTGCAGCTGATCCCTTGGCTGTGAATGATGATAGCTTGACACCATTGGATATGGCACGAAATCGTGGTCATACTTCTGTGGTACGCTTAATTGAGGTATGCTGCTTCTCCCTATTTCTGTGCTCATTCCTTTTCAGTAAATAGTAATTTTGCTTTTGTTTGGGTCCTTTTCAGTCCTTTGTTTCTGCAATTTTTATATAGCAATCCATCATTGTGATGATGAGATATTGGTGCTTTTTTTCATATACACACATCAGTCTTTTTTTTAAAAATCTATACCTTCTGCCTCAGAAAAAACACATCTATATGCATTTGCAAAATGCAAGAAGCATCTGTGACAACTAAGAAGAGTTGTTGTTCAATTTGGTTGTGCAGGATCGCATCTGCTTTTTTTGTGGTATGGTGCGGGAACTTTCTGGATTTGCATTTTTGGAAGCACTTGCACCTCAATGGGTGACAAAAAAGATGTGAGTAGAGGGTGTATTTCTAATGTTTGCTCCTTTCTTGTGATTGTTGCAGTGGCCCAGGTGCAAATCACAAGTTTTTGCAAACTCTTTTGTCAGCGGTCAGTTTTGAAATGATGCACATACACTAAGTGACACGTCTGGGTTGTATGTGTGACAGTTGGGTTGTAGTGTTGCCAGTTGAATTGGACACAAGGAGACCTCCCCGATTTGAGCTTGTTATCTACCAATCCCCAAAGGTAAATGTTTTTGCTAAATTGCACACCAGGTAGAACTGGTATCTCTGATGCCTAAATCCCTTGGCTGCTGCTGCGCGTGTCAGGATATGTTATTGAGCTCAGCCTTGTGGTGTAGATAGCTTGATATGCCCTTTGTATCAAGCACTGGTATTCTTGGTGGATTTTTATGCAGTTGGATTGGGTTCTCGTCTGTAATCTCACACTGCAGCTTGTCGTGGCAGGTGAGCCTTTGGAACGGATTGGAGATGCCAAATGGGTCTCATGCTGCTGGATTTTGCAATGTTTGTAAATTCTAGGGGATATGTTTGCTTGTCCATTTAGGAGTTTTCAGTCTCTGGTTAACTGTCTCATGGTTGCCCCTCAATTACATGAAGTGGGCCAATAAAACAACTGTAGATCCAGTGTCTTAAGGATGTGCTGGTGGATAGCAACAGGTATGAGAGACATCAGAAGAGGTGAAGCTAACAGTGCGAGATGGTGTTTTGTCACATGTTAGGTTCCATTACCAAGAACCATAATCTCTCTAGCCAAGGCTGAAGTGGAGGAACCGAAGTTCAGCTTAGCTGACCCTGTTTTAGTCATCACTGACAAGACAAGTAAGTCCTTTGGGTGTCTGAAAAATTCAACAAAATTACACCGTTCTCTTGCAGATGTCAAGAGACTTTACTATTGATAGTTTCATGATAAGCCCACCACTGTGGTTGGATATTTTGCAAGGAGGTTGGCATAGAAAGCCTTTGGTTAACAGAAGTTGACCAGAGTTTTATGGAAGAGGCAGTGGGTATGGGCATATAGATGATGGGTGTCCCATTTGTTGACCACAAGGTTGCCAAACTTTACATTTTTTTCTTCCTGGGTGTTTCTGTTGGCACAGAATCAAAGTACAAATTCCTTTCAGAGCAGGAGGGTGACAAGGAGCAACTGGAGCGCCTATACAAGGCGTGCAGAGGTTTTTCACAGGTAAAGAGTGTTCACTCTTTCTTCAGCTCTCAGAAAGTGAATTGGTAGCTGCAATCCAATTACTCTTTCTTGTGTGTTCCAGAGCCATCCATTTTATCCACACACACAAAGGTTGCATATATACCAGCAGGATGGCGGATGAGGCTTTCTCATAAATTAATTTTCTCACAAGTTTGTTCATGGCTTTGCAGGCCACAACAGGGCTGAGTGTAGCGGGAGTGCCATCACAGGCTGTCTTGCAAGGATTGTCAGCACTCACACGTCCTATGACCCAGCAGCAGCAGTACCTGCCGACCTCCTCTCAAGAACCATCAGCCTCTTCAACATCTACACATCAAGGACTAGGCCCTAGTCCTGGTAAGCTTCAAATGCAAATGGAGTTGCCTGATGACGTGGCCTTGAAGATGGCTATTGATGCATCTCTGCGCACAGCAACCGAAGAAGGTTTGCAGCTTTCAGCAGCAGGTGAGCTCACCAATGTGCAGGATAGGAGGCATGGGGAGTCCTCTGATTCAAGGACTAGAATGTCACCACCAGAGAATGCTGCTGCTAAGTTTGGTGGATGGGCAGCTGATGAAAAGCAGCAGTCTGGTTATAATGGCTGGTCCTCTTCCAATGAAGAAGCTGGACCAAGCAGGGTTCAGGATTTCCCTGGAAAACAGTCCAAACACCCTGACTCAGAATCCAAAGTGAAACCTGAGGATTCTCCTGTAGCTGAAGTGACTGCTTCTGATGTGCTATTACCTGCACCAGAAACAACATCCACATCATTACCATCACCACCATCTGCACCCCCACTTCCACCTGATTATGCGGCTCTAGAGAATAGTGACAATGTGGGCGCAATTCATTACCCTCCTGTTGATACATCACCAGCTCAAGTAGATTTAGGTGCAGTTGCACCATCAAATGAGAAGGCGGCAGCAGCAGCAGCAACCGCATCATCTCAAGATGGTGCAAACCAATGTGTAGTGTGCTGGGATGCACCTGCTCAAGGTGTGTGCATTCCTTGTGGCCATCTTGCAGGTTGTATGAGTTGTTTGTCAGAGATCAAAGCCAAGAATTGGGGCTGCCCTGTGTGCCGAGCACCAATTGAGCAGGTAATCAGGGTATATGCTGTTTGAGTAGTTCAACTACTCACACTTGCAATGTGTACATACAAATGTATGTACATACATAGGTTGGAAGCTTTGCATTCAAGGAGATGAGATGCAAAAATAGCATATTTTTCAGAGCATTCTTCAGAGATGAGATCTCACTTGAATGCAAAAGAGGAGCACCAAATGTAAAGAGATGAATCTTTCAAAGAAATTTATTTATAAGCAAATTGTCATGTCCAAAATGCAGGCCAAGACTAAACTCAAACATGCATGTGGATGAGAGATTGCCAAGTTCATTCATAGGTTATCTTTTGGGAGGATTAGATTCTCCTTCTTCCCAAGGTTTAGGGTTAATTGTCAATGTGGGGTTAGGGGTACCTCAATTTTCTGAAAGATCTCAAGTTGACAAGAGGCTATGGACGCATGCCAAATTGGAGATGATAATCAACTTATGGGAGGATAAGCATTGGGAGTATCATAGGTAAGCTATGGTTGCAAAAGATTGGAAGGAACTTGCAAACAAAATGAACAAAACATTTTTGAATGAAGTGTTGTAGACTTGGAAGCAATGCCATAACATGATCATCAAAATGTGAGAAAAATATCATGAAGAACATGAAGTTTGTAATGTCACATGTGTTTATCCTTTTTCATGGTCATGGTATAAATATTTTCATAACATTTTAGGTGGCACTACAAAAATGAATGGTGTAATTGGTGGCATTGATTAAGGTATTTGGTTGCTTCAACCTCAAGTTGTAACAACTTACATGATTTTTTAAAAACTATTCCAAAAACACAACAACATCAAGGTCCTAAATGTTAAACTCTAATTTTTGATGACATGAATGAACATATAACATTTGACCAAACTTCAAAGTAAGCATATGATGATGTATTGTCACCTAGGACAAAGGTTTCTAATTTTCCCAATACTAGAAACAAACCAAACAAGAAAGCTACAAATAAAATAAAGAGTCTATCTAGAGGACCTCCATCAATTGCAAAAACCATTAAAAAATATACACAACCTACCAAAAAAAAGGATATTTTAAACATGGAAATGACATGAGACATTACAAAACAAATATTAAAAAATAAACAAGTAGGTCGGAAAGTGTTTTTGGAAAGATAGTTACAATTGGCCACTCTTTTTGTTGAAATATTTAAGGTTAGAGATCCTTTTGGGCCTAAGTTTTTTACAAGTGGTAGCATTTGATAGTAGCATCATTTGATCATATTGCTATCATGATTGTGTACATAACAATTGAAATTAAAAAAATTTATTTCAAAATCTTTGGTGAAAGTACAATGTGAATGATCAAACCCTTGGGTGGTTTAGTAATCATTGGTCAAATAATTTTGTACTCATCAAATTTTTTTCTTGTTTTGCTTGTTTTCCATCTTTCAAAGTTGGTAACTTATCACCTCCAAATCATTCACACGACCCAATTTTAGAAATTTTCACATTTCACAATAGTTGTGCAATACAAAATAAGTTATAACAATTGCATGAGCCCTATTAACACTTGAATTGAAATTTTCAAGATTCTCCACCAATTCTTCAAAGACCCAAAAAAAATTTGATTAGCACCTTCTCAAAATTCATATTACTACCATATCTTTTTTTATCTACATCATTTCGATTACAAGACTTTTAGTTCTTTTGTAAATAAATATGCGTGTGATAAGTAGAATCACCAATGAGATAAGGAGTCATCTTCATGCCTTGAACAATTACTTCAAACTCCTAGAAATTTTGTTGAGTCCTCAACTCCTTATGTAATTTAGAACTTTTGAATTGACCCCATCGTGAACTCTTCCAAGTTGATTAGCACAAACATTCCAAAAAAATTCTCCACATCAGGTATAGCTTGTACAACAATGTTATGAAAAAAAATTCGAGTATAATAATCTAACACTATAAGAACGTATTTTCTACTTGTTTTTTCAACTAATGATATGTGCATGTGATCAATGACAACACATATGTTTGACAAACTTGTGAAGTTTTGAAATTGATGAATGATCCCTACTAATCATTCTTCAAAAAGTGTGCATATGTACTTGTCAAAAAAAACTTATCTTTGTTATAAGGAACATTATAAATTAAATTCACATATTTTTTAATAATAAATGCACCAAAATCAAACGTATTTGACATATGTTTAAGACTAAATCTATGAACAAACCTATACAAGAACAAAAAAATTCTTGTCTCTAGTTGTGGCCTAAGTAGGATAAAACACTTTGATTTCAAGGATGAAAATAATTCATCAACCAAATTATTGAACACATTGAAAGTGTTATAAAAATCCCTAACTATTCTTGATTAGCTAGATAAAATGATGGGTCAAAATGATTTTATTTAAATAAATTTGCACCTTTCATTGTCCCAATTTTCATGTTCACGAATGCGGGCTTCAGAAACAATTTTTAAACCATCATGAGTGTGAGAAACATCATCGGAGGCCCAATTACTAGGCATGGGTGGAACTGGAAAACTTAAATCTACACACAAAGTGTGTGACACTGCAAAATT
>Ga0209208_10006768_pt1 | contig 15759 bp, 12 predicted proteins | sample S1TSphfallax_3_FD_187694 | JGI IMG/M metagenome (GOLD analysis project Ga0209208, IMG submission 187694) | Host-associated microbial communities from peat moss isolated from Minnesota, USA - S1T2_Fd - Sphagnum fallax MG (SPAdes) (version 2) | ecosystem: Host-associated > Plants > Peat moss >...
CTCTTACTGAAGGAAGTGAATTTCAAGCAACACAAATGGAAAATTCAAAAATTAATGAAAACAAAACCAAGGAGCAGTTTGCTATACACATGTTCAGAGACCTTCAACAGCAGCATGGTATGGTATTGACAACCTATCATAACATCCCCACTAACTTCATCAGCAGCAATGGATGGATGCTCATGTCAAACATCAGCATTAAGCACACAAAGGAATTTCCTAACCGTATTTGGAGGGCACCTTATATCCATGAATACCCCTCCTAGAAATCCCTCCTGGAAAACAGGAGGTATTTTACACCTTTTCCTTAAGAGTAGAATGGAAATTGCACATACTTGTAGGCATAGTATCCCTCCAACTCTCAAGGAGTACACATATGAACTGCCCCATCCTACACCTTGTAATCTACATATTTTTAGGTTTATGATAGCATTTGCCTCATGCTTTATGATGTGTTAAGCCCCGAGGACCAAGATCAACATGTCTGATGATGTGCCTAAAAACATCCAAGTGTCCTCAGTATGCCTGGTAGAATATCATTGTCACAATTGCTCATAATGAAGTTGTATGTCAGCAGATGATCACATCAAATCTTATGAACAAGAATGTATATTCAAATGTGAAGATTTGTGTACCTGTAAATGTATGCCCTCTTTCATCAATAAATTTCAGGAGTTATTGCAAAATCTCTCCTTGAAAGATGTGCTTTCTAACTCTTTCTGTGTCGAAAACAGGGAAATTCTGGATGCTGTCAGGGCACCAGTATCACAACTGGAAAAAATCAGAAAATCTGATTGCTTCAAGCTCCTTTGGTTTTCTTTCTTTGACACTGAGAATGAGCTATCATGTACAGTTATCTATCACCTTGCATAATTTCCCTGGTATGACACTCAAAGCACATCTTGATTCTTGACTTACAATGCAAAGAACTCTTCCTTCCAGAGTGAGACACTCTACCAGTTGGTCTTTAATCTCCTCATTGAACTGCAAGATTTCTTCTTCATCCACTCCAGAAACACCCCAATGTGTATTGCTCCTTGCCTCTGTAAAATTGCAATGTTGTCTCTTATCTTGCAGAGATCGTATAAGTCCTTGTGTGCTTGACAACTTCTTCCCCTTTTGAGACAGTTTGTAAGAAGACAAACAGATGTGTACCTTCCCTATCATTGCTGATTCAGCAATCATATGGTTACACAATGCAGGTCTCCTGTTGTAGTTGCTGATTCAGAAATGTGAAATTTCTGTACATGATCAAAGACAAGAAACAAATCACACCTGAACAGCAAAGCAGATTCACCAGAAGCAGTTGCCTCTCTCTTCCCTCACATACTGTCCACACTCCGCAGCTTCACCCTTAAAAATACTTAAAATACACAGGATCAGAAGGGCTGTGGCATCACAGAAGCAGGTACAAGTCTTTGAACACCCTATCAAGTGCTAATTCCTATGCAGAAGTTGTGTTGCTCTGGCATTGCCAAGCAACATTTTGGCAGAGTTGATACTTAACATTTTTCTCTCAGTCTCTGCTACCTTGTGTTACACTTTCTGAGAGTCTGTCAGCTTCTTCTTGCTTCATAGGTTCTAGGGTTTAGGGTTTACTGATCTCTTGAGACCTTAATTGACCTGTGCTAATTTCTACACATTTTTTCCTAGATGCAAACTCCAGCAGTTCAAGCTTTCAGATCTGATGTATCGCTAGGAGAGAAGCATCTAATACTTCTGCAAAAAAATTCAAACGCTAGCTGATGAAACTGCAATGTTACATTTGCTGAGTGCACAGGTCTCTCAGTTTACACGAGAAAGTTCATGGAGGCAATGGTATCTTCATCATTTGTCAACCCTAAATGAGTCATGTCCTTCTGAATCATCTTCGTTGCCGCTTCCAGCTTCTCTTTCCAGCTCTCAATCTCCTTCAATAGAGGTGGCAACGCTTCATTAGCAACGACAAGCCTGTCCTTCAGAGACTGTATCTCCGATGTCCATTTCTCTTCTTCCTCCCTCTCCTCCGCAGTGAGATTTTCTTCTTCACCTGCTTTGGACAGAGAGATAACCCCTTATACTCCCGGCAAGAGTCCTAAAATAGTTGGAGCCTCCATTTGACGGCATTTGCAGCAGCAATAAGAAGAGCGACACAAAGAAGACTCGAAGTTCTTTCACTCACCTGCTTCTTCTTCTTGTGTAGTATGGCCGTTGCTGGAATCACGACGCCTCTTTCCAGGGTTCAGGCCAGCAGCTCGCGAGGTGAAGTAATCAAGCCCCTTCTCTCGGAATGCCGACACTCTGCCGGCGAGGATTCTGACTTCCTCCTCGAGATGCAGGAGCTCTACTTCCTCCTCGTCGACTTCTGAAGCCATATCTTCCCCGACGACGACAACGGCCGACCAAGGGACCTCCTCGCCTTTCCCGGCTACCTCCAAACCCTAAACCCTGTCTTGCATCCTCAGAAAATGCTGCTTCTCAACAAAAGCAAGAAACTAAAGAAAGCGCAGCAGCGTCTTCTCGAGGAATTTGGGGGAAAAAAAATCAAAAAAAAACCCTGATTCCTTGTGAAAGAAATACCCTATTTTCAATAATACATCATCACATTATGTTACGTCTTTTTTAATAAACCAATTTTTAATTTTAAAAAAATTCATGGTCCATTCATATTTCATACCATTATTTGTATATATATGGTCTTTTACAATTTCTTATGCATGAATACTACAAATATATGTTTTTATTGAAATTTTGTACATTTGTAATAAAGGTAAATAACACAGCCATATGTTTTTACTTTTGTAATTCAATCTCGAGAGGTATTTTATTTTATTTTATCTTTTCACATCATAGAATTTTTTTAAATTCTTGGATTCAATTTTATAATTTAATTTTCCATCAATAATTGATTTTTAAGTAACATTTTTGTTGAATTTGTAATAATATTAATTTCATGATTCATCCTTTATTGTTGTGGAGGGTCGATCTTTACAATATCAAGATTTATTTGAGTTTATAAAAAAATAGTGTTTGGAATTATTCCTGCTCTTGATGAAAAATGTCAACTTGGGCTTCACGCTACTACACACTATCAATAACCATCAATGGATGAAAAAAATGAATTGATTTTGTGAAAATTAGGTTTAATTCAAATGAATCTATTGAATTACATGGTATGAAATTTCAAGTCAATTCAAATCAAATCATTTAAATTTTTTTGATTCAAATACATTAAATGGAATTCAAATTCAATTCAATTCAATTCAATGCAAAATTAAGTGAATTCAAATTCAATCGAAGATAATTAGGATGCAAATCGATACAAAATGTATTGGAAATCTACTTGTAATTACAATGTTGAAAGAAAAACCTCTAAAAGGGGACAAATTGGAAAAAACACCTCTTTACTTGGGAATTGTTGTAAACATATTTTAATTTGGAACTATCCAAAGAATGACAAATCCAAAAGGACAACTTATGGAACCTAAAGCTATCCTACCTAAACTAGTTTTGATGAATTGTTATCGTTAGAATTATTAATATTTGGGGTTCATTTTCAAATTAAAGCATTTGAGATTTTTTTAATGATGTTAAATCCATTTCAAACATTTGCAACTTATTTTCTATAATGTTTACCATTGAATTTTTTTCTTGTGTTAAACACAATGAACTTTGAGCTTTGTGACCAAAACTATGGTCAACCATGGATTAGAGTTAAATCCAAATTAGGCAAATAATTTTGAGTAGTTTACACCATATGGAATATTAAAAAGAATAAGGAAGATGCAAAATGGATAATTTACTTTAAAAATTACATTTTGATAATGTGTGGGGTGAAATGATTATATGTTTATGTGAGAATAAAATATAAAGTTGTGTTGAACCTTCAACTATATCACACAATGTACAATAATTCACACAAACACAATCCACTATTATGTCAAAAACATGTTCAAGTTTTGTTAAATGAATTCCAACTATTGAATATTTAATTAGTTATATCATGTCAAATATTTATTTTAACATTCCATTCATGAGATGTTCAAATTAACATTTGTACAATTTTATTTTTAATGTCACTAGTCTTTAAAATGAATATAATTGTTAATCCATTATGAATAATAGTGGTTTTTTAAAATTCATCCTTTATGTGAAAAATTTTGTGTTAATTTTTTTTGTAATGGAAACTAATGCACAATTTTTTAGCATGAGTTATAATTCTTCTAAGATTTCACAATAAAGTTTTTCACACATTTGCTTTAGGGTTCACACACATGAAAACATTACAATTTGAATGCAATTTTCTTATTAGATATTGTAATTGTGCACATGACACAATTTCAAAATATGTGTTATGTATGACAATGAATAAATGATTCACATTCATATATGGGTATCTTGACATAAGTCACATTTGCAAAGTGTTTGCACTCATTTGGTAACAAACTTGACTTTTGTTCAAAAGTCAAAAAAAAATTGATTTTTAAAAATAAAATGTAAAAGAGGTTGGGTTTTATGTTTACATTCTCTTCAACTATAACCTTTGAAGTTGATTGGATGTTATGAATTGTGATTTCAAGAGTTGAAAACAACAACATCAAATTACAATATTATATCATATGTTGCACATATGATGTTTAAGAGTTTTTGTGAACAATATCAATTCTACACTTCCAATCTAAATGTTGTGAATTATGAAAGTTTGAGGATTTGTTGCATCTTTTAGCACATATTTTGCAATGCAATGATTCATTTTTCCATTGCTAGTTTGCAATTGTTGTATAAAAAATGTCATTTAGTTTTCCTAATTGATCCCTACACTTAATAATCCCTTGTATTTACCTTAAAACTATTGGACCTTGTCCATGGTGGTAATTGTTGACATTGATTTCATTATGTTGATTTTCAAATAGGAAGATTAAGAAACATGGGACATGCTAGGACTAAGTCTCATAGGCATGCAAGATTTTATTTATGGAATTAACATTTTTTAATAAATTGTTGTAGCTATTTGTGATAGAATTAACTTGCATGAGCTTTTGTTTTCAATGTATATAGAGGTTTCATTAATGATAATGCAAATTATTCTTTTATTGCTTTTATTTGAATTTTTTCTTCTCTTTGAAAATTCATGAATTGTGTCTTCCCATGTTGCATTATGGATCTTTAATTGCAAAATTACAATGCCAATGGATTCTAAGTGATATGATTTTCAACTTTCAAGCTTCTATGGTTATCAAGTACTCAAGTTTTAGTTTATTTGGTTATGAAAAATTTCAAGTTTTCAAGTTTTAGCTTATTTGGTTATCAACTTTTAAACTTCTTTTGTATTATTTAATTTCTTGGTTTTGGATTTTCAACTTTTTAACTTATTTAGTTTTTCAAATATTTGGTTTTCAAGTTTCTATTTACTTGATTACTAAGTTTTTTGAGTATCAAATTTTAATTACTGACCTATCGAAGTTGTTTATTTTGTTTGGTTTCAAATTTGGTTGATATGTATAAACTTCATGTGAACTTTACATAATCATGATCTACAATATGAAAACCTCATACATATTATACAAAAACACAATCTACAATTACAAAACCATATTGGTTATTAATAGGTCACCTTGTTGATCATGCTTGCATTGATATTCCAAGCTCCAAATAATGGATTGATTGAAGGAGTCAAGACTTATTGGCCCAATTACCATAAACTTACACATTGGGTGAATGCATGGTTGAATGGTTCACTATTGGTGTTACAATGGTCATTTTTGTAAGGTGAATTGTTTTTAAATGTTCAATGTGGTGAATAAACTAATTTTGAATTTGTTAATTGATAATTTATAAGACATTAAAATGATGATTATGAAAAGTTTTGTAAAATCATATTTCGAAAATAATGCATTCATTATCAATAAAGAACTTTTGAAATTAAAAAAACATGGCCTAGTCAATTGATTGGATTGTTAATAAATTGATGAATTTGTATTAAATTGTACTCCAAATTATTTATAATGATTAAGTATGTTTTACATAATGAAATAATAAATTCAAGTGTGAAATCTTTTGTTAAAAAAATTTAGCCAAATGATATTTATAGACTTTTGAAAGGTCAAAATTTTATTTTATTTTCAAAAAAAAATTCAAATGGGAATTTTTTTTTAATCTCAAATTTTTTATGTTTAGCAAACATGCTTTTAATTTTTTAACATTGGCTATCATTCATGTGGATTTTATGGGTTTTCCTTTTAGGATTCCAAGTGTCATCCACCATAATGAAAAACATTAATAACTTCTGATATAGGTTTTGACCTAGGCTTAGAAGGTTCCATAAGTGGGTGACCATCTGGTAATTAAAAATTACAATATCAAAATCTTTAAAATAAACAATCATGTCCGTTTGATCACTTTTTAAAAACTTGCCGTGAATTTGTATGGAATGTTTATTTGTTAAAAATGAACCACTCAACCATACATTCATATTGCTTTGCATTTAAATTTCCCAACCATGTTTCAAATAACAATTGTGATAAAAATATATTATGGTTTATTTAAGATTTTTTGTTCAAATAAAAAAAATGTCACACTAAATATAACCTTCTATAATGTTAATGTTATAAAGATGGAACCTTTCATGGTCATGCCATCTTGTTGACTAGGTGATTTTTGCCATGACTACCTAGTTTTTCCCAAGGAACATTTAGCATCCTCTAATGATGAATTGATGGCACAACATCTTAATTACAAGGTGGACATGCATCCTAACTATTTTTACAATCAACTTAATGTTTGCTTTGTGAAATATATCATGAAAAAAATTTAAAAATGTTAGTATTGATACAAGACCATCTTTCAAAGGTGCAAAAAAAATTCAAAATTCATAATTTTCACCAAATTCATGGTCTTTTGTTTACACTAAATCCCTAAGGTGTAAAATTCCCATTATAAAGGGGACTAGGATGAGAGAACATTACGATCTAACCTTTCATTTTTGGAATTTGGTCACCCATGACCTTTTGTGACCATACATGAAGGCGATTGGATAATGTTTTCATGTGAACATGACAATTTTTTAGGGTTTTGTTTTTTATTTTCAATGACCGTCAACTTTCTACATGTTGACAATGAAAATTATTTTGTCACTGTTTATTAGCTACAACAATTACTGTTTCAAGGAAGCTTATGAGCATGGGTAGGAAGTTTTATTTGTTTATGTGTTATGAAAAATAGATCAACACTGAATTATGGAAGGCTAGGGAAGTTGTGGCATTGAATGGAAGTTTGCATAGTAGGATGGTGGAAGGCAAAATAAGAAGGTGAATTCAAGAGCAATGCAAGTAAGTTTTAGTTTTTCTTCTTTCTTCATCAGTTTTAGGAGATAGTAAGTTGAATTAATTGTGATTAGTAATTATTGATTTCTGCTGCGCTAGTAATTGCATTATGGCAAGCAATGTGTCTTTAGTCAAAATAAATTATATAAGGAGTTGATGCTGAAGATTGATGATGAAAAGAAGGAAGTCCAAACTGTAGAAAAAAAGGCATGTAGAAAGACAAATATGCATTTAGAATGGGGATCTTTGTTGCATCTCTCTTTAATCCATGTTGTAGGATAGGTGTCTGAGTGAATACTAGAAGCTTCAATGGGGTGTCCTTGGGTTGGGCATAATGAGATAAATGAGGACATGAATGGGAAGTTCATAGAGATGTATTTGCAACCTTTTCTTGCACAAAAACTTATATTTCTTGAGTATTTTAAATAAATTCAAGCTATACCTTAGTAGATTTTAAACTTTTAATGTATGGTTTTGTACATGGCAACTAACTATCTGCTGTCACTATGACAAGTTTGTGAGGGTTCACACATATGTAACAATTGACAATTTACACATAGAATATTGACCCTTGTTATGTCAAATTAATAGCACTAATGAAATTTTTGATAAACATTGGGTTTACGATCTCCACAATGTAAGTGTTGGAATTGATAATGTTGTAGAATTCCCAGGATTTATGTTTCTACTTTGAGTTTCTTATGCACAAGATATTGTTTTTCTTTACCCCTTCTCTTTGGTTACACTTTATCCACCATAAAGCATTGCCTTGAGTGAATCAGATTTCACACTAATAACATGATAAAAACCCCAAGTTTTTTTGTGTTGCATTTAAACATGATAGATATCCCATCCATAAACTAAATAAGGATATTTTGAAATCCTAATTTAACATTTCCTCTACCAATTATTAGCTTTAAATAAATTTATTTCTCAAGAATGTGAAGTTAATAGTGTAAGTGTTGGTTCACCTTAGCCAACAAGCATAATGTGAAACTTATTGTGAATTTAAAAATATATAGATTGCAAAGAGTACGTGGAAAAGAAGGTACTTATAGGAAGGATATTATGCGTACTATTTAAAAGTGGGAGAAATCTTTCATTCTTGAGGATTAGTTATATTCATGAATGTAAAGTGCTCTCTAAATTACCTACAAGAAAATTTCTGCCATCGCTTTATGAGTAAGACATAAGTTCCTTCGTCAAGTCCAAAAACGAAATAGATCTTTTGACAAAATTTTTAGTAGGTCAAAAACTTTATATAAGACCACCTTTTGACAATTCCTCAAATTTTTCTTAAGATTCATGACTTTGGATTGTTTTGCATTTCTTGCAAGTTCACGAAAATTTTATGTTCTTATGATACAAATATGATAAAAAAATTGTGATAATATTTTGTATAGGGGAAGGAGAGATTTTGAGTTTGTGAGACTAAAAGGTTGGTACCCAGGTGAACCAACACCCATGGTGGTACCTTCATCTTTTGGACGAGGCTTTTTATTGACCATATTAAACCCAAAAGTTGTTAGATTTGAGACCTTGAATTAGTCTAAACACAAGATATTTGTAATATTTAGAAATAATATAGACCATGGTGCCAATCAATGTTGGCGAGTTCTCAAATTTAGATAAGTTAAGTTCTCAACTTTCTAAATCAGAGGTTGGAAGTTTTCTTGGAACTATCATTGGAATCGAGTCAAGGAATGAATTTTTTTTTCAAAATTGAATTAGAAACTAAATTAAGAGGTTATCCCTTTTAAACAAGTTTAGGTTCTCTACCTATTAAATTCTATTCACATACCTATTCACTTCTCCTATTCATTAGATGAGGTGTCTCTCAAGTTCAATTTTTTTTAAACCACAACATTTAGCCAATTTGATTGGCCCATCACTCAAAAACAAAAAAAATGAAACTATGGAGGCTCCCCAAAATAGAAGGTTACATTTTGAAGTACAGAGTTCTTCCCTTTTGGCCCACCTATATCGGTGAAAGGAGGACAACATTTGCTAAAGCATATGGGATAAAATCGAGGTGCTATTAGGAACTCTTTGAGGAACATGTCAAGAACTTGGGAACTCTTTGCTTTGACCACCCCTCCCCTCCCTCCCCAAAAAGGAAAAAACAAAAAAAAAGAAACTTGCATGGAAAGTTGAGGCTCCACTCTCCACATGGAACATAACTTGAAAAAACAAACTCCCCACTCCCCCACAAGACAAAAAAGGGAGGTCCCTTCACTCCATGAAGCCACTTCTCATTGGTTGCATGGAACTTCTATTTCCTAAATTTGGCTGCCATTAGTTTTGGCCTGGATTAATAGCCCTTCCGAAGAACACTCTACCTATCAAACAAGTTCAGGTTCTCTATACATAAAGTTAGAGTTATATTTGAAAAACCATAAGCTTGGCCTTACATTTTATACAAGTTATTGCATTTGATTGGTTGTACATAATTAATTATTATTATTATATAACGTTTATCTTGAATTATGTGTGTACTAGTTGAACAAATACATTAAGAAATAAATAAAAAATGGTGTGTGATGGAGATGAAAGTGGGACCTTGTCCATGAGCTGCTTGCTAGAGTGATTTGAAATTCTTTGTGAAAAATGAATAAAATTGAAGGTTTTGAAAAATTCCAGAGAACTGGTCTCAAGACCACACCAGAGGAGGTTCCATCAATCAAAAACCTTGGTTAAGGGTCGCTTGCTGCATTCAGCAAGATCCTCCTCCTCCTCCTCATCATCATCATCTCCAGAAAGCTCATAATTATCATCAGCATCATGATCACTCCCGCATTCTTTTCTTCATCACTTGCTCAGAAAATCACGCAGATAATAAGTAGCAGCATGTTTAGAAGTGGTTCAAGTGTTTACACTTACAGCAGCAGCAGCTGCAGCACAACCCAACTCCTTGGGTCAAATTTAGTAAACTCTTGCCCAAGAGCTGTCGAGTTTGTGATGAGTTTGTGAACACCAGTTTGAGCTTGAGATTATTGGTTGCAAAATCAGAATTTTATTTATTTGTTTATTCTTCTTCTTCTTCTTCTTCTTCCTTTGGGGTTTGTGTTTTTCTAGTGGTGATGTTTATGAGTTGCAATCTATGAGTTGTGTTCTTGATGATGATGATGATGATGAGAGAGACTCGATAGAAGGTGAGGGTTGCAGATTTTCTGCATGATCAAGTCTGGAGATGTTTTGTTCTTGAGCTTTTTTGGGGAGGAAGTTCGTGATCTGAAGTCTAGTATTGCAACCAACTTAGATATGTTGCCGTATTTGGAGTTGGGCTTCCTCTACATTTTGACACTATGATGAGAGAACGAGAGCCTTCTAGGGTCGGAAGGAAAGCGCGAGGAGCCGCTGCGGTGGTGGCAGCAGTTTGCGCATCCAGCGTTTCTTACTGGCTTCGATTGCTGCTTGTTTTGGCCACTGCTGCGTTGCTTGTGTTGGTGTGCTTGCCGGACGCTGCTAGTCTTGGAGGTGAGAAAAAACCTCGAAGCTCCTGTTATTGCTTTCTTTTTTATTTGCTAGTCTGGATGGACGTTGTTGTTGTTGTGCGAAGAAGACGTACTACTCTGTCATTCTTCGGTGATCTCACACTTGTGTAGATAAAATTCCAGGATGTCATCAAAAAACTTCCGATCACGGCTGTCTGAATCTGCTGCAGCAGCCGAAATCAGAGCGGCAATCCACGTACAGAGACCAACAACAACAACAACAACAACAGCGTCTTCTTGCAGCACTTGCAGCAGCAGCAGCAGCAGAGAGGCCGGTGTTTGTGGATGCTGCCGTGTCCTTCCCAGAGCATGTACTCTTGCTATTGAATTCCACTCTTTTCCATGAAGAAGAAGCTGGTGGTGGCGAAAGCAGCAACCCTAGGAATCTACTGTATGGAGATCATCAGCAGGAGGAGCTGGTCATGTGTATATATGGTGCTCATGTTAGAACTAAAGTGCTAGCCATAGATCAAGGGTTTGTACGCTGTGAGCACCCAAGCAGCAAAACCTTGAAAGCATCCTTGGTAGGAAAATTCGTCAGTCTCCAGATTCAGAGACTAACAACAAGGCAGCTGCCATCGAAAGCACAGTATGGTGCAATCTCTTGGAAGAAAGTGGTTTACCAGATAGTGGTGTACGAAGAGGAGGGTTTTGTGCTCCTTTTTGCCAAGGGAATTGTGGTTACCAAGAAAGGAGAAGCTCCTCAAGGCCTTGAATGTGTGTTTGGAAACACTTTTCGTACTCAGGTGACAGAATCATGCCAGGAGAATTTCCGATGCCCTCTTCCTCCACCTCAACAAAGAGATTCTTTTGTGGGGTTGCTGGTTCACTTGCAGCTTGCAAATGGCACACGATTCCCATCTGTTGTAAGGTACAGCCGCAACACCACCATTATAAGAGATAATCTGCACAACTCCTCCTCAAACAAAGCTGCAGTAGCTGATGATTTCACCAAACAAGCTTCTGTCAGTGACATCAAAACTGCTGCGGATTTGGAGAGACACAGCTTAGAGGATCTGGAGAAGAGCAAGAAAGACATGACAATCTGTGCATGCACCATGATCTGGAATGGTGCCAAATTCTTACGGGAATGGGTCATGTTCCATGACCGAATGGGCGTGGAGAGATTTTTCCTGTACGACAATAACAGTGATGACGATCTCGACTCTGTTGTGAAGAGCTTGCAATCTAGTAATTTCAATCTGAGTAGACATGTGTGGCCATGGCTGAAAACCCAAGAAGCAGGATTCTCTCATTGTGCCTCTCAGGCAATGCCAATCTGTGAATGGGTTGCTTTTATCGACCTTGATGAGTTCCTCTTCCCATCCTCTTACATGAAGGGTTTAAACCAACAATCGAATGTCGGCAATCAGAAGCTTAATGTGGATCTGTCATCAGAGGGAAACTCATCATCGTCAATGGTACAACTACATAGCTATGATCTGATTCAAAACCATTGCATTGAAATTGGACACAAATGTGCAAAGGAACTTAGGAGCTTGTTTTTTGGAGCACTGTTTTTTTGCAATTCCCTGTTGTTAGGGTTGGAGACTGTGTAGATTGACTTTTGTACTGCCTGATTTTTGTTCATTTTCGGTCTTTTTTTTTTTCCCTTTTTGGGGGGTGGGGGGCAGGTAGTACCAATATCCAACCAAGAAAGATATCAAACTACTCAGGAGAAACATGATGCAAGTGAGCATGCTGCTGGGGTGTCAACTGTGGAGACAAGTGTTGTTGGATCACCATTGCAACACATGCTTGTTCATCAGAATAGTATAGTTGAAGGCAAAATGGGGCAGTTGAAGATTCCTTGCTACACATTTGGGGCTTCGGGTCTGGTGGCTCTTCCCAGCAGTGGTCAGATTGTGAATTATATCTGCAGGATGAGGGCACCAAAACGAGTCAAATCAATTGTTAGATTGGTGGCACTCTCACCCACACTATGTAGCCAGGTTCATCACTTTCATCTTCGTAGCACATTTCAGGAGGTGCGGGCCAATATTGGTCAGGCAGCTGTCTACCACTACAAGTATCAGGTATTGAAGGTTTTTGTTTCTTTTCATATAACACAGTTTCATGAATTGCAGTTTCTATTGATTTCTCTTTGAGTTTCCTATGTTGCTGCTTTTTTCTTGACTTCAGAGTGCAAACAAGTTTGTATACATTCAGTACCCATACCTTGATTTAGCACCAAGCTATATTAAGATCCTGCACATGCAGCAGTGATCCTACTGCTTTCTGAAGTCATGAAAACATGCAATGATCTTAGTAGGATCACAGCTGTTTTTGTTTGGATCTTTATGAACTGTTTAATCAAGTTCATGGCATATGAACAACAAGCTTACCAGATGCAAGAAAGTTGACCTTGCGAGAGGTGTATGTGAGAATCATTGTCCTGGCATCAACTAATTTTTTCCATTTCTTATGTTCATGCAGGTCTGGGAGGATTTTAAGACCAAATTTGTCCATCGAGTAGCAACATTTGTTCCTGACTGGAGTGATAATTACAAGTTGAACCATGTGGATAGAACCCCTGGCTTGGGTACAAAGGCGGTAGAGCCACCTGCATGGGCAGAAAAGTTTTGTGAATTGAATGATACTACACTTCGAGATTTTGCACTTAGCCAATTCCAAAGAAATAAATCTAGCAGCGAGCTGATTTGGGAGTCTCATGCTAGCAGATCATAACATGAAATGAATCTCCATATGCATTTAGAAAATTGTAAAGGACTTGAAGCTGGTGGAGAGGATTTTAAACTCTGGATCTCATGGTACAAACCTTGATGATCTGTACACCTTTGGCAAAAAGGAGAGCCAAGATCTGCCTCTCTTTCACCTGTGTTTCTGATGTGGTTTTGTGAGGTGAGCAGCTTGAAGTTCTGAGTTGGAGGAGTATTCACAAGACTCTGCTTGCTATAGCCCTTGTTGGCTACCCATTGCCCAGTTTGCACAGAGCAAGAGGAGCTTGGGAACAAGCAATTGAGTTGAGTTGGAAATGCGGACCACTGGTGACAGCCTTCATGAAGGCTCTGACACACCACTGGAGAATCAATTACCTTGACAGAAGAAGGACCTTTGTACAAGCTTACCAGAAACTCACAGTTCTTTGCAGGTTCTTTGTGTAGGGCATTGCTAAAACAAGGGCCCCACACAAGGCTGGTGTTGAGGTGGTGTGTGCCCAACAGAAGAGCGGAGAAGATTTGACTAGGTCATACATACATTTGAGCATCCCCACCCATATTGCCTATTTAGGCTTGCATCAATATTTCTCACATCCATTATTTATATATTACTTATTTATGTATCTCAAGCCCCACCCATAAACTCTGAAAAGCCGGAGATCACTAATAGCAAAGCAAGTGGGCCCATTAACTAATCTGATCACTCAATAACAGTGGGAGATTGCATTGTGGAGACTAATCAAGCAATCTTGCCAATTCACAGTAGGATTTAAACTGCGCAGTGGCTAGCAAACGTCATTCTATGCAGTGTCAATAGTTGTGCCAAAATCACTTTTTTGAATTCAATGACGCACTGGTGAGGATATTTTAAATATGAGCATGTTTTCTGCATTTTTGTATACTACAGGAAGTTACTGAGTCGAAGGATACAGGTTGAAAATGAATACACAATACACAAGCTTTCCCATCACAGAAATGATGGTGAAGGTAAACTTGGTGTACATAGAATATGAGTAAAATCAACAGCAGACCAGCTCTTGAATACACAACACACAAGCTTTCCCATCACAGAAATCATGGTGAAGGAAAAATTGGTGTACATAGAATATGAGTAAAATCAACACAGACCAGCTCTCGAATCTTGAATAAACAACACACAAGCTTCCCCATCACAGAAATCATGGTGAAGGAAAAATTGGTGTACATAGAATGTGAGTAAAATCAATAGCAGACCAGCTCTCGAATCTAGAATTTGACCTCAGCCGCAAAAGTACTACTCTGTTGTTATAATTCATCTCTTAGTTGTCTGGGCCAGCAAAGAAACTCAATGATGTGTTTGCTTTATCAGCTGCTCAGAATCAAGAGGTTCTGGGGAAGGCCAAGACCAGTGTATTTTGCTGGTCTAAACCCTAAAACCCTAAACAAAAGAATTTGGGAAAATTTTGGAATTTTAATCACCAGTCCACACCTAAGTTGCAATGTTAGAAATTGTTAATTTTTGTAGGTGTGTAGATTAGGTTGCAAACTCCGAAAGAAAAACTTAATTTTAATTATTAATTCACATCATGTGTGAACATGTTGAAATGATGTTAAGAACATTGATGATAACTTGCAATGATACAGAATGTTGATATTTGTAAGTGTGTATTAGAGTGCAAATTCCAAAGAAAAATTCAATGTCAATTATTAAGTAACATCATGTGTGAACATGTTGAAGTAATGTTTAGAAAATTGATGATAACATGTAATATTAGGAATTATTAATCTTTAGAGGTGTGGATTAGGTTGTAAACTCCAAAAACAAATTCAATTATTAATTAACATCATGTGTGAACATGTTGAAATGGTGTTCAGAAAACAATTGGTAACTTGCCATGTTGAAAATTGTTAATTTTTGTAAGTGTGAATTACATTGCAAACTTCAAAAAAACATTCAATTTTAATTGTTAACAAAACATAATGTGTGGACATGTTGAAATACTGTTTAGGAAAAACTATTGTTGATATAACTTGCAATGCCAAAAATTGGGGTACCATGACTCATGGCACTTTGTTTGGTGTTAAGGTAATGTTAGCTGCAAGCCAAGTGTGGCCAAACATTTAGTGTAGAAGAGCAATGTTATTATAAATAATAAAAAAAAAGAAAATCTACTGAAAATTTTTCATCACAAATTTTTTCAGTAACACCCACTTAAAATTTAAAAAATAAATTATATAAATAAAATAAAATATTTTTAATTTTAAAAATTTATAAAAAATTAAAAAAAAAAAAAAAAAAAAAAA
>Ga0209208_10006769_pt1 | contig 15759 bp, 10 predicted proteins | sample S1TSphfallax_3_FD_187694 | JGI IMG/M metagenome (GOLD analysis project Ga0209208, IMG submission 187694) | Host-associated microbial communities from peat moss isolated from Minnesota, USA - S1T2_Fd - Sphagnum fallax MG (SPAdes) (version 2) | ecosystem: Host-associated > Plants > Peat moss >...
AACTTACATACCAAAAAAAAAAAAAAAAACATGTATGGTGAATGACATACATTAAGTATATTTGAATGACTTGTCAACATCAATGGAATTTGGTAGTTTGTATCAATTTCATTCAAGGTGAAAACATACTAAGGGTGAACCAATTTTGACCAAAAGAATTACGTATAACAAATACTGTCGTATGGAGTAAGTTGAAATCTCAATGGTTTCCTTTGGATATCTTAAACACAAGCAAAATACTTTAAAATTTACATTACAACATTTTGAAATTTAAAGTTCACGTTGAATCAAAATTGATTTTGATCCAACGGTTAAATGAAAAGGATTGAATAAAATCAATATACATAAAATATGTAATTTACATTTTTTTGACAACCATAAGGTCTCATGTTTGTAGTTCATAAAACATTACCAAACAAAAGAAAACAAAAAAAATAAAACAACACCCAACTATAATCTCCTCCTCTTTCATATGGTAGTGATTGTTTTTTAAAAAGTAAAATATTATTATGCATCTATTGCTAAAAAGTATTAAAAGACACTTTTTTTTAATGAAAGTTTTCCAAAACATTTAAGCTTTTAAATGGTCCTAAATATAGTTTATGTATATCAATATCATGCACCATTAAAAAATTCACCCAAAAATTCCACCCACAACTTTAATTTTGAAGTGTATATGCAATTTTTCAAACTTTGTGATGAATATTATTTTGTCACACACGTACTCCATATGTTGAAGTTTTTCAATGTTTGTTGAATTTTTAAAAATAATTGACTAGCATAAGCCTAAAGTTAATTGAATATAATTAGAACAATAACAAATAATCCAAGACGTGATGTCTATAAGTTCCCAAAAAAATTAGTGTAGATTACATTTGCAACTACAATTTTTGAAGGGCTAGTGTGCTTTCAACCTTCATCACCCAAAATTTCATTGCAAAAATACCACCTACAACCCCACTTTTAAAATACATTTCTAATTATTCATATTTTGTGATGTATGTAACTTTGTGTTAAATATATATTTTAAAATCTTGAACATTTAGTAAATTTTTTATAGAAATGGTTAGCCCAAGTTCCAACCTAATCAAATCTCCTAAAAATCCACAAGAATAATTCAATTTGTGAAAGTGCACTTCAAAACAAATGTCAAATGTTGTAAAAGAACATTTGTGACTACAATTTTTGGGGGCATTAGTGTGTTTTTACCCTTTTCCCATTGAAGAAGTAGTTGGTTTAAACATTGATTTTATCATTCTACAAAAATAAAGTGAAAATTTAAAATTAATGGAAAAGGTTTACTACTATTACACAAGTTGTTTTAAACAACATTTATAAAACAATTAGTGTAAGATTATATAAAGACATAATTTTTCATCAATTGCATATTCATGGTTTATATAACTTGTATTATTTTAAAGAACCAAATCAACTATATGTGATTTAAAAAATAAAATCAAAGTGAGTAAATTTTATGTACTACTACTTTTGATATTATATGTACTACTTTTGGGACAAATGTGCACACCATACCATGGAAACATGTTTTTTACATGTTTTAAATTAATCACAATTAAAGTGGGTTGTGTTATTGTGACTACATTTTTTCAAGATGTTCAAATATGCTAAAAATGTGTGTTTTTTAAAAATTGTTAAACCCAAAAGGGTGGTTGCAAGGTAAGGTGGCTCATTTTTTGCATTACAATCCAATTTTTTTCAAAGTGACATGCATTTACATCCTATTAACATGACATAAAAACAATAATTTTCCAAATTTGTGGCTAGATTTAGAATGTCAACTTGAAGAAGAAGACATCTATAAAACAAAATTGCAATATATATACACCAAATATATAATAATGGACTTTTGAATTTGAAAAATATGGATTGGTTTGTTGTTTGTGCCTCTATATACATGCATTTTGTGTATGAATATTATTTGGGATATATTATAGGGATTCAATATATGATATGTTAAAACAAAAAGATCATATGTGCAAAAAAATTGCTAAAAACAAATTAACCAAAAAAAGTTATGGACTTTTGAATGGCTTAAAATGAACCAAATTTCCATAAGTCCATATCATAATCATTCTGGGGTGGATTTTAGTTTTTAATTCTTTTAACATGTACATTAAAAAATTGTTTAAAATGGTTTATTTTCATATGGGTTTTTTTGTTCATTAACCACTATGTAATTCGCCATTAAATTAATGATATCAAAATAGACTTCCATTTTAACACTACCGTATGGACTTTTAGGGAGTGAAGCATCCCCCAAAAATGAGCCACCTTAGAGTGCATATACCAAAATTGTCAGTACGTAATGCTCATGTCACATTCATGATATCTTGTGCAAGAATTTTTTTCTCCAATTTCTTAATGAGACCTAAATTAACAATTATACATTTTTTACATGTTAAAATATATTCAATTACTCAACCCTAGATATTACATTGAAAATCAATGTTAGTGGATCATGATCTGACTTGTGTGTATTATGGTAATATATGCAAAAAGAGAAATTTATGATGCATACTAGAGAACAAAATTAAAATTAACAACCCAACTCATACATTCAAAACATTCAATTGTAATATGATGTTTAGAAATGTGCAAAAACCTTTAGGCACCAAAACATATTTACTTTGAACCCATATGTAACTCAAAAAACTTACCATATGTTGTAGCTCAAGGCATTCATAGTAAGCTTCACAAGGTTACCTATAAAAACAAAGACCATTCATAGTTTGCTACAAGGTTAGTCAAATGGGTCCATTTGTTTCCAACATTATACCACAAACAAATGTATATTCACCCACCTTTGGTAATTGATAGTTGTGATTACATCACAATTCATAATAATACATTAGGCCTTTTACATTATCACACATGTGGATTGCATAACCACTTCATGCCATACTCCACCCAAAAGAATTTGATCAATGTTGTTTCCAAGTATTGTTGTGCATTTTAATAAAGTTAAATAAGTCTCTCATGCCCTTGAAGTCTATCATTGGTTGCCTTTGCTTTAAGAGATGAAAGATGGCCACAAATTGCACAAAGTTTCATTTTCACCCAAGTTAAACCCCATTAGCAACTTGTTGAATCACATATATTCCCTCCCATGCATGTTCACAAACTTTCTTTCTCATTTTTAACATGCTTCAATTTATTATAATTCATATAGTATTCCCCCACAAACACCCTTTAAGATGACCACACTTGGCTTTTCAACACCTAAGATGATTTTGCAAGCCATCAAATTTTGAACAAACAACTTACCATGATGCTTTAAACACTATAAATTTTGCATATTACCATACTCAACCTAACATTTTCCCCCACCACAATTTCAACCCATGGCAACATTGGTTGTCTTGGAAAATCAATTTAACTCCCATCCTTTTTTTGAACTCTTTTACGTGTAGGATTGCTTGGACATAGAGTTGTCATAAAGTGATCTCCTTCCCTACAAGCACATGAGATACTAGAAACCTCTAAATACAAATTTAAAAACCATAACATTCAAATATTTAGTTGGTGGATTAGGCAATGAAACAAAGCCAAATGATGATGCATTCAAATTAGGACATGTCTTAGGACCTAGTGGGGTAGAATTGTGAACTCTAAGAAATCATCAAACTTATGCACATTCTAAACAAATCTTCAAGCAAGGCAACACATTAAGAACATGAATATTTCAAAATTGCTCAAACAAACAAACATATCAACAAGTTGGCAATTTACTTGCGTTGCAAGAGTAAGTTGTCATTACAACATTGTTATGTATGAGTATAAACTCAAGTTTCAATAATTTGATCCTCTCACCAATTGCGAATTCTACAAATTCAATTCAAGATCATCAAGCTCGAAAGCTTGCAAGAGCATTGCACATTGGATATTGGGTGTCAAGATTCAACATGTTTCAACACAAATCACTTAGGAGATCCAAAGTTGAAATGACCATAAAACTTTTGATGCATATAAAGAACGTAGATGAATCTACCATGAACACAAGTGAAAACACCAGCTAAGTTGCCACAAAGGTCAATGAAGGGAATGTTGCAATAGTCCATGCCAATAGCGACCATTGCAAATGGGGTGTTGTTTAGAGTGAAATGAAGTAAACCCCCCCAAGTGGCATCCATTGGATTTTCATGATCACCATTCCTTGCAACATTTCACATCCATTGATCAAACATGTAGCCCTAATAAATAGTTAACTATTGAATTTAGGCGATTTCACCAAAAAAAATCCACCCTAAACTAGTGCAGGCTGGTGACAAGAGCCTTTTCCATGTTGAAATTTTGTACAAGGGAAAAGGTTGAGTGACATGGAAGCACCCTATAAAGAATATACACGTTAAGCAAATTTGGAGGCCTTATTGGTTGGGGGGTTCATGGGTTTATGGGTCAATGCTAGTGTTGGGCGGTTCTCTCTTTTTCGAAGAAAGAATTAGTAGGCAAGGGTGAGATATGAACCCTTGACCCATGGTTCTCAAAAAATCAAAGAACCGGGTCACAGAACCTACCTTTGAGATGCCAGTTCTTTGCCAGAAAATAGTTCTTAGTTCTTTGAACATTTAAAAAAACCTGGAACCAGAGGTTAATACCAGAGTCAGAGAATTGCACAACACCGGGTCATTACATCACCATGGTCTATAGATGGTAGTGGAACCCACCAGTTAGTATATACAATAGCTTAATGCATCAGTCCTACCCTCAACCTTGTCCTGCTTTGCCTATTCCCTGTGACTATATGTGTAGGTGCACATTTGAAGGATGTGTCCAGCAAACCCTTTTTCTTCACCTGCAACCAAAACAAACCTGCAGCAAGCCACCCACCAACATGCTTTGCTATGCATAAGTAAAAAATGTAGCTTTGGAATAAATGTTCTCAAGCTGCCCAGAGTGGGTTTTTCCTCAAGCCCATTTTGTTTACAAATTAGACCCAAAAGATGGGTTTTCCAGTGTATTTAAAAGAGAAATTCAAATAAAAAAGGAAGTGATTATGTAGGTTTTCAATTGCCATAATTGAATTCAAGAAATTTTTTTATAGTAAAATTGCCAGATTTTTATATTGGGTTTTCAGTCTGTAGCCAAATATGCAAAGGATGATTAAAGTTTTGTGCTTCATATATGGTTTATAGCCAGATTTGGCTAAATCTTCTTACTGATCATTCCCACCCTTTCTACATAGGAACTAACCTATGGAAGATGGTGGCCACTTTTGGGAAAGACAAAAATTCCAACAAAAGCCACTGCCAAGTACATAATTTTTTGGAATTGCAATGTTTAGCATTGAGAGAGAGAATGCAGTCAGTTTGTAGTTTGTACTCATGTAAATACAAAAGCCTGCAAGTTCAAGTTGTGCATGTTAAAGATGATACATCACGGACACCACCCACGAGTAATAAATGTTGTCCAACTTCTCATCACACATGGGATAGCATGGCAGAGGGAGGAAGGTGGAGGAGGAGGAGGAGGAGGAGGAGGGTACACAAACACACCACTTGATAAATTATATCACAGTCTAGTCTTTTCCCACACTTAAGACATCTTGTAGTTTGTGTTTCATGGGTAGGTTTGAGGAATCATTTTTTTTTCCCATCCAGCAGTGTGGGGAGAGAGGGGAGGCTTGAAAACATATTCAAAGCTTGTTGAACCTTGAGCTAGTCACGTCCTTGAACAAGAGAAGACTACTAGCCTTGAGGGATCAGTTGTAGGTGGTGGGTTTGGGTTCAAGACCTGCGTTGAGAGAGAGGAACTCTGTGGAATTCCAAGGGGTCATGGTAGGTGACTCATTTTCTAGAACTACAAAAATAGTGTAGCTGCAGTATGGACTCTATAATCTCAACATTTGCTTCAGAATCCAAACTTGTGGGCTAATTTCTCTTGCATGCATTAGTTTGCTAATTTTCCCCATATTTTGGCTGTCATTTTTGTTCATAGTATTTTATTTTGTTGGGCATTGATCTCAATTAAGTAGTGTTTGTTTTGCAGTTTTCTTTTCAATTTTGCAATGTTTTTTTGTTCACACGTGCATATTAGTACATTTGACCAATTGGAATGCAGGTGATGAATAAATGTTTTCAGTGTCCAGGTTTAATTATCAAGAGCTTTTGAAGCACAACAAGGCTACCCAATTCTGTGTACTCCCAGTATAGATGGGCAATATGCACACAGCAGGGAGGATTAAAGCATTAAATTCTGGGGTCAAAATTGCAGGTTCTATTGCACTGCATTTTTGTTAAAACCAGCTTGCTCTCATCTTAATAAATATGACTAGAATTCAAATATTACCAACTTTTGCAGGTGCCAGATGTTGGGATGCAGATCTCAGGTGATGCATCTGATCAAATGGACATAAACTCGGTCAAATTAACTGCTGGAACTGAGAAATCAAAGTCCAAGTTTGTGGGTTTGAGGAGTCTGGTGCCTAGTAAGCTCCTTGGAAATCATGTCACATCACAAGGAGGCTGGAGAGCAATTCCATTTATATATGGTGAGAGTCCATAACAAAATGTTGCGAGTGGAATATAAGAACATACAAAAAGACACTCATACATAAATATATATATATAAGATGCATCTCTGTTTTGAAGGTTAATATGTGATATATGACTTTTTGTTGCATGAATTTTCAACATATCCATGTGCAGTATCTAGCTCCCTAGAGAGCTTCGCATTCTTTGGAGTAGTCATCAACTTAGTCACATATTTAGTGGAAGAGATGCATTTTGGAGTACCAACAGCTGCAAATACCGTCACCACTTGGGCTGGGACCACCTGCCTAACACCATTGCTCGGTGGCTTCATTGCTGATACATACCTTGGAAGATACCTGACACTTCTTTTTCTGGGATTTGTTGAGTTACTGGTACATTGCTTCCACCCACCTTGTGTCTGTCCCGTATCCTGTACATCTTGCATACAATTAGGACCAGAAGTTCCAGTTTGATTGGTAAGTCTAGTCCAATTGCAGAAACATGAAAGTCTTCTTTTGAATTCCAACAGTTTTAGCAGCAGGTTCACATGACAGAATCTACCCAACAGCTCAACAAGGACACCATGCTACTGTGATTGTTTTGAGACTGTTGGATCGGCAAAGTGATGTGGGCCTTTTGCAGGGATTTATACTACTCACAATCTCAGCAGCAGCACCTTCACTGAGACCACCTCCTCTTGATGCTGTGACTGGACATTCAATTCCCAGCAAGGCTCCTAGGATCCTGCAAGTAGGGTTCCTTCTAACAGCACTATATGTAATTGCTCTTGGCAAAGCTGGATATGGGTCTTGCATTTTGTCGCTTGGAGCTGACCAGTTTGATGAAAAAGATCAAGAGGAGAGAAGGAAGCTGTCAAGCTACTTCAACTGGTTTTTCTTGGTCAACTGCATTGGTATTTTCTTCAGTATTGCAGGGTTGGTCTTTATAGAGGACAAGGTAAGCTGGGTGTGGGGATATGGTATTGCAGCGGGTGCCATGGCGCTCGGAAACGTTGCACTCTTCAGTGGTTACTCCTTCTATCGACATCATGTACCTCTAGGCAGCCCATTCACCCATATTGCACGAGTTTTTGTTGCTGCAATTGGGAAACGAACACTTCCCAATCTGCCAACATCAGATCCTTTTCAGTTTCATGACTTCCAAGATGGAGCACATCAAGGCAGGCGGGCTCGGCTTCAACAAACCAACCAGTTTCGGTGAGATACACACTACAAACTTTTGCTTGATCCCCTCATCACAGATACACAAAAGGTCTTGCAGTAATCCACAAAGTAGTCCCAATAAGCTACAGTCCTAAACTGGTTACTGAAGTCTAATGAAACTTCAAAGAAAGACTTACCACAGCTAGAGTTTGCAAATCTCCTGTACAGATTTCTAGACAAGGCAGCAATTCCATTAAGTAAGACCATTGGCAGCAGTACTGGAGCATGTGATGCCAAAGAAGGACCCTGGGGGTTGTGTCACATGACAGAAGTAGAGGAAGTGAAGACCATTCTCAGGATCTTGCCAATTTGGTTCAGCACCATTTTCGTGTTCACCATGAACTCACAAGCAACAACCTTCTTGGTTCGTCAAGCTTCAGCAATGGATAGACATATTACACACCACTTTGAGTACCCATCAGCTTCACTTGGTCTTTTTGCAATCAGTGCTCTCTACATTTTCATCCCCATCTATGAGAAACTGCTTGTGCCAGTGATGCGGCGGATCACAGGGATTGAGCAAGGGATCACAACTCTGCAGAGAGTGGGTGTGGGAGCACTGTTGGGAGTTCTTGCCATGGTGGTTAGTGCCCTTGTAGAATCCAAGCGTCTCCTCATTGTGAGGGCTAACATCATGACTCTCATCTTCATGCCTTCAAAACCTTTACCAATGAGTGTCTTCTGGCTGTGCCCACAAATCATCTTCATCGGTTTGTCAGAGTGTTTCACACTCATTGGCTTGAATGAGTTCTATTACCGTGAGACACCACAGGGAATGCGCACCATGGGAGCTGCGTTCAACATGAGTGCACAGGGACTTGGTAGCTACGGAAGCAGTTTGTTGGTCCTCCTTGTTATCAGGGCAACTACAAAAGGGCTGAATACCGGCTGGTTAACTGACGACTTGGACGAAAGCAGACTCGACTACTTTTATTGGCTTCTTGCTGTGTTGGGAGTCCTCAATTTCACCATGTTCCTTGTTTGTGCTCGATGGTATAGATACAAATTACTGCATGAACAAGTAGAAGAATTGCCAGAAATTGGTGGCAAAAGCAATGGATTATCATGCAATTGAACCAAGCTGCACTGTTTGCAAAACCCACAACTCCTGTGCCCAGGATGACATAAAGTTGAGCATTTTCACAGGAAACAAAAAACAATTAGAGCAGGCTTGATTCTGAAACCCAGACAACAATCAGAGCAGGAGTTTGATTCTCAAACCCAGAAAACACTCAGAAGCAGGAACTTGATTCTCAAACCCAGCCAACATGGGCTACAATGGTTAAGCATTAGTGTTTTTCCAGCACACCTGGAATGCTGGCACATGAGCATGATTAACAGATTTGTGCATGAAATACACATGCATCTCTGCTCCTGTTCTAATCAAGTTACTTTCAACTGAAAAACCAGCAAGCACCAGTTCTGTGGAACACCAGTTCTGTAATCCCATTTGTATCATTTCAGCCACAGCTCCCCACACACATATATGCTTATCAGAATCCTTATCCTGAAACAATAAAAAGAAAAACTGCAGCCTTACATGAAACAACATGGCTATTTAGGTGTAGAGAAATGAACAATCTTACACAATCAGACTGGATACCCACTCTTTGCTTAGCCTTCAGACTGGAAAAAGAAACAAGCATAGTAGTCCAGTTGACCTGCAAAACACACCACAAACTTTTCATCTAAGGGGTCCATGAATTTCATGTGACCATTTGGACAACATGAAATCAGCTTCTTGAGAGAAGGATGCTTCATTGTAGATTACCACAACATATGTATGACAGATCAATGTGATTGCAGAGAAGACAAAGTGCAAAACAACATGCAAGGTAACCAAACAAATGTTGAGTCAGTTCCAGCCAGATCAAAACAAACATGACAAGAATGAATATAGTCATAAACCTTGTTAGTGTTTATGACACTCTAAAAGCATCAGGCCATCACCTTCATTACTCCCTATTGACTTCATCAGCTCCAACAATGGGTGTAGGTAATATGTAGACTTTCAGACGGATGATTGACTGTGGCGCTCAAAAGATGCAAGACAGTCAAGCTGCCCATTGATCATAAGTACATATTTTGAAGTATCTTACACTACTCTTGAGTCAAAGTAGATCACAGATGATTAAAGAGGATTTTGATGGATTATCTGAAGAGGGTTTTCATTGTTGGGATCCTCTTGACGGCACTCTGCAGTGGAATCCTTGAATCCTTCTTCATGCTTCTGGCCTTCTGATCCTCAAGCTTCTGTAACTGTCTCTGGGCTTCTTCAAAGAACAGATTGTCATGACCTAGCTCCTTCAGTTACTTGACAATGTGTCTAGTACATGCAATTGCCTCATCATACCATCACCAGAGAATTTCAACACCAATTAAAATCATCATGTGTCCATAACACGGCTTTTCAATTCCAGCTCACATGAACAAATCAGTGGATCAAAAATCCATGAGCAAGCTGTGAACATAAAGGGTGAAGGTGGCAGAATGCCCATACCGCTCAAGTTTGGAATACACATTGACAAGGCTTTCATAGCTGCCAAGTGTATCTGAGTGAATTGGCCCTTGTGCCTTACTCAGTATTTCCTTAGCCTCTGGTCTCTGCCATAATCAATTTCCAATTTCCAACAAACCCCCAGTGCTACTTGTATTATGCAGCAGTCCCAAGTTCATAGCTGTAGATCAATAAACATGTCTACTGCAAAAACAACCAGTAATTGTCTGGCAGACACAAAACAAACTCTCTCATATAAATGAGTTCATTGCATGCTGACTTTGATGCATGTGGTGGAAAGCATCCAAGGCAATGACAGCCCTTGAAACAGAGACAATTGATTCTCACAAGAACTTCTACAAACAAGTGGAAAGAGAATCCATGTCATCCATGTGAGTGAGTGAGTGAGTGAGTGAGTGTCTTTACACTGAGTTTTAGGGTTGAACCCTAATTGTGGGTGCGTACTGTTCATTCCAGCCCTCCAGAAGTGAGTTTATACTAAGCTTGAAATTATTGTAAGTTAGGGTCAGATTCAGCATATTACAAACGAATAATTATTTCTTTTCCAAAAAGTAACTCATTTAAAAAATTATTATTAACTATTTAGTTTCAGAAACTTAATTTCTCATTTAAAAAAATTATTAATTATATAATTTCTGAAAGTTAAATTTTCATTTTTTAAAATTATTAATTATTTAGTTTCTGAAACTTAAAATTTCACATTTAGTGAAATTCATTTGAGATTATATGAAAGTAAGTACCAGTGTTGTGCATTTACTTGAGTAATCCGGTTACCCATGCCTGGTTTCGGTTCCAGTTACTTGAAACCTACCCGGAACCGGAATGAGGTTCCAGAACTGGGGTTATTTGTAGAATCTTTGAACTGGGGAAAGTCGACCCCCTGGTTGGGAGGTTCATTTACTGGAACCAGAACTGGACTGGATTTTTTTCAAAAAATTGGTTCCAGTTTTGGCTATTTTTTAGGGTTTAAGGTTGGTAGCTGACTTGTTCATCATCACAGCCATTCCTCAGCTTCTTGTTTTTGGTGTTGTTCAACTTGCTTCAAGCTTTTTCAAGCTTGCTTCATGTTCACAAGCTCACAAAACTCATATAATTCATAGATTGAATGGTTTAAAGCTTAGGGTTAAACGGTCCACCATCCTTGTGCAAAGGTCCTTTTTGCTTCATGCTCGCAAACTCACAAAACTCGAATGCTCTTAAGAAATTGCAAACAATGATGACTACACAAAAAATTTCATGGTATGTTGTTCACTAGCTTGGTCTTTTTCTTAATCATGATGTTGTTCATGATTGCCCTATTCTTGGTCTTTTTCTTCATTGTGATGTTGTTCCCGACTATGAAGTTGATTTTTTTGGGGGGTTTGGCAATGGCAATTGTCACGACAATGTTCATGTGATTAATCGAGGTGACAAATTCATCACATTTGTTGTCATCACAATGGTGGGCATTACTTGTTTTTTTTTCCTAATAAGTTGTTTTTGGTTTTCATCTTGATCATGATGTTGTCCATGATCATTTTAATCTTGATCCTCTTCCTTATTGGGATGTTGTTCATGATCACCTTAGTCTTGGTCCTCTTTTTGATCCTATGATGTTGTTTGTGATTGCTTTGGTTTTGGTCTTTTGCCTTTGTAGAGAAAATAAATGTTCGATTATTGAATTTTGACCTAGTTATCAAATCAATTATTAATCATCTATCATTGCGATCTTTTGATTTTTTTGATAATTAATTACATTGATAATCATTTGGTATTATTGAATTTTCAAATATTTCATAACCTATTTGGATGACAAGGTAGATTATCAATCTTTTAAACATTAATACAAAAAAAAATAAAAATTAATTTTTAAAAAAATTTATAGCCGGTTAATAATTAACAAGGTAATAGTTGATCATTAACAAGTTATTTGATAACCTACCTTTATGAATAATTAACCTCTTATTAACTTGTTTTGGTTTATTTATCCTTTTATTAGCTTACTTATGGTCTAATTAGGGTCTCATAAGCTTCAATTTGGTTTTATTACCTTTTTATTAATTATTTTGTTTCTAATCTAATTTGGGTTTGATTGGCTTCAAACTAGTTTGATTACTTTCTTATTGACTTGCTTTTAATCTGATTAGGGTTTGATTAGCTTCAAATTGGTTTGATTACCTTTTTATTAGTTTGCATTTAGTCTTATTAACATTTAATTAACCTCAAACTATTTTCATTGACCTTTTATTAATTTTAAAAATTTTGTTTACCTTTTATTAATTTGCTTATGGTTTGATTACCTTCTTATGAACTTCATTATGGTTTATTAACCTCTTATTACCTTGCTTAATTATGATTTGAATACCCTTTCATTGACTTGTTTTTGTTGTTGGTGAAGCACAACATGGGCATTGCAATGGAGGACAAATTAATTGGTTTATCACCAATGGTGGAGCGACTTAACGCCCAATATTTGTGGAACGATAGTGGTGGAATGACTTGAACGTAGGAATGTTGGACTATGAGTGCCTTATGAACACTCTTGGTTCAAGTGGATTCCATGTGAAGATTAGGGTTGAAGTCTTGAACAACCCCAAAAATATTGTGCAAAAAATGGTGTTAGGGTGTTTGGCTAAAGATGATGAAATATTTTTTGACTATTGGGGTGAAAACATGGATTTGTGGCAAAATTTCTTATTGTTGGTGAGGTCAATTGACACATTTTGTGTGAAGCTTGGTCAATTTGTCCAAACTTAACAGCCACATGGCTTGTCTATTCCCTCAAACATCTTGCCCCAATCCTTTTTGCAAAAATTGTTGCTCAACCTACCCAATTCTTTGTGCATCACAACCTTGAATTATTAATGCAATTACAATGTTGTTTGTTGCCCCCTTTCTTGGATGCAATGGTCTTAAACCACATTTTTGTGTCTTCTAATGACACCATTAATTTTTGTTTGATTACCTTTTTATTAACCTCATTCTAGTCTAATTAGGGTTTGATTACCTTCACCATGGTTTAAAATTTACCCTTTTCTTGGTCTAATTACCTTCCCATTATTAACTTACTTATGGTATGTTTATTGTTTGATTTGAAACATTATAGTTTAATTGTCCTTTTATCACCTTGAGTTTAGTTTGATTAAAGTTTCATTATTTAGATCCACCATGGGGAACATATGCTCACATATTGGCATTTTTCAATTTGTTGAAATGTAAATAATTATTAACTTGTTTTTAGTTTAATTACCCACTTATTAATTTGACCATGGTTTGAATACTCTTTTATTAGCCTCACTATGGTTTGATCAACCTCTTATTGACTTGCTTTTGGTCTAATCAAACTCTTATTAAATTTTTACATCACAAATTTCATTGGTCACAATTTGGCAATAATAGTTGTGCAAAATTTTCTTCTCATAAGTTCATATGGAATAAACATAGATGTCATTCATCTACTTGTATTATTTGAACATTAATGTCATGTGCATTGTTTAAACACAAATGTCATATGCCTATTTGTATTGTTTAGACACAAATGTTGTATGTCTATTCATGTTATTTACACACAAAAGTCATGCACACGACTTTTGTGTTTAAATAATGCATGACATTAGTGTTTAAATGATATAAACCCATGAAATAACAAATTTCACATAGATTTGGAATGAATTCATGAAGCTTATAAATTTATGACATATTAATTTCATCATGGTTTGATTACCTTCTTATTGGCCTTATTTTTGGTTTAATTAACTTGATTATGGTCTAATTACAATTTTATTAACTTGATTATGGTTTGATTACCCTTTCATTAACCTTTTATTAGCCTTCACATGGTTTGATTAACCTCCAATTATCTTTTTATGGTTGAATTACCTTTTTATCTACTTGCATATGGTATGATTAATTTTTTATTAATATGTTTTTAGCCTAATTAACTTCTTATCAACTTGCAACTAGTCTAATTAACTTTTATAACTACTTTTGAAGGTTTGATTAACCTCTATAACTATTTATGAAGATCTTATTAACTTTTATTATTGTTTCTGAAGGTTTGATTAACGTTTGTAATTACTTATGAAGGTTTAATTAACTTCTATTATTACTTTTGAAGGTTTGATTAACCTTTGAAATTACTTCTAAAAGTCTAATTAACCTTTGTAACTGCTTATGAAGGTTGGATTAACCTCTATTACTATTTTTGAAGCTTTCATTAACCTTTGTCAATACTTGCTTGATTAACTTCTAATTATTTACTTATGCCCTAATTGGTAATTATTGTTGAAGCCCTACTTATGGTTTGTTTAAGCTTTTTATGTTTTGATAAATGATTACTTAATTTATTTATGGTTTGATTAAACCCTTGGTTTGACTATTTATAACATGGTTTTTTTTTTCTACAATTTGTTTAAGGTTTAATCTAATATTTGAGTAACCTCTAATTGACTAGGGTTGGCACTTGATCATGAGGAACCAAACCAACCATGGTTCCATATTTAAATGAAGGTGATGTTTTGCCTAGGCAATCAAAGGTGTTTAGGCGGGAGAAACATCCATGTCAAATTGTAGAATCCCTCCATTTGAACACCATGGCTACCAAGTATCATCAACATTTTGGATTATATTTTAGGGACAAAAAACAAGTGACCCAATTGATTTTTAACCTAGTGTGGAAGGCAATGTCTAATGAAAACAAGTAGATTTATTCCAACTCAATGTTCCAAATGGACACATTAAAGGATTGTCTCTAAAATGCAAAAAGTTAAAGACGACACATCAAAATGAAAAAAAATGAAAAGGTGGAAATTTTTTGATTCGACTGAAAGCCATAAATGAACATGCCATTTGCAATATAATTCCCAAGAAGCGACAAAATGTCATTGATGCTACAACATCTTAACCCAACTAAAGTACTAAGTGCAATAACTCCTACACTGCTTATTGACTCTATGCAGGAATTACCCTCTACTCCATCATCTAAACCTTTTACTCCCTCATCTACCTCTTGGCCTACATTCACTAGCACAAGTGGACTCTAAAAACATAAGTTGAAGTGTTGAAGGTGTAATCTAATAGTTTTGTCGTCATGGTGTGGGAGAGGCAAATGACCAAAAATGACCAAAAAAACAAAAGATGGCAATTAACATAGAGAAAAAAAGGCAAGTTAAACTTGCTAATTTCAAAACAACTAGAAATATGGGGGTCCTAACAAATGTAGAATTCAAAGACAAGGTTAGAGAGTTGCTAAACCTTTGTTAAAAGTCCTAATTTCAACCATACTTAGTTGGGTTTTGAATTTGGTTGCCAATGACTTTGTATGCAAAGTCCATGCAACATCTATGTAAATAATTAGTTAGGATAGTTGTTGCATGGAAAAAATGAGTGTACTTGGGCTTTGTGGAATCAAATATTCATATGTGCTTCAATCCCCATATCCCTTATTCCTCCTTAATTTTGTAACTTGCATGATTTTAGTTGAAAGCACTAATTGCATCCTAATCATGCCTAGGAGCAAATTTGCAGCTCCCAAGTTAGTGCATAATGA
>Ga0209208_10006770_pt1 | contig 15759 bp, 17 predicted proteins | sample S1TSphfallax_3_FD_187694 | JGI IMG/M metagenome (GOLD analysis project Ga0209208, IMG submission 187694) | Host-associated microbial communities from peat moss isolated from Minnesota, USA - S1T2_Fd - Sphagnum fallax MG (SPAdes) (version 2) | ecosystem: Host-associated > Plants > Peat moss >...
TTTGGAGGACCATGAGCGGAATTATAATATAGAGATAGTCTTTGTTAATTTTGGTACTCCCAGGCCCCAGCCACTCCCACTCTCCCAGGCCCCTGTCCACAAAGTTACTGAGTGGAGGACCATTCAAAAGTACCATTAAGGACTGAGCGGAATTATAATATAGATGTATGTGTGGAAGAACCCAAATCAGAACAGACATTTTTGGAAAAACTAGAACCGGTGGCTAATCAAATGTTAATTTGCAGTCCCAGTTTGGAACTAGACTGAAACGAGGTCTGATTTTCAGAACTAGAACTCGAACTGGACTTTATCTTTTGAAGAACAGAACCTGGTTTCAGTTCTATCATTTTTTTAAGAACCAGAAAAACCTCTGGTTCGAGGTTCTTCATAAACATAAAGAGCTGGCCAACAAACTTTTGGTTCAAAGTGATCAGCAGAAAGGTCCATGGTGTTGTTTGGCTGGCTCAATGGTGGCGGAAATCTGGTGTCAGCGAAGTGCCCGGGTGGTCACGCGGGCCGCAGATTCTCGGGCTGACCTGCCCGGCAAAGAGGTGTATCCCCTTGGGACATTATGACGAGGGAGGCCCGGGGTAGAAGCCCTTCTCCCTCTAAGCCTTCGCCCTCTACTAATAAGTTAACCTGCTATAAAAAACCAGAACTTATCTTCGAGTTCTCCACCCATCATTCCTTGCACAATCGGTCACTGCAATCCCAACATCAAAATCTGGCATGAGATGCAGGTAAGCTATTCTGACGCAAATAATCCATTACCACTTTCTGTTGTGATCCTTGTGTGCACAATATTATTAGTTATGATCATAGAGATGATGCACTGCTGTTGCTGATTATTGACTTTGAAATAGCCTTCCATTGAAGGTGATGGAAACTAGTACTGTTCTGTGATTTCCTGTTTGGAATTATCGATGAGTAAAGTCTGTTGTGCTTTTCAACCTTGTCTTTCAAGAGTCACTCTTATATATAAATTGTATAGTCTTTTTTCTTTCCCCTGCTTCTTGCACACAAAAGATTGGATCAAAACATTACCTAAAGATCCTGGGTAAAGCCAAGGTTCCATCTAGTATCCTTCCTTCTATGTCCAGGATCAAAACCATAAGGATAGAACTGAACAATTTTGCCACTTCGGACTTCGCTTCGATCACAAGGAAAAAGAGGAAGATAGTGCTATCATATATAGCTAGCTAGTTGTGAACGTGAAGCTAAACGGTCATGTTCAGGCGTTTGCGGACAACGAGATGTTTTGAAAGCTCCCATGTTCAGGACTTCCTATTGGAGTCAGCAACGCTCCTGATGAAGAAAAAGTAAGGAGGGGGAGTCCTTAGGATGTTCTTATATACAAATTGACTAAATTCCTTCTAATTGGTAATATATGATCACAAACTGGTAAATTCACTAGAAGATAGTTCCATTCTTGCAGCAGAGTTCTCTGTTTCTCAGATCTCTTCACATGTCATCTTCATGTTGATGTTGTTTCCAACTTGATAACTTGTCGATTTCTGTACTTGATTATATAATAATCTGCAGCCAGGACTGGCATCTGGAGCTTACAAATAAGATTCCAACTCATTTAATTTGGAGTCGCCCAACTACTTAGATGCCAGTGGTGTCTAGGACTTGAAGTTCTGCTGAACTTCAAGAAATGATAGCAAAAGCAACAAATAATCTATGGCATCTGGGGTTTCAAATACTTAGATTCCAACTGGTTTTGGAGTCGCGCAACTTAGATGTCAGTGGTCTCTAGGACTTGCAGAACTGCTGAACTTGAAGAAATTGTAGCCAAAAGTATCAGCTGATCTTTGGTTCCACCGGGATTCCACGTACTTGTCTTCCAACTTGTAGCCTAGTGTTTCCAATGGTCCCTGTTATAATTCTTTCCTGGAAACAAAGTTTGTCTCTTTTGTTGAATAAAAGGAACCAACTAGCTATTGACAGTGATTCATTACATTCGCTAAGAGAGAATCCATCTACTAGCCATGGAGTTCATGATTGTGAGAAGTTTTAACATATTTGAACCTTGATTTTGTGAGATCAATACTCCTAGAAATTCAGTCCCCTCGTCCAAGTTTGTTCTTGACTTTTATTTATAACTCAATTCCAGATGTAGAATTAGTGCTAGCTGGGCGTTTGAAGAATGCTTAGAATGACGTGTAGGCTATTGAAACTGAAGGCTATGAACCATCTTGGGCACCTCGAAGTAATCTTGTTCATGATCATCACATGAAAAGTTTTCCCTGTGTTCTATCATCTAATGGGCAATTGCAGGTATTGTCAATATGGAGCAGCCTAACACAATTCACTTCTTTAGAACGAGACCAGACGACCTTGCTATGGAGCAAGTGCACCAATACGATCAGCGAATACCTTGCGAATACAAGAGGAAAAGGTCAGTGGAGAGTCCTCCGAACGAGGGCTACCGGAGGTTATTGTACTTGGATCGTCCCGATGACAACCTTGCAATACATCTTCGCCTGCAGGAATTGGCTGATAGACTGGAAAGATCTGAAAGTGAGATTCGCTGGTTGAAAGATAAATCCGATCTACAAGAAGAATTTGACGCCATTGTTCAGGTGTAATTCTTACTGCTACCATGAATATTTGACACTCAGTACTATCAGTTTTGGACAAATGAACTTGAGATGAATATTACATAGGGATTTTCAGTAAATCAGTTATCAATAATTCCATCAAATCTGCAACCATTTCTGTTGTCGAATACTCATACTTTATGGTCATCATTCTTGTCCATACTGCAATTCCTGCAAGGGTTCCACGCCTTTGTTTGCGATTCACGATGTCGTCAGGATCTTCATCGAGGCATGCGACAAGCAAGCAAAGGACTGCATACAGAGATATCCAAATTTGACAAAAGCATTTCAGTCCAAGGCCAAAAGGCAACCTGATGGACCATACCGTTGGTTAGTTGAACAACTGAAGATAGAATCAAAACACTACACTCGATCTGGTACAACCGGTGAAGCAGCAAAATGTGTGGAAGATGTCCATGGAAAATTAGTGCCGGGAGCCCAATTGACATCCGATGTCGACTCGATGCTTTCTTTCTTGGACTTGTACAAGAATGCCAAAGAAGAAAGAGATCGTGCAGGCCATCCTTGCAGGTGATCAATGCAGTTGTATTATATATATATTTTTCTCTTCCTTCCTTCACATATGCTTAATTTATAATTTCCCAATTAGATTAATCAACTTGTTTGTTCGGTTCTTGTGCAGCCATCCACTTGGTGACGTAAGTCGCACTTTAACGTTTGTCAAGAAGCGCATGAAAGATGGAAAGCTCCCTGAACCTTACAAAAGCACTTCTGGTCAAAAACTTTTAGAAGCAGCAATTACACACTTAGATAATTTGCAAAACAAGAAGAGTCAACTAGAAGTAGCCGGTCCTTCGTGTTGATGTTTCAGAAGCAACTGCATTTGGTTGATTCTGGCACAACCTTGCACGTCTCAAAAATCACATTGATACCAAATTTGTTGTAATTAATCCATTTGTTTGTCCTTCAAGTCAAAAAGGTGTGGTCATATTGAGTGTCGAAAACATGAAATGATAGTTGTAGGTCAAGAATCAAATGCGCTTGTTTACTTCTTATGCTACACAATTGAATCATTGAACAACTTAGAAAATTTTGTGTCCAAGGGTTGTTTTTGTCCTTGGTTACCTACTCCTCCATCCCTTGGTTGTTTTTGGATATGTTTTGCTTGATGTTCCCAATTCTCAATTAAGCTTTCTCAGTTCAATCCAATTTCATTCAATTCCATGGACTTCAGTTTTTTATATGTACATGCTTATAATTTAAAATAAACCAAATGAGAAATTTCTTCCCCCTTCGGATGATGAAAAAACGGTTGACCTTTTTGTGCTTCTTGTGCTTCTAGAATGATTACTTATTTCTAGCATTTTAGATATAAATGGTTGATTAAGGAGAAAATAATTATTTTACCATATTCTTTTTTTATTAAACAATTTGACTGCATCGAAATTGTGGCAAAAAACTTTTGTCTGCACATTAACAAAATGTATTGGAGAACAAAGATGTTTTCAGGTAGAATTTTTTTTAATTGAAAATGCAATTCCAACAATTAAACAAGTCATATGAATGAAGTTAGACCAAATGATCTGGATGAAATAAATCATGAGGAAAACTCTTTGATCATTGAAACTGGTGTAGCCTGTGCCATTGGCCCAAGTGTGAATTGACTACCCAACTAACATTTCCTTTCAAAATCATTTTTTGTAATTTAATTGAATTTCCAATGGCAAAACTTATTCCAAATTTAATATCTCTTGCACCTCAGGTCTAAAAATTTCTAAAACACCTTCATTAAACCTTACTCGTTGAGGACTTTCCAATAACACCAAGAGCACACCCAAATTTGAAACACTATCAAACCAATTTGGTGTGCCCGCGCTCATTGAATACCAAGAGTGCATCAAGAGGCACCTTGGCTTGGAAATCCCAATATCGCAAACAAACTACCTTCCTTCATAAATAGATAATGGGTCAAAATCTATGAAGCCCAAAAGGTGCATTTCATGTGAAAAAGTAAAATGTTCTAAAATGTCACAATATTATATCATTCAAAAACCCATTTGCAAATTTTTCATTCCAAATTCATTTCCATCCTAAAGAAATAAAAAAACATAGAAACATGTGTTCAAGTTGTCTATTTATTAATAAATGATTTAGGTCTTTATACACATGGAAATAACTCTTGCTATCATGGATTCTACTAGTCACCTTACTCTTCATATCTATATTTGAAAGGTGTATTACTTCATATTTAACATTCCACCCCAAAGCAATATTCTTCAAATTTGCATACAATACATATGATTTTCTTTAGGTCTTATTTTAAAAATACATGAGTAACAATATAAGGTGCAATATATTGGTTGTTAGTAAAAATTATAAACTAATTAATTAAAACATAAGGTACATTTTATTCAAATAATTAATTTAATTATAATATAAGATATGTAATAATATGAAATAATGGATTATAATTAATATAGGGTGACTTGTATATATATATATATGAATTAAATAATAGTAGGGTGATAAAAAATAGGTTGGACAATTACCTAATATCCCCCTCAAAATGGTCACTTGACACATGTAGATCCTAAACTTTACACTAAATGTCCCCCAAACTTTAGGTACATTTTTATAAGAAAGTTTGTAGCCAGTTCTTCACTATTGCAATATTTTTATTTTTATTCTTTACTAAGTGTCTTCTCACATATATAATGAAATTATATTTTTATATGTTTGAATTTTGTATGATATTTGGGATTTTCTATCCATGCAATAACATTTTGTTTACAAGTCATGTTTAATAATAAAAGCAACTGTGGAGCATATCCAAGTTAGACATCAAACATCTTAACCATATGGCTTCGTTTGTAGCTAAGGTTGTAACAATACATTTCACTTATATTGTAGCCAAAGATGTGCAAGTTTGTTGTTTACTAGCCTAGCTTATAGTTCCCCCAGCTACAGTAAATGCATATCCAAAAGTTGACTTTCTCTCATCCAAATCTGAAACACAATCAACATTACAATAATCAGTGATTGTTAAATTTTGACCAATGTAATGGTCTTATCTTATTTACATGTTTGGCCAAGTATATGTCATATAGCGAACATTAGACTTTTGACAATTTTTTTGTATATGGGATGGTGTCCATGAGATCACTTTCTTTTGTCAACTAAGGATTTTGATCTTTAATTAATCTTAATTCAATTTTAGTTTATTATTTTTCATATTGAATTTCTTAAGAATATTAGTTATGTATTTAGATTAGTTGACATGATTGTTCCTTTATTTCTGTTTTTATTTATTTCTATACTTACTTCATAACTTAATTTAGTTTTATATTTCATTTGAAATTTTGATTTTAGCCATTCCTTTACTTCAAGTAATATGTTTCTAAGATCATTTGTGAATATGAATAAATCGTCTACATATAAAGTTAAATTATAATATAACTATGCCCATCCCTTTTAATATAAACATTATTTTCAAATGTACATTTTTGAATTTTTTTTTCTTGTAATAAGAATATATTTTGATATACCATGCCCTAGATGCTTGTTCTAGACCATAGATTTACTTATGAAGTCTACATATTAAATGTTCTTTTCCTTTTGGAATAAACCCTTCCAGTTGGTGCATGTACAACTCTTCATCAAGATCCCACTGTAGAAAAGTTGTTCTAGTATCTATCCATAGTGGGCAACAAATGTTAGTAACATTCATAATGAGGTCATTTTAACCACAAGAGAGAAGGTGTATTCAAAATCAACACCCAATATTTGTGTAACCTTTTGCCATGAAACATGCTTTGTAGCAGTCAATGGATCCATTTTGTTTAATTTTGATGCAAAATATCCATTTGCACTCAATTGCATGTTGTCTTCCTTCATGTAAGTTTGTAAGGGTCCATATTTTATTTAACAATAATGAATTATATTCTTATTAGATTGCTTCAATCCATTTATCAACATCTAGACTATGAATGGGCCACCAACACTTGTAAATAACTTAAGGAGTGTTATACCTTCCATGCAGATTTCACACTCAAATTGACCATTAAAGGCCAAATTTTAAGCTTATTGGAAGATTTTTTTTTAAAAAAAATCTAATCTTTCATATTTAGGATTAAAGTCATCATCATCATCATCATCAATGGTAAGGTCAATGATAGGTATGTTTAGTTGTCAAATGGTAGTTATGACTAGATGTCATGCTTGTTAAAAAATTGAAGATTGAATTCCTAGGTTTTGGTCTGATTTTTCTTCCCAAAAGATGGAATTAAAGGTCTTTACTAGGTTACTTGTAAGAAACAATTTAACTGCATTAAACACACCATCCCTACTAATTTTGACTATTTTAATTGGCATGTGGTATAATATTAAAATACATCATTTGTCATTTAATTTAGTTCCTAGCTTATTCAAGATATGCATATAAACTTCACTCCCAAAAAATTTAAGGTGAAAGATTATGGGCTTACATTCATTTCATTTTTTTGCAAATGTCATTTGGTGGTTGTTTTTGTAAGAAGACAATTTTGAATATATGTGACAATTCCAATAGCTTTAGCCCAAAACTTTTTGGGGACACCTACAAATTGCATCATATAATGAACACTTCAACTAATGTTCAATTCTTCTATTCAACAACACCATTTTGTTGTGGCATATAACTTGTAATCATTTGATGTGTTATACCATTGTTGTCACAATAATTTTTGACTTCATTTGATTTATATCCTCCACCATCATTCATACGAATAGTCTTAAGTTTACAAGATCAAGCTATGCGAAATTTATTAAAACTTCAACAAAAACTTTAAATATTTTGAAGTGTTCAAAAGTTTTATTCTTGAATTTCAAAAAATAAACTTTTGTCTATCTAGAGGCATCATCCATAAACTTCACCAAAAAAAAACCCAATTATCTTAAGAAACAAATGTTCAACCATATAGCCATTCTCTTAAGGAATTTATTTTTACAAATGTTGTTTTCTATAAAGACAACTAGGGCAAAGACTTATGAGAAGATTGTGTGTGAGACTTGTACCATGCACATAAAAATGTGTATAATAATTTTAATTTATCTATTCATGTATGTTCTAGATGTCAATGCCATAATTTTGCCTTATTAATTACAGAATGTTGAATAGGATGAGCTCCAACCTTATCTTGAAAGTCTTTACAAATAAACCTACCAATCTTATATAATTTACCATCTTTAGCCAAGCACACAATTATTATTATTATTATTTAATGTCTATAACAAAATAAATGAAGTGGAGCAAAAATGAAAGTAAATCTTACATTTGTAGATGCACTAATTGATATCAAAAAAAAATTCAATCCTAGTACAAATAACACATCTTCAATTGACTTTTCTTCTCTTGTGGGAAGTACAATTTGTATGGTTCATTCATTGTGAATGGGATAACTTGAATTTTCACCCAAGTATAATCTTTGTATGGGATCAATATTTTGAAACTTGGTACAAACATTTTTGGTTTGATGTCATGTGTTGTGAAGCACCAAATCAACATACCACAAATTGTCACTAATTTCAACAAATAAAGATGTTACAAATAATTTTGTTTAATGAAAAATTGAACTATTTTTATGTCTATTTCTACGTTCATTACTTAACTTCTTTCTATGATTTTGAATATGATGTCCTACCATTTTATGATAAAAACATTGACTTAATGGTTTTCTTGGACCACGAAAGAAATTAGGATTGAAATTAAAACCAAACCTATTATAGGTGGATTTGGTAAAATTAAATTTTGAGGGTGGTTTATTGAATTTTCTTTCTTGATATAAAATTGAAGATAATACATCAAGATCATCATTATGTCTTCTCAATTCCTCTTCTTATACAATTTTATCATATCGACTAATTTGCCAATGTTCCTAGTTTGGACCATTACTATGCTTGCATAAGACTTAGGCATAGATCCTAGCAAATTTATTGTTGTTTCATTATCACTTATGGAAGTGTTAACAATGACCAACACATCCATGAGGTTATAAATTTTGGTTTTTCACACTTTTGCCCTCAAGCATTCTTATGTTATAAAAGTTTCTTCTAAGAAGATTTTTACGAATAACATTTACATCTTGATACTAGGACTCTAATTTCTTCCAAACCTCAAGGGAGGTTTTCAAAGATTTAATACATTGGACTAAAACAAAAAAATAAAATCACACATAATATAATATCACCTTTAACTTACAATCTCTTGATCCCAAGTAAGTAGGCTAGTTGGTTGGAGTAGCAAGTTTGGCTTCAGACCCATCAACCACAAACCAAACATTCTCTTTCAACATATATTTCAATTCAAGTTTTCCAAACCCTAATAGTTATTGTCATCAAGTCTATTAACAAAATGATTTGGTGACAACATTATTTTTATATTGAAGAAAAATTTATCTTCATCTATCATTTCAAGACTAGAAACCCATAATTATAAAAACCCAAAGCTCAAACCCATTTTTTAAAAAGCATAAAAACATGTGTTCAAGTTGTATGTTTATTAATAAATGATCAAGGTCTTTATACACATGGAGATAACTCCTATAATCATGGATTCTACTCCTCACCTTACATTTCATATCTATACTTGAATGGTGTATTACTTCAATTAACACATCCATGCAATGAAACCTACAATATATATATTGGATACAAACCTCTCTAACACAAACCTATAAACTCCCCTTATAAACACATAGGTGTAGGGAAGTTTGCAAATTGCATGTAAGATTAAGTTGTGCCAAGATTGATGTGCCCCATTACAACTTCATGATAAACCCCACTAAATAGCTTTCATTCATACTTTTTCATGCTAAAACATAACATTTTCAAATAAAAAACAAAACCAAGTGTGTTGTTTACAACATCTGAAGAATGGACCCTCCTCTACTATGTATTGTCTACAACCAGTTGTCTTCCCTCCAAACTCTTGGCTATTGCCTACAATAGTGCCTTCCAACCTACAAGACATAACTCACTAATCTATTCCCCTTGATTTCCACCACCAAGGACTAGCTACCGCCCTCTTATGGCGGCCAATAACTTAGTGCTCCAAAGACTACCCAATAGTTAGCCCATTACTCTTTATCCTAAAGAAATGCAAAAATATTAACTCAAGGAAGCATATTACTTACATAACATAACCTACTCTACCTCCCACATTTAATATAATAACAATGTAACACAAGAAACTCAAGTCTTTCAACCATCTTCTGTTAAAATCACACACAAAGTACATACATTTTTCTCCATTCCTCACCTCACTCTACAAGTCTCTAATGAATCCCTCTTCTTCTCCCACTTCCTTTAGTCGCTCTTTTTCACATACCACACACAAGGCCCACATTGACCCCTAAAAAATAAGGCCCTTATCCTAATCCCTTCCTAGAAATCTCCTAGATGATTGGGTGGATTACCCCAACCACTCACTAACCCGAGTTACTTAGTCCCATTAGCTTCACCCCTTGGGCACAGGACAATAAATCTACCATTAATAACTAATAGTCACTAAGAGGCCTATGGAACTAATTAGTTTAGATATTTTTGCCCATTAACATTATCCCCCCTCTACCTTGGATTACATCCCCGTAATCCTTACTACATGTGTGCATTGCAACTTTGAAAATGCGTTATTGCCTACCATCCTAGAAGGAAAACCAATGTCTTTGAATTCCTCCTTAAGGCCCAGGAAGGTTCTTGAAATCTAGAACGTCAATTCTTGCTAGGGGTTACCTTCTACACTACTACCATCAAAACTACTCAATGACATTGAACACCATCAACTTTGAAGTCATGGAAGGCTTGCCTATAAACCATTAGCTAGTGACAAAAGGTTGCCTCATTTGCTAATGTAGGGAAAGGGGCAACATCCAAAATAACATTGAGCTCCCCTTTGAACTTGTTCCACCTAGCCTCCCTCTTCCTTATTTTTTGTCGTCAAGCTAATGTTTATAACTTCAAGAAGGTATGCTCCTTGAAGAGGGTGTCATACTTAACTAACATGACATCTACCAGAGCTACCCTTGAAGTTATGTGCTTCCATTTAGCCACTTGACCCTCCAGCTTAAGCATTACTATCTTGTTGAACAAATCTTGACTTGTGCCTACAAGCTGGCTATTGTCTCTTATGACAACTACAATCACTATTACAAGACGTCCTCCTTATGATCTCGCTTTGCCCCGTAGACATCATCTTGGTGTCTAAAGGTAAATGCTTCATCATTTAGTTTGTTCAACCTATCCAAGAATTTCTCCTTGTCTGGCCTCTCCATCTTCAAATGTTCTTTTAAGGTGGTTATTTTGTAATTCACCTTGAGCCTTTCTTTGATCTGCACATCCATTACCTCCCAAAGGTTGTTACTATCTATTGTTAGCTTGTCCATTTGGGCTTGTAGCAACGTTACCTCTTGTCTTTTTTGCTCCAACCTAGTAGACGTCTCACCTACCTACCCCAATAAATGATTAAGGTTTTCATTTGTTAATTTTTCTTCTTGGAAACTATGTTCCAACTCAATTACCCTTCCCAAATGTAACTAGGCAATTGTTTCAACCTACTATTGTCCCCTAATTACAGTTACCTTTTCCCTATCCAATATTTCCATCTACTCCATTACCTCCTCCAAACCCTTAGCCCTCTACCCTACCACTTTTACTGAGGTCCTTAGGTCCAAGATGGCCTCTACGATCTCCTCCTATTGCCTCCTAATCCTACCATTGATACTATGCGCCCATTAACAACAAGGTTCTCATACTTAGCAAGCACAGTGATATGAACCCACTGTTGAGCCTAGGGGAACGCTCTTTATACTTCCAACTCCTCCAACTCCTAACCTTCCTTATAGTCATAGACTCCTCCTCTACCTTCATTGTTTATTGACTTTATGTAATTCTAGGAGGGATTATTATCTATTGATTAGTTGCCTTCTTATCAAGAATTAATGTTGGTCTACCTCTTGCAGATTACACAAGGGAAAGGGTAGTCTACTGATTGGCTAGAGATTCCCCCTTTAGACCCATCTTGGTGGCAAGGAAGGTAGCACCCTTCGTATGATGCCTTTCATCTAGCCCTCCTACCCTTAGTAGGTTCAAGTTCCCCTTATTCCTCCCTCCTTGTGGGGCCATAGTAACATGTTCTTCCACTACCTCTAAAGGTGCCAAATTATTCTCCTCCCAAGTTGTCTGTCCCTCAATGTCTTCATCCTTTGGAATATCATCCAACTGAATTTCAATGGGATCAGTTTGGGTGGATCTTATTATCTATGGAAGCAAATTGGCAGGGTGTTGCAATCCTCCCCTACTAAAGGAAGGAGATGGTGTTCCAGAAGCTATACTTCCTTGCTTCAAACTCCCAATTGGGCATTCATCATCCAAGTTGTTGTCCACATCAAATACAGTGGCTTCCTCTAAAAAAGGAGATCTTGGGATCGAAGCTTGCCTCTGCCTACCTTCTATTGAGGGACATTCCCTCCAAGGGGTGATTTGAAAGGAGGGCACACTTGCCTCTCAAGTTGCACCTTTCTCCCTACTGTTGTCTTAGGAGGTGACAATAACTTGGGGGTCTTTTGTCTAACAGTTACAAAAGGTCCTACCCTAGATGTGGTTTAAGTTGTCTAGTCTTTTTTTGCCTTCTTAATTACCTCCCCTTCTGTGGCAAGCCTCTTGTCAGTGGGAGAGACGGTCGTCTAATACTTGGTCTCCTTTGTACATGGTAATGGAATGTGCAAAAAGTACAAATCTTCATTCACAAAAATTGTAGTCTCCTTGATAATTTAGGAGGCTATGGGGGTAAGGTTACCCACTATAAAGTGGATGATATTTTTTTCATCCTTTTCACAGCTTATCTCCACAAACCACCACATGATCTGGTGACCTTCAAGTGGAAATCACTTTCTTAACAACATGTCCACGACATGGGCCACATACACTATAAGTGGTTTGGTACCCTTTAGTAACCACTTCTCCATGTTGGGCTTCAAGCCCTGGAAAAATAATTTTGCCCAATTAATGTGTTCCCCCTTCTCTGCTACTATAATAAGAAAGCTACCGTCTTGTTGCAGTATGTTTGACGATTTTTCAACTGCACCATTTAGAAGATTACGCTTACCTTCTGGACATACCTTCTTTTCATTTTTACGACTGACCAATCTTCCTTTCCTAGTACTACCATCTTGTCCACTAGGTTTTGGCACATTTTTGGTACCCCCTGCTAGAAGGGGCTTGGCCATTCTATGTCATGGCCTTGACTAGGTAACTACAACATTTCAAAGATCACCTCACAATTGATCTTTACCATTTGCCCTCTAATTATTGCCTTGATTTAAATCTTGTTTACACTCTTTATTGCCCTAAAGAAATCATAAATAAGGTCTTCTATAATAGGGGCCCAATGCAACCTCCACAATCCCCTTAATCATACCATCATGGCCCATCTAAAGTCATCTTCAAATTCAAACCATTTTTTCATTTTCCAAAAGGGTTTCATTTTTGGGGGTGGAAAGTCATTGCTACCAAGTCCCCCTCGTCATTTGCCTTGGCCTTCCCCTTCCTTTTGGTTATACCCTCTTGCTCTTGCATGGGTGTTGTCTTGCTTATCAGCATTTCCGTCTATAACTGTTTGATCTTCTCATGGTAGCGGTAATGGCGTCCTCTCTCATCACTTTGCAACGCCTATGTCTACCTTCTACTGCAACTAATTTTCTTTTCCCTCCTGCCCTCTTCTAATGTGCCTACTCTCCTCTCTTACTTTTCTTGTTTTCTTTCCCCATATTAGTTGAGTTTCTCTTAAGAACCAACCTGGTTTTGTCCTTTCTAGAAACTACTTCCTACCTTCTTCTTTGTTTTTTTCACTTCCCTTATTGGTTGCGCTTTGATTTCTTTTTTCAATAGTAAAAGTGCCTTCCCTTCCTCTTTCCAATGCACTACAATTCAATTTTTTCACTCCCTCTAAAGATTTTCCTCCCACTTTTTCCCTTGCTCCCTCCAAGCTCGTTTCCTCAAACCTTCTCAAGCTTTCAAAACAACAAAAGATGGAAATGAGGAAGATTTTCACCCATTCCTCTCTTGGGGTAAAGGGACACACCCTTTTTTCTTCTCACACGTGTGGGAGGATTATACCTTCTTATCTAAATCGTCCTACTTGATGGGACAAGGTAAGTGTCATAAAGACACCACCCTTCACTTTTGCCCCTTTAAGGTTTGATAATAACTCTTCATCTCCCTTCATGATGGATTGGTGCTATGGCATTCCACTTATCATCCATGGGTCTTCATTTTTAAGAATGGGATGTAGGCAGTACATGCCCATGGCAGCTAGCCCTAATTCTTACATTTTTTTTGGCACTACCCTAATTTCCAAATCTACCCTACCTTCCATTGTTGCCTTAAGGTCTAGGGCTACTATGCTTGCTAGGTTTGCCCTACCTTCTAGGTTTTTAAATAATTAGATTAAGGCCAAAGTAAGGTATGCCCAACTAGTGGTGATTTTGTCTCTAAAGGTAATCACCTTTTCATTTTGATTGGTCAATTCGGTTATTGTTTCCCTTTGTGAAATATTAGGCTGTAGGGTGTCATGTGTTTTTCTTATTGGCTACCCTCTCCTTCATCCATCTTATCTTAATCTTCATCCTCCATAAACTCGTCTAAAGATTCTTGTGTTTCTAATGTTGTACCTTCCCCCTTCCCCCCTTGGAATTCAAATTTCAATTTTCTAGTATTATCGTCATAAGGAACATAGGGTTTTAGCTTATTAATATTCACCAAAATGAGACTTGGGTCAAAGTTGTTTATATTGACCAACGATACCATGTTGTTTAGAAGACAATATTGTACCCTGTAGGGTCCAATCCAGCAATGTTTCAATTTGCTCTGGTGCTCCTTCCGCTCTTTAGAAAACTAAAGCACAAAATCGCCCAATATGAAGGATTTGGGATGATTATGGTTTTGGGACCACAAGGCCCATCTCTATTGTTGCTCTCCTATGTTTTGAAGTGCCTATAGTTTGGTCTCCTCTAATTTTTCTAACTTAAATGTCATGTGGGTCAGTACCTTCACAATGTCATGGATGGCAATACTTTCATTGGTGAGGGTAGGTAGCATATATTATATATGCATTAATGGGTATAGTCCATACACCAACTGGAATGGTGTGTGCCTTGTGTTGATTTTATAGGCAGTACAATAGGTAAATAGTTTGGCCCTTAAGTGCTCATCCTAGTCATTTCTTTTTTCATTTACCAATTTGGTTAACATGGTGTCAAGTACCTTGTTTGTTGACTTTCTTTGCCCATTACCTTAAGGGTAATAAGTAGTAGAAGTAGTGTGCTTAAAGAAAAGATGGTTCATCAAGTGGGAAATTGTGTCATTAATGAAGTGCAGACCTTGGTCCAAGACCAAAGTCAAAGGACCTCCAAACCTAATCAAAATGCACTCATATAAAAATTTGGCCATAACCACTACCATGTTGGATTGTAACACCCTTGCTTCCACCCATTTGGTGGTGTAATTTGTCACCACCAGAATATATTTATTCCATGTGTACCTTCCCACTAGTTTTATTAGCCCAATAAAGTCCAATTCCCATTTCATGAACGAGTTTGACGATAATGCCATCACCAACTTTGCTACGATTGAAAAGATCAAGTTCCCTGTTTTTTGACATTCATCATAAGATTTGCAAAAATGCATTGTGTCTTTGTAGATGGTAACCACGAATAGTGCACATCCAAAAAATTCTAACGATAATCTAAACAGAAAAATGGCCTCCTCTAACCCCCTTGTGTAGTTTAGTGAGGACGGTAGTGGCCTCATTAAGGTCCAAGTACTGTCTCAATACCCTGTCATGGCCTAAGTAATGCAAGTTACCTTCTAGTAACGTAAAGTGTAGGGCTTTCAGTGCAATCCTCCTTTCATACTCCAAAGGGTAATTGTCAAGGAATACCCCAATGTGAAGGTAGGTCCTGACATCAGACAACCAATCAAGCTGTATAGTGAATAGAAAAGCATCTACCATCTAGTTAGGTACCCCATGTGGTTCTATGTCGCAACCCTAACTTGGCCAAGTGTGGGGGTGAAGCCCAACACTTGGAAAAGTTGGGGATTTGGAGTCCTCCGGGACTCCCGAATGTTCAGAGCTCGACAGCAGGACCCAAAACACCTCGCATTG
>Ga0209208_10006771_pt1 | contig 15758 bp, 10 predicted proteins | sample S1TSphfallax_3_FD_187694 | JGI IMG/M metagenome (GOLD analysis project Ga0209208, IMG submission 187694) | Host-associated microbial communities from peat moss isolated from Minnesota, USA - S1T2_Fd - Sphagnum fallax MG (SPAdes) (version 2) | ecosystem: Host-associated > Plants > Peat moss >...
GTTCTACAATGCCTTGAAGCTTGTGACAGTTGGACAAACAGGGAGAGAGTTGTCAGCAGAACTGGTGAAGGCAGCACTCACAGGTCCTGCAGCTGCACAAATTCCACCTCCACGAATCAATTCTCCTGGTCCCTCAGCAGTGCATGGGCAGGTACCCCTACATTCTCAGCATCCTCCTTCAGCTCTACAAGGAGGAATTGGAGGGTCTGCTACACATCCACTTTCATCCCAGGGAAGTGGAGGACCCCAGATTCTTCAAGGTCAACCACAGGGTTGGTTTCCTTCTGTAGGTAATCAAATGCAGGTACAAACTCTGCCAAGGCCGGCCCCACCTACATCAGCAGTGCAGCAGCCACAAGTTCCCTTGGGAAGTTCTTATTCAGCTACAGATTCCTTATGGCCAACTCCCAGAACTCCCTCTTTCCCAAGTGCTTCTCAGTTCTTAAGTTCTGCGAATGTGGCTCCTGCCTCAAGCTTTCAATCAATGCCAACACCCTCAACTACAGCTCATGCACAGGATTCATCTGGGGCACCTGGGTTTCAAGCAAGCGCAGATCTGTTTAGTGGTGGTTTCAAAGCCACAGGCCATCGTGGTAGCTCCCTCAAAATAGATGCAGGTGGAGATTTTTTTTCTGCAGCCCCACCAGCAAGGCCTCCTGGGGCACTGCCCACGAAGTCCACTTCACCTTTGCAAGGCTTTGGTGATTCATCTTCTTTGGTGGATCCAGTTGCACCATTGGCTCTTGTGCCCACAACATTAGCACCCACAGCTAGTCTGGGAAAATCCCCTGCAGTCTCTCAAGCTCTGCCATCTCTGTCAATGCCTCAGGATCTGGGACCAGGGTTGAGTGCCAGGGCTTTTCCAGGTCAGGGACAGGGAACTCCATGGCTTCAGATGACCGCAAATGATGTTCAGAGGTACATGCGGGTGTTTAGCAAGGTGGACACTGATCATGATGGGAAGATCACTGGGGAGCAGGCACGTGATCTTTTTTTGAGCTGGCAACTTCCAAGAGGTTGGTTGGCTTTGCATACTCACCTGCTGAAACTTGCAGTATCAAATGGCACTGTTGAAGTTGTACTTGTGAAGGAAGAAAACAGTTTTCATCTGCAGTATTGTCACTTCCTAATCTGGCTACTCCATTCCACTGTGGCTGTTGTGTAAATTCCTCACAAAGAAATAACCTTTCACTGCTACTTGTTCACAAATCAGTACTCTGCAAGTGCAAGATAGCATGGTCCTCTCTCTTATCACTTGCTGTGCATCTGTGTTTATAGAGGTATTGAAGCAGGTTTGGAATCTATCTGACCAAGATGGCGATAGCATGTTATCAACCCGTGAATTTTGCACTGCTCTTTACTTTATGGAACGCTTCAGAGAAGGCCGGACGCTGCCTGCAACACTCCCATCTCACATTCACCTTGATGACTGGAACCTTCCTGGTGTCCCTGATGGTCCCAAAACTGGCCCTAATCTTCCAGCCAATTATGGTGAGACAGGCTGGCAGCAGATGCAAGGTTCTTGTTACCTTTTACTGCCTTAGCCATATTTTTTATCTGTTGATTATGGTTTTGCTTCATGACTTGTCTTATATCTTGAGCCATCAGTTGAGGTTTCCAAACTTGTGTTTGATCACATTTGGGATTTTACACTTTTGTCTGGTGCATTATTCTAGGCAATTCTCAATCAACTGCTTCTGGGAGAGCCTTTGGTTTGTTGCCAGATCAGTCTTTGGCAGGCCATCCAGAGCTTGGCACCCACGCACTCTTTTCAGGGTTCAACTCTGTTAAACAGGGTCACGACAGTGAGAAACTAGTGCCAAGAACAAAGCTTGGAGATGTAGATGAGGCCAAGAAGAAGGTTTCTCTGATCCCCTATTTCCTTCTAGGCTGCCACTCATGCTTGTCATGAAGTATGCTCCACACTCATGGGGACCAACACCAAACAGTTAGTGACTTCTCGTTAGTAAAAAAGTGAGCATGCTTCTGTAAGACTTATCAACCTTATAGACTATTTTTTTTGTTGGTTGTAGGTGTTTGACCCTAAAGACCATATTATGGATCACAAAGAAAAGGCAGAGTACTACCGTACAAAACTGCAAGAAATTGTAAGTTTCTCTCCCAGTTTTGATCTTGCAAGCTCCTGTGAATTGTTTTCTGCATTGTGGATGTATTGAGTTGTCCATAATTGTTCTTCATTGACTCAAAGACACTCTTATCTGTGTACTGCATGCATTTGACAGCTCCAAGAATTTGCCTCTGATGCAATGTTTGCTGTGTTTATGGAAGGTTTTACTTAAAAGCCGTTGTGACAACAAGTTGGCTGAAATCACAGAGCGGGCTGCTGCTGATAAGCGGGAGGTTTGTTGGCTCTGAGCCTTGATGATGTCTTTTGACCCTGGTTGTCAATTGTGTTTTAGCTACTTCTGTTTTGATGTTTGGTTGGCTGTCAGTTCTATATGTGAGGGTTGGCTTTTGATGGTGTATCTTTAGAAGGTATACACACTTGAGCAAGTTGATTCAATCTTCCATTGGCAAATTGGCAACCTGTGTGAAGACTATTTGATTTCAACTGCAATTCAACTTTTCCCCCCTGTTCTTGGCATTGAATTCCATGAGATTCTTTGCTACATACTCTAAAGTAGTTTGCTGCTCCAGGTGGAATCATTAGCCAAAAAATACGATGAGAAGTACAGGGCAGCAGCAGATGTGAACACACAACTGGCAGCAGGAGAGGCAGCATATCGAGAGATTCAGGTACTCTTTGTTGATCATGGAAAAAAAATTCATTTGCTTGAGAAAAATAATCATCTTTTTGACCAATCCACTCTATTTTCTTTTGACTGGATCTGATCTGAACCTGGTTGATTGATATAGACAATTTTTAGCATTCTAGTTATGTTTCACAAGACACTTTTCACTGAACTTAAAGTTGATCATGTATCTTTACTACTGCTGCTAAACACTTGGCAGGCAAGCAGTGAGAGGTCTCTCTTTTGGAAAGATGGATTTGGTGAATATGAGCAGCCAGGGGGATCAGAGTAGACTGACTTTTGCCACTCTGCAGTGCATCCACATGTTTCACTGTGAGTTCAACAGCTCATTTATATTCCTGGGTTTGCAGGAAAGGAAGACAGATATTTTCAATGCACTTGTCAAAATGGAACAGGGTGGCAATACAAACTCTCTTCTGCAGGTATGATGCAAGCAAGGTGAATTTTGGTTGGCCTGCAGCTAAAATACATGGGGGGTGTAGAGAGTTCCAAGGGTTTAGGTTTTAGGGTTTAGAGTTCCTGAATGTGTTTGTGGAAGAAACTTAAGCTTTATTTGACTGAATGTTATTGAACTGGACTGATAAACATACATATCCACAATTATATTGACAGAGGGGGAGAGGTGTATGTGGGGGGGCTATAACTTTTGAGCATGGTGTACCAGAGTCGCGTGAATCGCATCTCAACTGATCTTGATGAATTGAGGAAAGCCTTAAATGAACGTTCCAAGCATCTTGGTATCGAAGTTAAAGAAAAGCCTGCTATAGAGACTCCTTTTGGTGAGGTTTCTATGATACATATGAAACTCTGAAATTTTTTTGTTTCTGTATGCTGTCTTCATTACTCATCATCCATCACAGTTTGAGTATTCTGAATCTGGTTTTGCAACATCCATCTGACTAGTTACTACACTGAACTTTTTTGCAGCTTTATAGATGTCTACAAGAACTATTTCTATTTTTAGTGGTGGAGTAAGAGTGTTCACCTTCCTCTCCTTTTCTGGAGTAAGCTTTGTGTTGGTATGATCTACCTGCATCACTAGTATGTTATGTGATCTAATGGGCAGAATTGTATACTGCAGGTTGGCAACCTGGAATTCAGGAGACCGCTGCTCTGTGGGATGAGGATTGGGAGAAGTTCAATGAAGAAGGTTTGCCTCACCTAGTTTTACTAAACTTTGTGTAGTCTATTTCTTCCAATGCATGAAACCGCTTTCCCTTGGGCATTTGTGCAGCCACTGTTGTTATTAGTCTGTTGGATATGTGTGGGTTCTATTGTAAGTTCATAGATGATATCATGTTGCTTGTTTGCTTTCACTCTGCTTCTTTTTGCATGTATTCATTGTTTTCTGTGCATGTAGGCTATCTTGGGATTGAGACACCTATGTCTTGAATGTGTATTGCAGGTTTTACAGCAGTCCAAGATTTAATGGAAGAGACAACAGGTGGAACTGTTATGGCTGCCTCCAGTGTAAAACCAAGTGATGTTGCTAGTTGGGCAGCAGAGGGGGAAAGAACATTTGAGAAGGGCACTGAGTTTTCTACGTCCACCTCTGTGGAGAATAAAGTTGAGCTACCACAGGAAGATTCAGTGTCTGTGCCCAAGCAAGTGCCTGCAGACCTGCAGAGCACTAAAGCATCAGTATCCAATGGGGATGATAGTGAGATAAATCAAGTTTCCAGGTTCAGTTTGCTGCCAGACAACAAAACCATGCCTACCTTGACTGCCAATGTCAGCAAGGCCAGTGAAAGGTACAGTTTTGCAAAGAAATTGAGAGGAAAGAGGGGGTAATGGTTAGCAACCAATATCAACTCTTGAGAAGCATTGTGGATTTCAGAAAGGGTTCCATCTCAATGGCATTTTGAGGTGGAATTAGCACAGCTTTCCCAGCAGTGAGGTTTTCTTAGTTTCTTGGTTATAGATGGTTAATTAATGGAAAAGCTGTATTTGTGGGTGTTTTGACTAGGTATAGTTGGGTGTTTCAAAGTACGATGTGCAATTATGTCTTGAATTTCCTGCAACTTCTGGATTGATCATTGAGTGCATCTATTGAGACTTGTAGGACTGCAGATATGCAGGTGTGGTGGATTCACAGGAGTTTGGAGATGTATTGAATGGTCCCACTTCAATGAGTTCCGTTACCAACAGGTTTCATTCATTCTTTCTCCTTCTTCAATCTTGTAAGTTTCTATGTGACCATGTCTTTTGGATTGTAGAGTGAAAAACTGCGGGGGAAAGTTAGCCTTCCTACTGGGGCGTTGTGGGTCTATGTTTTCAAAAGTGTGGTGTGTTTTGTCAAAGTTGAAGCAAACCCTGACATTGCCCAATGTTCTGTTTGACAGCTCAGAACAGGGACAAATCTCTCTGAAGTCACATGTGTCTGATTGGGCATTTGGAAATGAGGAGGAAGCAGACTCTGGGATGCACTCTTCATGGGGTTTACAGAAAAATCCTGCTATGGTAACTTTCACTTCTCCTTACATTTTATCTTAATGTAGTTGCTCGCCTATCTCTTCATGTATTTAGCAGAACCCCCTCTTCTCTTTTGAATTTCAGTACATTTATTGTTCATGTGCATGGAATGGTACCTATTTCATCTCTTGCAGGCATTCGATCTCTTACTCTTCAACTTGAGGAGCTTGTTAACTCAACACAATGAAATTGCATGACAGTGGGGAATCCATTCCTCTTAAATTTCAAATTGTATTCTGGTGCAGGCTCCTATTAATACTAGAGGGATTGTTCAGGGGGCAACACATTCAGCAAAAGTGGCACCATTTCATGGGTTCACAGGGGGCTCTTTGGACGTGGGATCTCCACAGACCTCAAGTATTGATGAAACCTCAAGCCCTGCCCGGGTCTTTGAACAAAATGGAAACAGTTATTTTGACTCATTCAGCCCCCTGGCTATGTCTAAGGACTCCAGGGTTTCTTTGTTTTTTGGAGGGAACACAGCCCAATCAACATCATTGTTTACAAGTGGCTCTGGTCCAACCAAGAGAGATGATGATTTTGGAGGAAGCTTCTTGCACTTTGACACATTTGGTCCTGGGAGTCCTGTTGTCCCACCTAGAGTGTCAGGTCAGTTAACAGTCAGCAACTATCTCCACTTTTTCTTTACAGTGCTTTTTATGCTCTTCTCAAATTTGGGGGTATGTCTAATCTGAGGGGAGGCATGTTTAACTGTTGTTCTACCATGCACAATGGTTGGTTGATTGATTCAGGTGCAAGTGAGGAGCAAGCTACAACAGGGAGCTTCCTGAACAGATTCGACTCATTCAACAGTGTAAGAACCAACAAGGCTCACACAAGTAGCTTTCATTCAGATGATGAATCAGATCTTTTTGCTGGCACACTTTCCTTTGGTGCTACAAACCGAGATAACTCTGATGGCTGGAAAGCTTTCTAGACTATGACTGCTTATCCTTCCTGTTTGTATATCCAATATGCAGTTGAATGTGCTGGTGGTCTCATTATCAATTGTGTTACTTCTCACCTAGGTTTTTTGCATCGTCACTAGTACTACTGCAGGGATTCCATCATTCATTACAGATACTAGATATTTGACCGGAGTTATAGGCACAGATCTTGTGAGTGTGCAGCCATCATAGAAACTCCTTGCACCCCATCAGTAACCATTGTAAGAAACTGCGGTACTGGTCCTCCATGAATTTGTATGCCACTGTTGTTTAACGTTGTGGGATCTTGAAATACTCTGTTCCTTGCTCCAAGCATAGACTCTGTACTTCTGAGAGTTGCAAGTCTTGTGTGGCTCAGACCAGGATGGTTGGCAATCATCCTTACTCTCTCTAGCGCAGAATGACATGGTCTAATGAGTTTAAGGTCTTCTACATTCTGAAAGTGTCCTCCACACAGCACCTTGCTCAGTGGTGCTGCATAAATTTCTGTAGTTCTGTAGTTTTGTTGTTGTTACCATATCCTGTGGAATAGTCAATAGATTGTGATCATCTTCTGGATTCTGGTGATTATGTGCTTGAATATGGAAATGATAGACATTGCATCTTGTACATCCTGCTCAATAAATGGACAATCTGTGAATGAATGATCTTCCTGATGGTGAGTCTATAGTGCTGATCTGTGCTTTGACCAGATCTACTCCAAACTTGTTCTCTTGGTAATAATTAATGTTGACGGCTGGGTCTAATCTTGTACTCACTGGTCTTTAATCCATTCAACGATCTGCTTGTCATGCTTCAGTATCAACCATTATTATTGGTGGACTGTCGTGCTCAGTTTTGTGCTCCCCCCTGGTTTGATACACTACTTCAATTTCAAAAGCCTATTCCTCTGGATCCGCAGTCTGGTGTACAGATTCGACATATTGTGGTAACACTTGTTCAACCTCATTGTTGTCCAGGTCTTCAACCCATTCTTCATGGTTCTGTCAGTATTGAGGTGAAACAAATTGTCAAGCAGAGCCCCTCTATCTATGGATATTGTGTCCATTCCTCTTTGTGCTTCTTGATATGAAGGTAATATCTCCTTGGATCTATACAAAGTGCCATGTCTTTGGGTTTACAAACTCATCTCTTTTTTTCCCCATTCCCTTTTTGTAGGTTTGTAGGGGTAACCTTAAGTGCATTGTCTCCCCATGCCTCTGGTTCAACTTGCGGAGGTTTTGCTTTCATTGGTAGCCTCGCTTGGACACTGGGTCAGCTCTGCCAATGAATGCTTCCTGAGGTTCCATAATTGTCATAGATGGTGTCTTGTACTCTAGAGGTCATTCCTCTATCTTGGGTATTCTTGATGTGGTGTATTGTACTTTTTTCAGAGCATGAAATTGCAATGCATCATTTGTGAATGGCAACTCTCCCTCTATTATAGTTTCGTCTTCATTTTGCTGCATGGCTACTTGAGTTAATTGTTTATGCGAACTTCGGGTTATTACTTGATTTATGTTTGTCACCATCCTACTGCTCATCCTTGGAAGAAAATTTGCCACATTAAAATCATTACAACAGTTGTTTGCTCAGATTCACTTCCTCACAATTTTTCCTCACCAATTTTGAATTTGTAGTTTAGTGAATAAACAATTTTTTTTGCAATAACCTTTTGTTTACCTACTATCACACAAAAAACCTAAAGCAATACATAAAACTTCAAAATTCTAACCTCAAATTCAACTTGGGTATGGTCATCATGTGGCAAATCCTAATATCTTAATATTGTTTCAATTTTAATTATTCTGTTCTTGTACATGTTCAGTTTCAATTATACAAAATCTGTATTATGAATCCACGAAAATTCTAAAATGTTCAAACAACAACATTTCTCACAACCCAAGTAAATACATAGTTATGAAAATGTTACAATGCTATCACAGTTTTTTGCTGCTATTGCTATGAAGAAAAAAACAACAGATCCTAAAAAAACAACTAAAAAAACAAAAGATCCAAGTTCATGGTTCCACAACTCTGTGTTTTCTCAAAAAAATAGTTCTTTTATCCATAACTATTGTTTTCTGTACTCCTAGTATTGAACATCCCAAAAAACTAGTTAGGACATACCTCTTTAAAAAAATCCAAAGCCTCTTTAATCTTCAACTTTCCCACCTAATGCACCATTTGGACTCCACCTCAACATCTTAATCTCACCTACCCTATCCAGTCTATCTTAGAATAGACATCACAGTCCTTACTCCCTCTGCTTATCTGGTCTAATTATTAAAGTACAATCTTGCTGTTAACACTACGTGTTTTGCATGGTGATCTTTAATCCGTGGTGTGTGCTTACACAAGGTTTCAGGTTTGGACCTGCAATATGCAGTAGACCACAATGTAGTCATATTTTTAGATTTCCATTACAATGTTGCTATGTAGAATTTGTGTAGCTATAACTTCCTGCCAGTCTTCATCAAGTGCAGATAATTATTTCGACACATCAACTTTCATTGATTTTTTTTTTTTCCCACTTGCTTTCCTAGAGAAGTTTAGTGGTAGGATGGTTCAAGTGGAGACTTGAAGATGCATGCAGTTTGTTAATTATTGCAATGTGTTGATTTGCAAGTTTGTGTTGTGTTTGGCACTTGGTTGGAGTGAGATTACATGTACATGATGAGCTATGTAATGCTTCAAGAGTGCACATGGTACTTTGTGGTGTGGAATGGCAATGCCTGTTAAAAGTTATAAATTACTTGCTATATATTTATCTTAAAATGAACTTTAAAATTGTGAATAATTATGTTAAATTAAAAAATAATTATGCATATACTACAATTAATTTTTATCCAAAGTAATTACAATGATCTTAAAGTAATGTAACATTAATTACAGTAATTAATTTCTTTTATTGTAAGAATATAAAATATAAAATATAAAATTATGTTTTAAAATTATTATTCAGTGTAACTGATAAGTGATAAATCTAATCATTTATAATTATTTATAAAAGTAATTCATTATGAATAACACTACTAGAAAAAACCCTTAAAATTCAATCAATAATTTTAAGAATTGAAATATTAATTTCAGATTCCAAAACAACAATTCAGAATTCAAATATCATTTTTTAGATGAAATAAGTCTTTGAATTTAACTAAAAAATTTCAGAATTGAAATGTCAATTTTCAGACTCAAAATTGAAATGTTCAATTTTAGCCTCATTTAATAATTTTCTGAATTGAAATATCAATTCTGAAAGTCCAAAATAATAATTGGGAATTACAATTTGAAGTTTCAAATCAAATAAGTTTTTCAATTTTAATTTTAAAACTCAAAATTAAAATATTATTTGTTAGAATCGAATATAATAATTTAGAATAGAAATATCAAATTTCAGATCAAATAAGCTTTTTTAAATTTTGAAAAAAAAATTCTAAAATTCAAATTGTTTTTAGGAATTGAATTAGAAGATTTCAAATTCAACTAATTCTTTAAAGAATTGGAATAGTAGTTTTCAGAATTGAAATATTAAATTTTTAATTCAAATGGTTTTTTTTTTTCAAATTCAAATAATTAAACAAATAATTTCAATAAAAAAATTAATTCAAATATTTTTAAATTATATATATATAATGAATTGCAGTAGCAATTTTCAGACTTGAAACATCAGTTTTAATGTTTAAATATAATTTTCAAAATTGAAATAAGAATTTTCAGTATTGAAATATTAGTTTTCAGATTTGAAAAACAATGTTCAAAGTTCAAAGTTCAAATATTGATTTTTAAATTTAAATAAAATATTTTAAAATTGGAATAACAATTTTTAGACTCAGATAATGATTTTTAATTTTTGAAAAATCAGAATGCAAATAAAAAAATTCAAATTCCGATAAATATTTCTTAAATTCAAATATCAAATTTCTAATTCAGATATATATACATTTCATAACTGAAATATTAAAATTTAGATTCATTATATGGAACAATATACATACATACACATAATTAATATACACACAAATATATATTTATGATATATGTAATATATCATAAATATCATTTTAATGCATACATAAAATACACCCCTATGTCATTGTAGGATACCTTTAAGATGTGACAAATTTGGTGGCTATTGCAATTAATGGGACATATCAATATATTCATGGTTGAAAATAAACCTAAAAGCCATCCAACAGATAGGATGAAGTTTTCAATAGTTGCATCATAGTTGTAAGAGTGACCAAAATAGTTGAAATTTGATCTTATAGTTGTAAATACTCCCAAACTTAGTTACAAATGACTACAAGTCGCATGTAGTTGCAAACAAAATGGTTATATTTTGGTTGATTTCTACTAGTGTAAGGTCATCATGACAAAACCAAAACATATGTAGTCTAATTGATACACCTTGGGCTACAAACTAATAACCAACATAACACAGAGCAAGAATACCATGATTTGATTGTTTTGAAATGATTATTGCTTTGCAATAATCATTAATGTTTTTTTTGCAATGCCAAGCAACAATTGTTTGATTTTAGAGGACAACATTCAATTCACCAAATGCCATCCCCATAGAAACACTCAAGGACCTCCACACCATTGTGGGTGATAACAAGATTAGAACCGCTAACCTCCCCCACATCAACAGTTGACAACTAGTTGATTAAAGTCATTGCATTAGCCACTTTCGGACCAAAGAAGTTCACCCAATCATGCCAGTGTGAATCTACTTTTGACCCAGGTGGAAAGTTTGCCTTACATTTGGTTGATCCAAACATTTCCTCACCTTCCAAATGCGATATTCTAGTAAAAAAACTAGAGCTTGAAGTGTACTTTACAACTACAACAACAATTTGGATTGGGTCCAAGACTGATTAGTCCTACGTAAACGCAATTCATTCTTGTTCAACCCAATCCCATATGCACCTCCTTGTAAAAAAAAAAATAATACAATGAAAACTGCCTAAATGTTCACATGTAATTGTCAAATGTTGCAACAAAGAGGCAAGTACCCATGTTACCAAATTGTTACATCCAAATGTTATGGACTATTTCAAATAAGTTACAAATCAGCATATCAACCTCCTCATCCAACGAGAATTTCTACAAGCACATAAAAAGGCGGGTGAAAGCATACAAAAATATTCCAAAATTGATCCCTATAACCAAAATAAAAGTAACAAAAAGGTAAAAATTTGAATGCCTAGGCATCTAGGATGCAGGAATGGTAGGATCTAGACAATGCAATAGGTTTGTAGGACCTAGATTGTAAGAGCTTGTATGAAAAGAACATGCATTCACCATGGAATGGGCATTATCAGAACTCATTCGCCAACCTAAAATTATGAAGAGGGCACAAGAAGAACTTGACACAGTCGTGGGTAGGACAAGGCCAATGCTTATGTCAGATCTTCCCAATTTATTATATTTACAAGCCACCATCAAAGAAACCCTTCGTTTACACCATGTATTCCCATTAGGAGTCCCTCACTTTAATGGTGAAGATGTTCAACTTTTGAATTATAAAATTCCAGCAAACACAATTGTGTTCATAAATCTATGGGCTATGGGTCGTGATCCAAAAATATGGAAAAAACCTGTAGAGTTTAATCCTGACCGATTTTCCAATTCCAATATCAATGTTGGAGGGTCAAATTATAATCTATTACCATTTGGATCAGGTCGTCGACAATGCCCCGGTTTGCATTTAGCGCAACTCATGCTAGAATACAGTATTGCAACACTTCTTCATGTGTTTGAATGGTTTCCACAACCAGGCATAAAAATTGAAGACATGAACATGATGGAAACCTCTGGATTAGCTTGTTCAAAAGTTGAACAATTAGTTGCAATTGCAAAGCCTCGTTTACCATCCCATATATATAAGCAATTCACTTGAATGTAACCAAGGTTATTATCGTGTGTGTGTTCAATAACATAAATTTACACTTAAGATTATGTTCCATGTTTACCCATATATTCATGTTTTGTGGGGTTATAACTTCACTTGTCATAGATTTGATGAAATTAATTATGTTAGTTTTTTTTAATTGATTATTACATGGAAATATGGTTACAATAGTAGGGATATACCTTTTTAATTCCTCATTATTGATAGACTCAAAGTGGTGCTAAGAAAATTGATAATTTTGGGTTTGACCTTTAATGCCTTCTAAACCTTGCAATTTTTATACAAACCTTTAAGTCACAAAAAATTTATATTTTAGACTTCATTAAAATTCTTCATAATGTTCTACCTTTTATAAAACCTTAATGTTGTAATGAACCCAACTTGATAAAGATACAAATGTTTTTTTTCTTTTCAATGTCAATACCTGGACATTCCACTTTTAAAAATATCTTAAACCAATTTGGAACCACAAAGAAGAGAATTTAACCCTCAATGGTTTTTAGTATTGATCGTTGGAGTACAACACTTTTAGGGATCCAAGTGCTTAGCAATGTGTGCACAAGTTCTCCTCTTCTCTAGAAATTGAGTTTGTCCTTTTTTCAACCTTGATTTAAATCATCATTGTCATACATTGCCTTACTAATATGCACATTGTTTTCTTCAAGTCTCATGGAAAATTAAGTATGTAGCCTAACAGCTATACATAATTTGACTGCTGTAGCCATTAGACTCGCGATTATAAAAAAAATTGATCGCCAGTACTGAAATGCTGCTCAAAGGGCTAGTAGCCACTCAAGAGTTGCTTTTCAAAAAGTGAAAAAATTATCGGTCACTGACTTTTTTTTGAGATTGAAAGAGTCAGCAAGGAATCGGTGAACAGTGCGATGCCTTGAAAACTCGAATACTTTTGGGTAGCCTAATTGACTAGGTCACTGACTCAGCAATTTTTCATACGGACTGCGTCAGCAATGGACTGGGTTACAGTTGAATCCCAGTACAGCTGCAAGTGCATGGCTTTCTGTGCCCACCAAAGCCGGCATTTTCAACACATACCATAAATTCCTGGCGTGTAAAAGGGTGAGGGGCAGGGACCACTCATTATTTCTTTGCCCAAAGTGTGTGAGACGTGTCTATAACCTATACCTATCAATCAATATTGGGCAGGTATTTGACCTAATTTAGCAACCGCCCTGTTTTTAAAAACACTTCAAAATAAGAAAACCACCGGTTCCAGTGATTTCAAATACCTTAAAATAACTGTCAGGTTTCACGAAAGAACCGGTGGTTATTTATTTTAATTCCCCATTTTTGGAACCGTGGTTATAAACCATGAACTGGGTGTTCGATTTACTGAGAACCATGGTTATGAGCCTTAAGAACCTCCATGACACCCTGCAGAGGTAATTTGATGTAGTTTCTAATACCCGCCCGACGATGGCCTATATCCCTAGTGGTTCATTAAGTTTTGTTCAAGATGCTTTTTTTTCTACCCTGCCGTGTATCAGTATACTTCCCTCCACACTGCGGGTCCAGCCTCCAAGATGCCATTTGTTTCCTTAAGTTAAGTATTTAGTAGGTGTAAATTTCAAGTTGGCCGGCCCATGCCGCGCCGCCCACAAAGTACAAGGGCGTGGGACCAGGCATCGTATCGTTGCGTGCAACACGATCTCTGCCATAGGGCTAAATAGTGACACTGGGTGAAATCAGCAAACAAGCAACGTGTGGATGTAAAGCAAGAATCCAGACAATATGGAGGCTGGAAGGAACCAATAAAACACTTTTAACAGTCGAGGTTCCACTGCAAACTCTATCCTCAATTATGAGAGGGAAATAAACTTGTGTCCAAGACACAGAGCAATGAATGGTTGTGGTGGGATGGAATTGGTAATACATATGGATACTGTCAAGTGGGTGTCAGGTTTTACTAATTTAAGAAGAGGCCATAATTGAATTCATTCGTACATTTTGATTGAACTAGTCCTGTCGACCCATGTGTTTGATGTTTGGGTTCAGAAAATTCACACATTATAAATATTCTCATGGCTTCAGAATTTTAAGAACATATAACTATGTTTCATAGGTTGATGAACAATTGTAAAAAGTTTTTCAAAGTTGTCCATCATTTTGAATTGGATTTTATTTATGTTTAACTTTGTGATTTTTTACAAAATATATTAAGGAAATGACAAGGTCATGAATATTCATACTCCAGTTTTGGATGGCAGTGCAGGTGTATTGCAACTTGAAGGTTAACGTTTGGTTTTTTTGTGGTCATTAGGTATGCCACAATTGAGATATATTTCAATTTGTACTCTCTTAGTAGCTCACAAAAAAATAGGGTTTTGTGAGTGAAATAAACTTATGGAACTTCTTCATATTTTTTATGTTATTTACAAGCATTTCAATTTTTTTTTATAGGATTGAATTACTTATTAGCATTGCAAAGGGTTCTAAGGCTCACTAAGACCCACTAAAATGGCCATGCCTTGTCCTTGAAAATTTTAAATAAGATGCCTAAGTACCCTAGGGTCCTAAAATAAAAAGTTTAAGTAGACTAGGCATCTTGGATAAAAAACTTAGGTAACCTAGGGTAAAAAGTTTATGTAATCTATAATAAAAAGCCTAGGTCATCTAATGTAAAAGTTTAAGTAATTTAGAATAAAAAGCTTAGGTAGCCTAAGGTAAAAGGCTTAGGTAAATAAAAAAGCTTAGGTAGTCTAAGTAACCTTGTGCAAAAATAGTCTAATTATCTCTAGATCCTCCACCAAATAACCATGAACGCACAAACCTTAAAGGCTACCTAGACTTTTTTATTTTAAGATGCATAGGTTACTTAGGCTTTTTATCTTAAACTACCTAAGCTTTTTTATTTACTGAAGCCTTTTACTTTAGATTACCTATGCTTTTCATTATTACTTATATTTTTGCACAAGGTTACCTAGGTCTTTTGCCTTAGGCTACCTAAACTTTTTTATTTACTGAAGCCTTTTACTTTAGATTACCTATGCTTTTCATTATTACTTATATTTTTGCACAAGGTTACCTAGGTCTTTTGCCTTAGGCTACCTAAACTTTTTTATTTACTTAACCATTTTACTTTAAGTTACCTAGGCATTTTATTTAAAGATTCTAAAAACATGGCATGGCCATTTTGGTATTCTATATCGCTAGTGGGTACTTGTGACCTTCGGACACTGTGACGTCCCCCATTTTCTTTAAACCCGGTTCATGTTTTAGTATTTTTTAGAAACTTTTATCTTTTTTATTTTTTATTTTAATGTGTTTTCTATTTTTATTATTATTTTGTATATTAAAAATAGAGTGTTTCTTTTTCACTTTTGTATTTTTGTTTATTTGGATGCAAGTTTGAAGTTTGGAAAAAGAAGACACACCTCATTCTTTTTCAAGTAGGGTTTTTCTTCATTATTATAAGTTTTATTTTTTCTTATTTTCTACTCTTTATTTGGTTTCTTCATTTTTGTATTTTTTTTTAAAAGATTATTTTATTATATTTCCCTTTTTTGTTTCATGTTTGAATATATTTATTTCATTTTATTTCATTTTTTAAGTGTTTAAAACAAGTTTCTAATTGTTAAAGTGTTTTCCTGTTTTTTTCTTCTAATTTTTCTCCTTATATATATATATATAATTTTATTTTTTTCTTTTTTT
>Ga0209208_10006772_pt1 | contig 15755 bp, 9 predicted proteins | sample S1TSphfallax_3_FD_187694 | JGI IMG/M metagenome (GOLD analysis project Ga0209208, IMG submission 187694) | Host-associated microbial communities from peat moss isolated from Minnesota, USA - S1T2_Fd - Sphagnum fallax MG (SPAdes) (version 2) | ecosystem: Host-associated > Plants > Peat moss >...
GCGCCAAGAGGAGGGCTTCAAGTTTTCTTTGGACACCAAATGCAATAGAATGCTGCCCTGGCTAGTATAATCTAGTACAATAGTTGCATGTAATGTGCAACTAGGTTGATTCATGATGTTTGCAATGGAATGTTTTAACCCATATCCTTTGGCTTCAAATTATATTTGGCTCAGCATATAAGTATGAGCAATAGCTATGTATTAGCCAAATATTAAGTGCCATTGGGGATGAGTGAATGATAAAAGTTTGACCCTTGTGAAATGGTTAAACCTAAAAATAAAATCGGATTATTTTAAACCTACCTATATAACCTAAGCCTAACTACTTTCTAACCTACTTGCATACCTAAGTAAACCTATTTAGTTGGGTTTAATTATTACCTACCTACCTATGCACCACATGTCAATATTTTATTAGCCATATATTGGACGATTTAGATTTCATTGATTAATATTTAAAATTAAAAAAAGGTGGGTTTTGATTGCCATGTGTCACCATATAATTGGTGTTACATGAACACGTGTCAAATGGTCAATGAACGTTCCACGGTGTGCCACGTGTCATCATCTTAGTGGCAGACACTTCAATGATTGAGCTTAATCCAATGAATTTTTAATTTTGAGAACATAAAAAATTTAAATAGTGACACGTGTCCATAAGTTAGTTGTTTAATTTTTAAACATGTGTCATATTTTGATTAGTTGCATTGTAGTTGCAAGGAGAGTTGCACATAAGGTGCAACTACATTTGGATTTGTATGTATGTATGAACATGTATAGTAAGATCGTATATACATGTTGCATACGTAATGTCGCATGTAATTGGATGTCATGTGCAACTTGTCTTATGCAACTACACAAATTTGCAATTGCATGGGTCGCATGCAACTGAATTTTAGTTACAAAAGACAGTTGCAAAACCCAAAATTTCTAGTAGTGAAAGTAGTTAGTGTCTATGTAGGTGAACAACTTGTGATGGTCCAAAATGATTATGTTGTTTTTTGCATAAATATTTTTCTACCCATTAAGTCATGTATGATGTGTTTCATTCCACCATGGCTTTTAAATTTTGATCAAAGTGCCATTAATGAACCTAATACACCTTGGTAACTTTTACAAATGTGTACCCAAGGTAACCCTCTTTTCATTTGTGGGTCATTTCATTCACAAATGCATGGTCAACGCATGATGTAAATGAACAATGCATTGTTACATAATGCATATTTCGACTAGCTCCATATGAAAGTTCATACATAACAACATTCTTGTGCTTCACGTGAAAAATGAAGTTGAAGAGATGTTGTTCAGTTGTCAACTTTGATGACATGTTTCATAGAATTGGAATTTCACCTATTATGATGCAAAACAAAAATAGACTTGAAAATCTTAACCTTAACCCTAAAAGACTAAATTTAAGCTTTAACCTTAAAACCAAAACCTTAAACTTTAACCTTAAAAATCAAACTTGAAAGACCTAACCTGAAAACCCTATTTCTAAGCCCCCAAAATTAAACCTAAACCTTAAAATTCAAATTTGAAAACCATAACCCTAACCCTTAAACCATAAACCTTACCTTTAAACTTTAAAAATAAGACCTAAAACAACATCTTTCATAATGTTTTCATCATTAACCTTACTCCAAAGTTGTGTTTTTAAATTTTAATTCTAATATGGTAAGGTTAATGATGATAGCATTATTAGCCCAAACATTAACCCTAAAAATCAAGTTTTACATCTTGAAATTTAGACCCTATAAGGCCCAAACCCAAAACTCAAAATTTCAAGTTTTAAACCTTAAACCCTAATTTTAAACTACAAACCCAAGAAATTTAACCCTACAAAAAAATCCCAAAAAAACCCAAACATAAAAATTTAACCCTAAAAATTTAAAAGTTTAATCTTAATACTTAACCTTTGAAAGTTCAACCCCCAAGCCCTAAAAGTTAAACCCCAAATTAACTAGTAATCAAAGAGCCATAGGCAATGGCCAATAACTATAATCGATAGCCAATAACCAAAAGCACTAGCTAGTAGCAATAGCCAATGGCCATAAAAAATAATCATAGCCACAAAGAATAACCATAGCCATAGCCAATATTCAATAATCATAGCCCAATAACCAATATCCATAGCCATAATAACCCTAGTGTAAATATCCATAACGAAAAGCCAATGGCCAATAACCATATCGACAAGAAACAGCCATAACCAATAGGCCCCTAGCATCTTAAATCCATAGCCCCCAACCTACCTAGCCCATCTACTTAGCAGCCATAGCATAGGCTACAAATGGGCAGCCCGTGGGTGGAAAAAAAAAGTTGATGTGCCTTCTCTGGGGATCCCATCCTGGGTTTTCCTGATTTGGACCCCAACCTTGAAATAAAGGATGATAGAGCAAAGAGGAGGTGAAAGTGGGGCCCAATTGGGCGGCACTTTATGAATAATAATTAATGTACATTTGGGTAATAACGATTTGAGTCAAATAAGGCGGATATTAGTACAGTCCAGTGTTGGGTAGTTATCAGAAACTGGAACAGACCCCTGACAGTTATTGGGGGTGGTTTTTTAGGTTTCATAATCATGATTCTATAAAAACCAAATAACATAATCAAGTAGGCTATACAACCAAGTGTTTCAATTTTTTTGCAAAAAGAAAAAGAAAAACCAACCCTAAGACTTGTCGGTTCTTTAGTTTTTTGATGAAAACTGAAGGTTATTTCAGGTTTTTTTAATAATTGAGATGGGTTGTTCTTTGATTCTGTAAGAATTAATAAATCGAAACCAGAGGTTCTTTAAAAATTCGAATACCCGCACAACACTCGTATGCTCTCCAGTTGAGAAAGATTTGTTGAATTAGCAGCCACCCAGCCAAGTTTTTATTTGGAATTATTTTATTATACTATAGTTGTCTGTAAAGTCAGGCAATTAGGGGGGGGTGAGAACGGCCAGTTTCGGCATAATAGGGCTTCAAACGCGTAACTGGGGACGAAAATTTTACAAAAGGAAATAATTGGGACCCAAACTAGTTTTTCCACCAATTTTGGTGGTAAACTTGAGTTTCACCCTGGGTTTCCATTTTCCTGAGCGCCTCCCACACTACTGCTACATACATTTTAACTGCTCCTACCTGTACAACTACTATAATTACTCTCGAACCTTGTGCATTAAATGCTGAGTTTCAGCATTTCATACCCAGATTTAATAAAATTTCCTTACTTTGCGGATACCACTGAAAGAAGGGATAGGGGGCGAAACCAGAGGAGATAGGGGTGAAACGGAGGGTGACTTTGTGGATAACTCTATTACAGTTTTTTTAATTTCTTGGGTGTGTAAATTAGACAGAGGATTTCATCCACAAACGGTACATAATCATCCTCCACAGACCGCTTGCTGTGAACGTAACCGTTGTGAGCAATTTGCAACCAAAATGCTAGAACAGCAAGTGTTTAAAAACAGAGTAAATAAGCAAAGTGAGTAAGTAAGAAGTTATTAGCAATTAAAACGCCTCACTGTGGCTGCGCTTATATCATGTAGTTATTTTGTCAGTTCCCTTTTGCAGACAATCTTTTTTTGCTTTTTTTTTTTACTTAACTGCAAAGAGAGACGTTGTAGAAGAAGACCATACATTGTTGTCAGTGGTCACTAACTGCCAACTGGTGATTCTGAAAATGTCACAGAGAGGCGCAGAGAGAGAGAGAGAGAAAGACAGAGAGAGACAGAGATCTCAGTTGTGTCTGGATCTTCTCAGTGCTCCGTGATCTACTCAAGAGTTGACAAACAGAGATCCAACTTCAGTCTGGATCTTCTTCCCTCACAGATGCAATGATGTTCCTCTTGCACTAAAATTGTAATTCTCAAGTGAGCCAGCTATATAATAGGCCTTTCAGCCTGGCAAGCATTTTGCAAAATGGGGAAATGCTTGCCATAGAGGTTCTTCTTGTGTAGAGAGTAACAAGCCTTGGTCACACGCATTATTAGTACTGGAATCAGGCCTGCTTCAACTCTGAGGCCGTTACTGGATCTCATCATCCTTTTACCACTGGGTTCTCAGAAATCATAGAACCAGTTTTGACCCTTAACCCAAATTTCTGATTCAATCAAAGGAAACCTGTCAAAGGACCTACTGTAAACCAGTGGGTCTTCTTTGTTGGTTCTTTGATTGAAAACTGGCAGTTCTTTCAAGATTCTCATAAACTCAGAATGGGAGCTGCTTTAGATTCTGAAATGTGTGTCTAATGCGGGGAATTGGAGTGTTTTGTGATTCTGAAAATTAAAAGAAAAACTGCACCTGGAGGTTTCTTGCTCTCTCAAAAAATTTAGAAACAGAAACCAGAGAAACCATTAACAAAATCAAAGAAGAACCTCACAACACTAAATACAACTGGTTCTACCAGGTCCTGTTCAAGACTGTAATGATTAATCCCATTAGTGTGACATGCTTAAAATTTGCACTAAAGATTTGGATATTAGATGAAGAGAGTCACACACTGCTTATAGCATTTATGAGAAAATGAGGACGCCTGTGAGCATGAAAAGAATGGTAGAGTTAGGCAAAAAGACTACCTAGATGTCTAGCTCCATGCATCATCATCACCTGCACACGAAAATTCATCCATTGGTGTCCATATTTGAACTCTCCACAAATGGGAACTCCCATCGACCATCAAAATGGCTCTAAAATGGTGAAAATATTACCCCCAATACATTTAAAAGAAAATCTATTAATGTGTGAATTTGTAAGGGATTTTACCTCAAATTTTGCAAAAGTATAAAATCATGTTGTAGGTTTAGGTTTGAAGTGGGGGAGATGGGTCTACATTCTAAGGTGTAGGGTTTAGGAGTGGCAGGATTCTACAAGTAGGTGTAGGATCCTTCCTACTCTTAAGGGGTATAGGCATAAGATGTCTTTTCTTTTCTAGGAGGGATATTCATGGAAATAAGGTGCCCTCCAAATACACTAAATGTTTTTCTCTGAGTGCTTTGCTACTCCTTGTGAAGGCCACTTCCATCAGCCCACCCCCATGGTCTAAGCTTGAGCAAGGGGAATCTGCCCTCGAAGTATGTGACGGCTCAATAATCTAGGCACAAGTACTTTCCAACAGGTCCACTTGGGCTTGTTCCAGAGAATAACTAGGGCTCAAAATCATAACCACAGAGGAAGCAAGAAAGATTCATTCATCCACTTTCATCCATTGGGTAGACACTAGGCACCATCCCCCCCCAACAGTCTTGTTTCTAAGCGCATTTTGCTTTGCTGAACTTGTTTTTGTTGTTGTTCTTGCCATACTGTCGTTGTTGCTTGCGATTGCTTGCGGGGGTGTAGAAGAAGGTGGAAGAAGAATCTGGAAGAAAAGTAGAAGGAAAATCTAGAATAGAAGCAGCAAGCTGATTCAAGTTTCCCATATACAACGGTTCAAAACACATTTCTGGAAGGAAAGGACAAGAATTCCTTCCTTGGGAGCTGCAGAAAGGAATTCTTCTTCTCACATGCATGCATGCATTTCTTTGGAGTTTTGTTGGAGTTATCTCAGCTGTTGATGTACTCGCAAGCCGAAGGGAAAAAAAACACATCTGTTTTTGAAGAGTTGTTGTTGTGCAGGTTCTTTACTATTGTGCAACTTGTAGCATCGCCATCATCATCATCATCATGTTCTTATCCTTTGGAAGTTTTGAACTAAACCTCGTGTTGTGATGCGATGTTGTTGTTGTTGTTGTTGTTGTTGCTGGAGATTCTTCCCAGATTTCTTGGCAGATACTAAAATTCCTCTGTCGCCATCAGCAGCAGCAGCATCTGGAGCAAAAGTTTTTTGAGAGAGCATTCGAGGATTGTACGCTCATCTTCTTGTCGCGGCTTCTGGATTCTTCAACGGAACTGCTCTTCCGTCGTGTTTGGCATACATACAAACAGTCAATGCAGAGAGTCCTTGACGGTTTTGTGCTGCGCGTCTGACAGTCTCTCTTGAAGCTCTATACAGGTCTTCTTCCTGACTTCTATTTTTTGCTCACAAGAGAACAAGTTTCCTAACGTTGTTGTTGTTGTTGTTGCTGGGAGAACGATCCTGTTGTTAGGAGAGGAAGGATTGATCCTGTGTCTTGCGAATCATCATCATGGAAGAGCAACCTCCTTTCATGAGACGACGATGCGGTAGTGCGGTGGCGCTCAGTGATGTGGTTTCGTTAATGCACCTACTCCTTCTTCTTGTATGCCTTTTTGTGTGTTGTTGTCATGTACGAGCCCAGCAGCAGCAGCTTCTTCTGCACACGCAGGATTTCGAAGTTCTGGCATCAGTGAAGAACTCCATGGCCGATTTGCCTGGCGGTTGTTTCTTCTCCACTTGGGAGTTTGCAGCCGACATTGATCCTTGCAAGTCTTTTAATGGAGTGGAATGCATCACGGCACCGGATGGATCCAAGAGAGTAAGCTCTCTCTTCCTGGGACCACAATCAGCCGGAAGTCCAGGGCTTTCAGGCACCCTGACACCTGCATTGGGAAGATTGATGTATCTGACACAACTGAGCATCTCTGCCGGCTCTGTACAAGGCGAGCTTCCTTCGTCTCTTGGTAACCTGCACAATCTGCAGATTTTGTCTTGTGATCAGAACCGAGTCTCAGGTCACATCCCGGGAAGCTTTTCCAATCTGCGGAACCTTGAGATTCTTCAGCTGAGCCAGAATGCATTGGATGGATCAATTCCATGGGCAATTGGAGAGCTTCCTTCTCTCAAAATTCTGGTTCTCTCTGGTAACAAGCTCTCAGGATCAATTCCGAGCTTCTCAAGCTTATCTCTCATGCATCTGGATCTCAGAAACAATGAGCTATCAGGCAGGATTCCAAACCTTCCGTCCTCATTGCAGTACTTATCTCTCACGAGGAATGCACTCTCCGGAGGGTTGGGAAGCTTGGTAATGTTGCAAGGATTGAACTACTTGGATTGCAGCTTCAATCAATTGACAGGGAGCATCCCAAGTGTTCTCTTCTTACTGCAACTGTCATACTTGATGCTCAACCGCAACTCCTTGTCAGGGCAAGTCACTGTCACATCACCAATCAATATCAACTATGTCGATCTCAGCTACAATCATCTGGAAGGCACCATCTCTCCTTTCCTCTCTGGCGCACAAAGCTTGTTTCTCAACAACAACAACTTTGTTGGTGCTGTTCCTGAGGTCAGTTGCAAGTTTTGTTCCATCATCACATTCTTGAGTGCTCCATCATCGCAGACACAAACACATGCAATTCTGTCTTCTGATTTCCTGTCTTAGCATTTCTCTTGCTGATTCTTTCATTTCTGTTTCTTTGAAAGAATTCCGACACAGGACAGGAGTTTCTTCCTGCTGGTGTGGCTCTACTTCTGTGAAAGTTTTGGTTGGTGTCCCCTGGTATCTCCACCAGAGTTTATACTCCTTACAAACAACATCACCCCATGAGATTCATCTGTGATTTTCTTTTTGCAGGTATTTGTAAGTCGGATGCAATCGGCTGACTTGCTGTCACTCTACCTGCAGCACAACTTCCTTAATGATTGGGGAGCGCTTGGAAATTCTTCTCTTCCTCCTAGTGTGGCAGTGTGTCTGCAGTACAACTGTTTGACACCACCCCAGCAATCTCTTTGCCCAAAAAATATTGCAGGCGCAGCTGCACGACCAGGGTATCAATGCCTCAAAGTATCAGGTACTCCAGGATGAGACCAAACTTGAGCGATCTTGAAACTTCACCACTGCCACTATCTCTGTTGATATATAGGAGAAATACTAGGGTTAGGAAAAACTGAATAGTGTAGTAGTAGTAGCTAGTTTAGTATTCTTCATGCACACCATTCTTTGCCCCTAGGCCCTCCACTCTCATACAAAAAAATACTAAGATGGGTTACACATTATTACACATTTTAGGTTAAGATAATTTCTCTGTTTCTGAAACAAAATTTATCACAAGGGATTTGAGTTGTGGATTTTCATTGTAGATCAACCTTGAAAGCTTCCAGTTCTGGACTGTTAGGGAGGCAATTCTCTTTTAGCAATGGTTACATGGGTTTGTGTAGAGATTTAAAGCTGTGTAGATCTACACTGATGTTAATGTCTTCTGAGAGATATGAAGGAATATTCAGGAATTGAAAGACCATTACAGATCTGATGTGCACCTTGTGTCCTTGAAGTGGATGATGATGTCATCTATGCATGCTGAGCCTTAAATAGACCTGATGATGGTGGTATACTTTGCCTCTTCTGGAGTGTTTTCTCTGCATCTGAGGAACTTGTGTTGTGAACACACATGCAACCTCCAGAGTGAGAAAAGGTTAGGTTTCATCAGCTAATTTCAGTCATTGTCCTCTGGGTTGCTTTGGACTTTGGACGTCCCTCAACAAGGACTTGAGGCTTTGTAAGTGTGCAGAGGTGCCTTCGGTCTCTTGAAAGGTTTGGAAACAGAAAATTTGGTTGTGTTCTTATGTTTGGCTCACTTCCACAAGTGGTTTTTCCTGGTTTCTGTAGTTGTTAGGTTTTGATGATTTTATCTTTGCATTTTATTTTCTGACAAGGACTTGCTGGTCCTTTTTTGCAAGTGTTTAGAGATGGTGATGATTTGTCTCAAGAGCATCAGAAACAGTGAATTCGCTCATCTGAATTCAGTTCTTGTGAGTGGTTTGTCCACACAACAAGGATGACAACTTTCCAAAGCATTGTTTCAAAACAAAACAAAGCTTACGCTTGGTGGTGAGCTTTACACTTGGTGATGGTGTACACCAGATCCCTAGCTTCTGCTTCAGAGCCTCTGGACACAGCCATCTAGAACACAACATCCAATATTGCAATCAAGAGAACCTCAAACAGTTCTAGAAATCACAAGTGGGGACACAAATCATGGTTTACTTCTTCCCTGGTTGTGCACAATTACATTTCTCAAAGGATCCATCCAAAAAATTGGTGATTAAGGCAGCTACTTACCTCAAAGCTAGTATAAAGAGGTTGTTAGGTTAGTGATCTTTGATATGGAAGGACACAAGATTGCCTGCAGTTATACTGTCAAAGAAACTCACACAGATGCTCCAAACATCCCTATATATTCCTCTGATAATCAATGAAAGATACAGCATGCATGCTCCTTGGAGCTTGTGATACACTGTAATATGTATGTTTTGGATCTTCCTAGTTCTAAAAAGTTTTTCCTCAAATGGTGAAGAAACCAACAGTAGTAGCTGTTTGAGAACCTGGGTGTCTATATCAACCTCCTTATATCTCAAAGCAAGATCAACTCTAGCTGGAATCATGAGTTCTCGGTTCTGAGAGAAGTCCATGTGCCATGTGCCATTGCCATGCCAAAAACTTTAGGTCAGTAAGAGAGAGACCTGTTTGAATTTGCTCGGTATACAATGCATCAAGTAGCTGGTGAAACTACAAATAACATAGTCATTTTTTTGCAAAGGAACTCTATTATATTCCATGGCTGCTGAAAAGAATCCACTTATATTGAAGCAAAGTTTGCAACAGCCAAGCAGAAGATTCTGACCCATCTCCTCAACTACCCATACACCTTCCCGCTAGGACTCGCATGACTTGCAAGCAAAAAAAACTCCTCAGCGCTGCTCCTCCACATCACGCACTTCTCCTCAAGTTCCTGGAAAAAATAAATTGAAACACCGGGTGCATCCTGAACGCAGATCAGCGAATACCATTCTGGTGGGCTGCGAATAATGATCGGACAAAGGACCACTGTATGCTTATTCAAGTCTCGGGCACAAATCTGCTGGTCGTTAGCGCTGATCTCGGGTTCAGCGAAAGCGATTTCTTCTCTCAGCTGTCACATCGACTCTCGTTTCTCTCCCTAAGAGATACACAACACAATGTGTACATGTATATATCTCGGCCTGGAGGCAGGCCAGGTTTGTAAGCTCCGCATTCTGACAATAGGTTTAAGAGCTGCTGTTTGTGTCAAATCCTGTTCTGCCTAGCTACCTCCACATCTACATGAAATACCCATTTCGTTCATTCGTCGTACATCTCGTGTCTTGAAGCTTTACAATAGTATTCAGCTGCTGCTTTTATCAGAATATGGAGTTGGGACTGCCGGATGTAGCAGGAGTTTCAGCACCAGAAGAAGCTGCAGAGGGTTCCAAGCCCATGTTTGATGTTTCCGTGGAAGAGGTGTTTGAGGCGTACAAGGGACGACGAGAGGGGTTGCTAGATGCTTTGACATGTGATATCGATGAGCTTATTCGGCAGTTAAAGTCGCGGAGCAACGAAGATCTGTACCTGATCGGGTTCCCTGATGGCGGCTGGGCGCTGAGAAGACCCGCGTATGAACTCCCAGTGCTCCGTCCTGAACCCACAATCGGAATCAACCGTGTGATGATCAGAAGCAGCAACAGCAGCAGCTGCAAGAGTAGTAAGCGGGTGAAGAAAGGCGAGCACCACGACGCGGAGCCGGTGGACGAGTCCTTATGGCTGCAGCTCATGGCCGTGCACAGCGACGCTTGGCTCGTCTCCTCCGCGTTTTACGACGGCTCCAATCTCAGCAAGCTCGAAAGGAGTCGACTGTTCGACCTCATCAACGAACTCGAGCCGTTGCAAGTTCTTGTTTCGAGGAGGAGATCCAGGAGGAAAAACAAAGGAAAGACCACCAAATTCAACAGCTAAAGAAGCTTCGTAAGTTTTTTTTTTCTGCTTTCGTACTGCAGAAAGAATAGCACAATGCATGCAGACTTGTAGACATTCGTCATAGATTTCACACTTGCTGTAGAGACCTTTTCTGCAAATTATCACTCAGCACTCATGGGGCTGAGTCATGCACATTGTCCAACAATTCATTACTACAATAAAAACAATGCTGCAGGACATGCTGCAATTGTGCAATCCGCAACGAATGCAAATATTCTCGTGAATTTTTTTTTAAATTCTCTTCTTTGCTAATCACGAGACATTCTTGCAAACCAAATCTTGTTGTGAAATTCTTCTCTGCTTCCTAGCTCATCATTTCTTTTGTTGCACAAAACTTTCGTGAACTCGGAGCTTGTCTCTTCCTTCTTCGCTGCGGAGCCGAAGGCGACGTCGCTCTTGCAGATCGCCAGCCCGAAGAAGACGACGCAGAGATGAGATGAGCTAATTAGGGGAGGGTAATCATGATTAGGCTGTAATTAGAGAAGGGGTAATGAAGATGATGATTAGTGGGTGTCTGCGATTAGGCATCTTTTAATTGGGATGTACCTACCTAATGAGCCACAAAAGTGGGTAGTGGCTTTCTTTGTAAGAATAAGGATTTTTCAAAAAAAAACCCTCAAAAGTGGATTGGGGAAAGGATTCTAAAATTTGGTGAATTTTTTTTGGGGATGAATTTTGTTGGTTTTTCTATCAATTTTTTTTATTTTTAAAGGATAATTTGTGTGTTTTTCTACTGTAAATTCAACTATTTTCGCTAATGTATTTGGAAGATTTTGCCATGTTTTCAGTGTCACAAATTGGATGACCATACCTTATTCATACCTCTAATTTTGAGAAATGATGGGTATTCGAACCTCTTGGATATATATATATATAGAGAGAGAGAGAGAGAGAGAGAGTATGTCTGCCAAAACCTTTATACACTTATGTAATTAGATGGCTCTAATAAGGTCTTATTTAGGTCTAATTATATTTTAAATAACAATTTATTCACATGTTGACATTAGTGGAGAAGATGATGCCTCGAATCCCATTGTTTTCTGTGTGTTCTACTTTGGTGGGCGAATTGTTAGTTTGGACAGATCATAAGTCCATTTGACAAAAACCTGGCTTGAAATGTGTTTAGGTGGGTGGTGCAGGCCCTTATTTCAGTAAAGCTCCTTGTCTAGGACCATTTCATGCGTAAAGGCCCATCTTGATGGGTATCGCAAGAAAAAAACTATTTTTGTTTGAAGACCTACACATGGCCTTTTCTTTTGATGCCGATCATCTTGACACAGTTATGACAAGCTGATATATTGTTTTTCCATTAAAAAATTAGTTTAGGTTTTTGCATAGTATAAGGGTCTATATGTGGAATTTCTGATTTTTTTCCTTTGCTCTCCTACCCCTTTTTTTTTTCCCTTGAAATAAAGTCCTGGAGGTTCGTATCATCTATCTATAGACCCTTTCAGGATTTGAAAAGGCACATGTCTTGAAGTTCGAGATGTTGAGTGCAAAAAGCTGACGATCATGGAATGGTCTGAAGATAGACTTCTCCTTTGCATGAAGAAGTGCATGAAGCTCTCCTTTTCATTCACAAACATGAAATGGGAAATGGACAAAGGATAAAGATAGTAAAAAGTGTCTTCCGTAGTTGAGATGGCCTCCCCCAAAAGTTTCCCCCCTCCCCACTCCCCCCCACCTCTCCTTACTATCCTCACCCTTTTCATTCACATATTGATGAATTCAATTGTTTTCATAACCAATTCTCAGAGGTTAGGCGACTATCACTTGAAAACTCAACAAATACAACCTTTTCCTAAACATTATCTGTTCACAAGGATGGCAAGTTGAACTTTTCTTAGTCCTCTACACTTATCAAAGAGGAGGATTGCTCTAGCAAACATCTTCCCCTTTACAAGCACATTTCCAAATCTTGCCTTACGTGACAGCAAGCACTAATAGGCATAACAAATTAAATGTGGCATTACTAATTAGGTTTCACACGATTGCTGGACAATGCCCAACAGGAAAACAAAATTCGACTTTTTTAAAAATTATGCTTGAAGAATGATTTTTTTTTTTTAAAACAATGTTTTCAAAGGAAAAAAATGTGATTGAATGATTAAAATCCCCCCTTTCAAGCTAAAGGTCTAAGGTTTAATCCTTTATTAAAATTCTCTTTTTTCTTTGAAGATGATATGTATGAAAAAAAAATAACACCTAGACAACTTTTTTGAGCTAGTTGCCTTTGAAAAGCAACTTCTCTAACAAGAAGGGGCTTAAGGGCCCCTTTAGACAAGGGTCCAGGGACCAAAAACCCAGGGACTAATTTGAAGCAAATTGAACCTTGAATTGGACCCTTCTTCACATAACAAAAAGTGCTTTTTCCTTAAGGTAAAATGAGGGTGTCTAAATGAGATAATATGAGGTTTAGGGTCAAATTCAAAGGACTAATATCAAAAATGTGTGATTGACATATCAGAGAATTAGGTTAATTTTTTTGTTTTTCTTCTTTTTTTTCATTTCTTTCATGGTTTTTTATACTGTCTATTTTTTCTTTCTTTCTTTTTATTCTGAAAATGCATTCCTCCTAGCAACCACCATGCGAAGATCCCAGGAAAAAAAGAGGACTTGTAATATTCAACCAAGTTGCCCCAAGGAGAATGGGACCATGGTATCTCAACCATGTGTTGCTGGGGAACTTGAGCCTAAAACATGGTGCTTGAAGCAATTTGGGTGGGTTCCTCAGGCAACATACAACCCCAATCATGCATTCCTCTGCCCAAAACATAATTCCTCGGGCAACTTAGGCTCCCTTTGCACTAAGCATAGGGCTGAAAAAACTTGGGCCAACTTTGAGCATGTTTGGATTGTTGTTTGGCCCCAAGTTACTAATAAATGCTAGAACATTGATATCAGAATATTAACAAGGGGTGTGTCGCACTGTGGCCTTGCCATTTACATTGAAAAGTAGCATAAGGCAAAAGAAAGAATTGTGTAAACTCAAATATTTCACCATGCAAAAATATAACCTTCAAAGAATCCTCTAAAAGAAACCAAAAACCTTCAATATATTATAACTCTATAACTAATCTCAAGTTTCAACACCAGCCAAAATATCATCTTTCAAAAATCCTCATATAAAAATAGACTTACTATTACCTAGGGGCCAAAATCCCATAAGCTACTATACTCTATAAATGAATCTAAACACAATATCCTTGCCTTGGTAGGCAAGGCCAATAAATGCTGAATCATTGGCCCCAAGGGATGCAAATTGGCTTCCCAAAGTTGATGGTATCCTTTTTCTTCAGCCTTGGGGCCAGTACAAGGTCATAAAGTTCAGCATTTATTAGTAACTCGGGGCAGATCGAAAAACAATTCTGTATACAGCCTTGACTCCTAGTGTAAAGCCCTTGGGGCTGATTTCAACTTTCAACTAGAGAAGGAATGCTTGATTTGAGTTGAACATTGGCCTTGACGCCTAAGTGTAAAGTGGGCCTTAGTTGGGGCTGTGAAATCCCTCCCTCCTCCTCAAGGAACTTGTTCCCTGGGGCAACTTGCTTGGTTGGGACTACAAAATCCCTTCTCTCCCAAGCAACTTGGTTGAGTATCTCAAGTCTCCTCTCTCTCTCCCACTTAAACAACTTGGTTGAGATTGTCACTTAATCCCATTCTCCCGAAGAAAGTCTTTTTCCCCAAGGAAAGTTGATCTGATGGACAACGAATTTGAAACTTCCAAATCATTTTCTTCCTGGGATAACTTGGTTGAGTATTCCAAATCCCCCTTCTCTCTCATGGGCAACTTGGTTAGAGCTAGGTTTAGCCGTTTTCTCCACAAGGAAGCTGGCCAAGGACTACTTTTCTTTTTTTTCATTCACCTTGTTCATGGAAAAGGATTGAAGCTTTGGACACTTGGGGGGGTTCAAAGGGGAGATTGTAAGCATTACATCACTTTTTTTTTTCTTCAAAAGCGTTATGCAAGAAAGATATTTAAAATGGTAATCCTTGTTTGGGTACAATAATTTTTTTGAAATGTAAATATTTCCTACTAGGCGTTGTCCTACAATTGTGTTGAACTTAACGCCACATTTAGTTCATTGTGCTTGTTTAGTGCTTGCCCTACCTCCTCACATCATATATAAATTCAATTACACCAAAACACAATCATCCTCAATAAACATAAATTTGAATCTTAGACTCCTTGCTAATTCACATGATTATTGTTGGACCCCCAAAACTTTTCCCATCTTTTATTTCCTAATTATCCAATTATTTTGCTCACAATTGCCCTATAATAGATTAAATTTCATTGGAATGATTAGCATAAAGCTCACCCACCCTGACTAGAAGCAATAGCCTCTTGGGGAAGAGACTCTTATTTACGAATGCCATCTAATTCATTTATCTTTTTTTTCTCTCTCTCTAACCAAAACAAAAATCATTTAAAAAAAAGCAGCTGAGTCTTTTTTTATTATAAAAACCAAGAAGATCATAACAAAAAAAACTCTTTAACCTAACCACTATGGGCCTAGTGCGTATGAGTTCAATCTAGCTTTGCTATCTAATTGTCTCTTTATCTCATTGAATTTTTTGTCCAAGATTTCTGAGTGCCTAAACTTTGAAGCCAAAAGTTGGGTTTGTAATCATATTTATTGGTGAGTAAAATTAGACCAAATTAAATTTGAAATTGGTCATTAAATAATTTCAGTGATGATGATTTCATTGGACCTGGTTTAGGTGGGATGGGCTATAGTCATAGGTTGTATAAAAAGACAATTTCAACGTACAAATTTATTAGAGTTTAATTTCAATCCAGTATTTTTCAAAAATAAACATCTTACAAGTTGTAATGTCTCAAAGAGTTCTTATGGATCTTAAGATATATTGAAAGAGAAATAAATATCTTTATTTTATTCAATGTCCTTTGGAATATTGTGTCCTTTCAAAAAAGAGATTTGAATCTTTGTGTCTTTTCAATTTCATACACAAGTTTACATGTAATTCCATGCAAATGTAAATATGTGTTATTTCATTTGAATATGTTGAGATTATTTCAAGAGATTAACATTTCTTTTTTCTTTGAGATTAAGCTAGTTTCCAATAAAAATTTCTCCCT
>Ga0209208_10006773_pt1 | contig 15755 bp, 13 predicted proteins | sample S1TSphfallax_3_FD_187694 | JGI IMG/M metagenome (GOLD analysis project Ga0209208, IMG submission 187694) | Host-associated microbial communities from peat moss isolated from Minnesota, USA - S1T2_Fd - Sphagnum fallax MG (SPAdes) (version 2) | ecosystem: Host-associated > Plants > Peat moss >...
GTGTAACGACCTTGAAGTTGTCAGAAACTATAGTGCAGGCACAGTAAGTTACCCTCTCGATCGGAAAACTCGAACTTGCGCAATACGATGAAACTTGAGTTCACCTCCGTTCTGGGCTCCTCCCCCATCCACACACAAAAAAGGTACATTTTAGGCTCTAGTACTAATGAAGAAGATGGTCGTGTCTGTAGGATATTATTAACCGCTGTCTTAATCTTGAATATCTGTATTACGACACACCCGCAACAACTAGACGACCCGCCAGCATGAGCTAATGCAAAAAATGAAGCGTGGGTGAGGTAGGGTAGGCTGCAGGCAAACCGGATCAACCCAAGAGCTTGCAGCAGCAAAAACGGGACGTGGATGGTCTCTGTGATCGAAGCAGGCAGCAGCGATAGAGAGATTATGATGGTCGGACTCAGCAGCTGGCAGCAACCGTTCTCGGCAGCGTAAAAAAGACCTTGCTGGGAACAAAAGGGAAGAAAACCCCACAGCAGCAGGAACGGAGGGAGAAAAGAGAGAAGCAGGACATGAAAAGGGACAAGAGAGGGCGAGAAGAGATCTGAAGAAAAACAGGCGACAAAGAAAAGAGAACTGATGAGGGAGACGGACGTTGGAGGCCGATCTTTAAAGCCTCAAATTTGTCGGTAACGTTTGAGAGAGAGTGAGAGTTTGGGGAAAATGCGGAAGACGCTCCCGCCTAACAAGCTTTGTTGCAGTGTCAGAAGAGTGTAAAAAAGTAGAGAAAGGTACATATCTGACACCGTATGCATAGTCTCAGATCGCTCTATCCCAGGGTTGTCATAGGGTTTGATTATTGCTGGCCTTGTTAGAGGTTAAATAAAGAAAAAGGCAGATTTTGCTTTTAATGCCCAAATTAATGTTATACGTAGAACTCTTGGTTCTGTCCTTGAAGGTCATGGATTACTGCAAACATAGATCACCGCAAACCCATGTCCTTCAAGGTTTGCAATAATGGCTTTGCAGTTCCCATGTGGGACGGTATAACATCTAAGAGAAAAAATCAAATAATTTTTTTCGTTACGAGTTGAAAAAAATAAAATCGTGCAATTTTGGGTTGGACACAACAAATAGAAAAGCTTGTCAAGAACCATGCAATTCTGCTTGAGTTGCAAAAGGACAAGCTCTTGCAGAAGCACACAAGGTACAAAAAGATAAGCTTCAAGAGAGCATTTGGTGCAGCTCATTGGGGGTGTTTAGCATCTCACACTATTTAGTATGTAATTAGTAATAGTTCATTCAGACATTAGCTTGTGTAGAAGTAGTCTTTCAGAATTCCTCTACACCCCAAGCTCATCCACATCACCCCCACACTACCAAGTGAGGGAGTTGGAATTTTGATGGATTCTTGAATCTTGAAAGAGCAATTGTAAAGGTCAAAACTCATTGGATTAAAAATTTATTTATACCATTGCAAAGCTCTTAGAACTTAGATGTTTAAGATGGGTACACATGATCCATTTGGGCATTTAAAACATAAGTTATGGCCAAAAAAAAATTAGGAGTCAAATTGCCAATTCAATTCTTGACCATTAAAAATCAGTAATCACTTTGATTTCCTTGCGTTGAAGTGGCATGCCACATACTGTTGGAAAGCTTTCCATGAGGCTACAACTTTGCAACAAACCTCATTTGAAGTTTACACATAAAGTTATGGGCCTCCAAAATCATGGGACTTCTAATTTCGAGAATTTTAAAATTCCAACTTGGGAATCTTAAGACAAAATAACATTTGGGTGCTGGCCCTATGGCTAGGCATAAAGAATATTATAAGGGGGAAGGTGCTAGCTTCCCCAAGTTCGGGCCATGGTGATACTATGAATTTGTGTTTGTCGATGGTTCGTCCATGCACCAAAAGTGCTCCAACTACGCACTAACCAACTTGTTTAGTTTGTGTAGGTCCATGTGAATAATTGACCCGTTTGTCATTTGTCCTAGTCTCCATCTTGAAATTCCAACACACCCTTCAACCCCTTGAAATGTTGCAAGCTAGTGAACATGCCCCAACTCTTTGTCCTTTCATTGTTTTCACCTTTGGACTCATAGTTGAATCTATCTAAGAATTTGGGGGTGCATCTATATTGCAAATAAACTAACAAGAAAACTCTAAAAAATTAAGGTATTATAAAGTAACACATAAATAGTAAATACAAGGAGGGCATTGCAAATAAACTAGTAATTAAAACCTTTAAACACTGAAGATATTGCTTGGAAAAAATTGGGCAAAAAAATACCCCATTCCCATTCTCAAATAAAGAATGAAAATGGGGTTTAAAGTTTGGATTGGGATTTAACCAAAAAGAAATATAGATTTAACTAAGAGAAATAAATTTAATTAAAACGATATATAGGTTTTGCCAAGGGATATAAATTTAGCCAAAAAAATAAGTTTAACGAAGAAAAATATAAGTTTAGCCAAAAGATATAGGTTTTGCCAAGAGAGAGAAGTTTAGCCAATAAGATATATAGGTTTAGCCAAAAAAATAGTTTAGCCAAGAAATATAACTTTAATCAATAAGAAATATAGGTTTAACCAAGAAATATAAGTTTAGTTAACAGATATAAGTTTAACCAAGAAGAAATATAGGTTTAGCTAAGAGATAGAAGTTTAGTTAACAAATATAAGTTTAACTAAGAAGAAATATAGGTTTAACCAAGAGGTAGAAGTTTAGTTAACAAATATAAGTTTAACCAAGAAGAAATATAGGTTTTGCCAAGAGATAGAACTTTAGTCAAGAAACATAAGTTTAACCAACAAAAAATATAGGTTTAGCCAAGATTGAGATTACATTGTTGGTGCTATTAATTAGGCGTGGGTAAATCCATAATTTGTAAATGTATTTATGCGATAGGCATCATTGATCGGCCAAGATGAACCAGCATTTGCAATTGTACCTTCACTGTCTTGACTGTTCCCATTGGACTCCGAAAGGATTACCAAGTTCCCAAACTGCTCTCAAATACGTTCCTCAAGATGTTCTCAATAGCACCTTGGTTTTACCCCGTAGAACAACACAATTGTGTTTGTTTTGCTAAGTAAAACAACAAAAAAGTTAATTTTTAGTTAAGCAGTTTTTTATGTCCCATAATAATTTTTATTTCTAAAACTAAGGTCAACCTAATCAAACCTTGCAATGAAACGGTGCCACTTCACACAATGTGTGGCACCAATGCCCATGATGCTCATTTCCAGGTATTTAAGGAAAAATAGGGGGTCATCATATATTCTCTGTTTTTGAACTGATGCAAGGAGCCATCTACCACTTTTCTATGTAACATTTTTAAAAAATCACTGCTGATGGTCACTATATTTAACTTAGGAAATGTCAAATTTAGATTTGGGGACCCTGATTTAGTCTCTGAACGGGTAAATTAAATATAATGTTGGTGAAAAACCTAAAAAAGGGAGGATTTGTCTTATGTCCTAGTATGTGTCCCAGTGCTAATTCAGCTAATCCTAAAAGTGCGTGGGTTGCAAGTAATGGATTAAGGGAAGTAGAGTACAAGACCAAATACCAAGAACTAGGATACCAAGTTGCTACTTGAAAAGGAAGGAAAAACGGCATGGAAAAGCGAGCAAACAAGGGATTAAATAGAATTTTTGTAGCATCAACAAAAGTGCTAGAAAACCGAGAAAAGCAAGTAAGTAAAACAAACAAACCAATTAACAAACAAATAGTGCACTTGGATTAATGGTTGTTTCGCCAGTTGGCTGGTATAGCCTATAGGTACATGACCACTGCTGTAGGTGCCACGGAACTTCTGCAATGTTTCGTGAGGCTCTGATCTTCCCACATCTTGGAACTGTCAATTTTCACACATGGGAAATTTTCTCCTCACAGCTAGATTTCATTAATGTTCACTGACATTTCCAGTAGCTACAAGCCGGTGTTACTTTTTTCCCAATTTCCTGGTGGAGGCTGGAGCCAGGGTAGCGCGAACATCCCTACGTAGATTCAGACAGATTTCGCCAAGTTACCAACAGTCTTTGAACAAACTCTTAAAACTGCAGCCAGTAGACATAATTGTCACCACACCCTCCCCAAAAAAAACAATTTACAGTTGCTTATAGGCGATTTCAAATGAGAAGCCCCTTCTTTTTTCCCTTTGAATCGGTAGCCAGGGTTTTTTAAAAGTAGAAATCTGGTGATAATTCGCCAGAAAAAAAAACGGTGCTACAAGCCTACTGGTCTTCTGCCCTAGTGGTAGACTAATAGTTCCCAATTTAAAAACGTGCAACTTGCAATTGTACCTAACAAATCCCAATGAACTTTTTTGGCATTCCCTAGAGGGAAAAGAATGGAAACCTCTAGCAAATTGAAGTTGAATTAACAAAACACTTGCAAAACTCTCCAAAGGAAGTGTAGGACCAATATTTCAATGTTTTATTGTAATTTTCCCATTGTGAAATTAGGGTATTTTTTCAGTTTTGCCAGGTAGCTGAACATGGCGACCACCCAAATTTGGCTAGAGATTAGAGACAAAAGTCATAGTAGTGACATACGAAATACGAGTATTTTTCGAAGGTGCTAAAAAAGAAGTATTTTCAAGTATTTTTTTAAAAAATTATAAAAATACAAAGGCTTGAAAATTGGCCTTTGTATCAAGTATTTTCAAGTATTTTTTTAAAAGCCCAAAAAAACGTAAAATACGCGTATGTTTGAATCGAATTGAGAGTATGTCACTACTATGACAAAAGTAGATTTTTTTCAAACTCCACTATACACTTGTGACATAAAAGAACCAATGCTGTAATTATGGCGAGTTTTACTTTATTTTTTGTCGAAATGCGGCAAATTTTCGCTTTTTTCCGAAAAAAACTCCTTTGGACAGTTTGCAGCCCTTTATTTTTCATCAATGTACAGCTCCATACTTTGAAATCTCTGTTTGTTAACAAGCACTTTACTTGTTTAGACCTCACAATGGGGAAAGGTAAACACATTGATCTTCCTCCAATGGATAATATTTACTTAATAAATGGACAATAGATCCAAATACTAAACAAATTTGTTGAAATGTGTAAAATTACAATCATAATTGATAATTACGTGTATGTATGGAGGATTGAAGGCGACCAGTTTTTGTGTCAGAGACAATTCCATGAATTTTGATTTCTTTTACTGTCAAAGCGATTCACAATCAAGTCTTGGTCACCCGGTGAAGGCAGTGCCGTGGGCTGTTCTCTATATTTTCTCTGTTACCGATTTTTGTGATAATTTGGGGCCTATAATTTGTCCGGTGGTGGTGCACACTTGTTACCAAGCTGCCAGTTTCCCGCCCACTACTGGCAACACCATAATAAGCAAAGCACTTAACACTCCTGCCGGGAGGTCAGTTAAGTACTAGAGTCTCCATAAATGCCCTCCTCAACTTTTTTGGTCCCACAGTGTTTGGATTTCCCCCTCTTACCGATTATTTACAATCAATTCTTAGTCACTCTTCTTAAGGCAGGCCTTGGGTGAACCAGCCCCACGCTACAACCATGGTAAAAATCTGAAAATTCCTTTAAATTGTTTCTAAATATTAGAAATGTCCCATGCATAGACTAAATCAGGGTCTCTGAGTCCAAATCTAACATTTTGTGGGCTTAATTAATAGGGTCCCTAAGAGGCCTTGCTTGAAAAGGTAAAGGTACCCCACATAGGTGCTGGTTCCTACTAGTGGTCATATTAACCCCTAAACGTCAGACAGGCCCAATATGGGCTTGCTTTTCAGTGTAAAGTCTCTCTGTCCTTCTGTCCAGAAGACGTTTGATTTGAACTCAGAGACCATGATTTCAGTGAATTTTTTTGGAGAAATTTTCACCATTTTGTAAAAAATATTTTTAAAAATGAATATTCTGTCACGAGTTCTTTACTCCATTGAAGACAATTCGCCAAAAAATTTCACTATTACTACAACATGAACGGGTGCTTAAGATTTTATACTTTCATACTTTTAATATTGCTAAATTTGGCAAAATGTACGTATGGACTATCACTAATTGAGCAACATCACCAAGTTGGAAAAGAAGACACTGCTTGATTTAGTCTAACAATGGGATATTTGTAATATTTAGGAATAATTTAAGTAGATTTTGAGCTTTTTATTTACCATGGTACCAAAGGGGAACTGGTTCAGCCAAGACTGAGGAAGAGGGCTTTGATTCTCTTAGTGATTGTTCACAAACAACCCACTCTTTAACAAACAGGCATGAGGTGAAAGTTATCCTGAACTTAGGCGCACCTATATTATGAGGTGTAAGAGGGCTCTTGCACCTACTCATTAAGAGTGGGAGAGATTTTTCACCTATAGGTAGGTTTGGGTTGCGGAACTCAAACCCCATGACTACACCAGCTGAGATTCCATATTTTGGGGTGACTCAAGTTTGACAATCACTAGGGTGGTTGAGTTTATTTCTGGTTCAAAAATATCAAATCAAACCGTAATTGTTTTTTGATGGCCCAGTCTTTTTTGGCCTAGTTACACTCCTCTCCCCATCCCTTCCTATATTCTCTTCTTTCTTTTTTATGAAGGTCCCCACTGTTTCAAGCTCTGTAATGTTTTCCAAGTTTCTTCTTTTTTTCTCCTTTTTTTAGGTTGCCATTGCCATGAAAGAAGAAAATACAAGTACCCTTTCTTCCCTTTTTGTTTTATTTGAATATTTTGCGAGGCTTTTTTTGGCACAAAAGAAAAAGAAAAATCTTTTTTTTCTTCTTCTTGCTACTGCCAAAGAAAAAATTCTTCCTTCATGGCCTTAATTTATTGCAAATAAACATTCAAATTTCTCTTCAATATCAAACCCTTGTGCCTTGTATGTTTTTTTCTGTCTTCCCATGTTTTCCAATGTGTGTAGGTTAATATAATGTACAAGAAACATATGAACAAAAGGAAACTTTTAGTTCTTATACAAATAAGCCAACAATAGCTATGTGAAAATAGTTTTCTTGTTGATTTCCTAAGTCTTTTTTAGTGTCAACTTATAGTGAGATTTTTGTTTCTGTTTTTCCTTAAAAGTTTGATCCTCACACCTTTCTTCTCATACACCCACTATCACATATTTTGATTTCATTTTAAATAAAAACTTTTGGATCAATCACTTCACATGTAATATTGTTGTGAACTTGGTTTTTTATATATATAATTTAGTCAATGCACTCTCCCTATCTCCCTATGCCAAAAGGTGACAATTAGGATTCCATCCATTACTACAAACTTTAGTTATATATGTATTAACAACTACATATTAAATACTCAATTCAAATTTCTTATTTACGTAATCTCATTGCAATCATGATTGTAGTCATTTACATTATGATGATATTTGTTTATATCATTCCATGCATTTTCACGACTATAGTCATAAATAAATGATCATGATCTCAAAAGATCATACAATCATGATCGTCAAATTTTGAAGCATCGCGGTTCGGTGTATCTCATCAGTACAAAACAAACAAACTACCTTGCTTCATAAATAGATCATCTACAACCTTAAAATCATAATAGGTGTTGATTAATTAACAGCATTTTTCACATTCATATGTGTCATTTAAAGATTAGGTTTGCTTTGGGACATCATGTTTGTTGCCCATTATAATAGCTTTAGCATTGTACGTATGCATTTTTCACTTTCAACTTGCATTACTAGACTCATATCTATGCATCCAAAATCTTGGATGTCAATGTACTTAACTTCCCATTTTTCAGCCAATTTTGTTTTGAAGATCTACAACTCACAACTCATTTTACTTTGTCATAATCAAAGGTTGCAATGCCCTTCAGGATCAAATGAGCAATAGACGAAGGGTGAAATTTATTTGAGCTTTTCAAATGAAAGGCCAAAACAGATTTGAACTTGTTACACAGTACTTACAAAGATTGGAATCAAATACTAATGCCAACTGTGGTAGCAAATAGTTTAAGCTGAAACTCAAAAGTAAGAAAAGGACCACAGTTGTATGGTCCACCTCCAATTTTCTGTATGCACCTGACTTTCACTTGCACCATTCTAGCCCACTGAAGGCCATAAAAGGAGTTACAAGGCACCTGCCAAGTTAGGCAAGCTGTAAGTTTGTGCATATTATAATGGAGCCCATGCACAGTTGCCCACCTCCAAGTTGGCCAGATGCACCTGAGGTAGGTGCAGTTGCATCACCACTACATCGCCCATCCTCAAAATAAGAAAAGGAATTCAATGCACCTGGCAGGTTTGTACATAGTACAATGCAGCCATGGCCAACCTCCAAGTTTCTCAATCCAGATGACTTGCTACTTGCACCACTTGCAGCCTGGGTTTGCTTCACTACAAACTGAAACTTTTTCAGTATTGCCACGTGAAGAAACTATGTGCATAGAGACTTCAAGAAGTTTGACCCTTGAGATTCAAGCCACTGTGCCTACCACTGATCATGGGAAGACTTTACCAAAAAACAATTTCAACAAAATGCGTCCTACCACTGATCATGGGAAGACTTTACCAAAAAACAATTTCAACAAAATGCGTCCTACCACTGATCATGACAAGATTTTGCCCAAAAATTATTTCAACAAAATGGGTCCTGCAGCCCCAATTTGAACACTTCACAGTTTGAAGACTCAATTATAAATATATATGGTGTTGCCTTAATCATTTCAACAAAATGGTTCCAGCAGACCCAATACCCAATATGAATATTTCAGAATCTCAAGACTCAATTGTAACTACACTTGGTCTGGCACATAGTGCATGATTGACAACTATGTGCAAACCACAGGGTTTGGTGCATTTGGGCTCAGGTCCAGCTCTGTCAAAAAAGAGTGGAAAAGATCCCAGTATGAAGATGAACATATGCTGTGTATTGCTGTAGTGTCAAAAGACAGAGCAGTTCTGGGTATCATCACACCAGTATGTTTGAGCTTGCAACATCAAGACTAACACAATTGGCAGAAAGTTCAGCTTAGGTGTATGCCATGGTATCATTCCAGTGAAGTTTCTGGCAAGGTTTTGGGCAGACACTTATTCTGAAACCTGAATATCTCACGTGTATGCAACTCACAAAAAAGGTTCACAATACATCTCAGTTTCACTTCAGACCATCAACAGTAATTGCTTAACTGTAAACACATGATTCCAAGACACAACAGTAAAAACCCACTAGTTGTGCATTGAGATTATGTAGTAGCATGAGCGCTGCTCACACCACTTTCCAGATAGCTATCACAAACTACCCAGTGGAAGAAGTATAATTCAGACTATCATACATGCATACTTGCTAAGGGGATGAACAGCACTCCTCCAACAGCCCTTGTTGTAACACAACTGAAAATATCAATCCTACATGCAAGTGATGTAAGCCATTTCTTTTACAAGGGTTTTTCTAGAGAGAAAGTGACAAGTAAAATATGGTCAGGACAGAGAACATGATAGAACCCTTGGTAAAGGATCAGAACCCCTAGCTCAAATGCACCCTTTTTAACTATACAATCGGATCAAGAGCCAACCTTACTGCTACTTGGTCTTGCTATATTTCCCACAAGGCCTGCAGCCTTGAACTTTGCATCCATACTCCTCAAATCAACTAGATCCTCAAACAACTTATCAGCTGGGTTTTCTGGCTTTGGAGGTGACACCTGTTGGAAGGGCACTGTTGATTGCTTGTACTGGCCTCCAACAGGTCGATTCTGCATATATTGACTTGTATCCTGTAGGGAAAGATTATGCATCCTTCCAAAGACATCACCCTGCATGCCTGACCCATAGCCCATCCTGTACGGGTCATATGAACCTTGACCCTGTTGCAGCTGCTGAAAATATTGTTGCCTTTGGTCATACTGAGCTGGAAATGGTGGAATCATTGATCCTGCATTCGACTGGGAACCATACGTCATGGCCTCCTGTTGCACACTCCATGCTTGAGGTCCATTTACAGCCCCCCATTGAGCTGGAGCCTGGTAACCCCCCTGCAACTGCTGCTGTCCTTGCATCTCTGAATCATCTTGCCATGGTGGTGGTGTTCTCAGAGGTGGTTGCTGCTGCATTGGAGAGTACTGATTCTGTGTCTGCTGGGCCTGAGGCCAAGGACTCAACGGTGACTGTGGTGATTGTGGTGACTGAGAGTGCACACCACCATAGATCATTGCTCGCTGCTGTGGAGTGAGAGTATGTCCAGCTGCCAAAGCAGCAGTTGACCATGGAGCAGCATATTCATTCTGTACCATGCCAGGGAGCTGCGCATGAAAACTGGGCTGCTGTTGGAATGCCTGGAAGGAAGGCATCATATTTCCATTTGAAGCCTGCTGCTGCAGGGAAGGCTGAGATGAGCCATTGATAGGTTGTTGTGAGCTTGGGGTCGCATGGAAAGATGTTGATCCAAATGGGTTTCCGGAGTCTTCTGGTGCAGGTAAAGCCAGCAACGACAGCTGCTGACCACCATATTGCTCAGTTTGCGCAGGAGGTGGAACTGCAGGAGCAAATGGGTCAATAGGATCACCACTGAGGAGATCAAGTGGGGCCGCTTGAGACTCAGCATTTGCAGTACTAGAAGTCACTGCTACAGGTTTCTTTGAATTTTCCTGTGGTGGAGGGACCAATGCAGACATGCTTGTGCTCGGCTTTGAGGCCAGAGGTGCAGTCCCAGTTGCTTCCTGCCTTTGTGATGCAGGTCTGCAATATACAAAAACACACCTTTGCTAAATTCAAAACTCTCCACATCAAGAAAGAATGTTAATCTGGTGGTGGACATACCATCCCCACTGTGAGGAAAGCAAATCTTAACAAAAAAATCTTGGACAATGCCAGCCAGGAATGCAAGATGTATCATGTATCAAATTCAGACTATTATGGGGCCTAAACTTAGCAAGATGGTTGCCAAAGCTTTTTCTGAAGGTCACAACAATAGTACACAGCACTCTGCTTGTGTTTCCAGTCAAAACCAGAAGGCAGGAAAAATTGACCTTGCAATGTATGATGCTATCAGCTATATGTTTTAGTTGTGCTGGTGCACACCAAGAGACCTTGTCATACCTGTGATCTTCCTCCTGCTTCAGGCGCCTTGCAGGTTCAAAAGGCATTGGAGCTCCAGATGCAAGGGCATCATGTTTGGCAAGCACACGCTGCAGTTCATCATTTAGGGATAGACCCTGTCGCAGCACCTCCTCATCCCTGTCTCTTGCCAACCAAGGAATAAGCAGTCTAGAATTTCAAGCAAAAAATGCACATGTTGACCAATGGCCACTTGACTGTATAAAGACCAACAAGGCATGCCACATCTAATTTCAGGAATAGCTCACAGCTGCTGTGCCCAAGGCCTGCTTGTCGAGGTTTACAAGGCTGCAAGCACATAGAATTCATCAAATGTTCAATTCTGTGCATCTACATTTTTTGCAGGAGATACTTAGCCTAGATCATACCACAGGAATAAAACAGCTGGCATGAAGAAAGGGAGAGGAATTACGAGGTGGTATTGACAAGGTGCATGACAGCACGCTGATTTGTCCGACACTGGTCAACCAGATCCACTATCACTTCCTCCCTTAAAGCCTGCATGCTAATGCCAATGACTTGTTAACAAAGTATCCATAACAAAGCAAAAAAAGAACCCAATACTTTGGGTTACACAGATAGTACTTATTCACAACACAAATGATGGGTCATACATGCTCAAGTATTCCAGGTCCAAGGAAAGACAGGTGTTAGATGAAAAGACAGGGATGTACAGACACATACCATTCTGTCACGAGGGGGCAAAGCATTCAGCATCTCTGAAAGAACTTCAATGATACCACGAGTATTTTGAATGTCTGTCAAGCTGCTTCAAATGCAAAGCCACCAGGCAAACCATGTGAATGAATATCTGGAAAAACCATCATATAAAACAACAGGTCGAATGCTATCCTGGTAAGAGATTGATTTTTCCTCTGCTGCTTTATGCACAACAAAACACTAAGGTTCCTGTTGAATCGACTAAGGAACTTTGGAAATAGAGCCACAGATCTGGATACCTCATGGTTGGAATATGGATGTCAGCTTCAGAATTTGGGGAAATTGTCACCGAAGACCGACGTCCTGAGGAAAGAGGCTGGTGAGGGGAAGCAATGGGCCGTGATTGAGGGGGTGTGAAGATAGGTACCCTGTCCTCCTCCCCACGTCGAGGGAAATCTACACCTAAGTTCTGCAAGATACACAATGCACAGGCTTCATCAACTGCCAATGAGAAACATCATGCAAACCTTGCCCAAAACTTGATGTGGAACAGGACCACTGTCCCTCCTTTTTTAATTGCATGGGACAAGTGAAACTTGTGCAATAAGTAGCAGTTCTGAATAAATGATCCTGCCCCATAACCTTGCAACAGAAAAGAATATCCAGTTGAAGAAATTTTTGTATTCACACCTGCAACTGACTATACACCTTGTAATACTGTGGGTACCGTCCCCTCGGACCCCCAAAAGCCTCTTGCCATATATCAATCAATACAAGTATCTTGTCCCTCACTCGCATGTCTGCCTGCCAAAACTCACATGTACAAAGATCACCCATGTTCACCAATAGAGCAGCTAAACCAAAACCACCAAAACAAAGCCTTCATAAACCATGTAGAACTATTCACTGCAGTTGCAAAATTTGACTGATTTCATGTGTTGTAGAAAATCAATGATATTCACAGGACAAGTTCTATCCTCCAAAAAAGTTAACCACTTCAGTAACTGTGGCTCCAAAGCACATTCCAGAGCCAATACAGGATAATAGCTAGAAATGAGCTTACAGTTACAACAAGCAAAGCTTCTCAGAAGCTTAACTACAACCCCAAGAATGTGATTCCAACTAATGCAGCCAGGAGCACCTGTTTGAATCAATACCTCAGCCCACATTTGGGATGTGGAGACAAGAAAGATGCCATGAAACACAAGCATGAGACATGTTCCTTGAGCAAAGACAGACCAAATTGAGAAACCAAAGTTTGATGTACTTACTTTTTTCTTCACAATTTTCACCATTTCTTGCAGCACACCTCTATCCTGGACTTGTTGATGAACATTATCTCCACAGTTCTTTACCAATGTTTCCAGAACCTGCACAGAAAAACTCAAATACCCATCTTGCTCATAAGACCTTTATACACACAACTTGTAAACAATGTTGAACCAGAAACCCAGATTTTAAGTTAGTAGCTCAAGACCAGGGGAAATAGCAAAGATGCCCACCCACCGTCAGGGCAAGAAGCTGGACCATTGGACTCCGATTTGTAAGCCGTTTCTTGATTGTCTTGATGACATCCTTTGCTTGCCTGATACAGTGTACCACCATGAAATCCAGATTACAATAAATACAACCCAAATAGGGCAAACTTGTCCTTGAAAAACTCATTGCACTTCAGAAGGTCAATACTGAAGATGACATTGCATCCACATTACATGTACATGAGCTCAAAATCCCTCATGAAGCAACAAGATAAGGCTGCAACAGGAGCCACTCAACAGGCACAAGGCACCTCCACCAACCCCCAACTAGCAGAAGGGACATGCTACTAACATAAGTACATGAGTACACAGGATAAAACAGATTGAACAAACAAGATCTCCACTGCACAAACTTTGGGGAAGCAAGTCATCCTTGTGTTAAACCTCAAGAAAATGAAGTTTGAAAGCAAAGGAGTAAGCAATGTATCTCCAACCCCTTGTACCCTCAGCTGAAGCTGCTCAAAACCCTAACTAGTTAGGAAAAACCTCCTACACATCATCATGCTGGAATGAAAAGCCTAGTTAGACATGAAAACCTTGAAGAAGACTAAGCCCAAAATGTACCAAAGACCTTCAAAAAACCAAGGTGACCTAGAACACCCCAAAACTCTCACAAACTAACCTTGACAACAATCTTCAAAGAGAAAAAAGTTCTGGAAAGGATAATTCAGCTTTCCATCAACAAACTCATAAAACCCTATCAGCCTACATCTGATCTACACCACAAGAGACCTAAATATGCAGCACGAACATTCAAGAAACCCAGCTCAAAAACTACCAAGTGGATTAATTGTCCAAGTAATTCATAAAGAACTAAAAGGCAAGTGCATTAGAAACTTAAGAGAAAACCAAAGAGTTCAAAATGTGTGAGAGAAAGTAACATAGGGCTCAAATTGGCACTGACAGCCAGACACAAAAAGTGCTAATTCAGGACCAAATACTTCAAAGAAAAACCAAGCTCAAAAAGCTTATTGAGGCAACAACAGCAGCCACAGAGAATACAAAAAAGCTCTGAAAAAGCATAATTTGCCCAAAAACTTTCCAAAAGACTTGAACTGGAAAAGGTTTAATTTAGGCACCAGCAACATGCAAAGTTCACAAACCAAAACTCCAAAACCAAAACTTCATGAGGAATCCAAAACTATGAAGAAATAAAGCAAGCTGTCAAAAGCCTAATTAGGCACCAAAAACTCCTTAACGTTGGCAAGGTCCATTCATCACAATTTAACCAAGCTGGTTGAGGCCCAATTATGCACCAGAAAACCGCAGCTTGCTTAAGAAGCAAAAGAGCCTCAAAACACCGCTTGCACAGAAGTCCAATTAGACACCCAAAATAGATTTCCTTCAACAAACCAGCTGACGCTGAACCAAAGGGGAGGGACAAACCCAAAACTCCAAAAGACCAACCAAGCTGAAGAAACCCCAAACACACTAGGGCAAACCCAAAGCCCTTTCTGAAAGCCATCATCCCCTCCAAAATCCAAGCTTCAATCATCCCTAGTGACAAAAGAATTGGGGGGGGGGAAAATCAAAAACCACACCACTTCACAAAAAACCCAACCAAAAGAAGAACACTCACGAAGGGTCGCTGTTGATGACATCACAAAGTTCAAGGTTGAGCGCCCAGTCAGGTCCGACCAACATCTCGCTCATAGCCTTGTCCGCAATCACACTTGCCGACGACATCTTGGCTGCCTCCAGGACCGCAAGAACTGGGAATCCCGCTTCTACAAAAACTTCCGACCAAAACCAAAACTCCACCCGAACTCCAAAGCTCCCAAATTTGCACCAAAATTTGCACAAAAAATCCCAATTTTTTCTACTTCGAAAAACCACAATGGGTAAACAAGAGGATTGAAGTCACGATTATCAAGCCATCGAGCGAACCAGTGGCGTGTGCGGAGAATTGCGATGGTCGGAGGAGGGAAGGAAGCGCAAAGGGCAAGCAGCGAGCGGAGTGGGCGTTGTGTCGTCGTTGCAGTGCGGAAGGTTCCGAACACGCGCCGCACGATGCGCAGCTACTTTTCTCGATGGCCCGAACTGGGGTTCGAACTCTAGATCGGAGTCTGACCGGTTCTTTGATCCCTTTTTCCCCCCTTTCCCTGCCTGTTTTCGGGGGCGGTTTTTTTTGGGCAGGGGGTGGGGGACCTCGTGTACTGTAGGAAGCGGCGGCTGCCCAGTCTTTTTTTAATGGCAAAATTCCGCCAAATAGCAAAACTCAAAACTAAAAACTCGAAAATGATGTGATTTTGGAAGTTTTCAAATCGCCAGAAATGAGGGAATACAAAATAGTAAAAATAGACAGATTTTTATCTACGGTTTTCATCCCATAACCAGAAATATGAAAGGATGATTAAAGTTTTTTGCTTCATTATGGCGAGATTCCGCCAAATAGCGAAATTCAAAACTAGAAATTCGAAAATGATGTGATTTTGGAGGTTTTCAATCGCAAGAATTAAGGTGGATAAAAAATAAAAGATTGAAAAAAAAGTTACGTTTGGTTTTCAGTCTGTGACCAAAAATGTAAAAGGATG
>Ga0209208_10006774_pt1 | contig 15752 bp, 7 predicted proteins | sample S1TSphfallax_3_FD_187694 | JGI IMG/M metagenome (GOLD analysis project Ga0209208, IMG submission 187694) | Host-associated microbial communities from peat moss isolated from Minnesota, USA - S1T2_Fd - Sphagnum fallax MG (SPAdes) (version 2) | ecosystem: Host-associated > Plants > Peat moss >...
TGATTAAAAAATCCAGTGCAACTCATAGAAAGGAGTGTTGTGCAAAAATTGCACCAAAGTTGATGAGAGGAAAAAATATCACATTCAACTTGTCACATTTAGAGAACAGGTTCAGCAGCTTAACAAAATATAGCAGGATTCTTAATTTTTTTTACTTTCCTCTCTGACTTGGCAGCCAAGTCTGGCTAATTCCTGTTGTGGATGATCACCAATGAGGTTACATCACCAAATTGGAAAAGAAAAACCCTAAATTTTGTACTCAATTACAGCTTTTTTGATTCCTGGTCACTGGGGATGACTCCTGCCATAAGTGCAATGATTTTGGTGGAGAAAAAAGGGTTTGGGACCTCGTTTCCAAATTACTTGAAACTTGGAAGAGGGACTAACTAATTGCAACAGGTTTAGAGTTAGACTGAGCTCAACGTGGCAGAGTCAGACTCCACAGTGGCTGCAATGGAAGTCAATACAGTAACTCCCACTGTTAGGCGGTTATCAGAAACAGGACCCTCCAGGTTATCAGGGTGTTTCTTAGGGTTCATAACCTTGATTTTCAAAAATACACGACTGGTTCCAGTATATAACCATGGCTCTCAAAAGTTTTGAAGAAATCAAGTATCTGTCCATAAATTGCTGGTTCTTTATCAGTTCTTTCATGAAAACCACCAGTTCATTGAGGCATTTGAAATAATGGAAATGGGTGATTCTTTGATTTTGATCCCTCCCCCCCCTCCCCTTGCCCCCAAAAAAGAAAACCCTAATCCAGAACCAGCAGTTCTCTGATTCTGAATTATTTGAAAAACCTGAATAGGTGGTTGTTTATAAATTCAAATAAGTGCACAACACTGGGAACTACACAAGAGGGAAGTTTGCATGCAATACAGCTCAGGTTCAGAATTTAAAAAATTAGAGACAAAAGACCTACTTAGGGTTGATGACCTGTCTCAACATATAACAACTTTGCACACCTACCACATTACACAACACCAGAGTTTGAAGATGCCCTTGTAGAGGGAATCAAAGGGTCTGTGTGGTTCTTAGGGAGCACACTTGTTTAATAGAGTTTGGGTCACTTGCCCTTGCACATTCCAGAATTATCCAGGCTGTGTGGACTGTAATTCTGGAATGTTAAATTTGATCTTGATGCTGACATCTTAGCCGATTGATTGACATGGATTACAAGAATTTGACCATTGCATTGTTACTGTAATCTTCCAACACAGGCCATTACTAACAAATAATTGATTTACTCAGACCATCGGGGACTAGGTAACTGGCAATAGAATGCTGGCTACCAGATTATAGTCAAGGCATGGGAGCGATTAGACTATATTTGGTAGCAAGTGGCCTCAAGCTGGTTACAAAACATAATCAAGGGGAAAGGCAAATTGAGCTGACCTGTAATTGAGCATTATTTCTCATAACCAGCTCTCTTCATAGACAGAAATGGCTCTCAAAAGCAGATTACATCATCTATGCTCCAGAAGGTCATATCTTATGAGAAATGCCGCGGCATGTCTGTGAGATTTTCCTTCCCCTTGATTGTGGTTCTTAATCTGCCTGGTGAAGTGGAAGTAGAACCCATGACAAAATGGTTACTTAAGTTGGCAGGCCATCTGTGATACCCACAAATCTCGTTGGGTTACAAATCTTTTTAACATCTGATCAGTTGTGATCACTAACTGATAGCAATGTCAACTGATTTTGACAAGATTAATCAAGGACTTTCAAGAAGCGCAAAAAATCAATATCATTATGGTTTGTGTAGCTTTGGAAGAATGGAGCACAGACTTTGGAGCTGTTGAATTTCTGAAAAACGGAGTTGTATAATGTGGTGAGAATACATTTTCTGAAAACTGGTATTCTGTTCTGTGTAACTTCTAGGGGGCAAAGTTGAGATTGCACAGGAACACATTTCAATGTTGCTGGAATGTCCTGCACAAGAGGCTTGTGCTCTGCATGCCAAGTTTTACTTTCAACAGCAAGAAATAGACTAAAATGTCCACTATAGACTTCCTTTCCATCAGAATGTGAATGTCTGTGGGAATGTAGCTAGAAAGAATGCTCCTGAATTGAGGAACAGCCCCAAACCCAGAGACAAACGTCCTTCAATTTTTTGTGGTGAGCTTTAGCCTTTATCTGAGAATTCTAGGATGATGTCACAAAGCAGAGTGCCAAGTGCACTCAGGACATTCGTTCTGGAACATAAATTCTCACCTAGACCCAAATAACCTAGGATGTGATCAGCCATACCTAGACATGTCTCAGCCAATCTCTAGGGATTCCTGGCTGAACTGGTATTGGATTTGAGAACCCAACTCTGCTTCAATATTAAAATACATCACTATTTACTGGACCCTATATGTTTCTATCTATTAAGAAAGGTGTTTTGTTTGTTTTGTATGTCACATTGAGATCTTGTAAATCATGGTGCCCCCCACCACCCTCTTGGTCTTGTTGGAAAGCCCTGATGAATGCAGATCCACCCAGATGGCTTCAAAATGCTTAGACCTATGGTGGAACATGTATTGAATATGGAACAATTTTGTCAAAAAAAAATCATAAGATTATAAATAAAAAATTTAAGAAAATTAGGGCAAGCTCTTGGTATTGTTGAAAAGTTGTTGATGAGTGGGATTTTTTTTGGGTTGATTTCATAATTTTTAGACCTAAGGTAGGGGAGATCTTGATTTTTGAATACCTTTTGTTATTGAAAACTGATTTAAAATTTAAGATGGGTTTTTCACAATTAAGTTCTATTGACAAGGTCCTATTCACACTTGGAAGAATTATATGGTCCTGTTGACACTAGGACCAATGGCAAAGCCACGCTATATCTAATTAGGAAAGTAGTTTATTTTGTTGGTTTCCATGTTGCAATCTCCCAAACTGGGGCACCCCCCACTGCACTCTCGGTATTGTTGGAAAGCTCTTGATGAGTAGGGGTTGATTGGGGTGGTTTTATAATGTTTAAACTTACATTGCAAAAGTTATTGAATATTGAACAATTTTGTCATTGTCAATTGAATAAAATGAAATCTAAATTTTTAGAAAAATCAGATGCGTACTTTTTATATTATTGGAAAGTGCTCAATGGATTTCCTAGATTTTAGACCTAAGATATGAGAGATATTATATGAATAGCTTTGTCATTGAAAATTGAAAACTCAAATTCAATCAGTTGGGCAATGAGTTCACACTTGGGCCAAATGGCACAGGCCACACTAGTGTTTGTGTGTATTGCAATTCATACTTTCTCACTTTGGATCCCATTTGACCAGACCAATCCCAAGAATTTCCAGGGGAACTTTCTTGTCATCATTTAGGTGACCTAGTTCAACATCATTTCCATCCTAGTTGTTGCCATTACAAAGTCTCCCCACATTTCCACTGTTTGGAAATTTCAAATACCGATTAAGTTCTCAATTGAAGGTTCTCTCTGCAACATTGTTTTACATGGTCATGTAAAATTATATAAATATATTTAATTTTACACTTACACGAATGTAAATGAATATTATACAATTACACTTGCATGGAGTGTAAATAAATTTTATAAGGACAGAGTATAAGTCCCAAACCATTTACACACACAACATTGGTGCTAATCAATGTTGGGTGGGTAACCCTAATATACTTGTGGATATGTGATAGGGTAAATACATACCTTATTTAGTTGGTAACTATTCTTTATTTGTTCATTTTATCAGTTAGTATATAGTTGAAGTTAACCTTTACCCAGGGAGGATAATATGCAAAAATCATTATATGTCATACATGCTTTGCAATGCATGTGCTTATAATGAACTAGTTATAATGCATGTGGTTATTTAATTTGTTTAAATTAGGGTGATAACTATTGAATGTATTTTCTCATGGCATTTTAAAAAATTCATCACATTAATTACCTTGAAGTTTGTCCTCATTGTATGCTTTTGGGACCCTTTAGATTTTACTACCATTTTTCATTACAAAAAATGATTTGAATATATTTTTAACAGTATTGATTGATTTGAGTATATTTTTAATGCGTGCATATTTGCAATGCCAATTATGCAAGGAATTGTTTTTCTTCACTTTGCAATATGCCATACTTGTGTAAATTAATTTTTAATCTTGTGTTAACCTACTTAGACTTGCATGGTATGTATAAAATACTTGATAAAAGAGTTAACTCACCCTTGCCTTGGAAATAGGGTAAATGTTTATTATTTATCATAACCTTTACTTGGATTGATAATTTTACAAAATGTTCAAACCATTGTTGGTGGGTTCTTGGATTTTAGTAGGTTTAGGTTTAGATTATAGGTCAAATTTTAAGGTCTTTGGATTGGAGATTCCAAGTTTTCTTGGAATCACCATTGAAACCTAACGTGGGAACTTAGTTTATTTTCAAAAAAAGGTTCATGTTCTATAGATTAATATTATATGATGTTTATCTTGAATTGTATGCAGCAATTGAACAAATTAATATTACACTTTTTTCTTTCTTTTGGGGTTTAGTTGTGTGTAATGGAGATGGAGCCAGACCTTGTCTTAAATTGGATCAGTTTTTTAACATTTTGAAAAATGATTAGAATTGGAGATTTTTAAAATCCAAAAAACTCGAGACCAAACCGAACTTGGTTCCATCAAAAACAAAAAAGACCCCCCAAAAAAAGCTAGGACCAAAGGTTCCTTTTGAAATCAGGAACTGCACAACACTGGTTTATACCTTTACCTTTGGTTTGGAATTTTCTTAAACCTACATTCCTTCAGCGAGATGATATTTTTTGAATATTTGTATTTACCCTTTATCAAACAGATTTGTTAAAATTGACATAGGGCCTCACACTGGTGCTGACATTATCAAACTATTGAAGTTACTTCTTTTTCACTGACCTCTAGTATTTCAGGCTGCAAACTGTGATGCAACACCACCCACTGGTCTCGCATAGTGAAAACGTCATAAGTCATAAGTTATAACCGAAGAGTGAAATGCCGATGAAAGCATATAAAGTATGTCTGTATGGTAAATTATAAAGATGGGGTTCACACACTTTTCATGCGCATTCCACTCCTGAGTCATCAAGGTTGAGGAGTGTAGACTTTTTTGGCTGTGTAATGTCTGTACCCTGTAGTTTCTGGGCTTTGTCAGCAGACAAACTAATAGTTAGGGGTTGGACCCACAAAAAGATGAAGCATGAAGGAGCAAGCATCAGGGAGGGGAAAAAACACCACAGTTGATCACTAAGATCTAGGCACAAATAATGACAATTTGGGTGCTTTTTCAATCTTCAAGGAAACAGATCTTAAGCATTGTTCACCCTTTAATGTCATGGTCTGTAGTGTATATGTAACATAATGTTTAGTCAACAAAATTATTTTTAAAAAAGTACCTATGTTAAAGTTAGCACTAACTGCAAATAATGATCAACAATTTTGGTGTCCATTCACACCTATATCAGTGTTAAGTTCAGCTAGAATTTTAAAAGGTAAAATAATTTACATTTGTCATGGTGGATTCACACTTCCATAATGAATGTTAGTGATTAGTGATCACAATTAAGATTATTATAATTAATGAAAAATGTAATAAACATTTGGTTAGACCTGATGATCCAAATTGTGGTATGTAACTTTTAATCAAAAGGTTGTTTTTTTATCTTTTTAAATAACATTGAGTTAGAACTTCAAAACTTAACTTAAGGTGGATTCACACTTAATGATAAGTAGTCCATAACTCAATGTTAGGAATTCTCCAAAATTTGAGACATTCACCTACAATGTTAGCTAACACTAAATATGATGGGGCTACTTACATGACAACTTGTGATAATTTTGTGTTAAGGAAATATCTGAACCAACTTAATATCAAATCTTTGAAAAACTTAGATTTCAAATGAGAAATGTAATGTTACTTAACAACTCATAAAATGGTTCTTTAACTCAATATTTGTATTGAAAATGAAGTTCCCTATGCCCTAGGATGCTTCCATGTTCCTAAAGCATGTTCCTTAAAGTCATGCAATTTTATTGTCTTGCCATCACTCAAAGATCACACCCTTTTTGCTTTACATGTCTCTTCCAAAATCAAAGGTTCTTATTACACTAAAATGCCAACAAGAAAAGTTTATAGGCAAGCATGGGCATATTTGGCATTATAATTTTGAACTTTGACGAGCATGGGCAAGCGTTTGAATGTAAGCAATTTGCCATTGCAATATTGAAGCTTCTTGAATTTGAGTTGAATTGTAAAGAAAGAAGCATAAAAAATACTAGTAGCTTCTTGATATTAAGTGAATTTGCAACAAAAAAAAAGGAGTATATTGACATATAATGAATTGGAAGTAGAAAACATATTACCTCTTCTTGAATCTAAGTTGAAATGGGCAAAAACACAGTACAAAGGACTTTTATGGAAATCATAGTGGCAATTTCTTTGAGTTAGTCAAGTTTTGTTATATACAACTCAAATGCACTTTAAAAATGTAGCAAAAATGAGATTAGAAACTAAAATTTATGTTTCAATCCTCCCAAATATGAAAGAATACACCAAAAAATCAATATTTGATCAAACATGCATTTTGTAATGTAAGGTACATCCAATGTCAATGTCCAAAATATTATGGTTATGAATCTTTTGCTTCTACTTGAGTTGAAGGACATGTTTGCAACTTTTAACGACCACACATTGAAGTATCATAATGTTTAAGATAAAAAAAAATTGTAAAAAAATGTCTCTACTTTTTTTAAAGATTCAAAATGAATACTTCAAAATCATAAAGTCTTCTTAAATATGTAAATTGATTTTTGAAAGCCCATATACATTAGAAATGCTTTAAATTGGTTCAATTTAAGGTGGTATCAACTTGGAAATGGACAAAAAATTGAATTTCAACATCATTTAAATGCTTTTATTGAAAAATCATTAGATTTGGATTCTAAAAATGAACTTTTAATTATCTCTTTTGGTCCACCCTAAAATGCTTTCACCCAATTAAAAATAAAAAATAACAAGAAACATTAGTGGCTTCTTAATCTTGTGTGAATTTGCAACAAAAACAAAAGAAATGGAATACATTGACATAAAATGAATTGGAAGTAGAAAACATACTAACTTTTTTTTCTTTACCACAAAAGATGTAACAAATGCAAAATTTTCCAATGATATGAGGCTTAGAGTTTAAATATTTGGAAACAAAATCTAAAAGATAACAATGAATCTTGTCTTGAATTTTAGTCCTTATAAACATAAACACATGAAAAATCAAATTGAATATTTGTAAATAGAAACCCAAAAAATATTAATATAATGAAAAAATATATATAGGGAAAAAAAAATGAAAGATATCTATGTGCTTGTACTAATTTTTTGTGTGTTTTCTACCACAATAAATCCAACACAATTGATTGATGTAACAATGGGGCCAGTAAGGAAGAGGACAAAAGAGGAAAAAATAGTTATTAACCAAAATTCTAATAGTGTAAAAATTCAGGCGAAAAAACAATGCTACCTTAACTAGTCCAACACATTGAAGTCCTAATTTTAGTCATGGTTAAATGAAATGAAAGGTGAAAGCATGGTGAATTGACTTAAAAGTGGTGTTTGAGAGTTCATAATCTAGCATTAGTGATTTTTTTTGCAATTTTAACAATGATCAAACCATAAATCCTATAATTATCCCCTATGTTTTTAATCATAAATATTAATAAGCCAATCTATGAATAACCCTAAACATGTGATTGATCAAAAAAATGTGAATTGGATTCACAAGGATAAAAGTTTACAACAATCACGTCATTTAAAACTTTTTTAAAAATTAAAAATATATATATTTTAGGAAAGTTTCAATGCACTTCATTAATAAATTCTTGATTTGATGATTCTTTTTTTTAATTTTTATTTTGACACTACTTTGACATTTTTTTTAAGTCCACATTTTTCACTTTTTCTATGTGACAAACATAATGTTGTCATTTCAAAAGCCCATTATGAGTCCGCAATCTTTTTATAATTCATCCAAAAAAATTATGATGACTCCAATTAAAATTTGTAACAACATGAATGACTAAAAAATTGACAATGTTAATTTTGAATATGGCTTTAAATTTTATGTTTGTATTTAATCCAAAAACTTACAAGGGTGACAATCCAAACAATCCACCTATTCATGCTTTCATTGAGAACACCTTGCAAATTTGGACAAGGTAAATGTTAAAGACCAATTTGAAATAACAATGATTTGAAGAGTAAAATCATAGTCGAAGGAACCACCCTGGTGAGTTGACACTCCTAAAAACTACATTTTTGTATGTTTAAAAGATCACAAGGGAAGCATAATACTTTGGATTGTCATAATATTTGTGGGAATATTTTCATTAATTGCAAAGTTTACATGCTCGATGCTAGGCACAAATCAATTTTTTTTGCACATGTTCAAAACACTCAAATCTCAAGGATGGATAGTCTTTGTTTTTTTCAAACATTTCTTTTTTTACAAAATGTGCATCATTCTTTTTGAAAATTGGAAAGCATTTTAACATTGATGATTAGAAGGGCAAAATGAATTAAACTAATGATTTATTTTTTAATACCCATTTGAACACATTTGGTTCAAAAGTGTTTTTGACCTTAAAAATTATGGATTTTGAAAATGTGGTTTTAAAAAGTAGTTCATATATATGTGATAATGGGCATCAATGCATAATATACATGATGTGAAATCAACTTGTAGTCAAAATATATTTATATCTATAAGGCAATGTTAAAGAAGGTATTGGAAATACAAAATTTTAAGTTATAAACCAACACAAAAATGACATGCATCATGTGCAATCCTTGGAAAAGGACTTTTAACTTGGCACCCTAGGCTCTTTTGACTGTGATTTCACCCTAAAGGCATTTTGGTCCACACACATGAGGAATGGACCAACTTGTAAAAAGAGGTGGGGTGCCATAACTAGGGATTTGTTTCTTAAAATGATTATAATGTTAGGACAAAACATCATAGTAGTGACATACTCTTAATTCGATTCAAACATATTCGTATTTTACGTTTTTTTGGGCTTTTTAAAAAATACTTGAAAATACTTGATACAAAGGCCAATTTTCAATCCTTTGTATTTTTATAATGTTTTTTTAAAAATACTTGAAAATACTTCTTTTTGAGCACCTTCGAAAAATACTCGTATTTCGTATGTCACTACTATGCAAAACATATGTTATATAGGTTACTAAAGTATAAATGTTTAAGAAATAATTGAACTTTGTTTTCAACAAAAATTTGGGCACATTTTGTATGATATGGTTTAAGAATTTCTCAATATTAAACCCATCTTCAAGCCATTGGGCATCATAGATTTGATGGATGGTAGAGGTGACCTTTTCAAACAAACTAGCAACTTGCAAGACCTTATCAACTTTAATGATGACTTACCAATCATTCCACCCATTCCAAAAATATAGTTAGAATGCAAGAATTTCAATGAGTTTGAAGGTGGTACTAATCATATGGAGCCATCAACATTGATGAAACATGGTTATAATATGATCAAATTGCAACTATGCCCTTACCACCATGTGTTAGGAGTTGCATAAATGCATTCATCCCCTTGCAAATGCCAACAATTGACCTAAACCCAAATTTGAAGAACTTTTTAAAAACAACTACAAATGTTCCATTATACAACCCAAGGTCAAATCCCCTAACCCCAACCTTTGTTAATTATAAAACAAGATGTAACATATCAACAAGGCATTGATTAGTAGGGAGTAGGGAGTACATGAGTGAAGGTGGGCTATTTTTAGCTCATATGACAATGGATGAAGAGACAAAGAAGGGGAACAAATTACTTGTATAGTCAATTGATTGTATACATATTAGTAGTTCGTTTATTAAGGGTAATTGAACTTGCACATCTAGAGTATTTCAAGACATAAACAAGGATATTGGTCAAACCAAGAAAATGTGATTACCAATTTAGTAAAGTTATGAATATGATTTTTTTAGAGTTGTAGAAAACAACAATAGTAGTAACACAATGGATGTTCCTATAGCCAACATGATCAATGATAAGCTATGAATTGTTTTTTGGCAATTAATGTACATTTTTAAAGGATATTTGCAAATTAAAAGTGATTTTATTATTGAATTTTTTGCACAAGCAATAGAAGATTTTTTAGAAACATTTGCAAATTGAAGGTTTAAAAATGCGAATTTTAAATAAAGAAACTTCTATGTTTGCCAAGGTAATAAATCAATTCCTTATTCAAAACCTCTTTAGATTTGTCTTGCCCTTAGATCTATTGTTGAATATCTAGATCATCCTAGGTAGGGCGAACTCCTAAAGTTTGAGATTCTTGAGGTAGCTAATTGTCCCCATCTATCTCTTAAGGTGGGTGATTGCCACCATCTATTTTTGTTCCTTATATGGTGTCATCATTATTATGATTTATAATTCATGATATTTTAAGATGTCCAAGTTGATTGGTTTATCCACTTTGATTAATGAACATATAATTTGACTAGAGGCCCATGACTTTATTAGTGAATTTGATTATAATGACCTATTTTATCATTTATCAAATTGAACATCAACATGTTTGATTAAAATGATCAATGGTTTTTTAGTCAAATTGGACATCTTATGTTAGTTAATAAGCAAAGCTAGTTCTATTATTTAAGCTAAATAGGTAGCTTAAAGTCTTCCTATGTACCTATGTAGGCCTACCTATTTACCTAGGTTTAGTAAGTAACCTAGGTCTATCTACCTACTACTTACTACCTAGGTAGGTAGAACTAAATAGGTAGGTAGCCTTGGCTTATCTCCTATCTAAGCCTACTTACTTATCATCTTGCAACTTACCTACCAACCTACCTCTAACTTATTTATTAATTATCTAACTGAATTATTTACCTACATAAATAATGATGTGAAGTAAACATATGAAATAAAAAACTTGACAAAAATTGTCACCTTTTGGATGTGTAGTCCATTGATAAGGACTTGGTTTATCATTTTGGAAGTGACAAGTTCAATCCCTTATACTTGTAACTTATGTGCATGTTTAGATGACTAGGGTAAGTACGCTAAACTAAAATAACTAAGTAGGATAGGTGCATAGGCTAGGACTATCACCTACCTAAACTTATTTATTATTTATTTACCTAAGAAATATTTTAAAAATAATAATCCATAAGAGAAATGATTTAAATTTAAATAGAAATTTGACCAATCAAATGGTGCACTATAGATTTGTTAATCAAAATGACTAGTTAAATGGTCTTTTATTCAACTAGTAAAAAAAACCACCATAGTCACAACAATAGGTCCAAATCAACTTGTTTAGATTGATAGTTAGTCTTGTTTATGTTTGTCATTTTGGATTTTTTTTAATGGAAAATTTTGTAAAAAAAACTTGTTTTTGTAATATGCATAATTTAGCTTATAACAAAATAACTTTCGTCACTAGGTAGGTAAGGTGGGGGTGCCATCTTTGAAACCTCTATTGACTACAAACAAGCCATGATGTTGAACATGTTTATATAACCCAAATCTTCACAGAACTCTTGAGTCATTAACATTATTCAACAATTTTATGAGAACTTCAATAAATATTTTTTTATAATCTACCACAACATTAACAACTACAAAATGTCTTCTTATGTTAATGAAATAAAAATTTATTTTTAGAAAATAAAAAGTTTTTGAGATTAAGATATGGGTGCCAATGATGGCGTCTTGAATTGAAAGCAATTTGCACCATACTTAAAAATCTTCCATCACAAATCTCATTTTAGTTTTTTTTGTCTTGGTTATTAGTTTTTAAAATGTATTGTGCATTGCATAGACAAATTCATGCAATGCCATAGAAACACTAAATTTTCCTATTGGAAACAATTCATTACAAATAAAAAATTTGACACCATTTGCCAACTTGTAAATAACTCAAAGAACTTGTATTTTTTGAAAAATTACATTTTGATACTTACTGTTTTGTTTTGAGAGAACAAGCCATCATTTTTCAATTCAAATCTTGAAAATGGTGGACTTGGACATTTAAAAAAATTTCCACTTGTTGATTGTTTTCATATTAATTTTTTTTTATAAAGAATTAGGTTATGTTTTTTAGCTACACTAAATGACCTAAATCCTATGAAATAACATAAAACATAATAGAAGATTGAAAATTATGCATAATAACTATAAAAGGATAATCAAAATGCTTTCTTAAGAGGTTGAGAACGAGAATTAAACATTTGATTAGTAATGTTAAACAACATGCAACCCATTATGAAAACAACTTTATGTTTGTTTCATTGATGGATTGCAACAATTATAAACAACAAAAGAAGGTAGAAAGGAAATAAGTTAAAGATATGTCATTGATAGCAAGTTAGAATAAGTTGGAGTTAAAAATGAATGTCAAAAGAATAGAAAGTAGAATGCATTAAAGAGGAGGAAGATGAAAAGACAATGTTAAAAACAAAAGAAATAGGGAAAGATATGATTGTGTGAAAGGAAAGAAGTTTAAGACAATCCCATTGCACATGACATACCCTAAACCTTCACCACTATCACATATGTGAACATGAATATGTTAGCTAGGTGTCATAATATGCTTTAACTATAAATTTGATGACTCTTGCAATTTTTAATGTGAGTGCCTTCCTTTGTTACTAGTTACCATCAATGTGGAAGACGGTAGTCTACAAATAACCCTAATTTTTTTTGAAAAAGTTAAGTGAGTGTTAAGGACGTTAGCATTAAGGTCCCTAACATTGAGAATATAGCTTTAAGCTTGGATGTTGAATATCACAAATGTTAACACCACTTGCTAAGTAAGATGCCACATCATTAACAATGTTACCTAACACAACATATGTGAATGCACCCAAAAATAAAAAAATTCTAATAGTGGTTGACCATTGGTTTAACATTAGGTGTGAACTCTGCTTTGATGCTTTAGTGATCTTTATAAAGAACTAATAATAAATTTAATAACCTTCATACTAAGTTGCATCATTCATTCTTTATGATTTCATCAATGATCTTGTCAAATTATTGACAAAAGAACTTGCTAAGGTGTAGGTACATAGATAAGAATCAAAGGGATTACTTTACAAAAGGACCATGAGTTTTTTTTTTTAATCTTTTTCATTTTTTCATACAAAAGAATTTTTAAGTGAAATATTTTGCAACTTGTTATTAAAAATGTATATAGTTACTTCAATAGACCACATGTTTTGTATTAATCATTGTTGAAAAAATATAAAATTTTCAAAGTGTGCAAATTTTGCTAGATTTTATGTTTCATTTTGAAAATTATCGTAATTTTTAATCATACAAAAATATGTTAACTACTTTTGATTTTTTCTTGTATCATAAACTACAACGTTGTTTAATATGTCATGCACATTACACCCCATTTGCATGTGGTAAAAGATTATTAAAATTTAAAAACATACTTTGAATTTTTAACAATTTCAAATTCCATAAATTTTAAATTGTCAGATCTTTTTGAATGTGAGTGATAGGTTGCCATCATGTAAATTCTTTTACCATCAATTTTTTTACTAAAAAAATTCCTCTACTTAAATCAAAGCTGAAATTTAATTTAATAATATTTTAATTTAAATTGATTAACATAACTTTCAAATGTCAAGAGAAAATATATAATTTCTTTTTTACAGTTTTCATCACTGTCCGCCATTAGTTTTGACTCCTATCTATCCCTCATGGTTTTTGATTCTTATCTATGTACTTGCACCCACTAATGATTGGGGCAGGTTTGACTTGGGAGACATGTTTCTTTAAAAGTTTGAAACATATAAATTATTGGCTAATCTCTGCAGCTTTAGGACTAGATAAAAACAAGCGTGGGGGGTTCCAATTTTATCCAAGAAAGGACAAAATGATAATAAGATCGTATAAAACGTGCTCAAGGTGATTAGCATGGAGGACTATACAGTATAAGGTACTCTTCTGGAAATTGAGGTCATCCCAGATCACCGTGATTAGCATGGAGGACTATACAGTATAAGGTACTCTTCTGGAAATTGAGGTCATCCCAGATGGTGATCGAAATGACACTTAGTCTTGTTGTCAGGACTAAAAAATTGCAGTTTTGTTATTGCAACAATTCTGGAGAAACCGCCCCATTCTATAGTTAGTAACTGTAGACTATATTGTCATTTTCTCTTTCCTTGTGGAACAAGGATTTAGTGTCTCAAATTTTGCAGTTCGATTAATTGACCATTGTGAAAAATTCTTGTGTGGTTATGTTGCTAGTTGCTTTTCTTGCTCAGGATTGATGTAAGCAAAGGGTAAACTCCTTGCCCATACGCAACAAGCCAATTTCTGTACTCTCCTTCATCACACCTTCCTCATCAAAGCTTTATGCATCTATGTCAAATGTCACAATTTGCATCTATTATAATAACATGTTAATATATATATATTGTTGGCTTGTACTATTATAGGCGTGCTTGGCTGACCAGTGGATTCTGTGCAACATGGTACTTCCTTGTATCCATCCTTCGTCTCTGAATGTTTCTGGGCAACAGTCCAAGTTTTCCCCAATAAAATACCGGGCTTTTGTTATTGGCTGCTTTCCCCCTCCATTTTGGGAGTAGAGCAATGTCCAGAAACTTCTTAAGCCATCCAAAAGTGAGAATCTTGCTTTCCAAGGTAATTGATTAGGAAAGAAAGATGAGAGTTTCCAGACCATTCATCCTCAACCAATGTTTTTTATAAAGTATAAACATATAAAACAAGAATAGTTCGTCCCATCTCTTTGTGTTTGAAACAAACCCAAGATCCAATTCCTGTTCCAACCTTCCCCAAAATCTGCTTACATTTGTTTTTTTATATTATAATTTCCTGAAATACGTCCAAATTTTTAGTCAAGAAATTTCCATCTGGCCAGGAGAAACCAATGCACCAATTGTCTAAGGCGACAGACCGATCATCCAAGCCAATGGACCGACTGTCTTGGATGTGCATCTCCGGCCAATCTCCCTCAAGCATGTTGAAGAGAATGGCAAGTAAGAATACAGAGATCAATTAAGAAACCAACTAGAGATATAAAAAAAGCTCTATTTACAAAGTCGGGCAATGATCTCGTAGACTAAATATCCTCTGTACAAAGAAAAATGTAATTTTTAATGTTAAGCAACAGCTGGAACAAGGTCTTCATGCAGACTTGAAAAGAATGCAACTTCATGGTTTTATCATCCCCGTATAAGTTTACAAGGAAACCAGAGAGAAGGATGGAAACCATATCCCCAATTTGCAACCCACATTATTAAGCAGGGGGCAATAGTTACTACTGATGAGGGGCCCATCTTGTTCAAATGTTTATTTATTTCAAAAAGTCCAGTATTCTCAAATTTCAAAATCCAGAGTTTACACAATTAAGAAGTAAGTACACAAGAATACACATTAATTTTTTCCCTTCACTATGAGAATTCAATAGTAGGGATATTGCACAGGTGGGAGTTTGATTCTTAAAGATTTCAACATGGACCAGAAAAAAATTGTTTTTCTCCAACCCTTCCTTTTATGAATTGTTTGGTGTTGAACATCAGTTCAACGTATTATGGTAGTATGCATGACATTTATACTCACCATGTTGCTCTTTTGGCTCGGACTTGGTTTCTCTCTCTCTCTTTTCCTTCTTTTCCCCTCTGGCTGGGTGCTTTGTTTAATGGATTTTGCCAGGGTTTCATCATCAAAATACCATCATTGAATAAGACTGGGAACCATCACTT
>Ga0209208_10006775_pt1 | contig 15751 bp, 15 predicted proteins | sample S1TSphfallax_3_FD_187694 | JGI IMG/M metagenome (GOLD analysis project Ga0209208, IMG submission 187694) | Host-associated microbial communities from peat moss isolated from Minnesota, USA - S1T2_Fd - Sphagnum fallax MG (SPAdes) (version 2) | ecosystem: Host-associated > Plants > Peat moss >...
GCGGCGACGAGTCCCGTTCTCGATGCGGATTTGGTCGCTGCCCTCGCGCGGTTCCAAGATCGGCACGGCTTGAGCGCCGACGGAAGTCTAGGACCTGCGACTCTCGCGGCCCTGCGGACTCCGATGACGGCGCGTGTGACCCAGATCGAGTTGACGCTCGAGCGTTGGCGCTGGTTGCCCGTGTTCAAGACGCCGCCGATCATCGTCAACATCCCGGAATTCAGGCTGTTCGCGTTCGCGACGCTCGAGGATCGAGCCGCGAGCATCCTGCAGATGCCCGTGATCGTCGGCGAGGCGTACCCGCGCAAGGAAACGCCGATTTTCGCCGGCCAACTTCAGTACGTCATTTTCAGGCCTTACTGGGACGTGCCGCGCAGCATCACGGTCCGCGAGATGTTGCCCAAGATCCAGGCGAACCCGGATTACCTCGTTCATAATCATCTTGAAATCGTCGCCGGTGAGGACGAGGACACGGCCGCATTGGCCGCCACCCCGGAGCGCCTGGCGGCGCTCGCCGCCGGCGATTTGCGTCTGCGTCAGCAGCCGGGTGCAGACAACGCGCTCGGTCTGATCAAATTCATCTTTCCGAACGCGCACGACGTGTACCTGCATTCGACCCCGGCCCGGGGCTTGTTTGCCGCCACCCGGCGTGCGTTCAGCCACGGCTGCATCCGCGTCAGCGATCCCGTGGCCTTGGCCAGCTTCGTCCTGCGCGCCACGCCCGGCGACTGGACCGAGGAGCGGGTGACGGCAGCCATGCAGCAGGGTGCCGCGAATCAGCGCGTGGCACTGCGCCAGTCCATTCCGGTGATGATCCTCTACGGGACCGTCATGGCGACGGAGGCCGGACCCGTGCAATTTTTCGACGATATTTACGGACAGGACGGAAAACTCGGGCGATTGCTCGAAATGCCGCCCATGCCTCAGTGAGGAGGCGCAGGCTGCGCTATCATTCGAATCACTTCGCGAGGGGCCCCGCTCATGGTGATTCGAAATCGATTCGATGACGAAGTGCGCAGCGCCGCTCGGCGGCGGTTCCTCGTCCAAGCCGGTGCCTGCTGTGGCGCGGTCGCGGTTTTGGGCAGTGGCCTTGCGCCGGCGGCCGAGTCGACGACCGGGCCGGCGACCGGGCCGACCGATGCCCGCCGCTTGCGGTTCGTGCACACCCATACCGGAGAGACGCTCTCGACCGAATACTTCGACGGCCGGAACTATGCCGCCGAGGCCCTGACCCAGGTGAATCAGCTGCTGCGAGATTTTCGCACGGGCGACGTCCACGTCATCGATCCGGCCTTGCTCGACCTCTTGTACGATCTGCAGGTGCGCGCCGACCACGACGCGCCCTTCGAAATCATCTCCGGCTACCGCTCACCCGCGACCAATGCGATGCTGCGTGGCCGATCTTCCGGAGTCGCCGAACATAGCCAGCACTTGCTCGGCAAGGCGATCGACGTACGGCTCGAGGGTTACGCGACGCGCAGCCTCGGTGCACATGCCCGCGAGCTCGCGCGCGGTGGCGTCGGGTTTTACGCGGCCTCCGATTTCGTGCACATCGATACCGGCAGCGTCCGCACCTGGTGAACCGGATCCGCCGGCCCGCCTCAAGGAGGCGGCGGAATCATGACGACGTAAAAGAACCGGGGCGCCGTCCACAAGGTGACTTTGGCCGGTCGGCAGGGCATGTCCGCCAACCCGATCCGCGTCGTGACCACGAAGGCCGATTGGGCTGGGTCCTGCGCTTGGTCGTCGAGTACGCGTCCAGGCAACTGCGCCGCAAGGCCGCCGGCGCGCGCCTTGCACTGGCCCCATTGAAGCGAAAAGCCGTGATGGGGATTGGTGCCCCGATACCGCAGGGTCAGCACGAGCTGGTCGGTCGCCGGGTCATATCGGACTCGCACGAAATCGTCGGCCGGAGCCGGCCGGATGCCGGCGAGCACGAGAATCGCAGCGCCGACACCGGCGGCGGCCCGCGACCGGCGCGAACAGAAGGGTCCCGTCATCATCTTCCCAGTTTACCGGATGCGAAACGCTACTTGAGGTGTACCGGAAGGCGAATTTTCGTAAAATGCCCGCCCGGCCCTCGCGGCACCACGGTGATCACAGCAGCATGGCAACTTACACGACCGAACGGGTTATCGCAGTCCAGCATTGGAGCGACAAACTCTTCAGTTTCACGACCACGCGCGGCACCGGTCTGCGTTTCGAGAACGGCCAATTCATCATGCTCGGCCTGGAGGTGGGATCGAAAAAGATCGTCCGTGCCTATAGCATCGCGAGTGCCAATCACGAGGAACATCTCGAGTTCTACAGCATCAAGGTGGCGGATGGTCCGCTGACCTCGCGCTTGCAACATGTCGAGGCGGGCGATGCGGTCCTCGTGAGCTCCAAGCCCACGGGTACCCTGGTGCTGCGCGACTTGCGGCCGGGGAAGCGACTCTTTCTTCTCGCCACGGGCACGGGCGTCGCGCCCTTCGTCGGCCTGGCCAAGGATCCGGAGATCTACGAGCAATTCGAGCAGATCGTGCTCGTGCGCGGAGCCCGACACCTCGCCGATCATGCCTACGGGGATGCGGCGCTCGCCCGACTACGCGCCGATCCCTATCTCGGTGAACTGGCGCGAACGCAGCTGCTCGATTATGCGACCGTGACCCGGGAGGCTCACCGTCATCACGGGCGGGTCACGAATCTCTTGGAGAGCGGGCGGGTCTTCGAGGATCTTGGCATCGCGCCGCTCGATCCCGCTCAGGATCGATTCATGATCTGCGGCAACATGCGCATGCTCGCGGACAGCGTGCGACTGCTCGATTCGCGCGGCCTGCAGGCCTCACCGCACATTGGCGTGCCGGGTGACTACGTCTTCGAACGCGCTTTCGTCGAGTCTTTCGAGGCCGCTGCGGTCGAGCCTGCCGGGGCCATCGTCAGCGGCGACCGGTGCTGAGCACCCGTCGCCGCGCTTCGGCCCGCTGAGCGACAACGCCGCTCGGCGCGAGCCGCCGCCCAGAGGCCCCCGCGCCGCCGCTCAGGGCGAGCCGCCGCCCAGGGGCCCCGCGCCGCCGCCGGCGGGCCCATGGGCGTCGTGGCCCTGTTGCCATTTTTCCCAGCGCGCCTGCCTTTCGGCCAGGCGTCGACTCAATTCTGTCTTTTGCTGCGGCGTCAGAACGTTGTAGATCTTGGTTTGCAGATCGCTCATGGCCTGAATGCGCTCGCTGGCGCGCTGCTTCGCCGCCTGCACGGCCGCCGCGTAGCCAGGGTCACCAGGATTTTCGAGCGCCGCCATCGGATTCTCTCCGTGGCCCGCGCCCTCGGGCCTTTTCCATTGCGCGCGCTCGCTGTCCATGAGGGAGTGAATCTGTTCACGCTGCGCCTGGGTCAAGTCGAGTTCCCGCAGATTGCCGAGCAGTCCGGGTCCGCCACGACCGCCAGGCCCCCAACCGCCATGATCGTGGCCCCAAGGACCGCGAGCCCAATGATGATGCCAGTGATGGTGGTGATGCCAATGACCTCGTTCGCCGTCGGGGCCCCCCCAGTCATGAGGTTCGTGCTCGCCATCGCCGTGACCTTGCCAGGGGTGATCCGGTGGCGGGGAAGGGTTGGTCGTCGGGGCCTGGGCCACCGCGCCGCCGGCAAGGCCCGCCAGCGCCACGCCCAACACCCAGCCTCTCATATTCGTGTTCATAACATTCGCCTCACTGAAGCACTGATGAATCGATCCCATGCACGCAACAACGCCAGCTTCCGCCTTCGGTGTACGCAAAAACCATAACCCTGCGCAAAGATTCGTTAATTCTTGACAAGATGCGCCGCACAATGCGCGCACCCGGCCCGATGGGCGCCAATAAACTCAAGCGGTGTCAAGTGCTTAGCTCGAGCCGTGGCGAGTCGCTACGGTGTCAAAAGACGCCGAGCGCGAGGCCGGAACTCAAGGTGGCGCCGAGTTCGAAGCAACGCTGCAAATCCTCGGGTGCGAGGTGTTTCTCGGCGCGGATGCGCTCCGGGGTCTGCGCCTCGGCGCAGACGATCAACGGCGGAGCGATCGACTTGAGGCGCCAGCCGAGTGCAATGCGCGCGATCTGCTGGGCGGCATTGCGTCCATCGCTGCCGGCGCACACGAGGGTGCCGAAGGGCCGGCCGTTGATGCGCTCCAGCGCGGCGTAATAAGTGCGGTCGAAAAAATCCTTGAGCAGCCCGGACATGGCGGCCAGGTTCTCCGGTGTCGCAAAGAGATAGCCGTCGGCGGCGAGCAAGTCGCGCGCATCGGCGTTTGCCGCAGTCAGTGTGCGCAACCGCAGTGCGGGCTCCGTGCGGGCGCCGGCGGCGGCGGCCTCGACCATCTGTCGCGTGCCGCCGGTCATCGAGTGGTACACGATCAGCAAGGTGCGCATTTCAGGTATGGTGCCGGATCCTTCGATTCGAAGCTTAAGGATACGGGCGTTTGCGATCAACTTCGGCAAGATTCCGGTGGCTCGCCCTCCGCGCGCTCATCGCCGTCGCGTTCGGCTTCGCGCATCCGGCGGTCGCGGCGGACCCGCAGTCCTACGACCTCGACTTCGGATCGGCCGCAGGCGGATCCCTCGACGACACGCTCCGTGCGACGTCGGATCTCGATTCCTTGCGCAAGAACGCGCCCGTGAGCCCCTTCGGACTGCTCGCGCGCGCGCGCAGCGACGTCGATCGGCTCAAGACCGTCCTCGAGAGTTTCGGCTATTACCAATCGAAGGTCGTGATCACGATCGACGGGCTGCCCCTCGATGACGGCGCACTCGCGGAACGCTTGACCGCGCTGCCCAAGGGCAGCGCCGCGCATGTCGTCATCCGCTTCGAGTTGGGACCGCTTTATCATCTACGTCACGTCGACATCGACGGCACGGTGCCTTCGCCGGCGCTGCGCTCGTTCGCCCTCGCGAGCGGCGACCCGGCGGTCGCGACCAGCGTGCTCGCCGCGGGTGGCCGTTTGCAGGAGGCCTTGCGCGAAGAGGGCTACGCTTTTGCCAAGGTCGACGAGCCCCAGGCGACCGAGGATGCGACGCAGCCGGTGCTCGACGTGAGCTTCCATGTCGAGACCGGCGCCAAGGTGAAAGTCGGCGAGATCCATTTTGCCGGGATGAAGCGGGTGCACGAGAGTCTGCTGCGAAAACGCGTGCTGCTGCACACGGGAGAGCAGTACAGTGCTTCGCTGGTCGAACGGGCTCGCAAGGACCTGGCGAGCCTCGGCGTGCTCGCCGCGGTCACCGCGCGGCTCGGCGGGGCGGTCGATTCGACGGGGGGCGTGCCGGTGACCTTCGAGGTCAAGGAACGGGCGCATTACGCCCTCGGATTCAACACCGCCTACTCGAGCGACCTCGGCGGCAGCATCGGCAGCACGTGGACCAATCGCGACGTCTTCGGCGGCGGCGAGCAACTGAGCCTCGCCGCCACCTTCATCGGCCTCGGCGGCAGCGCGGTCACCGCGCCGGGCTACAACACGAGCGCCAAGTATTTGCTGCCCGATTTCGGCGCCCGCGATCAGTCCCTGCAATTCGCGGTCAGCGCGATCAAGCAATCGCTGATCGCCTACAATCAGAAGGCCGTGACCACGGGCGTCACGCTGACGCGCAAACTGTCGAGCGTCTGGACGGTCAGCGCCGGCGTCGCGACGACCGACGAACAAGTGGCGCAGTACACGCAGAACGTCTGCCCCCAGTCGAATCCCACCTGTGCGCCCGACCAGGAAATTGAATTCTACGACGACGCCCACTACACGCTGGTCGCGCTGCCCCTGCACGTGATCTACGACTCCACCGATCTCCCGTCGCCCTTGGACGATCCGACGCACGGCATGCGCGACTCCGTGGGCTTCACACCGACGCATTCGATCGGCAATCCGAGCGCGACCTACCTGATCTCGGATCTCAAGCTCGCCACCTATTTCGACGTCGGCCATTGGTGGGGCGCACCGACCGGGCGCAGCGTGCTCGCGTTGCGCGGGCTCGCCGGCCTTGCCCAGGGCGCGAGCGCGAGCAGCCTGCCGCCCGATCAGCGCTTCTATGCCGGCGGCAGCGGCACGATCCGCGGCTATGAATACCAGTCGGTCGGGCCTCTGTTCGCCAATGGACTGCCGACCGGCGGAACGTCGCTGCTCGCCGGCACCGTGGAATTCCGACAGCGCATCGGCACGAATTTCGGGCTGGCCTTGTTCAGCGACAGCGGCAAGCTGACCTCGAACCTGGCAGGCGCGCCGGATATTTTCCGGGTCGGTCTCGGGGTCGGCCTGCGCTATTACACACCGATCGGCCCGGTGCGTCTGGACTTCGCCGTGCCCTTGCCCGCGCGCAACCCGCCGCTGCCGATCCTCGAAAACGGAACGCTCGTCTCGCAGCAATTCGACGAACCCCGGTTTCAGGTCTACATCGGCCTGGGGCAGGCGTTCTGATGCGCCGTCGAAGCCTCTGGGCGGCGGGCATCGCGGGTGGCCTCGTGCTGTTGCTCCTCGCGCTGGCGCTCGGCGTCTGGATCGCCGGCAACAGCGAGCGGGGCCGCCTCGCAATCGAGCAGCTGACTGCGCGTCTGACTTCGGGTCACGTTCTGTTGACGGGCCTCGGCGGATCCTTCCCAGACGATCTCACGCTGCGCCAATTGCAACTGCGTGACGCGAAGGGCGTCTGGCTCAGCGCACAGAACATCTCGGCGCAATGGTCGCCGCTCGCCCTGCTGCACCGGGAGGTTTCGGTGCAGGCCTTGCACGCGGCACGAGTGGCCATGGAGCGCGCGCCGGTTTCGAGCTCGCCGAGCAGCGGTCCGGTCTCGATCCCGAAGATCTCCATCGGCCGGTTCGCGGCCGACGACGTCGAGCTCGGCGCGCCGCTCGTGGGCGTGCGCACCCTGCTGGTCGTCCACGGCGGCGGAGAATTGCGCACGCTCGAGGATGCCAACGCCGACATCGTGGCGACACGGGTCGGGGGCGTCGGCCACTACGAGGTACATTTCCGATTCGACCGGCGCCGAATGGACGCGAGTCTGCAGCTCGATGAGCCGGCGAGCGGGCCACTCGAACACCTGTTACAGCTGCCGGGTCTCGGTGCCTTGTCGGCGCACGGGACCTTGAGTGGACCGCGCAAGGCGGAGCGGATCGACCTCGTCGTCGATGCGGGCGACGCGCATGCCCGCGCCGCCGGCCTCGTCGACCTGCGGGATCTCAAGGGTGATCTCGACCTGTCCTTGGTCGCCGCGGCCCTCGAACCGCGCAGCGATCTCGGCTGGCAGCGCATCGAGGTCTCCGGACACGCCGAGGGATCGCTCGCCACTCCTTCGGTCACTCTGCACGGGCTGATTGTCGATCTGCGAGTGCCCGGCGGATTCGCCGTCGAGAAAGCCGAGGCCGACGTGCACGGGACCGCCGGCGCGCTGGCCTTGCAGTCCACCCTGACCGGCTTGCAGCTGCCGGGCGCCGCGAAGGACTTGCTGCGCGCCGACCCGATCGAACTCGCCGCGAGCCTGCGCCTCGATCAGGCGAACCGGCCCCTGCAGCTCGATGCCAAGAGCCGGCTGTTCACGCTGAGTGCGCAGGCCCTGACCGCGAACCGGCAGAGCGCGAGCCTCAAGCTGAGTCTGCGCGATCTCGCACCCTTCGCCGCGCTCGCCGGGGAGCGCCTGCAGGGCCATGGCGACTTCGCCGCGCAGCTCGCCCGCCTACCCGGCGGCGGCATCGAGGCGGCTGTCGACGGCACGACGACGCTGGACTCGGCGCCCGCGTCTTGGGAGGTGCTCGGCAAGGAGCTGCGCCTGCATCTGGCGGGCCGCTACGAGGATGCGGCGGTCACCGTCGACGATCTGCGCCTCGGCGGCCGCGCCTTGCAACTGGCCGCGTCGGGTTCGGCGTCCCGCGGTCCGAACGGCGGGATCTCGGGGCTGCAGACGCGGTGGACCTTGGATCTCGCGGATCTGGCCACGGTGTCTTCGGCGCTGGCCGGGGACTTGCACGCGACCGGGCAGTTGCGCGGAGCGCCCGCGGCGCTCGCCGTCACGGCGCGCTTGAACTCGAGCCTGTCGGTTCGCGGCTCGCCGCGCGGGACCGTGACCGGCTCGCTCGATGCGGCGGGCCTGCCGCATGCACCCAGCGGTCGGCTGGAATTGGGAGGCGCCTTCGATGATGCGCCTCTCGCCCTCACGATCGTCGTCGCGCGGGACCGCGGCGGACTCGTGCGCGCGACCGTCGAGCACGGCGATTGGAAAAGTGCCCATCTGCACGGTTCGATCACGCTGGGGGAGAAGGTCGAACGGACGCGCGGTCGGCTCGATGCCGAGATCAACCAAGTCGCCGACCTCGCGCAGCTGTTCGGTGTCACCGGGACGGGAAGCATGAGCGCCTCGGTCGAGTTCGCCCCGTCCCACGGAGTGACGCAGGCGGATTTGCATCTCAGCACCCAGGGGCTGCAGCTCGGCGGATTCTCCGGCGCCGTGCAGCTCGCGGGGCATGGTCCGATCGATGCGCTGCAATTGTCCGTGGCCGCGTCCCTGCCCGAGTGGCGCGGTGACCCGGCGAGTCTCGCGGCCGCTCTGAGACTGGATCTCCACGCGCAACGCGTCAACGTGCAGAGCCTCGTGGCCCGCGTGCACGGCGAGGACCTGCGGCTGCTCGCGCCGGCCGCGATCTCTTACGCGCAAGGGATCAGCGTCGATCAACTGCGCATCGGCGCCTTGCAGGCCGAGCTCGCCTTGTCCGGTCGCCTCACGCCGGATCTGGGCTTGCAGGCAAGCCTGCGCGGCGTCGGTCCGACGCTCGTCGATCTGTTCGTGCCCGGCTTGCTCTCGTCCGGTCGCATCGACGCTCAAGCCGATCTGCACGGCAGCCTGACGGCTCCCGAGGGCGAGGCGCAGGTCGATGCGCGCGGCATCCGTTTCGCCGGGGATGCCGGCACGGCCCTGCCCGGCGTCGACCTGCGTGCCGGTCTGCAGCTGCACGGCGACACGGGGAATTTGGATGCGGCGCTGACCGCCGGCACGGATTCGCATCTGACCCTGCGCGGCACGCTGCCCTTCGACCTCGCCGCGAAACTCGATCTGGCATTGGGCGGAACGCTCAACGTGGCGCTGATCAGCCCGCTGCTCGAGGCACGCGGTCTGCAGGCCGCAGGCAGCTTGGCGGTCGCCGCCAACGTGACGGGCACGCCGGCCGCTCCGGAGATCGGGGGAACCCTGATGCTCAGCAAGGGCAGTTTGCATGACTACACGTACGGGACCGATCTGACCGCGATCACGGCCAGCATCAGCGGCAGTGACGGCGCGCTCAAGATCGATTCCATGACCGCGCGTGCCGTCAACGGTACGCTGTCGATGACCGGTACGCTCGGCGTGCTGCAGCCGAAGCTGCCCGTCGATTTGCAGCTCACCGCGAAGAACGCCCAACCCATCGCAAGCGCTCTCGTGACCGCGACCGTGGACGGCGATCTGCACGTGCACGGGACGGCTCGCGAGCGTCTGGACATCGACGGTCGGATCGAGGTCGATCGCGCGACCATCGGGATTCCCCGTTCGCTGCCGCCGAACGTGGCGGTGCTCGACGTGCGGCGCCGGGGCCGGCCGCCGGCGGTGAAAGCGACCCAGCTCGTCGTGGGACTCAAGGTCGACGTGCACGCCACTCCGAAGATCCTGGTACAAGGCCGCGGACTCGATGCCTATCTCGGCGGCGATCTGAAGATCGGCGGCACGACGGATGCGCCCGTCGTCGCCGGCGCCTTCGATCTCGATCGGGGCAGCTTCTCGATCGCGGGGGCGACGCTCACGTTCACTTCGGGGCGCGTGAGTTTCGACGAGGACGACCCGAAGAACAAATTCGATCCCACCCTGGATTTCGTCGCCACGTCGCAGGTCACCTCGCCGACCACCGCGAACGTCACACTCGCCGTGACGGGCCTAGCGACCGCGCCGCGCTTCACCTTCAGCAGCGACCCGTCGCTGCCCCAGGACGAAATTCTCGCCGGGCTGCTCTTCAACACCAACGCCGCCAACCTGAGTGCCGTGCAGCTCGCGCAAATCGGCGCCGCCCTCGCAGTCTTGAGCGGGGTCGGCGGCGACGGGGGATTCAATCCGATCCTCTCGCTGCAGAAGTCCCTGGGGCTCGATCGACTCACGGTCGCGCAGGACACGACGCCGACCGCAACCGGCGGCACGACCAACGCCGGCTACAGCGTGGCGGCCGGTCGTTACGTCTCGAAGCGCATCTACGTCGAGGGCAAACAAAGCACGACGGGCACGACCCAGGTACAAGTCGACGTCGACCTGACGAAGCACTTGAAACTGCAGACGCGGCTCGGCAACGGCACGGCGACGACACAGGGAACGACGCCCGAAAACGATCCCGGCAGCAGCATCGGCCTGCAGTATCAAATCGAGTACTGAGGGAGGGAACGCCAGGATCCCGTGGGCAAGGCGTGCGATTCGGCTGTCGTCGGGAATTTGTCCCACTCTAGGGGATTTCCCGGATTGTCTAAGCGACATTCACGACGCCGCGGCCGAGCCGGGGGCGTATAGTGCTGCGCATGTCCGACCCCCTCAGCATCGACGGCGATCAGGTCGCCCTTGCGGGACCTGCACTGCGCTTGCGCAAGGCAACCGAACGTGCGCATCAGCGGCTCGAGCGTCGGGTGGACGTCAAGAGCCGCTTCGCGAGCCCCCTGGCGTACAAGGAATATCTCGGGCTCATGTATGGATTCTGCGCCGGCGTCGAGCAGCAATTGAGCGAAGATTTTTTCGGTGCGGCGTTGCCCGACTATGGGTCGCGTCGCAAGCTGCCCTTGCTCGCGCGCGACCTCGCCCATCAGGGCGTCGCGGCCGACGAGCTGCATCTGATTCCGAACTGCCCGAGCTTGCCTGCCTGCAGCGACATCGCGGCCGCCTTCGGATCGCTCTACGTCGTCGAGGGCGCGACCCTCGGAGGCCGAACCTTGTTGCCCTTGGTCGAGTCCCGCCTCGGCTACACCGCGACCTCGGGTGCGGCCTACCTCGCGAGCTACGGCGACCAAACCGGGGAGCGCTGGCATGACTTCAGCGCTGCGATCGATGCGTGGTGCCGGCCGCCCGATCGCTTCGCGCGCGCCGCGCGGGCCGCCGTCGAAACCTTCGCCGCCTTGGAGCACTGGCTGAGCGACCTCGAGGGCGAATAGTCCACGCTCAGGAACGCTGGGGCGCCGCGAGTCCGGGTTTGCGCCAGACGAACAGCGAGATCCCGCAGGCGAGCAGGGCGGTCCCGGCCAGCAGTGCCAGCGTCGCCGAATAGTTGCCGGTCAAATCGAAGATGCGGCCGGCGATCGGACCCGCGAGCAGCAGGGTGAGGATCTCGCAGAAGTACCAGGCGCTGTAGCTGTGCGCGATGCTGATGTTCGGAAAACGGCGGCGCATCAGGCTCACGAAGTACACGTCGCCGCCGCCGATCGTGATGCCGAAGAAGGCGGCGTAGGTCACGAGCGCGAACGCGGAATGCATCCGATCCACGAACAGCAGCGACAGCGCGCCGACGATCAGGAAGGCGTGCAGGGCGATACCGACCGTGCGGATCGAGTAGCGATCGAGGATCCAGCCGACGCCGAGCGAGCCGAGACCCGCGAACCCGGCGGTCGATCCCAACACGATCGAGGCCAGACGCGGCGAGAACCCCGCACCCTCGACCACCGGGGCTTCCTGGGTCAGCAGACCGCCGTAGGTCGCGTAAAAACACAGCGTCGAGGCGACGATCAGCCAGAACGTCGGGGCTCGCAGCAGCGTTCCGAGATTCGCGGCGAGACTGCCGCCGGTATCTTCGGCCAGGCGCGGGGTCGCCGCTCCGCCGCGGCCGGTCGCCGGCGAGGCGGGCACCCCGTCGAGCCCCAAGCCGAGTTCCGCGGGGGAGCGGAAGCGCATCGTCGCGATCACGGGTCCCAGCCCGACGCTCAGCAGTCCGACGACGATCGCGAGACAGGCGACGCGCCAACCATACCGGGCGATGACCTCACCGGTGATCGGCGCGAGCACCAAGCCGCCGAACTGCCAACCCGACCAGACGATGCCGAGACCGAGCGAATAGTGGCGCGAGAACCAGCGCGACACGATATAGGGCAGCGTCACCGCGAACATCACCTTGCCGAGTCCCATGGCCGCGCGCAGCACGTACATCTCGCCGAACGAAGACACGGTCGACAAGGCGGCCAGGCAAATTGCCTCGACGAGGATCCCGGCGAGCAGCAAGCGGATCGCTCCGACCCGTTGGATCGCCGCGCCACCGAACAGGATCAGCGGGGCGCTGAGCCAGAAAGCGGTGACGAGTCCGCTCGTCGCCGCCCGGCTCCAATGAAACTCCGCGGTGAGCGGCGGCACGAACAGGGCAAAGCTGTAGAGCCCCCCGCCATAGACCATGAAGCCGGCGAAGAACAGGGCCGCGACCACTTTGCTGCCATGGTACAGCCGGCGCTGCACCGGCAGACTCGTGGTCAGCGAACCGCTCAACGGGTCTCCTCGAACCCCATCAGCACGTTCACGGCATTGACCCCGATCTCGGCCACGGCATACCCGCCCTCCAGGACGAACAAGGTCGGCAGGCCGGCCGCGCCCAGTTGTCTTCCGTAGCTCGCAAAATCCTCGGAGCGCAGTCGGAAGAAGCTGATCGGGTCGGCTTCGAAGGTGTCGACACCGAGTGAGACGACCAGGGCATCGGCGCGAAATTCGGCGATGCGCTCGAGTGCCGTCGCGAGCGCCGCGCGCCAGGCTGGGAAGCCCGTGCCGCGCGGCATCGGCAGATTGAGCGTGTACCCGAGCCCGCGGCCGCTGCCGGTCTCGTCCGCGAATCCCGAGAAATAAGGGAAGGCCTCGGCCGGATCGCCGTGCAGGGAGACGAACAGCACGTCGTCCCGATCGTAGAAGATATCCTGGGTGCCGTTGCCGTGATGAAAGTCGACGTCGAGGATCGCGACGCGTCCCGCGCCCCGATCGCGCAGGTACTGTGCGGCGATCGCGGCATTGTTGAGGAAGCAGTATCCGCCATACAAATCGCGCGCCGCGTGGTGCCCGGGCGGGCGGCACAACGCAAATGCGCCCGTGGCGCCCTGTTCGATGCGCCGCGCCGCAGTCAAGGCGACATCCACGGCCGCGCGGGCCGCCTCCCAAGTGCCCTCGCCGATCGAGGTCTCGCCCGCGAAGGCGTAATAGCCGAGCTGACCCGTGATCTCCTGCGGCCGGCGTTGCAGCATGCGCCGGGCGGGCCAGCAATCGGGTATCGCCTCGCCCCGCTTGCCGGCGGCGGCCCAGCGCGACCAGGCCTCACCGAGGAATTCCACGTAGTCGGCGGCATGGACGCGCAGACTGGACTCGAGCCCGAACTCCTCCGGCGCGATGATCTCACCCAAGCGAGTCGCGACGACCCGGTCCAAGACGAACTGCGCGCGCTCGGGACATTCGTGCGGTGGAATCAGCAGACCGCCCGAGAGTTCCGTCTTGACGTTGCGCAGGCGGTGGCGGTCCGAGAAAACCGTGATCATTCAGTGCAGCGCTGGCTCGACGACCACGCGGACGAGTTCCGGTGTCGCCTCGCTGATCTGCAGGACCCACGGGTCCGCCGCGGTCAGCGCATAGTCGATGCTCTTCCGAAAGAGCCGACACTCGTGCCAACCGGTGTAGGCGGTGGGTTTGAGCACGCCGGCGGGTCCGACCACGTCCATCCACAGCGGGGAATCGACGGTGATGCGGTACTCGCCATCCTTGGGCACGACCAAGGCGACGAGGCCGCCGAGCGGGCTGTGCACCAGGGATTTGTGATCGGCCGTGATCAGATAGTGAACATCGGTTTGCGGATGCAGCTTGACGACGTACAGCACGTTGACCTCGAGCGGTGCGAGGTTGACCTGGGTGACGGCCGCCGGTACGTTCTCGGCCGTGCTTTTGAACGCGGCGATCTCGCTTTGCATGTCCCAGCCGGTCGATTGGCAACTGCCCGCCGGATCGTCGGCGAGCGCGGCGCCGCAGCCGAGGACCAGCAGGAGCACACCCAGAATCGACGCGCGCGAGCGCGGCAGGGAGGGGAACGTGGTGGGAGGGAGTTTCATGGGATGGACTGTCATGGGATGGACTGTCATGGGATGGACTGTCATGGGAGGATCCTAACCGCCTGAATCCCCTGCCGCAATCGACCGGGCGTCAACCGGGGACCGGGTGGCTGCGTTCTGAACCAGAGTATCGACATCTGCATAGGAGAAACGTATGAAGAGCAAGACTCGGGCCGTGCTGGCGACACTGATCCTCGCCGCCGGCGCCCTCAGCCTGCCCGCCGTCTCGTCGGCGGGGATCAATGTCGACATCGATGTCGCCCCACCGGTGCCGCGCGTCGAGGTCGTGCCGCCGCCGCGTCCCGGTTACGTCTGGGCGCCGGGCTACTGGGCCTGGCGTCACGGCGCCCACGTCTGGGTGGGCGGCCACTGGGTCGGCGAGCGCCGGGGCTATCACTGGGTGCCGGACCGATGGGAGCAGGTGGGGCCGCACTGGCATTACTGGCGCGGCCACTGGGAGCGCTGAACCGCGATCGCCGGCCGGCACGGTGAGCCCGCGCGAGGGGGTGTGCGTCCGCGCGCACCCCCTCGCGCGACGCGCCGCCCTCAGCCCGCGTCGGCGAGGGTCATGTGCAGCTTGACCAGGTGGGCGATCGAGCGCGCGCCCATCTTCTCCATGACTTTGGCCCGGTGGATCTCCACCGTGCGTTCGCTCAAGCCGAGATCGATCGCGATCACCTTGTTGGCGCTGCCCTCGACGACCAGGTCCATGACCTGGCGCTCCCGCGGCGTCAGCGACTCGAGCCGTCGCAGCACGTCGGCGCGTCGCGCGACCCCTTGGCGATTCAGCGCGTCGTGCTGCAAGGCGTGGTTGATCTGATCGAGCAGATCCTGGTCGCGGAAAGGCTTTTGAATGAACTCGAACGCCCCATTTTTCATCGCTTGCACCGCCATCGGGACGTCGCCGTGGCCCGTGATGAAAATGATCGGCAGCATGCAACCGCTGCGGTTGAGATGTTGCTGCAGCTCCAAGCCGCTCATCTCGGGCATGCGGATGTCGAGCACGATGCAGCCGGGTTCTTCCGGCTTGAAGCGGGCGAGAAAGTCCTGCGGACGCGCGAATGCCGCGGTGGCGTAGCCGACGGTGCCGAGCAGCAGCGAGAGCGCGCGGCGCATGCCGTCGTCATCGTCGATGATGTAGACCACAGGCTTTTCCACGCGCCCTCCGCTCATAGGACGGCCGTCGGCAAGCGGAACCAAAACCGGCTGCCGCCGGTCGCGGCGCTTTCGAAGCCGATCGTCCCCTCGTGAGTATCGATGATCGCGCGGCTCGACGCCAGACCGAGTCCCGTGCCCTGCGCCTTGGTCGTGAAGAACGGACGAAACAGATTGGCGCGGATCTCCGGTGGCACCCCGTTGCCGTGATCGATTACGCTCGTCTCGACCGAATAGCGGTCGCCGCTGATCGTGATCGTCACGGAAGGCGCGTCGGAGCCGGTGCCGCCGGCATCGAAGGCGTTCTGGACCAGTGCGAACACGACGTGCTGGATGCGCAGGCGGTCGATCAAGACGGGTGGCAGGTCCTGCGCCCCGTCGAAGCACAATCGTCCTCGGGCACCGTGCGCCAGCATCTCGAGCACCGGCATCATTTCCTGGACGATGTCTCGCATGTGACAGCGCGTGCGGGCTGCCTCTTCATGGTCGAACAGACGGCGGATGCGTCGTATGCCGGCACCGGCCCCGAGCGCCGCTTGGTTGATCTGGCG
>Ga0209208_10006776_pt1 | contig 15750 bp, 14 predicted proteins | sample S1TSphfallax_3_FD_187694 | JGI IMG/M metagenome (GOLD analysis project Ga0209208, IMG submission 187694) | Host-associated microbial communities from peat moss isolated from Minnesota, USA - S1T2_Fd - Sphagnum fallax MG (SPAdes) (version 2) | ecosystem: Host-associated > Plants > Peat moss >...
GCAAAGTGCACCTGGCAAAGAGGTACATTCAATGTGGCAATATAGCCAAATAGGAACCTGGACTTCACAATTTGGCAAGTTGGAATAGGGAAATATCTAAGTGAACTCAGCAAAATAGCTGAGCAAATGATTTCCATGATATATCATTTGTGAATTTTCAATGGATGAACTTTAATGGAAAGAATTTCATTAATTTTGAAGATGAAATGAAGATCATCCATGAAAAATTATTCCAAAAATGAAAGTTAATTCATGATTTGTAATAGGGGAACATGGGCTAAGGTAGGATTGTAACCCAATCTAAAGGAAAAAATTGTGGCTAGGCAGATTAGTACCACTTGAGTAACTAGTTTACCCCCAAACACACAAACTACCATGACATTATATATACGTTGGCATTATATAGCCATTGAGGCTTTAAACTGACACGACTAACACAAGATTAACTTATTGACATAGAGCTAATAAGCTTGTCATGAATTTTCATAGTTTCATGACTGAAATTTTATGATGTTCATTCATGGAATATACATGAATTATAATGAATGTTAAAACTCTAAATGAATGATATATGGATGAAGAAAATTTCCAAGTGATACTCCACATGTATGAAATTCATTTCATTTTGAGATAGGATGAAGTTCCATGGGATTTTTTCATTCATCCATTACGAGAAATTTCCTTTAGTTGGGTCATTTGACTTCCATCCTCATTGCAAATTTAGACATACTTATACATGAAATTCATCTACTCAATGGGTTCAATTTATCCATCCAAATGTATTCATTCATGTCAAATCATGTACTTTGATCACATAGAAGCAATGATGAGGTATTGCATCTTTGCATAGATTTTGTCCAATCTCTCCATTTGCTTAGAAGCTCTCACCGTAATCAAGTCAAGATTTTTCATCATGCATAATTGTGCATTTTCTCAATCAGATTACATTAGTACCTTGGCCAGTTGGACACTAATTATAATATTTTCAGAAATGTTGAAATTTTCAAAAATGAATTATTTCTTCCAAATCAAAAAATATTGTGAATGAAAATAGTGAGTATGTAGAAATATTCCATTTGTTGAAACAAATGTTTCAAAATTAATTAATTATTCGATGGACATGTGTTGAAATGGCCAAGGTCCCACAGTATTCCAAATCAAACATCACTATGGGGGAGTCATCCATTGCAATTGCCCTAAAATCCTCAAGAACACTAACAACTTAAAATCTTCAAAAGAGGAATGGCAGTAACATATTCAGAGTGTTTGGTACTGGGATTCTGTTGTTGCACGCGATATTGTCAAAATCTGAAGAGAAAGTTGAAGAAATTGGTACCAGGAATGGAAATGGTGACCATATTGTCAATATATAAAGGAGAAGAAAAAAGATGAAACACCCACCCCGACCGACAGTTCTCTGGCACCTCACTACAACCCTCTTCTTTCATCAAACCCACCCCATCTCCTCATCACTGTCAGGATTATAACGCCCCCTTTACACTAGGAGTTAGGGCCAATGTTCAACCCAAATCCAGCATTCCTATTGAAGTGGCCTTATATTGGCACCAAAAGTTGAAAAACGGTACCATTGAATTGATTTGAGAAGCCAATGTGCAGCCCTTGGGGCCAAGGTTCTAACATTTATTAATATCCTGACATCATTGTTCTAGCATTCATTAGTAACTTGGGACCAAACAACAAGCCCGAAATGCTCAACGTTGGCCCCAAGTATTTTCAGCCCTGACTCATAGGATACCTAGGCCAACTTTATGTATAGTTGACGTGATCCAAGTCTTTCAATTCCCTAGGATCAGGTCAAGAGTTTTTGGCAAACAAGTACTGTAGTTTGGCACCTCAGTGCTAAATAATTAATTTAGTTTCTAATTTCTAATTTCGCAGTTACAATTTGAATTTTGAAAATTTTGGCACTCTGTATTAAATTTATTATAATCAAATGTTTGTGGAAGAGAAGTTTAGTGCTTTTGTGGTTATAGGGGTCAGTAAGTTACTGCTGAAAGCCAGTAGGAGAGAGGTTCAGGGACTAAACTTACTTGGCTGCATAATTTTTCGTCATAACTAACTGTTAATATCCCAAAAATTCAGCAAATTTGAAAACAATTTAATTTATGCTGAACCTGGAAAGGTACTATGGTAGCCATATAGTGAGAATTAGGGATAGCCACAAAAAAAGTGGAAAGACAAAAGAAAGCTTACACAGTGCCCTCCTCGTATGTTTGTCCCACCTTTCTTGCATCAAACCTGCATGGTGCCTCCATCACCATGACGCCAACGCTAGATCTCAATCTAGCAAAACTATATAACAAACTGAACTGAAAAGTCAACAAAACAAAAAAGAAAAATAAAAATTTTAAAATCCTTCCAACTATCTGTGGCTTTTACTACCTATATGTGGCCTATTGGAGTGACCAACAAGGGATATATACATATAGAGAGAGAACACATATTATTTCTTTCCTCTAATTTGAGCTTTGATGATTAATAAAGGAGAGATTAAAAAAACAGTGTTAAGGAGTGGGCATCAGATCGGCCCAATAAACTAGGCTAGTAGTTAATTCATGCAGGCCATATAAAGCCCTAGAGTTAGATCAAAACCGGATTGGATGCAAGTGGCATTCATGCCTCCGTTCAGCATGTAGAATCTACTAGCTAGAAGGTGCTTGATGGTTGTCCATGTGGTTGCATCACCCACCCCCACCATACACAAAACCCTTTCCTCACACACAAGGCAATTGTTAAAATAATGAAATGGAAAATGTTTTTTGTAAAAAAAGAAATATGCAAGAAATGATTTTAGAATTTTTGCCAATTTATGTACTATGCCGCACAACTCTCCTTCACACTACTTTCGTTCCATCTCCGGAATGATACCCAAAAACATAATAGATCTACAATTTGCCGAGCCTCTCAAGTACTTACAAGATTGAATTTAAAACTTGTCCCAAAACTATGCGAACTAGCAATATGCTTGGTGCCAAAATAATCAATTGAATTACTACATACAATTACATTAACATGTAAATTAAGGTACAAATACCACCCATAGTTTTGAAGTATCAAACCAATCATGTAAGTGGACCAAGTCATAGCTCAAGGACTTATGATAACCTTGCAAGCAAATTGTTGTGAGTTCAATTTATGACTAGTTCATGGTTGATGTTGCTAATATACCGAATAAGTTGTATTGATAGTGGTTGCCAAAATTACTCACCATATCCATTCCATACTTGGTCTTGGGCATAAATGTCTCAGTGAAAAATTGATTGTTTCACACACTTTCATGTGGCATATATTACCATTATAAATACTTTTATAAAAGGAACTTACATTTACATTTGTAACTTCATTTACAGTTGTGAACATGCCTGATGATGGTGTGACCAAAGTTTGAGACCACTTTCATAGTAAATATCCTTCCCCAAATTTGTCATTTTCCTAGTTATGTGATCATGGCTCGTCAATGGGTAACTTTTCGACATCAAACAAAGTATGTTCCATAGAGTTTCGCACGCGACCAGCCATAGGAATAAAAAACCAATCACGCATAAACCATTTGATTGTTGTATCAGCAATTAGTAAAACTCCTAGTGTGTAAGCTCTTTGTGTGAGAGCATAGGTCCTTCCATGCCTTTCTTGGTGGAAGTCCAACAATGCTTTGTGGATCCGCTCTGACTCTGGTACCTTGGAAATTTGACTTTCTTTTGATCTGAGTGCTTCATGAAGTTTTCTTGCAAGGATGATGGCGTCTTCCAATGCCAGGGCTGCACCTTGTCCTATAAATGGAGTACTGGGGTGAGATGCATCACCACAAACTGTGACATTGTCAACCACTTGAGTTTCCCAAGTTGGTTTCATGTTTATTCTATGTCGAAGAGTGTTTTTTGTGAAACATTTGAGGGATGTGTTGTTAACACACAATGTAAACTCAGGTACTCGGAAATCTTTGATGAGTTGAAGGACCTCTTGTTTGATTTCTTCTGGTGTTATGTTTCTCCAACCTATAAAAACAAAATTCATCAAAATTAAAAATCGAGCACATTCACTATTGGGCTACAGAAAAGGACTATCTAACCCCAAAATCACTGTCAAAACACTAGTTTGAATGACCACTACATTTATGAAATAATTTATTTAGTACATTTTTTATTTATTAGATACTTACATATGTTTTGATTAAAATGATGTTGGTTTTTTGTGATTTGGATGATTAAAACATGTCTTTAATTGTTGTGAAAGATGATTCAAAAACCGTGTTTCACAACATAATTATATTGAAAAAGATTCAACAAAACTAGCAATATTTGTTCAAATTGTTTCATATTTTAACCACAAATGAAATAAGATACTTTCTATGTGATGACACAAATTTTTAGTATGAAAAATCAATAAATTTTGTGGAATTAATGTTAAAATTTGAATTTTCAAAAATCCAATGTATTAATAATGATAATCAAATTATTATTTTAAATTAAAAATCTACATTCTAAAGGTTTGGAAAGAAGTATAAGAGACATGGGTGCAAAAATATATATATTTGATGTTGTTAATAAGTTTTGGCACTCCAAATAAAAGTATGTTATTCCAAAATGTTTAAGTAGTTTTGTATTCCTTTTTTTTGGTTTATATGTGAACATGATCTTCAAAATTTGTTCAATTCATTTGAATCATTCATTATAACACTTATTGGTTAAAAGCCTAAACATACATATCCCCCTTTCATTGTTTATTATCATACAACACTCATTTTGTTAAGTCCTTATTTTAAGATTCATGACACAATACAAATGGGTGTCATGGTTCCTATTGTGGTACCCCAATTATGAATGCACCCAACCAAATGATTATGTGAATGCATTCTTCAATGATAAATGTTGGCACTTGGCTTTTAAAACATAGAATTGGGAACTAGATGTAAGGAAATGATTTTTCACCTTCAGATGAATCTTTCCAAACCACAAACCAATACACTTTGGTCGTAGTCATTGGGAAAATGGCAATGTGAATTGTTCTGCCTAGAAAGAAGCGAAGCCATTTTGGAAAATTGTAACCATTAGGAAACTCTGCCATTCCTCGTACCTCAACTTGCCCCACAGATTTGGGCTTCTCCAAACCTAACCAAGATCCTACGATCGAGTTCACACCATCAAATCCAACCACAACCTATCAACCCACATCCAATATCCCCAACGAAGTACATTAATTTTCATTTTGTTCTAGCATAATGAGTTTCTTGTTGCAATTTTTGATGTTCTTCCCAACAATATGCAATTTCCATTTATACAAATACCATGTTTGGAAATAATATTATGAATTTGCATGTATTTCATTTCAAAAATAGTTTGACATATTCAATGGATTATATGTGGGTAGGTAACATTAACATCCAAATGAAAACAACTTAGACAAACGGACAAAGATAATTGATTACACATTATTTTTAAGAACATTTTAAATTAACCAAACCTTGGCAGAGTAGGTAGAACCATCTTCAAGCTCCAGATTGGTGACATTTGGTGATGTTTCTGATTTCTTAATATTTGTCACTCGGGAGTTTAGTCGAATGGTCCCCTGTGGTACTTGCCCAGCAATAGCTTCCAACAATACCTTTCGCTCCATGCAATATATCTCATGTGGCCTATTGGAACCATCAATATGTTTGTGAACTTTCTTGAGTTTGAATCTTGTGAAGTATGAGATCTTCATTAATCGCACATGAGACCCATCCTCTTGTGTTCGATTTATCGTTCTTGAAATGGAAAGCAATTGTGTTTATCAAGATACTAACATCATTTTTCAATTTAAAGGGAAAGACTCATTTTGTCATCTATGTTCTTGCAACTTTCCGTTACAACTTAATTTTGACGTGGTTTTTTTGTAGAAAACAATTTACCCTCCTTCATAATGAGATAGATCCATGATTGTCAGACGTCTCCCATATTGGTTGAGATATTCAACTCTGCCACAATAGTTGGAAGAATTTGTAAGAAACACAAATTGAACCCGCTTTAAAGATAATTGATCACTGAAATTAACGTCCAACAACCATAGACCTACAATAATTGCACTTGTCAGAAACTTAAACATACCTTGGAATGTTGAAATATATGTTTCTGAATTCGTTGGCCAAGTCAAAAATTTCAAGGACGCGCATTCCATTGCTCGAAAGAGATATAGCAGTACCCTCAGATCGCAACTTGTCTGATTGTTCCAAGACCACAGCCTTTAACCCAACTCTGCTCCCAAATTTAAAAAACGAGCCCATCTTCACATCAAATTCAATCAAAAGTGGTTTCATATTTTCTCATGAAATCATAATAACAATTTGAAAATAGGGTGTGATAATGTACTTGTGCAGAGCAGCAGCAAAACAAAGGCCCCCAAAGCCACCACCTACTATCACTATTCCTTCTTCATGGTGCATTTTCTTCCCTTCTGTTTCAGCAATGAGTCCATTCTCGCTAAGCGCCATCAAGTTTCAACGATGTTCAAGAGAAGCAAGTTGGATTTGTTGGTCCAATAGAATCTGACAAAAACATTGCCAAGTTTTTTACTTTCACTTGCATTCAAATCTCACACTATTGCTTACAACTGGGGAGAATTTTTGTATAATAAATAAATGCATGACTTAGACTGGAAATCTAAGATATTAGAGAGTTTTGTTCACCCTATGATTGTGAATGCAGACCCACTGATGCTACCACGAGTGTAGTTGTACCTTATTCTACGTCTCCAAACTTGTAGCTACAAAGAGAAACACAATCAAAGTTTAAACATAGATTTTGACAACAGCTTGAATGCCCAAAGTCTGTTACTTTCATGCGACCACAAGGTTCACCAAATATTTCAAAGCAAATGCCATACCTTTGAAGACTTGGAGCAAATTGAGGCAGAAGATGGAAACTAAGCGTTCATTGATGAAGCTTTTAGATTGAGGGCGAGAGATATATTGGCTTAGGCAGCAAGAGCTATGTGAGTCCACCTTTATTGCAGTACTGCAGAAGTCGTAGGGTGTGCGGCAGAGACGTTGTACGGGATCTTTTCCACAGAAAAATATTACTCTACTAAGAACAGACAAGCCTTTCTGGGCCTTCTACTTAGCACAAGTTGTTTGCACTGTTTCAACAGGTTCGGAACTCCTGACTTGCTCTCTCATGTCCATGTTGCCTGACATCACTTTTTAGACTGCCTGGGAATCTTGTACTTTACCCTCCATATGGGGGGTACTTCAGGGTTTCTTTTTTGCAATTTTGTGATGCAGCTGAAGTGGTGATCATCCATAACATGATTTAGCCAGATTTGGCGATGGACTTAATAAGTACCCCCAGTCTATAAATGGGGGTATTAGTCCAGGCTGAAAGTGGATACAAATTTTTTTTGCAAATGGAAATGTCATGCACCCAATGAGAAGGCTCGTGAGGTTAAGTTTTTTTCTTCTGGGCTTTTGGAGTGGGGATTCTCTGTTTTGTTTCTGTTCCCAATGTGTTCAGACTGTGTTCCCATCGAATTCCCCAGATGCTCCCTCATACATTCCCAATAGCACCTCAATTTTTACTCCATATTCAACCATGATTCAACTTCTATGCATATAAGTTTTAAAGAGGGGGGAGGGAAGTGTGACAAAGGATGCTTTTATTTTGTGGGAGGGAAGCATATTTAGGCTCCTATGTTAGGGAGTGCCCCATGTTCCAAAAATAATGTTGATGGGCCAATCAAGTAGCTCCTTCTGATAAATAAATAAGTAAATGGCTATGGGCACACCCCCTCACTAATTAATAGAAGCATGACTATGTAACCCCCCATAGAGAGGACAAATTACAAGTGTTGAGGGGAGGGGGGCCGGTGGCAAAGGGAAGTAGGACAAAGCATAGAGAGGGTAAAATACAAGGTTTGAGGGGAAGGGGGCCCGGTGGCAGAGGGAAGCATGACGAAGCTTAGAAAGGTAAAATACAAGGTTTGAGGGGGAGGGCGGCTGGTGGCAAAGGTAAGCATGACAAAGCATGCTTTTTATTTTGGGGGGAGGGAAGCATATTTTAGCTCTTATGTTGGAGAGTGCCCCATGCTCCAAAATTATGAAGCATGAATAAGCACTTAGTGTTTCTTTTTAGGGTGAAATTTTGACAAAATTAGACCTGAAAAATATGATCTTGAATTATATAAAGGATATTTTCATGGAAAAAATGGCCCAAATTCACCAGATTTTGAAAAATAAAATGAATATCCAAATCGCCATATTTTTACGATAAGTTCCAGTAGGTAGCCAAGAATATAAAAGGATTCTGGTATTTTCCTACTTTCATATCTGGTATGTAGTTTCCAGTGAGTGTGGATGATACTGTATTTGTTTTTTGCTAATTTTTAAAGCTCTGCCTGTCATGCCAAGGAGACAGTTCAGAGTGATGTAGACTCCGAGAGTTCAATTGGTCTCACATTTTAAAGATTTTTTCTTTTTTTTTCTTTTACACAAATTCAGGAAAGTCGTTATTTTTTCTTTCGCTGGGTTTGGTTTTTTCCTGATTCTTCCTTTTTTTTAATTATTAATTAAAAAACAATTAGGGGGCCACTTGGGTTTTTGCTTCCTAGGGGTTTAGGGAGTAGGGTTTTTTTTTCTTTTTGAATGGCTCCCTCTTTGTGTCCTTCATCGGTTCAGGATACCCCTTGTCTTCATTGTTCTACCTTTACACTTTAAGCAACCTCTCAAGGCACATCAAGAATGTTCACCCTTTTGTTAACCTTGTTTCCTAGTCTAGTCAAGTTGTTTTACTTCAAGAGTGTTCACCTTTTTGCTAACCTCATTTCCTAGGCTAATCAAGTTGTTTTACTTTTGTAGGTGTCCTCCCCTCCTATGCTTCTCCTTGATTCTATTCCTCTTGCTTCTTCAGGTTGGCTTCAAGCCGAATCTAATTCCATGGAGGGGTTGTTTGAGTCTCATTTTGCATGTTCTTATTTGTTTCATAAGATCCCTTGAACCATCCAGGATGAGGTTACGTAGGCTTTTCACCTACCCCTTGACCAAATTGCTTGAGATGCACAATGGATAAATTAACATGGTTCCTTTTCCTCTTATTGCCTCATTGGTTTTTGTATTATATTTGAGGAGGTCATTCAAATCAATGAAAGGTTTTTGTTTACTTCATTAGGTTTATGGCAAGCGATTAGTTTTCTCTTCAGAAAGAGTCTTCATGTGCATTTTGTGCGCCTCGTTCTCACCACTCATGGGAAGATTCTTCAACCACCCATTTTCGTAAATGCTTAATTTTTGGGAAAACTAGTGAGCATAATCGCACTACTGGAGCTCTCTAGACCATGACACCAACTATTCCTTTAGAGGAGATTGTTGCTACCCTACACCAACTACACAATCCTCCTTTAGACCTTATCTCTCCACCTATCTTTAACTTTCAACTTGAAGATAATTTTGTCATGAATAGGATTTTGTTTGCCCAAGCCTTAACCTTTGTTCCCCATTTATTTTCGAGTGGGCTTTATGGGATGGCATATGAACATCGTTTGGGATGTTTCATACCAGAAGACCCATCTTCAAGGTTTTCGAAATTATTCCAGGTTGTTGTTATTGCTCATGGGGATATTTTTAGGTCAATGGCCCTAATGTTGAGGTTTAGCAGATTGTTGATAATGGCAAAGGACATTGGTGGTATTTTTTTTATTATCGTAAGGAAGGTGTTTTTTGGACTTATTAGTCATTCCATTCCCTTATAGCTTTGAAGGTCGTTTCTACAGTACTTATCCCCCCATCCATTTGGAGTATTGACCCCAAGAGGTTCTGAAACCATCCTTTTTGGCATCTAACCCCTCCTCGACCTACACCCTAATTGGGCCATGATGTAGGTCAACGTGGAAAGCATTTTTAATAACGTTTCTTGAGTTTTTATTTTTAGATAATTGTGTGATGTTAAAGGTCCTTTGGTGAGCATTGTCCCCTTTACCAAGTTATTTTATGGTGCTCATTCTTCTCTTTATTACCAACATGGGCGGTATGTGAAAGGGGTCATTATTATTGAATCATCTTCAAGCACAAGGCAAGGTGACCCTTTAAAACGTCCCTTATTTGTTTTGGCCCATGATCAAACTTTCCTAATGACCATCATGCATGCCCCTAGCTACGTCTTTCCATCCTTAGCAAATGATACTCACATTGTGGGGCCTATGGGTGAAATCATTTGTGCCTTTGGCCACCTTTCAACCCAATTAAGCTTAGTTGGGTTTAAGGTCAAAATGTCAATGTGTAAACTTTGGAATCCATCAAGGATCTTTCCAGGCATAAGGATTCATCAACACTACATTTTTGTCACAGATGGTCTATGCATTTTGGGTGTACCAATGGGTTCTCAGGACTTTGCCACACATTTTTTGGATGGAGCTTTATCTCAGGACGTGGCATATATCAATGATCTCCTTCTCCTTGGGAGACACCCATGTTGTTTTGGGCATTTTATTCTCATGTGTAATTCATCAACCTTCTTATCTCACATAAACAATACTTCCTTTTTCTTATTTCTTTTGGTAGGTTTTAACAAAAAAGTTATGCAGGTATGTGGGGACATTATGGGTCTAAGATCATGGGAGTCTTTTCAAGGCCCCTTAGCGAAGTGTCAAGTTCGATTACTGGTATCCTTTGGTGGTATAAGCCTTTTCTCTATGGAAGTTTATGCCCCATTTTTTTTTGGGGGAATTGGGTTTTAGTGGTTCCCTATTTGTGTTTTATGTTTCATATTTTTGATATACCTATTTGGAGGATTACATTTCTCAAGTTGAAGGGGGCTCACACCTATTTTAGTCATGTTTACGTGTAATGCAAGATGACCTTCTTCTTGCAGCTAGGGAAATGCACCTTTCTTTTGAAAGTCTAGTGGTTACTGGCACCCCAAGTTTATAAGCATCTTTGATGGACATCCACCATAACACATCCCTTAGGTTTATCTTGGAGGATGACTCCATTCGTTCAACATCCAAAACCTGCATTCATTTTTGTGCAAGCAAGGGGGTAGGGCTATGGTTGGTTGCTAGGCCATCTATTCATTTGTTTCACATCACACATTTTATTTTCATCTCAACGTTGTGTTTTTGTCTCGGTTTGATTCAACCTTTGGCATTTAATCTTCTCACATGCGAGTGTGGAGATGAATTGGATGCATGTAGCATGCACTTATTTTGTTGCCCATTTGGAGGTCAATGGATAGCCACACACAATGCCATCTGAGACATCATGTATGCCCATTGTTTGAAAAAATGGACATGTTGTATGGAAAGAATGGTGGTATATCTTAACATTTGGAATTTCATTATGAGTCAATCTTTACATGACTTAAGAGGACCAAGTTTTCATTGTCAATGTGGTGGTTACTAACCCCATGCGAGAGAAAATGGCTTCGAATGTCATTAGTTGACTAGCAAATGCAGGTGTGGAATTTAATGCCATTGTTAAGATCCACAAGTATAAAGGGCTTCATGAGGGGCATCACTTTATGCCGATGGCCATGGAGGTGTACAACGCACTAGAAGTAAAATATGGATCATTTCATTAGGGAATGTGCCCATCTTTTCCATGATAGATGATCAAGAGGTCATTTAGCCTTGTTTTTTTGCATTCAATTTTTCAAGCAACATGTTAATATTGCTCTTCAACATGCTTTAACCTCTGTTACAAATAAAAAGATTGTGTTGGCAGGTGATGTTTGTTCTAGACCTCCCATTATTACTGAATTTCACAATTTGCATGCAGGCAACATTAGAAAGGTCATGGGTGAAATTGCCTCCTACTACGAAAAGGACTAACTTTCTCCCTTTTTCTTGGTTCTTGCGGGTTGTGCATCTGTTAGCCTTTCTTTGGCCTTCTTTTTTTGTCTCCTTTTTTATGGTTCCAGCCATTAATCTTTTATTAAATTTTTGTGTTGAGTTGATTTGTTATTTTCTTGTCAAAACCAACTTCACTCTAGAACTTGCCTATTTGTGCATGACTAACTTGAAGTTGTGGTGTTGGTACTTAATACTTGTTTTTTAAGCTTAGGCCAACATGTGCATAAAAACTTAAGAGCCTTAAAGTGTTCAAATATGATACCTTAGAACATCACAAAAATGTTAAATGGACTAATTTACCCTTGGGGAGTGATGGGTGTCTCTACAGAGCATGAATAGGGTGTTTCTAATGGTGCATTCACACTTGATGTTAAGTCAATGTTAAATGAAAATCTAGGTGGCATCCTAGGTGGCACCCAATGTTAAATGGGGGATAGTTCACTGTTAAATGAATGTTAATTTAACATAAAATGTTAATGGTAAGTAGGTGTAAGTTTTAAATGATTAGCATGGTGTTAAGGGACTCAACACTAGACTCCTTAACATTGAGTGTGAATGCACCTTAACCTTGTCAAAAACCATTTAAGATTTTAAACTTGCATTGCTCCTTGATTTTTGCATTTCTCATTCTAACATTGTCTATGTTCTTTAGTTCATGCCTCTAACATCCTTATCCAACAAAAGTGGCTCTGTTTCAAAGGGTGGTAGCTACTAGGTTAATGAGATTTTGTCTTTCTATGTCTTGCTAAGCATTGATATAAAAGGTTGCTAATCTTCAAAGTTGGTGTGCTAGGTATTCATTTTCAAATTAGTAGTTTTATTCAAGGAAATGTTGGAAACTATAGTGCCCCCAACATGCATTCAAATAGTAGAAGGAAAGGTTCCCCAAGTTTCTTTAAGGATGAACTTGTCACCATGGTGGAAGCAAGTGGACTCATGAAAACCTTGGGCAATTCAACCCATTTTAAACTTCTTTTGGGAATATTGCCACCAAGTGTATTCCGTAATCACAGGAACTTGTTAATTCATGAGCTTGATTGGGGGCCACAAAAGGATATGATAGTTGAAGTATTTCAACAAAAGATTGAATACCATATGCAACATATAGTAATTGCTAATTTTTTTGGCCCTAAGATTCCCACCCATCACATTTTTGATTGAGTTGTTATTATGAATGCATTTGTGAAAATTAAAGCAATCAACTACGAAACGGACATAGTTCATGCATTTATGTATCTTGACTTTACATCCCTTGAAGGAACCAAAAAATTACTAATGTTAACCCACACAAGACACCATCGGGGGTAGCAATCTATAAGAATGGTTGTCCATTGTTACTTGGTTAATGGTAGAGATTTAACAAGGTAGAATGTGACTAGGAGAATGACAAAGATTCAAAAAGGTAGGATGAAGATGGCTAGTTAGTTGGATAGGACAAACACATTTCATTAGATTGATGATTCAAATTACTTTGGAGGGAAAAGAATTAGGATGTAATTTTGGAAGTTCAGGATATTTGGGAGATTTCTTTTTTACATGTATAAAGAAAACTTAAAGAGTTGAGCTAGAAAGTAAAATAGAAACACACTAAGTAGTTAAAATTTTGTTGGTTTGTGAACCATAAATTTTCCTATTTTTCATTTTGGATTTATATACTTTATACTACAAATGTTTGATATATTCAATTTTGAATAAATAAAACAATAGGATATTGATGAAAAAATAATGAGACTATAATGAAACTGTTGGGGTTTTCTAATTGAATTTTGAATCTTGATCACATATTTTGATTATTAAGGATAATAGAAAATATGGGAAAAAAATAAAAATGTGACCTTATTAATCATGAAGGGACCCAAGGTTTTGCATGGTAATGGATATTGAATCAAGGTGGGTTTCAACTATTGGAATTGTGGGAATGAATAGAAAGAAAGTTGAAAATTTAATAGATTTCAAATGTTACCTAATTAGGTGCCACTTTTGTGTCAATTTGTTACATTTGTTGGGTGACTACCAAATGCTTTAAGCTAGGAGAAACACATTAAGGAAAACATTGCAACTTGGTATTAATGGGAGTGTTGAGACTAAAAAAACAAAGGTTGTTACAAGGAAGGAAGTGAGTCAACAACCTTTTAGTAAAGTCATGGAGTAGGTTTTGAAAGAACTTCCAGTAATTATCATCCTATAATAATTATGGTCATGTTGCATGTACAAATTTGAAAGAAGGGCCAAAGGACATGTAAACCTCTTGTAGTTGCTACCTATTGTTTATAACCTTTATAAACTTTTTATACCTATCACCTATTGTTTGCAACATTAATATGCCCTCTAGTGGCAACTACCCTCCTACAACAACACTACTTTCACACTCTAGTAACAAGTACAAAGAGTAATTTCATTGCAAAAGAAAAGAATAATCAAATTAAAAAATTAATATTCCACATCAACTAAAAAGGAACTACTTACTAAATTTTACTTACTATCTTTTATTTACCTAGGGGATGAAGCTAGTGGGGTGACCCTAAATTGACCCTAAATTGTTGCAATGGGATGACCATGTAGAAATGATGAGATACAATGCACAATTAAATATACAATTGTTGAATCCAAGAGAGACCTTTACTTGCACAAGGTTCCTAGAAAATGGTAGCAAATCCTACCATCAAGCTTCAACAAATGTGTGGATCAAACAAAGGTCTAAAAAAGATTATGGATTCCTTTGGTCCATGTGGCATCATGGCATTGCTATTAATTTTGATAAAACAATTCCGAGTCATTAAATTTTTATATATGTTATGGTAGAAACTTAAAAACCCAAGAATATGGAAGGATCCTTATGTATATTTACTTCCATATTGAATTTGATACTAAATTTAGCTTTCTACAATTGCTATTTTTGTTACATGACAAAATTCAAAAGAGAAAAGCTTGGTACCATTGTTCCTTGTAGAATAAGGCAAGAAGCTATGGCACTTGTAATACATCAAAAAAGGAAAGGAAAATTATTCAATGAGAATGAGAATGAATAAAAACTATATTGAACTTTTTTGTACAATAAAAAATGATGTACACACGTTTCAACCAAAAAACAAAGTTTATTCAAATACCTAAACCAAATGATATCAAATTCCTCAACACTTTGTGTAAATTAAGTCACTATCAATGATTTGTTTTGCAAAGTTTTTTGACTTGAAAAATCTGATTTGTTCATGAAAAGAATGTCAAATTAGCAAAAATTTGAGGATTTAAAAAAGATAAGAAGCCATACTTTTATAATTGGTCTGTTAGAAGATAGAAACTCAAAAATATATATGAAAGGATCTTTTAAATACATTTACTTTCATTCTTGATTTATTTCTCTATTTAGTTGAGTGTTTATCTGCAAAGTGAGGAATTTTTATTGAAATTGGGAATAAAATGTTGAAACACAATATATTTAATGCATGGAATTTGAAAATGATTATAATAATAGTACACACAAATATAGCAACAATACACACATGAGAGGAAAGAAGGTGCCTAGGAAAAGAAAAAGAAGGGGTGAAACTCATATTACAATTGAATTTGGTGATAATTTTAGTCTCATGACCTATTTAACAGCAATTTAATTTTTAGTGTTTTTAAAAACTCTCCCTGTGGTAGAATCACACTTTAAATTTGAAGGACTGTACAAAAGTTAAAGATCCCAAAAACAAGTATCTTCCACTTTTGTAAATCCCTCAAATTTGAAGAGTTCTTTTGGTGACGTAAGGAATAGATCAGCTATGTTGTGAGCAGATTCCTTTTGTGAAGTAAGGAATAGATCAGCTATGTTGTGAGCAGATTCCTTTTGTGAAGTAAGGAATAGATCAGCTATGTTGTGAGCAGATTCCTTTTGTGAAGTAAGGAATAGATCAGCTATGTTGTGAGCAGATTCCT
>Ga0209208_10006777_pt1 | contig 15750 bp, 9 predicted proteins | sample S1TSphfallax_3_FD_187694 | JGI IMG/M metagenome (GOLD analysis project Ga0209208, IMG submission 187694) | Host-associated microbial communities from peat moss isolated from Minnesota, USA - S1T2_Fd - Sphagnum fallax MG (SPAdes) (version 2) | ecosystem: Host-associated > Plants > Peat moss >...
GTCAATGAATGTCAAAACAGACTTACAGGTTGTACAAGTTTACCTTCCTGCTTCTGTCAACTGTCAGGAATGTTAAATATGGAGAGCATAATCAAAACAGGTTATCGACTGAGCAGCTCAACTCTTATGCATTATACTGTTTAGGTCCTTTTCAATCTTACTCATTGTGATCATAGCCAGGTTGTGTACCATATGGCAATGCGATCAAGTTCACTGTAGCCAGGTTGTGCCTAGTGCTATCTATTTCCGGCTAGTACTACTTCCCAGAGAAAAAAGCTTGACAAGGTTTCAGTTATACAGTGGAAGGAAGAGGTGTGACCATGGTTTACTAGGGTCATGATTTTGAGGTTCCACTCTGTAACTTAATCTGCCAGTCTTGTATCACATGACTTGTTTCTTTCATACTTCATGATTTTGAGAATGACTCTGACCTTTTCACTACTTCTCTTTGTGGGTCAGTTGATCTCTTGTGTTTGCTTTTTCCATTGTCTGAATTATTTGAGGTACTTACTACTAACTGCAAGCCTAATTGGTGGTTGAACTCCCTGTGTACATTGTACACCTTGTCCTGTGCTGCTGTGTCAGAAATGCATGCCTGTGACCCAATCACTTGGGCAACGGATGTCATGATGCCACAATGGAGATCACTCTAGAAACAACTTGGCACACTGGAAGTGGAGAAGTGACCTGGTTTTATACATCAAGAGGTTGTTCACTTTAGCGGTCAATTTCCTAACACTTGTTGAGCCATGATGACAAAGAACCTAGATCGCCTCAATGGTGTTGTTGTAGCGGTTGATTCCTGAGTCTATGGGACATGTTAAAGCGAACACTGCTGTCGAAAGAAAAGGTTGGTTTCAGATCTGATGGTTCTCTAACTGGCCTCAGATCAGTAAATGAAAATTCAGCTTTTGTGGGGGGGAAGAAATTATCATGAACAGAGAGGCTCTACTGGTACAGAAGCTTCTACAATTGAATTACATCTATGAGGTGGAAGTAGGAGGATTTACAGGATAGCCTCTGAAGGTAATTCAGTTGTAGTTCATTCACACCAGGGATGTTTCACTACAATTTTCTTGCCAGGCCTTGGTAGAAGATGTCAATACATGTGGAAGCAAAAGAGTTCATTCCGCATGGAAGCAATCTCTAATAGATTTAAGTACCAATTAACAATTGGTAGTTTCACTAGCCAAACCCTTTTTATTGGCTCTACCCATAGGGAAGAGACTCTACATTGGTGTAGGATTTGGGCATAAAATTTTCACTTCAACTTGAATCAATGTATGAGTGACATCTGGGTATTATGTGTGCATCTGACGATGGATGTTCATGTTTCATAGAAGTGTGCCCCATCTGGATGAGAAGTTCTAGATCTAGCAAAAGAAGTCTTTAGTTTGTAGATTGAGCTTGTGATAAATGATGAAAACTTGTGAAACGTCACTAAAACAAAGCACCCAAAAAAGGGGGAAAAAAATAACAAGATGGAAGGACCCAAATCTAGGCAAAAAGAAGAAATCATTGACGGGAGTGGACCATGAGGGGAACATGAACAGCTCAAGTACTCAAATCCCCTTATCACAAGGAACATATGAAATAAGGAGAGGGGAGGAACACTTGAAAGAACACTTGGCCTAGAAGAACCCTCATTCGTAGTAGCAAAACACCTTGAAATAAAGGCCACATGTGTTTGCTATAACCCCACTCACACCCTTTGCTTGTGAAATGAATGTAAAACCAAAAGAGGAAGGTCTTCAAAATCTTTCATGCTCCATACCATGTTGGCACATCAATGAATAACATTGTTAACCTACTGATGTAAAAACCCAAAGACTTTTATGGCTAGAAGGATAAAGTAGTCCATTGTGTATCAATGGTGATAATGACCATCCTTGGCTTGAGCTGCAACTGTAGCAATAACCCCATGAGATAGAGTTGCCATGAAACCAAATATGTTCAAATGGGGTTAGCGATGACAATAAAACAACATTCGGATGCCATCCATTGAAATCACAATGTTGACTCACTAATGCAAAGATTGAAAAATAGCCAATGGAAGAACGTGGGTCTACTCATATAAAACATTAAATCTTTCATCTATTGCAAAGGCATCTCACATAACATCATGGGAAGCCATGCTTTCACCACCATGGGCACAACTTAAGAGGTGGATCCGCATAAGGTCCAAGGGTTGACCACATATGCAATGTGACAAACTAAGGGCTAATGGATGGGGGAGGCCCAACCGAATGCATAAAACAATGGAAAAAACTTCTAAAATCAATAAATAAATAAAAAGGATCATTTGATAAGCAAACAACCATGCATTCGCATTTGGCCCCACATAAGATTTCAAGTGCATCTGATGCAAATCAAAAGGCAAACAAAGATGATGCTAGAAAAAGAATGTTCATGTAATATTTCTGAAATACTCTCTTGAAATCAATTTGTTCACCTTTGTAACAACTGCTCAAAAGGGGTATGCATGTCATCACCACTCGAGGAAGAAGCTCGTTCCAATGTTGACCTTAAATGGGCCTGAAAGGTAGTGAACCTGAACTATTCACTCCTATCATTTCTAATAAGAATGGACACGAGTCCAAAAACCTAGTGGCAATGATGAGGGTAACAAAAACCTAACTCCCTAGATAGGCCATTGGAGCTATGTCTTTTGCAGAAATTAGGCTTAACGGGCCTCCATTAAAAATGGGGAGACAAATTTACCATTAGGCTAAGGGAGCTTTAGGGCACTCAAAGGAACCTATGCCCAAAAGCCATTCAAAATTTCCCAATAGAACTTAATCAAAAATGGTAATTTAGTTTCAAAAATTTTAAATAATGGAAAAATAATGAAGTAGATAGGAGGGCCTTTGAATGAAACATTGAAAGAGAATCCTAAATGCTACATGGACATCCCTTAACCTCAGGAGCACATCAACATGATGAACATCTTCATCCAAAACCTTCTACAAAAAGGATGAGGAGAAGGAACTTGAACTAAAAGGGATGCCTAGGATACTGATGTTGTAGATAGGGCAACAAAAACTAGTTGGGAAGGCAAACCTAAAAAGCAAGCCAAAATGGGCCCAAATCGAACATTTGCAAAATTGAACAACCAACCCCATAAAAGTCAATTGGGAGACAAAATGATCGAAAGCAAGGAAACAACACAAGCAAGGTCAAGGATATGGGTGCTATCAACTAAGGAAAAGAAAAGACAAAGGGAAAAATGCTTGAGAATAACATAAAACACAAAAATGAATGATTGCAAAGGGGTCGTCTTGATGTGTGCTCACGGAAGAAAGGATGATAAACAAATCTCTTGAGGGGAAGTGATGATTGAAAACAAAGGAAGTTGAAAGGCATAAGAGGAACAAACAAAGGGGAAAAACTAAAACAATTGGCCTCCTTTCACTCAAAGTTTTTGGAAGATGGCCTTACACAAGATAATGTTGAAAGCATTTGTTACATCCACTTGAAGCAACACCCAATTGGGGTGGACATCCAAAACAATTCGAATACCATGCACCACTACCTCACAACCATCACTAACAGTAACACTGAATTGATGTAGTGATAGGTGAAAAAACAACACATCCCAAAATTGTAAACATAAGGCCTTACAAACCAACCAATAAAACATTTCACTCATTACAATTGCTCAAATGCCACCTAAGGGCAAGTTAAAGCTAAAAGCCTAGCAACACCAAAAATGCAAGCCATAGACGAAAGGATGTAGCTAGTGCTAATCACATGGGAATTCAATTGATGAAGTTGAATGAAACCACTAATTGAATTTTTGAGGTTCAAAGAATCCCGAAAATGCTTGTAGATCATGCTTGATAGGTTGCTACAAATGGGACATGCATAAGAAATCTAACTTAAAATAATCCATGAAAAGTTCCACATTTGTGTTTAGTTGAAAGTCCAATAAGGAATTCAAACAAGGGGAATCTAAATTCAAAAGATGAAGGGCTTGCAACAAGCAAACCATCTCTAATGATGTTGGAACCGAGGCAAGACGAGCAAAAGCCTTAATTGCATGTGTAAACTCCCTCACATGCCCGAAGGTTAAGTTTCATCTTCACCAACATGAAGGGGGCACAACACGAACAAAAACTTGAAAAGGTAAGGTCGGCAATAGAACTCGATCCAAAGACAAAGCCTCCACAAGTACATGTGCCCCAAAAGAATAAAAATTTAAAGTTCCTCCTAGACCCTGGACAAAAATTGTCAAAAACATGTCTAGATGCTCCACCACAAGGGGGAAGGATAAAATACCAGTGGGGGAACAACAAGAATAAATGTTAAACAATCACATCAAATGAGTTTCAGGCTAGTCAATCCAAGGGAAGGAAAAAAACAACTTGCACCTCTTGACACACAATAAAAGGAATGTGCACATGTAGCCAAGGTTAAGGAAAGCCCAAATGGAAGGCACTAAAGGGATCTAGTGCCAAAATCCAAGCCCAAGTTGTTGCTGCGGGTGGAAAAAAGGCTAGAGGTGTGACCAAGGAATCAAAGGTGTGAATGAAATGTAGAGTTCAAAAAACTTGACACTCTAGTAATGAGGCATGCCACATTGTGAAAATAAAGTGTTAGAACTAGAATAAAGGACGTTGCATTAAGCCCCATTCTTACCCTTGAGGGATGAAAAAAAGACACATCGGCCACATGCTCGAAGAACCACACCCGAATTAAAAACATGTGGAGGCCCAAGAGACAAAGGAGGTAGGGCTTCCATTGAGAAGCCCACCCACCTTAGGGAAACCCACAAGCCCAAAAAAAAGGGGGGCAACTTAAAACCACCCAAGGGTAGCCCCACCCTTAATTAAAAAAATAAAATGTGTGACATGTAATTCCAAGAGTGCATTGCACAAGCACCCTTGTATGATCAACGCCCTTTTGCAACTATTGTTTTTACCTACCATGGATTAGCTTTGGTGTTGTAATGAAGATAATGGTGATGGCACGTCCAACCTTTTTTTTGCTCCACATTGTTGTCATTTTCTTAAACCCACTTTAATTGCTCATTCATTGCTTATTGCCATCTTTTTTTTCTTATCAATCTTTCTTTTTCTCTTGTAGTTTTGACATCATCATCCATTGTTTTCTTGCTCCAACCAAAAATATCCCAAGTTATGGTGTTGTAGTGAGGACAAATGGCTAGGAATACATCCATTGTCACATATTATCAAACGTCCTCAACTAAGTTATGTAGATGCCAATAAACTGACATTTCTAGTGGTACCACTAAAGATTCAAGCTCTTCATTGAATCTCATATTTAAATCCTTTTGTGTAGGAGCTTGGTCCAGAGGTGCATCAAGATAATATAACAAACTAGAATAGCAAAGTTGGTGACATCAAGGCTACTCTTGAAGGTCTTTAGCTTTGAGCGAACAACAATCAAATAATTGAAGATAAACCTTGAACCCCAAAGTGGTTGGACCTTTGTCTGTGCTTGAAATTTTGCAAGAATAAGTGATGCCAAGCTAGCTTTGCATCATCACCGATGCCATTGCCCACTGACTAACTTTGTAGTGATGGTCGTTTAACAACTATTTTTGCTACAAGATGTTGCACCAACACATCTTTTGAAAAGGAGAAGAAAGGGAAAGTTCCTATTCCAACAAAACAAAAGCACCATCTAAAAACCACAACAATTCAAGAAGAAGGGGAAGAAGAAGATAAAGGGTAGGTCTTTACACAATGAACTATTTTTTTCCTTTTTGTTCAAAGAAATTTTTGCCCATTTCCAATTTAATGTTTGTTTTTGGGAAACCCATCCAAAAAAAAATTTGAACTCAAGAAAGCAAGAGAAAAATTTGTTTGATTTGCCTAGTGTGAATGAATGGTTCAATATTTCCTCTATCAAGTTGTTGGTAGTTGCCTCCATCTTGGAGGTGGTTGTTTTTTTGGTTTTGTAATTGGGCAATGTGATTATACAACTCTAGCATAAGGTTTGACCAACCTTATTTTCATGGGTTTTGGGTGTCTTAATTGATTTAGTGACTCTTATTATTGTTGGGTTGCATAAAGGAGGTAACATTTCATATATCTTTTGTTGAATTTATTTGAACAAGGTGGAACATTGGCCAATTGACAAATTACAAGGCGAGTTTTAATCATTTGAACTATAGGCTTGATGCCAATATTTAATCATTGTTGGGTTGGGTGGCCAAATTCCTATTTCTTGCTAGTGCAAAAGAGTTTTAAATGGTTTGCCAACTTTTTTTTGGGTTTAAAAACAATTTCTTGTAATTGCTTGCATTGTTGAATACATTTGAAAATCAAAATATGTATGTTTAATTTTTGCAAATGTGTGGTTTTAATTCAATTAAAAACATTAAAGTCATATACGGTATTCATTTGCCCATTTCAAAACATGTTCATGTTTTTTGATAAGCAACCTTCAAATGCTATATTTTGTTCAAATAGTTGTTAAGATTATGTATGGGTTCATTAATTAAACTCATTAATTGAATTGTCAATGTTGCAATTCACAATCAATAAGTCTAGAAATGTTTCACTTGATATAGGCAAATTAGATTATTTGTACTAAATGGCCTTCAAGTAGTTTTACAATTTGCAACAAGGCTTTGGACTAGTTTTTTCACCTTGTGGCCAACAATTCCTATGTGTGTTCAATTTTTATTATGGGCATGTTTGTTTTTCAGACATTCATTTATGATTCAAGGTTGGAAGAGATGTTGATCTTTGTCAATAGAATGGTCATATGCGAAAAGACTAGCATAGGAATAGGAGGAATAATATACCTCCAACAAAGATTTTAAAGCCTATTGCTTGATTACATTGCTATTATTTTATAGTTTCAAATATGGTCATGAATTCAACCTACAACATATTCTCAATTTAATGATCCACAACAATACATCATTGTTTGTTTATATGTTTCAATTGGTAAATTGATGTAATGTTTCCAATATATCATTATAAGGATTGAATAAATATGAAGTGAATAAAATGAATATAAAGTATTCAAAAATATTGGTTAAGGGTTGTAATTAATGCTTTGAGTCCATATAAGTTCAAATGAATGAAATGTTTACTTTGCAAAAAAATTATTCCTTTGGCATAAGTGATTTAATTTTCCTTAATGCCACATGGTGCATATAGTTAGCCCTTTTCATAGGAGCATAGGATATATGAACTTGCTTGCCACAAGTTTGTTCCTCTCAACACCTTAAATATGTCCTTGCATGAGCTCACCAATGTCTTTATCCTATTATTTATTTCTCCTTGATCAAAGTAGACAATCGCAATTGTGTTCCTTGTTTCTCCTTGCTCAAGTAGGCACTCACAATCATTTCAGTAATCATTAACAAGTTCATCAAGCTCCTCACCATGAAGGTTTAAGGTGTAAGCAACACATATTTTGTGGCTAATGTTGGAATCATCTCGTGTGCACATTAAAATTTTATTCAAGGGATAAGGAGTAGTGAGCTTGTGAGTTCTCCATGCATGTGCAATAATCACCACTTTTAAAGGTAAGCAATAAACATGACTAACTACCATTGTGTTTAAATTTTGCTAGTATATTTGAAACAAAGAGTTGAGGTCTAAACTACAAAAATGGTGTATGTTTTACATGTTTCAATATGTTTCAAAGGTGTAAGAAGTCTTTTCGTGTCACTCACCATTTTGCTTTTTTAACCTCTTTTCTCATTTTCCACCAATTAGTTTTATTTTGCTTCTCCTCTTTTCTTATATGTTTTGTTTCATTATTTTTTAATTGCCAAATCTTTCTTAGTAGGTTGCAAAAAAAAAAAAAAACTAGAGTTCATGTGCTTGTAAGCAATACATTTATTTTGTTTCTTTTTTTAATAAACAAATGCACTATTTGATTTGAAATTATAAACAACGATATGTTTTTTTATCAAAGGAGGTTACAATCTTTTAAGAGGTAAGTTACAACTAAACTATCCAAACAAAGTTTGAACTTTGTTATTTATGGTATTCAACATGGGTTTAGGGTGAGAAAATTGTGTGTGCTCAAGTGTTAATCATGATAGTGCCTTTGTTGATGTGTTTGCATTGCCTTTGCAATACACTAATGTGTTTTTCCAATTCACATCATTCCTTCATTGGGCTTTTTGGATAAAAATGTCAAAGTTGTGCTTGGAATTAGGGTTTAGGCAAGTTTTCTTGTGTTCTTTTCTCCTTCATTTCTTTTCTTCACATTGTCGCACAATGAATGTTTGTTTGCACAAATATTTGGATGTATGTATTCCTTAGTTATAAGTCCCTTTAGTTGATGGGCATAAATATATTCCAAATATGGTAAAAACATCGTTACAAATGTAAAATCTTGCAAAATATTGTGTTTAGATGACATGGATAATAATCATCATTGTTTAAGATGTTATAGATATTGCTTATGTTAAAAATATTTGGAAAGAAAATAATTGAGTATTTAAATAGTAAGGATATTCATGTTCTTTTAATATTTTAGAAATTTCATTCATTTTTATATATAAGTGCCTTTGAAACTTTCTTGCAACTTGGCAAAACACATTAACACAGTTTCATGTAGAACAAAATCACTACCTTTTTACATTCAAATGGTCATGTTTGAAGTTGTTGAATAATTTGTTTTGCATCTACGTCAAAACACGTAATTAGGAAAAAAATTGTCAAATGTTAAACATAATCAGTCAAATCAAACATTTTTTTTTATTATCCTTTTAAAACCATAGTAATCATGGCAAGTTAGTCCTTTTTCCCTAATATGAATGTTGAAGAACTTAGAGTAAAAATTCATTTGATCCAATTTTAAGTTTTGGTTTTAACTTAGGATGTTTGAAAATGTACACCTACTATGTCAAATGGAATCAATTTTGCAAAGGACTCAAAAGGACTCATATAATAAAAGAATTTTCATTGAAACAAATATAAATGATAAAAAAATTAACTAGACTAAAAACAAACTCATACGTTTAAAAATGTGGAATTCTAAAATTTAAAAAATTCAAAAAATGTTTCAATATTGTTTCAAAATTTTAGAACTTCAAAAGTCCTTGACCACATATAAATGGTTTATAATGTACATGATTTATGAAGAAAAATTGTAGCTTAGAGTATAATAAAACTAAAGAATGTGAAATTTTAATTTTTGGTGATGACTTAAAATTTTGATCATTTTTCAAGATGAAACATTGAATCTATAAGGAATTTGCATGCTTTTGAAAATTCATATTTATTCAATAATGAGTAACAAAAAAAATGTGATGCATTGGGGAACATTTAAATATTTTTATAACAAGTTACAAAAAAATTCATTTGCATGTAAAAGTGTTTTTGGGAAAAATGATTTGTAGTCCTTTTCCAAAGTAATCCTTTTGGTTCCTAGTTATGTGTTTTGACCCATCTTAGATTTATGGGGTTGTGCTTAGTCTTTTTGTTAGGCACTTAATTAAGATAAGTGGCTAGCCTTTGGAGTAATTGTTAAGCACCTGTTAACCCATAGGTTTAAAGAAAGGGTCCTTGTTTAAAGTAGTTTTGTTGATATGTCTATGCACTACTTTTGTAGTGCAATGATGTGCTTTTGCAATTCACATTTCTCCCATTAGATAGAAGTGTGAAAGATTATGCTTGGAGTTTAGGATTTAGATTAGTTTTTTGTGTTCCTATCTTTTCTTTATTTTGTCATTTTGAGATTTTATTTGCATAATGTTTTTTGGATACATATGTTTCCTACCAAGTCTTATAAATTAATGGTTGTGAGATTAATTGTAAATGGGAAATTTAAAATGTTACATTACATTTGTAGAAGCTTTTAGAAGATGTGTTCTTTAGAAGAAATGGATGTTGGTAATCATATATACTTGATCAAGTCAAATGAAACTATGTCATTATCCTCAAAATGAGGATATGTTTGGTCTAATGGGTCAAATCGTATATGCTAGGATTTTTTTTAATGTTTCAAATCAATTCCTTTAGTTTTTTCAAGGTTGGACCACAAAGCTCTACTGGGTCTAATTGTCTTGTACAAAGGAGCTACTACCTTTATATTGCCCTTACTTGGAGAAAAAGGAGGATTGAGGGACTATGAATAAGAGGCACCTCTTGAAGTTAAAGGGACATAAGTATACCAAATTTTAAAATCGGCCATGTGTTCAAAATGGGAGGCTTGTCAAAATCTATACATGATGATTTAATTTTAAACTACATTTAGCCATGGCAAGATCAAGTATTTTTTAGTTTGCATCTTCTTAACAAAGTTGGAAAAACTTGGTACACAATAGTGGACAATGGCTCCACGATAGCTTGCATTTTTTTATGCTTCCTTTGTTCAACAAAGATTGGAAGAACATAAAACACAAATGTGGGAGGATCATGGAAATGGAAACAAATATTTGTTTTACTCAAATGTGTCCATCAAGGAATCCAAGTGCGATTGGTAGCATGCCATTAGTACTTTAGTACATTATTGACAAGGAAACCAAAGATGATATTGACATCTTTATTGTGATTTCAACCATGATGATTTTCCAACTAGCTTCAAATTTGTAAATGAGAAATAAAGCTTTTCCAAGTAGAAAAATGTTTCCATTAGAGAGGCTTCATGGTCCAAAACCTTTTGGAATCACATTTGTCTTTTTGAAAAACCACATTCCATATGGGGGCAAAATCACAAAATATGATGATTGAGGATTTACACACTAAATGGATTTGCTCATTAAACAATTTAAGCCAAGCATTGAACAAAAGTGAAAATATGACATTGCATTATCCCACATTGATAAGTTAATCTAACCTAATAAGTTGGTCACTTTCAAGCACTAGGATTTTAAAAATGGGCATTGAACAAATGAAACCAACATATTAAGGTTATGTTTGCATATTGAATTAAGTTTCAATATTTTGGATTTAATTTGTTTCTCCTAATAATGTAGATTCTTGCTAATAAAGTTTGGACAACTTTTCAAATCCAAAATATCCACTTGTTTAATCCATATAGTTTCAAAATCAAAACGTAGTTTATTTTAGTTGGCTTTTGGAAAAGGTTTCAATTTTTAAACAAGTAACATATGTATATATGGAAAACAAGTTGTTATTGCTCTCATTTTATTGCTCACCCCACTTTGTGGGGTGTTATCCTCCATGCCCAACATATAAAAATTCAATTGTTAAATTAAAGAAGAATTGGATGGCCTAGGATTCATAAGTTTTATCAATGATGGCAATTAGTTGATTGTGATTTTCATCTTTTGTCTCTAATTATCTAAAGTGCATCATATGGTGATTGTAGTTAAGTACTAATAACATCACTTGGTAATGAGTAGAATATGGGGTCCATGACATGACCTTCCTACCAATACTTGTACACCTACAACCAATTCCCCTCCAATTTGTCATTGTCTTCCCTTCATTGATCTAATGGCCACTAGTTTTTCAATGTGCTTCAACTTCTCCCACTAATCTTCAAACTTAGTTAAAGCATTCTTTAGGTTTAAAATATTTGTTTTTGGATGCCATTTGGAATAAAATGGAAGTGACTTCCTTGGGCTACCATAGAAAAAATTAAAATTTATTTTTCTAAATATTTTCTTATTATAGCATGTTAAATTGTGGAATTCAGTAATGTAGTTACCATCAAGGAAAAAGGTTGCCAAATAAAGAAAGGAATAAGAAAAAATGATGAAAAAAATGAGAATAAAACTTGTTTATTGTTTGCTTACCATCCTACAACAACTATCATCTTGCAATAGTTATTATCTTGCAAAAGTTATCATCATGTAATAGTTATAGTCTTTTGTAGATATGAAAAAGACCCTCATCTACTTGTAAACCTCGTATAGTTTTTGCCTATTTTCTATAGCACCTACAAACCTTTTGTAGTTGTTGGCTAACATTTATAGCACCTATAGACCTTTTGTAATTGTTGCCTACTGTTTGCAACACATACAAAACCCTTTGTAGTTGTTGTTTACCATCTGCAACACCTATAGACCTTTTATAGTTGTTGCTTATCGTATGTAACACTTGCAAACATTTTGTAATTATTGGCTACCGTCTACAACACCTATAGATCGTCCATCACTGTTGCTTACCATCTACATCTACTTTCCACTCCCTTTAAACTTTAAATATTAAGTCCACCTCTTTGTTGCTACCTTCAAGTGGCAATTATTATCCTATGGCAAAAGATATTTCCTACCCCATAAACTGTATAGAAAGTGGATGGCACATAAATATTATAGAAAAAATGAGAAACTCATACATAAGAATGACAAGATCTATATGAACTTGATATGAACTACTCTCCTTTCCTTTATCACATTCTAAGTAGAACACACACCAAGAAGAAATGTAAGAATCCATACAACCTTCAATGATTTTCCATTACATAGGGGCAAATACAACTTTTTCCCGTGTTCTTCTCATTTTTTCTTACACAAGAATATCACACACAAACATCTTCTTAATATTAATGACTCATGAAAAATAATGAATCTAATCATATAATTTTTTAATGAAATCCTTCATTCCTCCCAAGAAATAAATAAGGAACCTAAAAAGGATGTTCAACCCACAAACGTTGAATCCTTATCCTCCTAGATCTCCTTATCCTAATCCCTTCCACACATCCTAGTTATGGGGAATCCATCCATCCATTATCCACTTGGACTAATTAACATATATGGCTTCACCCCTAGTAAATAAAAGATGATAAGTAGGATATTTACCACTAGTAACTAGATAGTAACTAGGATGCCCTTTTAAGTGAATTAAACTAAGATATTATTTCTAGTAATTAATATTAATTTTATTAGAATTCCTCCCAAAATGAACTTTTGATTATTCTATCTTATGAAGGTAGTTCATTGTAATGATGGTACTACCATCAAAAAACATTTTCACTCTAGAATTCTTTGAGATTGTTTTGCCATCTGACTATAACTACCATCTAGTGACGGTACTACCATCTCTTAACATCCATGGTGTTTAACTAATAGAGGAATTTTTTTTACCATTAACATAATCATTATGATCATAAATTATTAATTTATTTTAAACTTTCACATTTATCAAAGGTTGTACACCTTTTCTTGGAATCTTTCTTTCATTGCCACATATTGTTATAACTATTGTTGTGATGATAAAAATCACATGTGTTTGATTTCTATTTAGTTTGTTTATATTCATGTTCCAAATCATCATCAAAGTATTATGTAATGGCAAACAATTACTAACTTTTGACCTAAATTGGGGTTTGGCTCCAACCACACTAAAATTTTAGGGGTGTTTTTGAAGCAAGATTGTCAAATTTCTCCATAACTAGCCTTCTCTTTATTAGATTCAATATAAAACTAATGTTTAAGCCATGAAATAGGTCTACATATTGGCCATGTGATTTTGACAAGTTGCCAAAACACATTATTGGCATTAAGGTGTTTGTAGAAACCTAATAAAAACATTACTAATCATCTTAACAATTGCATACAATATTGTTAATATACATCTTTCTCACCTCAAAAGGTCCTTTCCAAAGCATTTTCATTTATCCCAATTTGATTTTTGGATCCTTGGCAACCATAACATTATGCACCAATGTTTAAGATCTAAAACTTTTTGTTAGAATAAAATGCATTGCAAAAGGTAGAAACCTGGAAGACATTATTAATTAATAGTTAGCCATACTAGTCGAATAATATTTGTTTAAGTGAATATCAATTTTCAATTATATACCATAACAAGTCCTAAAACATCTTCAACATATCATGTAACAAATCATGGAATATTTTCATTAAACTCTCATGATTGAAGATTTTAATTTCAAAAAATTTCAATAGGCATTAAAGCCATCACTAATCTTGTGTTTTGGTCTCAATACACTCTTTAATTTTGAAATATACATGTTCTGGCTTTCATTTTGAATTTCAATTCAAATTCATTTTCAAACATTTAAATCTACATTTATTATATCATGTTGCTAGGAAATGTTTAGCAATACCCCAACTAGAAGCATGCATTGAATGATTAATACAATAATATAACCCATATCTATGACTTAAGGACAATCTCTCATTGATCATACAAGCTTTCAAAAAGATTATAACCATAACTTGTTGATCATGGCATTATTACATTTCGCCTTCTAGTTTGATTAGTCTTAAGGTTTCCACAAGTATATCATTCCACATATCTATTGGTCCAGGAAGGCACCAATGGACACAATCATTGCTTCGATCAAAGTTAACATCATTCATAAACATGGTATTCACTTCTTTTGAATATCGGTAATTGTTAGGATGCCCATCACCTCGAAGTTGAGAACTATAAGTGATATCAAGAAACTTGAGCCGAACCATTCTCGGGGAATCTAGTGTTTTGTAAACATTTAGGAACTCTTCAAGTTGAACATTGTACATCCATATTGAATGTGAATATATAGGATTTTTTAATGGAGTCGTGAAGTTACATGACCCACCCGTGTCATAACTTTTATGCCCAAAATGGTCAGGTGAAAGTGATCTGAATAAAAGTGTTCCTTTGAATTGAGGGGTTGATAAGAGTCCTTTCAAAACATTGTGTATGACTTTTTTGTATGCATAAGGAAGTAAGTTAGGGTCTTCTATCATACCCATGACATTCTTACAATTATGCCCTCCAATAACTTGATTTCTTTCTAAAATTATCATTGGATTGAGTAAATACCAATGAGCTGTGGAAATTATTAAGATATCTATTCCTGCAAGGTTTTGCACCAAATTTCTGTCCATAATATCTATGTCAATATGTCTTATATTTTGGGTTGTATTATCATTCATAAGTACAAATTTATTAGTCTTTTGTACCAGGAAGTTAGACCAATAGTATGAAAGAGAAAGAGCAAAAGACCGAAACAAATAACCATGATTATGCCTAAGGGCTTCAAATTCTTCTCTGATTTCAGTTGTAAATAAGGTGATAGGCTTCTCCACCTACACATGTCAAGAAACAAATTAGATTTAAATTTGTAAAACTTACTTAATTTTTGAATACATTGATGTGAGATTTCGTAAATTCTCTTATCACATAAGTAACATAGTATTTTTGTGTGTAACATGCTTGTGGAATGTTTTAAATATACATTTAAATGCCAAATCCATGTACATGACAACAATTTGCACACGTGTCATCATTTTTTGCAAAATGTTGTTTATGTTCAACTAGGATATATAAAAAAGAAACATTTAAATTTTTGAGGATAGATAATTAAAAAATTATTGATCAACATTTGATTTCTAGGGATTGAACAAATACAAACCTGAGAAAGAATGCACAATAATGATTGAAAATGGTTGCGATTAACAGAATCCCCAACAAAAGCAATTGATTGGCCCCTCATTGACTCCATGAAAGCTTTAGGATTGATTTGAGGTAGTTCACAATCCTTTGGTTTCCATTTCCAATTAATAAATTCCGAATCAGGTCGCCCATTCACCTCACAATTTGAATATGATTCAATAAATGGGCATGATGCACTATAAAGGGGTTTTCGAATGTCATGGACCCAATTCCCTTTTGTTAAGTCACATGTCCCTTCAAAACAAGAACCACATGTAAGTCTATGATCCATGTAATTACATGTTTATTAATCACAAACTCATCAAAATATAATAATGAAATTGTTCATATTGCAAAAGTAAAAAATATATTGTCCTTCAAATTTTTATGAAAAAATGAGCTTCTAACTTAATATGATGCAAGAAAACATTGTGTAATATGTTGTACCAACCTTCAT
>Ga0209208_10006778_pt1 | contig 15749 bp, 12 predicted proteins | sample S1TSphfallax_3_FD_187694 | JGI IMG/M metagenome (GOLD analysis project Ga0209208, IMG submission 187694) | Host-associated microbial communities from peat moss isolated from Minnesota, USA - S1T2_Fd - Sphagnum fallax MG (SPAdes) (version 2) | ecosystem: Host-associated > Plants > Peat moss >...
CTGGCGATTGAAAAACTCCAGAAACACTTCCATATTCGGATTTTGAATATTTATTTTCGCTTTTTGGCGAAAAGAGCCTTCAAGAAAAGTTCCGACAGTCTGGAAAAGAGGTTCATGAAGTTCATCGGTTTCCGAAGCCATCATTTGGGCTTTGTTGCAATCGTAAGCGAACTGCTGCGGCAGCCGTTTTGCTCCTTGGCTTCTTCATAGTCGCCTTCCCTTCCCAACAATCGTCTTTGCAGGCCATTTTAGTGCCCGTGAAATAGCTCCTGTTGAAGTAGAGAGAGAGCTTGAGACAGAGATTTTGCACCAGCAGTGGAGTCTCAACAAGACGGACCCCAGAGAGCGTGTAGTAGATAGCAAAAAAGCTTGTGCCAGAAAAAAAAACCCAACTTAGAGACCATGGCTGCAGTACCAGGGATGTTCGATGTTTTCTTGAACCATCGAGGACCTGATGTGAAGCGGAACTTCGCTGCTCATCTCCACCAAGCACTTCAAGAAGCAGAGTGCCGTCCATTCCTAGATAAGCCGGCTCTGGAGAAAGGGCAGCATGGTCAAAAGAAGATCTATGAGGCACTTGAATGTGCTAGTGTGCATGTGGCCATCTTCTCCAAACACTACGCTGACTCCGACTACTGTCTCGACGAGTTGTGCGCCATGGTCGAAAGCAAGAAGCTCATTATTCCCGTTTTCTACGATGTTTCACCAAGTGTTCTGCGTTGTGAGGACCCTGATGGATCATACACCAAGGCTCTCAACATTCATGGGAGGAGATCGGCAAGTGAAGTGAAGAAATGGAAAGACGCACTTCACACGGCTGCTGAATTGAACGGATTCAAGCTTGATGATTACAATGGGTGAGACAACTGAAACTCAAAATACTCATTCTATTTCATATTACTTGGATCAGAGCTTTCAAAAAATCCACGTCATTTAAACTAATTACTTGTTGTGCGCCAAGAGTGGGTCGATGTTTGATGCAATCTATCATGTTTGAAATCTAATATTGGGCTAAAAGGAGCGTGATGTGGGTGGTCGCAGGGATGAAGCTAAATTGAAGACAGCAATTGTAAGCAAAGTTAGGGACCACTTGCGTGCCTCTCGGCTACTGTCGGTTGCACCCTATCAAGTGGGATTAAAGGAGACATCCAAGGAGTTGACTGAGACTCTAAACCGGATGGAAAAAGATGTTGGGATTTTGAGTTTGGTCGGCATGGGTGGAATTGGGAAAACGACTCTTGCCAAGGAGATATATCGTTTCTTCCAAAACAATGACAAGTTTGAAAAAAAAAGTTTTCTTATGGATGTAAGGGAGAGTGCAATTTTGGATTTGCAAAAACAGTTAGCCCATGATTTGTTCAAAGAGGATGTCAAAGGTATGGAAGAATTCAATAAGTGTTTTAATCATGTCATGGATCGGAAAGTGTTGATTGTTATCGATGACGTAGATCACAAGCATCAATTTGATCAACTCATACCTGACATCAACAAACTTTGTCTCGGTAGTCGAGTCATCATCACATCGCGTGATTCAAATGTGGTGAACAACATCATGAAAAATGAAAATTGCAAATATTGGAAGCATGAAATGGCATTGTTAAGCACCACAGACTCTAGACATCTATTCAATTGGCATGCATTCCGTAGCACTGATGCTATTGACGGCTTCCAAGAGCTTGCGAAGAATGTGGCAGATGCTTGTTGTGGTCTCCCACTAGCATTGGAAGTTATTGGATGTTTTTTGTTCGACAAAAGAGGAGACCATGACAGTATTTGGCCAGAAACAATCAAGGCATTGATCGAAAGGAAAGACATTCTCGACAAGCTTATGATCAGTTACGACGGTCTTTGTTTAGAAGAACGCATGATGTTCTTGGACATAGCATGTTTCATGATTGGCCAACGTGAACATATAGTGATGCAAATTTTCAAAGCATGTACATCCGACTACAAAGGACCAGCACTATCCTTTAGCTCACTCAAGGACAAGTGTTTAGTGAAGTTGGATGAAGATAGACGAATCATAATGCATGATCTTCTTCGTGACATGGGACGTCAAGTGGTCAAGAACGAATCACGTAACATGGAGAAAGGAACACCAAGCCACTTGTGGGATCCTGAAATGGTACAACGAGTCCTGCAAAACAAGGAGGTTAGTACCTAGTTTTTAAACTTGATAATAATTATATAATAATTTTTTCAACAAGTTTTTGGGGGTTGGGGATGGGATAACCATAAAAGACTTTGAACTTTAAGTTTCAGGTATTGTAATTTAGGGTCAATATCCACATTGAGGAAATGAACAATTAATCAAATTTTGAAAAAAATAATTTTATTATTTATAGTTTAAACTATTTTTCTTTCTTTTGTGATTAAACATATTCTAATTTAATATTACATCATAGGAGTAGTTAAAATGATCCATATTGTCACTGCCATAGAATTCAGGACCATTTGCATGACATGAATGTCATGTATTTTGAGCCATTTTAAAATACGTGTATCGAAAAGGTTGTGTAACAATAATACTAACCCTTGGGTAATGTAAATCTAAAAAGGTCAAATTTTGCAACCATAGAACATTCACAAAAATATGTATTATGTTATCTATAAAAGTTTTCGACCATTTTTGTGATTGTTTGGTGATTTATATTCAAAGGTCCTTGTAATATGCATTAGATTCTACCAAGTGCCCAACATTATAGATGTCAACTCTCCCACCTTATTCTCTTTTCCTCGTACATTTGTCTTAACAAAAAAGATGCACATGAACCAAATGTATTCTTTGTCAAATTAACGATTAACCCCTCGATGTCCCAAAAATCCATTTTAACAATAAAATATCAACCAAAATTGTTTGTTGGGGCATTTAGGGTTAAACACTTCATTGGATCATGGTTTTGGCATGTGAATTTTCATCAAATCACTCCTTTGCACACTTGTGTGGGATTTGTAGGGCACAAATCAAGTCCGAGGGCTTTCAACATTTGGAATTGGCTATGGTGGCAATACTGCAACTAATGTGGCTGAAAATTACGTAGGCATGAATAGATTGCATTTCCTTTTATTGGATGGTGATAATGTGAAAGGTGACTTTTCTACTTGGTCACGAGAATTGAACTGGCTCCAATGGATGAACTCAGATCTTTCAGCACTACCTTTGGAATTAGACCTTCGAAAGTTGGTGGTGTTCGATTTGACTTCCAACAAGGAGTTAATGCAAATTTGGCCCAATTACCATGAGGTATAATTCTTTTGAATATGCATGGAAATGCAACAATAAAGGTTATGTTGCACATATATTTTTGTTTTGAATATGCAAAATTCATTCACTATCAAACTAATAAACCACATGATTGGACTTTCGTGTTCAATGCATTATAAACTAATGAAAGCATTTTACCTTTTGCAATGTTGAAATACAGATCACTCATAAGGACTTGCGAACATTGATCCTTTCAAATTGCAAAGCTCTCAAAGAACTTCCCAAGGATATTGGGAAATTATCGAAGCTAAATGAGTTGAATTTGGCATATTGCTCGAATTTAAAAGCATTACCTGACTCCATGTTTCAACTAAAGGAACTCAAACACCTGGATTTATCTCATTGTCTCGCATTGGAGTGTTTACCTGATTCAATTGTGCACTTGTCACAACTCAAGACATTTCAATTGTGGGGGTGCCACAAATTGGAGAATGTGCCAGTGGAGTTCGGGAAACTTCAAAACTTGGTGGAACTTGACTTATCATGTTGTTCCAATTTGGGAAGTTTACCTTATTCAATTGTGGATTTGTCACAACTCAAAACATTTCGATTAATTGGGTGCCACAAATTGGAGAATTTGCCAGTGGAGTTCGAGAAACTTCAAAGCTTGTTGGAACTGAACTTATCTTATTGTTCCAATTTGGGAAGTTTACCTTATTCAATTGTGCACTTGTCACAACTCAAGACATTTCGATTAACTGCGTGCCACAAGTTAGAGAATCTACCAGTGGAGTTCGGGAAACTTCAAAGCTTGGTGGAACTTGATTTATCATGTTGTTCCAATTTGGGAAGTTTACCTGATTCAATTGTGGACTTGTCACAACTCAAGACATTTCGATTAATTGGGTGCCACAAATTGGAGAATTTGCCAGTGGAGTTCGGAAAACTTCAAAGCTTGGTGGAACTGAACTTATCTTATTGTTCCAATTTGGGAAGTTTACCTGATTCAATTGTGCACTTGTCACAACTCAAGACATTTCGATTAACTACATGCCACAAGTTGGAGAATTTACCAGTGGAATTCAGGAAACTTCAAAGCTTGGTGGAACTTGATTTATCATGTTGTTCCAATTTGGGAAGTTTACCTGATTCAATTGTGAACCTGTCACAACTCAAGACATTTCGATTAATTGAATGCCACAAATTGGAGAATCTACCAGTGGAGTTCGGGAAATTTCAAAGCTTGGTGGAACTTGACTTATCATGTTGTTCCAATTTGAGAAGTTTACCTGATTCAATTGTGAACTTGTCACAACTCAAGACATTTCGATTAATTGAATGCCACAAATTGGAGAATCTACCAGTGGAGTTCGGGAAACTTCAAAGCTTGGTGGAACTTGACTTATCTTGTTGTTCCAAGTTGGGATGTTTACCTGATTCAATTGTGCACTTGTCACAACTCAAAACATTTCAATTGCATGGGTGCCATAAATTGGAAAATTTACCAGTGGAGTTCGGGAAACTTCAAAGCTTGGTGGAACTTGATTTATCCGATTGTTCCAAGTTGGGAAGTTTCCTTGATTCAATTATGGACTTGTCTGAACTCAACACATTTCGATTGCGAGGGCGCCACAAATTGGAGAATTTGCCAGTGGAGTTCGGGAAACTTCAAAGCTTGGTGGAACTTGACTTATCATGTTATTCCAATTTGGGAAGTTTACCTGATTCAATCGTGAACCTATCACAACTCAAGACATTTTGATTAATTGCGTGCCACAAATTGGAGAATTTGCCAGTGGAGTTCGGGAAACTTCAAAGCCTGGTGAAACTTGATTTATCCGATTGTTCCAAGTTGGGATGTTTACCTAATTCAATTGTGGACTTGTCACAACTCAAGACATTTCGATTGATTGCGTGCCACAAATTGGAGAATTTACCAGTGGAGTTCGGGAAACTTCAAAGCTTGGTGAAACTTGATTTATCATGTTGTTCCAATTTGGGAAGTTTACCTGATTCAATTGTGGATTTGTCACAACTCAAAACATTTCGATTAATTGAATGCCACAAATTGGAAAATTTGCCAGTGGAGTTCAGGAAACTTCAAAGCTTGGTGGAACTTGACTTATCTGATTGTTCCAAGTTGCGATGTTTACCTGATTCAATTTTGGACTTGTCACAACTCAAGACATTTCAATTGCGGGGGTGCCACAAATTGGAGAATTTGCCAGTGGAGTTCGGGAAACTTCAAAGCTTGGTGGAACTTGACTTATCATGTTGTTCCAATTTGGGAAGTTTACCTAATTCAATCGTGAACTTGTCACAACTCAAGACATTTCGATTAATTGAATTCCACAAATTGGAGAATTTGCCAATGGAGTTCAGGAAACTTCAAAGCTTGGTGGAACTTGACTTATCCTATTGTTCCAATTTGGGAAGTTTACCTTATTCAATTGTGGACTTGTCACAACTCAAGACATTTCGATTAATTGTGTGCCACAAATTAGATAATTTGCCAGTGGAGTTCGGGAAACTTCAAAGCTTGGTGGAACTTGACTTATCCTGTTGTTCCAATTTGGGAAGTTTACCTGATTCAATTGTGGACTTGTCACAACTCAAGACATTTCGATTAATTGAATGCCACAAATTGGAGAATTTGCCAGTAGAGTTCGAGAAACTTCAAAGCTTGGTGGAACTTGACTTATCCGATTGTTCCAAGTTGGGATGTTTACCTGATTCAATTTTAGACTTGTCACAACTCAAGACATTTCAATTGCGGGGGTGCCACAAATTGGAGAATTTGCCAGTGGAGTTTGGGAAACTTCAAAGCTTGGTGGAACTTGACTTATCTGATTGTTCCAAGTTGGGATGTTTACCTGATTCAATTTTAGACTTGTCACAACTCAAGACATTTCAATTGCGGGGGTGCCACAAATTGGAGAATTTGCCAGTGGAGTTCGGGAAACTTCAAAGCTTGGTGGAACTTGACTTATTCCATTGTTCCAAGTTGAAGTGTTTACCTAATTCAATTGTGAACCTGTCACAACTCAAGTCATTTCGATTAACTGCATGCCACAAGTTGGAGAATTTGCCAATGGAGTTTGGGAAACTTCAAAGCTTGGTGGAACTTGATTTATTCCATTGTTCCAAGTTGGGAAGTTTACCTGATTCAATTGTGGACTTGTCACAACTCAAGACATTTCGATTGCATGGGTGCCACAAATTGGAAAATCTACCAATGGAGTTCGGGAAACTTCAAAGTTTCATGGACCTAAACTTATCCGATTGTTCCGAGTTGGGGTGTTTACCTAATTCAATTTTGGACTTGTCACAACTTAAAACATTTGAATTGCGCAAGTGCCACAAATTGGAGAATCTACCAGTGGAGTTCGGGAAACTTCAAAGCTTGGTGAAACTTGACTTATCCCATTGTTCCAAGTTGGGAAGTTTACCGAATTCAATTGTGGACTTGTCACAACTCAAGACATTTCGATTGCGGGGGTGCCACAAATTGGAAAATCTGCCAGTGGAGTTTGGGAAACTTCAAAGCTTGGTGGAATTTGACTCATCCGATTGTTCCAAGTTGGTAAGTTTACCTAATTCAATTGTGGACTTGTCACAACTCAAGACATTTCGATTGCGGGGGTGTCACAAATTGGAAAATCTGCCAGTGGAATTTGGGAAACTTCGAAGCTTGGTGGAACTAGATTTATCCAATTGTTTCGAATTGGGGTGTTTACCTTATTTAATTGTTGACTTGTCTAAACTCAAAACATTTCGATTAATTGAGTGCCACAAATTGGAGAATCTGCCAGTGGAGTTCGGGAAGCTTCAAAGCTTGGTGGAATTGGACTTATCCAATTGTTGTGAATTGGGGTGTTTACCTGATTCAATTGTGGACTTGTCACAACTTAAGACATTTCGATTAGCTACATGCCACAAATTGGAAAATCTACCAATGGAGTTCGGGAAACTTCAAAGCTTGGTGGAACTAAATTTATCCCATTGTTCCAAGTTGGGGTGTTTACCTCATTCAATTATGGACTTGTCACAACTCCAAAGATTTATATTACGAGGGTGCCACAAATTGGAGAATTTTCCAATGGAGTTCGAGAAACTTAAAAGCTTGGTGGAACTAGACTTATCCGATTGTTCCCAATTGGGGTGTTGACCTAATTCAATTTTGGACTTGTCACAACTCAAAACTTTTTTATTGCAGCGGTGCCACAAATTGGAGAATTTGCCAATGGAGTTTGGGAAACTTCAAAGCTTGGTGAAATTGGATTTATGTAGTTGTTTCGAGTTTGGGCACTTATTTGATTATGTGAAACTATCACCAAAAAACACATTCTCTAACCTATTATTTGTCCTCCCTACTTCAAATCATGCAGGTGCACATAATTGAAATGTTGAAAATTTGGGAAGATTGATTGAATGTAGTTGGACTGCAAGATGTTAAAAGTGATAGACACTTCCATACCATAGATGTAGTCATGATTTCTAACATTTCCAATACAAGACATTTGACCTTTGACAAGATTTGTGAACATTATAATGATGAACAAAATCAAGGGCAGTACATGGGATGAAGTTTTCATGGTCATCCTTGCATTGAAAATCATGTTGAAATAGGACAAAATTCTAGTTAATATCTAAATAGATGTTAAACTAGTTGAACTAAATTTTTTACATGTGGTTTGCATTGCACAATAGCTTTTCCTTTTTCTTTTGTTCATTGAGATTCCAAGAATTTTTAGCCTGGTCACGAATTGCAACTGCAAATGCATATGTTCCATAGTAGGCATTATGTCTTAGAATTGTTGAACTCATCTTGATCACCCAGATCAAGATTTCCTTCTCTGTTAGTGCATATTTAATGAGACAACACCTTGACAAGAGATCAATAAATCTTTTAAAGTCTTCAGGGCAATGTGTTTGTCTCTATCAAATTTGTGGGTTTCAATCAAAGAATTGTTCTTGAAATTGTGCTCCATGGCACACAATAGTGTGCATGTGCAAAGCCATTCAACCCACACAAGACCTTTTTCACATATATTAAGATCATTTTGTGTTGTTATGCATGACTGTAGATATAATAAAAAGTTTGCTTCAAAAGTTGTGAACATCTCAAAAGAATAACAATCCATTGTAATGTTTTCAACATACCAAGATGTCGGCTTCAAAACTTCTATTCTCAAGTGGATTTTATAGAGTCCTACACCTTGAAGGCAAACCCATGAGAATATTTTGAGGAACTTGATAAAAATGCAAGGCACTAGAGGAAAACTAAAAAGTGAAACAAGTTTAATCCTACATACATCCTACAAAAATGTAAGTAAATTCTTACAGATTAACACTTTGAGAATACGGGGTTGGCCTAGTGTCAACGTGTTCAAAAATATTTCTCTAGAACAAACTCCATGTTGACACTAGTCATGTCCTTCCCGGTCACTTGTCCTAGGGGTTTGCTCTAAAGCTCTAAGATTAGTCTGAGAACACAAGATCGGAGGAGAAGAAAAATAGCTGGTGAAATAGATGAGGGACAAGCTTACCAATAAAACAAAGTAAGTTTCAAATGTATAATATGACTAACATTTCACATTCATTCTCCTATGCTAAAAAGAAGATCCAACTGAAGCAAAACAACCTCACAATGTGCATATTTTCTGCAGTGAAAAGTTTGTCTAAATAACGTTAAAAGCCATGACTGGGATTTAGGCATGGATTTGGATGGGGCAGCATTAGATGGTGCCTTTCTGGCCCACTTCAAACATTCATTCCATTCAACCAGTCCATGGATTTAGTACCTATAGTGTGTTGATAAGTATAACCGGATATATGACCCTTAAAAGAGATAAAATTGGCATGGCAAACAGTATCAAAAGTAGTAGGTTAGGATCTATTTTCTACATGTGAATTGGATGTGAAAACAATTTACAGTTGAAATTTGTGCTAGTAACTACATTATGTTAGAACTAACAGATGCATTGGCTGGATGATATTTTTTTGTTGATGATGACATGTTGATAAGTATACCTCTCTGAAAAGAAAGTTCAACTAACAATGTACCTCAACCATGAACTTGTGTACTTGCAAAGGTGAAAATCATGAACATGTGACATAATTGGATAGGAGGGTCACTAGAATCATTCACATAATAAAGCTCTAATTGTCTATGTATGAGGACTACTGATGCTAAAAATATGTCTCACATGCTTGATGTAGTGCCCAGCTTGATGTTGGTTGTCATGTTCCTAGAGTACATGTAATTTGCTTGCAAGCTTTAGGTCTTTGGCCCAAAATAAAAACCTAAAATTTCTTTGATATGATTGAACTAGTATCTAGATGGAATCTATTGTGGAAACAATCATTGCGAGGATGTGGAAATTCCAGATACATTCATTTTTATTTTAACTTTGCAGAGATCTGCCCCTCACAACAATTGATCTTTTGACCAAGACCTCATTGGACTCTAAAAGCCAGAAAATTGCAAGACTTTCATGTACCTTTCCAAAAGTGGAGAAAACAAACATGGAACTATGTTCTAACAAGAGACTATAACCAATATCAAGATCTGCATGTAGGTCACATCCACATGGAAGACTTATTGTTGAGCATTTCAGTATATTGATGAGAGTGTCTTCACCATCACACTCCTCTATGGCCTTTTTGTAGAGTGAAGTGAGTCAAGGTCTCCTCTACGCAAACTTTTGTCTTATTTTATCCTTCATTAGCTCTATTCTGGTACTTGTAAACTACTAACAGTAAGAAGAAATGAGCTTTTGTCCCTTAAACTTTGTTACCAACAACTTGCTGTTGAACATATCAAAAGCCCACTCCATAACAACAATTTTTTTCTCATGATGAATTGTCATCATCTACCATGCAATAGATGATGCAATCCAGGTTGATTTTGCCACAAAACTAGAAACATTATTCATAGTTGTGGGAGAGCCTGAGTAGTTCAGAGGTCTGCCCACCCCCTACCCTGAATGCCCTTTCCCTTCCCAACAATATGATAATTCCTTTAACCGGTAAAATGGTTCATTCTCTTGTGGCACCATGATTCATACAAATTAGTAATTGTGCCATCTTTCACTATGCTAGGCAATCCACAACAACAGAACAGAAGTGTACAAACATCCATGACTTAGTGCATGTAGTGCTTATGCTTGCTTGAGGTCAATCCTGGATTATTGCAATTGTTGTCTGCCTACCCATCTAAATTCACATATGATTTGTGGATGTACAACTCAACAAGCCTTTACATTATCTTCAAGTTTGCAAAACAAATTGATAACAACATCAAATGAGTCAGTGGCTTTCTCAAACTTTGTTGGGTGAGAATAAGCCAAATTGTGATGACATTGATGATAATGAACTAACTTCTCATCAGGTCTAAATCTTTAGACAACTTGCCTAATAAGTCAAAGGTGTGATGACTGTTGTCCAAAAATAAGTTAAGGATTGTACATTATCCCTAAATAGGCATGATTCAACCCATACATGTGCATCTGCTATCATTTGGATCTTCTTTATAAGTTCCAGGCGGTATTGGTTAAATCTCGTCCATTGGAACATTTCAGTTCCCAGCACAACTAGTGGACTACAATTGTGCAAACTGAACAAAAAATGATTTAAGAATTGTGAGATTCATGGGTTTGACAAGTTAGCCCAGAAAGATTGTTTTCACACCTCTTTTCAAAAAATTATTTTGCATAGTACATATTGTAGACTCTATGGCAATATTTTGAATACTAATGACTCAAATGATCTTTACCAACAAAAATTCATACACATAGTTTTTTTACAAACTGAAATCAAATTTGGATGATAGATCAATGCATACATGACAGTCCTAGCTCAACTTCTTGGCCAATGTTAGTCCTTTCTTGTAGTACTTTTGTGACTTTAGGCCGTTATGTGAATCAATAACTGCTTTGGTAAGAAGTGACTTCTAGGTGCCATTTAGAATTGTTGATCACTAGAGGGCAGGCTCCCTAGGCAGCTACAACGTCATGGGACATGGCTAGTAAATCATTGGAGAATGTTGTCTTGTGTTGGCTCTTTTTCTTGGACAGTTTCAATGTTCTTTGTCTTATACAGAGAAGATTTAGGCTAAAACTAGAGATTAAGTTTTAATTTCTTTTAACATTTGGATTGTTAATCCATTCTTTACTACATGTCTGTATTTTGATAGTCCCTTCTTGTTTTTACAACCTAGCCATATGAATATAGGAATTGGAAAGTCTCATTAAGTTAGTTCATTCAAGTGCAAGGTCATCCTTGGATGATGAAGCTCATTGTATGAATTAGATTTTGACTTATTAGCATGTAGAGTCTAGATGTTCCACAATTTTCTCCATTTTCTAGAAGGTTGCTAAGGAGTGAAATTCCAAATAAAGCCATCATATATATAGATAAATATTCAAGTTGTCAAAATTTGTTCCTATGTCCTGCCATTTGTGTTTCTTCTAAAGAATGAATTCTAACAAAGATGGTGCACAAGAACAACCTTTACTACTCAGATGAGTTTGTAATTGCCTTTCATATGCACTCTTACCATCTGCTAAAGTGGCATCATGGATCACAAAGTGTTGATTGTTATTGATTACATAGATCAAAAGGGTCAATCTAATAAATTCATACATGGTGTCAACAAACTTGGTCTTGGTAGTCAAGTCATCATCACATCGTGTGAATTAAACGTGGTGAACATCATGAAAAATGGAAATTGCAAATATTTGAGGTATGAAATGAAATTGTTAAGCACCACAAACTCTAGACATTTCTTCAATTGGCATGCATTTCGTAGTGCTGATGTTATTGATGGCTTCCAAGAGTTTGCGAAGAATGTGGCAGATGCTTGTTGTGGTCTCCCACTAGCATTGGAAGTTATTGGATGCTTTTTGTTTGACAAAAGAAAAGAGTGTGACTTAAAGAGTACTTGACCACAAACAATCAAAACATTGAGCAAAAAGAAAGACATTCTCAAAAAGCTTAAGGTTAGTTACGACTGTCTCTTTCCATAAGCAAGCATGATGTTCTTGGACATAGCCTGCTTCATGATCAGCCAATGCGAACATATAGCGATGCAAATTTTCGAAGCATGCAAATTTGACTACGAAGAACCAGCACCATTCTTCAGCTTGCTCAAGGACAAGTGTTTAGTGAAGTTGGATGAAGATAGACAAATCATAATGCATGATCTTCTTCGTGACATGGGACGTCAAGTGGTCAAAAACGAATCACATAACATGGAGAAAAGAACACCAAGCCACTTGTGGCATCCTGAAATGGTACAACAACTGTCACAAAACAAGGAGGTTAGTACCTAGTTTTTAAACTTGAAGTTTTTTTTTTTTTTTCAACAAGTTTTTGGGGGCTGGGGGTGGGATAACCATAAAAGATTTTGAACTTCAAGTTTCAGGTATTGTAACTTAGGGTCAATATCCCCATTGAAGAAATGAACAATTAATCAAAAAAAAATTTAAATAATTTTATTGTTTATAATTTAAACTGATTTTTTTTCTTTTGTGATCAAACATACTTTAATTTAATATTACATCATAGGACTAGCTAAAATGATCCATATTGTCGTTAGTCATAGTTTTCACGACCATTTGCATGACATGAATGTCATGTACTTTGAGCCATTTTTATATATGTGTATTGAAAAGGTTGTGTAATGATGAAACTGACCCCTAGGTAATGTAAATCTAAAAAGGTCAAATTTTGCAACCATAGAACATTCACAAAAATATATATTATGTTATCTGTAAAAGTTTTCGACCATCTTTGTGATTTTTTGGTGATTTATATTCAAAGGTCCTTGTAATATGCATTAGATTTTACTAAGTGCCCAACATTATACATGTCAATTATCCCACCTTATTCTCTTTTCCTTGTACATTTGTCTTAACAAAAAAGATGCACGTGGATTAGATGTATTATTTGTCAAATCAACGTTTAACCCCTCAATGTCCCAAGAATCCATTTTAACAATAAAATACCGACCAAAATTGTTTGTTGGGGCATTTAGGGTTAAACACTTCATTGGACTATGGTTTTGGCATGTGAATTTTTATCAAATCACTCCTTTACACACTTGTGTGGGATTTGTATTGCATAAATCAAAGTCCAAGGGCTTTCAACATTTGGAATTAGTCGTGGTGGCATTGGTGCAACTAATGTGGATGAAAATTACGTAGGCATGAGTAGATTGCATTTCCTTTTATTGGATGGTGATAATGTGAAGGGTGATTTTTCTACTTGGTCACAAGAATTGAACTAGCTCCAATGGATGCACTCGGATCTTTTAATACTACCTTTGGAACTAGACCTTCAAAAGTTGGCGGTGATCGATTTGACTTCCAATAAGGAGTTAATGCAAATTTGTCCCAATGATCTTGAGGTATAATTCTTTTGAATATGCATGGAAATGCACCAATAGAGGTTACGTTGCACATACATTTCAATTTTGAATATGTAAAATTCATTCACTATCAAACTAATAAACCACATGATGGGGCTTTTGTGTTCAATGCATTATAAGCTAATGAAAACATTTTACTTTGTGTAATGTTGGATTACTAATCACTTATAAAGACTTGCAAACATTGATCCTTTCAAGTTGCAAAGCCTTTAAAGAACTTCCCAAGGATATTGGGAAATTATTGAGGTTAAATGAATTGAATTTAGCATTTCGCTTGAGTTTAAAAGCATTACCCGACTCCATATCTCAACTGAAGGAACTCAAACACCTTGACCTATCTGGTTGTGTCCAGTTGAGGTCTTTCCTGGATTCAATTGTGCACTTGGCACAACTTAACACATTTTGATTATCAAAGTGCCACAAATTGGAAAATCTATTAGTGGAGTTCAGGAAACTTCAAAGCTTGGTGGAATTGGACTTATCTAATTATTCCCAATTGGGGTGTTTACCTTATTCAATTATGCACTTGTCACAACTCAAAACATTTCGATTATCCAAATGCTACAAATTGGAGAATTTGCCAATGGTGTTCAAGAAACTTCAAAGCTTGGTGGAACTGGACTTATTTGATTGTTTGGAGTTGAGATGTTTACCTTATTCAATTGTGCACTTGTCACAACTCAAGACATTTTAATTGTTGAAATACCACGAATTGGAGAATCTACTAATGGAGTTCGGGAAACTTCAAAGCTTGGTGGAACTAGACATATTTGATTGTTTGGAGTTGGGATGTTTACCTTATTCAATTATGCACTTGTCACAACTCAAGACATTTCGATTGTCTTGGTACGACAAATTGGAAAATCTCCTAGTGGAATTTGAGAAACTTCAAAGCTTGGTGGAATTATATTTATTTAATTGTTCCCAATTGGGGTGTTTACTTGATTCAATTGTGCACTTGTCACAACTCAAGACATTTGACTTGTCTTGGTGCGACAAATTAGAAAATCTCCCAGTGGAGTTCGAGAAACTTCAAAGCTTGGTGGAATTAGATTTATCTAATTGTTCCCAATTGGGGTGTTTACTTGATTCAATTGTGCACTTGTCACAACTCAAGACATTTGACTTGTCTTCGTGCGACAAATTGGAAAATCTCCTAGTGGAGTTCGAAAAACTTCAAAGCTTGGTGGAATTAGATTTATCTAATTGTTCCCAATTGGGGTGTTTACTTGATTCAATTGTGCACTTGTCACAACTCAAGACATTTCGATTCTCCAAGTGCCATAAATTGGAGAATTTGCCAGTGGAGTTCAGGAAATTTCAAAGCTTGGTGGAACTCTACTTATCCTATTGTTCCGAGTTGGGATGTTTACCTTATTCAATTGTGCACTTTTCACAACTCAAGATATTTCGATTCTATGATTGCCATAAGTTGGAGAATTTACCAATGGAGGTCAGGAAACTTCAAAGCTTGGTGGAACTTGATTTATATGATTGTTTCGAGTTGGGGTGTTTACCTGATCCAATTGTGGATTTGTCACAACTCAAGAATTGTCCAAGTGCCATAAATTGGAGAATGTACCAATGTAGTTTGGGAAGCTTCAAAATTCGGTGAAACTCGACTTATCTACTTGTTTCGAGTTAGGGCATTTACCTGATTCAATTCTAGACTTGTCACAATTGAAAACATTTGATTATTCGAATGCCACAAATTGGAAAATCTCCCAATGGAGTTGGGGAAACTTCAAAGCTTAGTGGAACTCAACCTATCTGGTTGCACTAGTAGAAATCAGCCAAAATGTAACCAGTCCATTTACGACTACATGTGACTTATAGTCATTTGCGACTAGATTTGGGAATATTGCAACTACAAGATCAAATTTCAACTATTTTGGTCATTCTCACAACTATGATGCAACTATTAAAAATTTCATCCTATTGGTTGGATTGATTTTACATTTATTTTCATCCATTAATAGGTTGACATGTCCCATTAGTCGCAATAGTCACCAAATTAATTACATCCTAAAGGTATTCTACAATGACATAGGGGTGTATTTTAATGTATGTACTAAAATTATATATAATATGCATACGTATGTATACTATTCA
>Ga0209208_10006779_pt1 | contig 15748 bp, 4 predicted proteins | sample S1TSphfallax_3_FD_187694 | JGI IMG/M metagenome (GOLD analysis project Ga0209208, IMG submission 187694) | Host-associated microbial communities from peat moss isolated from Minnesota, USA - S1T2_Fd - Sphagnum fallax MG (SPAdes) (version 2) | ecosystem: Host-associated > Plants > Peat moss >...
GGAGTGGAAGCAGGCCCAAAGACAGGGTGACTTTCTGGATAACTCCAGTACACAGAAAACAAAAGGGGGACCAAAACTGGTTTTGTCACCTAAAGCCGTCACTGCACTTCGACCCCTAAAGGACGACCACCCAGGGATATTATATAAGTAGATATATAAGATGCCTAGCTCCCCACAATTTTTGCACTAGTTTTGCATCTGAATATATGAGTGTAGGGTAAAGCCCTAGGGTGGGGAATTCTCAAAATCAGGGGCCTAGAACAAGCCAATAGTCAAGTTCAACCTTGCATATTCCCCACCCATGGGCTTTACCTATCAGAAAGCATGAGGCATAATTTATCATGAACCAAACCTATGTAGATCGCAAGGGTTATGGATAGGAGGGTTCCTATGCCTACTTCTCAATAGTGGGAGGGTTCTTGCAAATATGAACAGGGACAATTTCCATCTCACCCTTCAAGAGTAGGCATAATATCCCTCCCTCTCAATTTCTAGGAGGGAAATTCATGAATATAAGGTGCTCTCCACATTCACTACCAATTTTCTCCAAATGCTTTACAATAGATAGATAGATAATAGCATTTCATTAATATCCCATTGTGACAGACAGACGACTATGATCTAAGTGTTTGAGGATTATTGGGATTTCACAAAAGTGTTCAGGAGGTATCCCTATTTTTGGGGGCAGAATCAAAATATTGTGTGTTCAAAATAATAAGGATAATAATAATTAGGTGAAATAATTTCAGTTTCAAAATTCAAAACACTAATTATTGCCATACTTTTTACAAAAGATAAAATGAGTCATTAGCCAACCCTGTGTCACTCTGCCGACAGTTCATGCTGCTCCACAAACATTGCATCTGTTCAAGTGACTGTGCGTCAGTGATTGTACAACTGAGTAGCTCCCGACAAAAAACTTTTAATGAATTCCTTTGTGTAGCTTAAGTGATGATTGTCCTTTATGAAAATATAGAAAACATTGAGATCATCCCAAAGAACATTTAGCCAAATCTGGCTACAAACCCGACAAAATGTACAATTCTATAATCCACCTTGTAAGTCGAGGAACTGATTCTTCCTAATATAACACTTTAATACATGTTCAAATATCTTATGAATTCAGCATTGTAGCAGAGGATTCCCCTGGGAAACAGGGGAAAATGTGAATCTAGCAAATTGCGCACCGAGCATCATCCCCCACGCCATTTCTACCAAAGTTGGAGTCAGAAGTCTGTCCGCTGAACCAATGATGGCATCATACACTTCCTACATAAGCTGAGAGAGAGAATATGTGTTGAAAAATTGCCGTGTAGAACTCATACAGAAGCTGCCGCGTGGACAACATGGAAAAAACTAAAAGCCTGAGCTGGTTTCGTAGTGGACCTGGAGAGCACCTTGCATGGTGTAAAAAGCTGGTAAGCTTTATGAAAAAATAAAAGCCTGCCTCCGTGAGCATTACATTACATTTTTGAAAGGCTCATTGTCAACTTCTTCCCGTGATATCTGATGTTTATCTGTTATCAATGGGCATCCAATGACTACACGTTGGGTATCATGAGAAATTTTATAAAAAAAAGACACACATGGTTTTTACACTGTGTAAAACCATCAGGGCAGGGCTTTATGGGATTCAAGCTCACACTCAGCTCTGCCTTGTGAGGCCTTCTTACCCATAAAGCTTGGCCCCTTGGGATTTACCTTACACACATTTACAACTATTTTTTCCTAGCGTATTTGTAGGGCACCTCGTATCCACGAAATCTCCTTACCAAAAAAAATGGGGCAAGCAGTCTTACGCCACCTCCTTAAGAGCAGGAGGGAAACCATGCCTACAAGGTTTAAGATCCCTCCCACTCATAAAGCACCAATAGAAAAATTGTAGTTTATTGGGAAGGCACATTATGAAGTGGAATTTTTTGTCCATGAAAAGGGCAAGTGTTTCATTTTTTGAACCGCCTCTCTCCTCTTTTTTTTCATGATACCAGTTGGGTAGCAAGGATTTGTATTTTAAAACTAATTTTCTACTAGTGCTTTACATCTAGGAACACCTTAAGGTAACATCCTCATAGTCCCCAAATAAACACCCCCTCAGGTTGGCCCTGAGTGTGTGTTTATTTCTCAAAGAATGATGTAGAAACCAGTGAGGTGTGGTCTTTTGATTTTTTTTATAATTATAAATAGTTGTAATATAACATGTAATAATCAATAATAATTTATAATAAAATAGTCATTAATAAAATAGGTATCATTAGCCATTAATAACCACTAATAGCCTTAATAAAAGAATAATCAATATCTATATATTAGAATTGCTTAAGATTGCCAAAAATATGTAGGGTGAAATAATTTATAATAAACAAAAGTAATTTAAAGTGAAATAGCTTTCAATAGCCAAAAGTAATTTACAATGGCTACAAGTAGCCTAAACTGAAATAGTTTACAATAGCCAAAAAACTTACAATAGCTGAAAATAGTCTAAGGGGAAATAAGTTAAAAGAGCCAAAAATAAATTGTAATAGTTGCAAATAACCTAAACTAAAATATTTTACTATAGCCAAAAATAACATAGAATAGCCAAAAAAACTTACAATAGCTGAAAATAGTTTAAGGTGAAATAAGTTAAAAGAACCAAAAATAATTTATAATAGTTGCAAATAGCCTAAACTGAAATAATTTTCAATAGCCAAAAAAACTTACAATAACTAAAAATAATCTAAGGTGAAATAAGTTTTAAAAAGCCAAAACGAACTTAGAATAACCAAAAATAACCTAGGGTGAAATAACCAAAAATCATTGAGAATAACCATAAATAGCTGTAAATAAAATAGGGTGAAATAATTTAAATTAATGAAAAATAGTCATATAACAATTAAAAATAACTGAGCATAAGTAATATTATTATATTAACAGAAAAATAATCCATTTATTAAAAAAAATTCTTTTCAAAAAAATGGTCATTGAAATGTTATTGAATAATGATATTCATCTTTTTTTTGTTCAAATTGTTTTAAATTTTCAAAAGGAAATAAATGTAATTATGTACATTATTGAAAATTTTTAAAAAGTAAATTCGAATCATTTCATTTGAACAAAATTTCAAAAATATGAATATTTAAAGTTTATGTTTTTATAATGTTTAAAATGAAATATTTGATAAATAGAATGTAATGTAACATATTATCACAATAAGTGGGGTGGCTTGATGGTAAAGGTGTTTGCTTTCATTCCAAAAGTCAAAGGATTAAACCTTATGAATGGTGTTGTGTGTTGACCAAATATTCCCCTGTCAAATTCTTAGAATAGGTGCCTAGGTTGATTATGTGGCCTACCTAAGCTAGACTTTTCACCTAGCATAAGTAGTGACACATGTCAATAAATCATAGGTTAAAAAATCATGAAATTATCAATAATATTATATATTAAAAAATTAAATTTTAATTGATTTCCATGCTAAGTAATTAATTAAGTAGTAAGTGAATGGTTTGGTAAATTTGTATTTCACTAAGGAATAAACTTGTTTCATTAATAATTCGTGAAACAATTCATTATCCGTGGCAACTGGTCCCTGTTCACTAGAGGGTTAAATAATTTCACTAAGTAATAATGTCCAAATTCATTCAAAATCTAATGAAACCCAGAATGAACTAGGATGCATTTCCTAGTAGTGTTTGGATGTTAGGATGTCTGTTTAAGATCATTACTTCATGAATATTTTTCAATTTAAAGATGTAATTAAAGAGTGGGAGGATAGGAAATATCAATATGTAGTTGATATTTAGATTATTTTTCAAATTTTAGTGTTGCATATTAATTTTAGTAGTTGTTGCACATTATTTTTAACCCAAGTTGGAGTTTACACTACTACAACTCATGGTTTTTCAAAAGGTCCAAGTTGACTAACAAGTCATTTTTAATTAATGGACATGTACATTTTGACTAAAGGTCTGGGGCTTAAATGACATGTGTAATTTTTGACTAATGAACTTGACTTAAATGAATTATTTGATTATTTTCAAATTGAACATCTAAGCAAGTTGGACAAAAAAATAACCCTTTGGTCACAATGGCCAATGGTTTTTAATAAACTAAAACATTTAATCAAGTTAAACAAAAAAAAGGACATTTTTAATTAAAATGGACAATAGTTTTCTAGTCAAATGGGACATCCTATGCTACCTAACAAGTAAAGATAATTATAAATTAAGCTAAACAATAGCCTAAGCCTACCCACATACCAACTTACTTACCTACCTACCTAGTTACCTCTTATAACCAACTTACCTACTTACCTAACAACTAATTTATTTACTTAATTAATTACCTACCTCCTATGACCTACCTACCTATTTACCTATTTACTAATTTACTTACCTACCTAATTAATTACCTATCTCATTTTTCCCACCTACCATCCTATAAACCTACCTACTTCATACTTCCCACCTACCATTTTACATACCTACGTACTTACCTCCTACAACCTACTTACTTACTTATAGTGTCACAACCCTAACTTTGGGCTTACGATCAAGGCAAAGGGGTTACAAGGGTGAGGGCCAAGAGAAAGCCCGAAAGTCACATCACATACTACTGATAGTGTAGGAAAGTGTGAGGGAATGAACCTTCACACTCTCAAAGCTACTCCCACTTTGGAAAATGGACTCCTGATGGACTCCCGAAACTTTAGAGAGTGATTTCAAATGGCTTGTGACGTTCGTTATATTATTGGAAAGCTCTTGGAACATAGATGTTTAAAATGGGCTTACATTACTCATTTGGACATCTGAAACACAACTTATGGCCAAAAGAAGGGCCGGGAGTCAAATTGCCAATTTGACTCCCGACTAAAAATAGTCAGGAACCGACCCGATTTATTTGTCAGACGACATGCAACATACCGTTGGAAAGCTCTCCATGAGAGTTACAACTTTGCTTCAGGCCACATCTCAATCCGAATTCTGTTTGCAAAGTTATGGGGCTCCAAAGTTGTGGGAGTCCCCAAAGTTGTGGGAGTCCCAACTTGGGCGATTTTGGGACTCCCACTAGGGAGTCCCGAGACAAAAAGTCATTTGGATGTGGGCCTTATGGAAATATGCAAAGTATACTATAAGGGGGAAGGTGGTGGCTTCCTCCAAATCCGGGCTGTGGTGAATCTTTTGTGTCCGTGTTGCCGGTGGTTCATTTTAACACCAAAAGTGCTCCAACTACACACTAACCACCTTGTGTGGGTTTTGTGCAGGCCCGTGTGAGTGAGTGAAGCTTATTACCTCTTCCTAATCCCATCCCGGAGCTCTAACACGCCCCTTTACCCCTCAAAGTGTTGTGAGCTAGGGAGCATGCCCCGACTCCTTCTTCTGTTGTTTTTTGTTTGGGATTCACATTTGAGTCCCTCAAGGAGTTGGGAGTGCGTCATATAGACCTACCTTGTATGGATTACAAGCTATTGACTTACCTACCCTTTCCACTATCAACCATTGTGCAACCTACTTATTAATTACTTGACATTTTTACTTAACCACATAACTAATGATGTGAAATGAACAAGTGAAATAAAAACTTGACAAGTATTGTCAACTTTGGAAAATGTAATCCATTGATAAGAACTTGGATTATCATTGGGGAGGTGAAAGGTTCAATTCCTAATACTTGCAACATATATACATTTTTAAAAGGTTAGGATAAGTAGGTTAAATTAGGTAGGTTAAGCTACACTAGGCTAGGCTATTACCTACTTACTTGTTTTTTTTACAACCTACCTAAACCTATATACTATGAAAATACATACCTAAAATTATTATTTTTTGGTAATAAACCCAAAAAAATAAAGTAAAATTTTGACTAATCAAATGGTTCACTATCCACCGATCAAAATGACTAATCAAATTGTCCAACATTCTACTAATCAAAAAGATCACTTAAACATGCTAAACATGTCCATATCAACTTGTCTAAATTGACAGGATGGTCTTTTTGATGCCATTCTAAATGGGGTCAGTTTTTATTAAATTTTATAATAAAAAAAAACCATGAATTCGAATAGTGTTATATGCTAACAAATAGATCGGAAATGCAACTTAGCATTTTGTTATTGCTACAATATATATAAAAACTACATATTTTCCCAACTCCTTGATGTTGTTTTATGTGATTTGGATTATGAATTTATACAAAATACTTGTGTGTAGTTTTTTAAATGTTTTGATTCATCTACTACATTGTAATGTGTAGGCATTGTAATTGCTTCAATTATATATTTCCTCATTGCATTGTGTCTTAGAATGCAAATAAGGTTCTAATGTTTGTTGTGCAAACTTGACTTGGGTTGCAATGGGTAAGATTCAAAAGGATTGGGGTTCAATCTCACCTTAAGCCTTTGATTTCAATGGACATAATTGTTTTTTGGCACAACATATGTAATTAGAATTTATTATTGTGTTATTTTCTAATACATATATCTTAAATTGTAAGTTCTTATCATTGCCACAATTTGCAAACAAATGTTGACATGTTCATCAATGCATTTAAAAGGATTACCAACTTTTCACAAATGAAAACGCCATGTAGCAAATATGCTTGCTTGTATTAACATACCTACTAAATAAAATTAGATGGTATAATCTAAATCTATGTGATGGCTAATGATTTAACCTAACTAAGCCCAGTTATTAGAACAAGTAGGTAGGTTATGATATATAGGTTAATATAAACTAATAAATAAGTTAGGCTTTAGAGTTAGGCAAGGAAAAATTATTATACATTATAATTAATAGCTAATGGTCCATGCTACTTACTAGTTAGGTTAGGTAGATTCAACATACAATTAAAAGCATCATACACAATATAAATTATATTTTAATTTAATTAATATATATTATATTTTAATGATAAAAATAAAATTATTATATTATTTATATCTATAAAACATATCAACACATTTGGGTGAAAATCCTTTAAGTTGTATCACATAGGACAAAAAGGACTTAACCTTTACTACAATCTTTTTTTACCATATATAATTATATTTTGATCCTCATAAAAAATAATAAGTCAAAAGTTGTAAAATATTTCAAGATAATATTTTGAACCACTACAATTCTAAATTTCATCATAATCATCCTTAAACATGTTTTTACATGGTAAAAAAATATTAAATAAAAAAGATAGAAAACGGTGACACTATAACAAGATTTGGTACACCTTAAAAAAATTGAATCCATTTATCCATGTGTCAAACATGTTTTCAACACATAATATTTGTGTGTGAATGTATGAACCTATGAATGAATGAACCTCAAACAATTTTCATTATTAATTTGTCACATGTTAAATTTGCAATGTATAATTAATTTGGACCTTAAAAGTAAAACAAGTTATATAAATGATGAGTATGCAATTACTTCATACTTTTGCCTTTCTGTAATTATATACCAAAAATTTAACAAAAGTTATTTAAAACACCTTGTTTAATAAAAGATCATCATTTTTCATTAACTTATAATGCTCAATATATCTTTCTAGAATGATTTTTAAAAAATTTACCCAATAACATATTTAATTTGAAAACATTTTACAATTTAAAAAGATCATAATCATCAACATTATTATGACATAATGTACTATTAAACATTTATTTATCTTCTAATATGAACATCATTAATTGTTTTTTTTAATTAATTTTCATTAAAAACATTGTTCATTATGGTTCTTTTTTTGTATGTGCAAACAATTAATGAAAAAATTATTTTTTAAAGTAACATTTCTCAATTATTTTATTAAATTACAATCTTTATGACAAGTTCTTACATGTTAAAATGTACTCTAATCAACTATTGAATTGTTTTACTATGCACCAATGTCATAACATAATGAGAGTTTATGATGTGATCCACATTTAATTCCACATTTCTACCTAGAAAGTCATCTAAAAAATGTGTTGTAGTGAAAATTGCAATATTGAAAATTACAACACTATGTTTCCTTTTTGTCTACATCATACCATGGAAACATCCTAAACCAAATTTGCTCAACAAGATCTAGGTTTTTAATTTCACCCATGTTCAAAGTGGTTAACACATTTTTTAATTAGGTTTATGGAGCATCAAAATCATCAATGCAAATTGAATTTATTCATCAATTATTTGCAAGATGGTTCATAAATGAATTGTTATCAACACCTTATCAAAAAAGGACCATGATGATTTGAATCCCTAATGGTAAATTCCTAGAGGAGCTTTTTAGTAACACCACATCACTAAGAAATTTGAATAGCAAACTTGTGCACTCCACTATCACAAATGAAAAACAAAAAACAATTAACAAAAAAATTACAAATAATTTGAAACAATTTCATGCAAATCTGAAAAATGAAGGGTCATTAACAAAGCTTGAAATGTTGACCCTAACTTCATGTAGCCAAATTGCGTGAACCCTTGGAATTTTGGCCCAATCAAAAGTTTGAAATTCCCCAACATGAACTTTCCCCACAAAATTTTAAGTCGGAAATTCAAACACTATTTATTATTGGTTCAAAATACTTAGCTTGAAAAGATGAATGTTGCATCCAAAGGTCAAAGTGGCCACACACATCCCAAAAATGTTCATCTCTATTGTTTTAGTAAATGAATTGATCAAAAAAAAATTCAAAATCAAACAAACTTAATCTTGTCTAATTTACTTTTGTTTATAATTTAAGCATCATTTTGTTTTTGGAATTTACCATTATGTGGCCAACTACAAAAATATAATGAAAATTTAGTGATATTACAACATTATATCAATTCTAAAATTTGCAAACTAGAAATCTAGAAAGCACTAATTTTTTCACCATTTTTAAAAAAATTGTCATCTAAAATATGTGAGGAAAAAACTTGATTTTCCCAGGCATTCGGTTGTGGGTGTAATATAGTGAATGATGAGAAGGTAAAAAGCTAACATAACTCAATATACATTGGACTCAACCAATTTGAAACCTCTTTACCCATGGAGAGTTTTATTTCATTTCTTTAATAGATTTTGTTGTTTTTTGACAAAACAATTAAAAGTTTTATTTCATTTTTTGGACATATTTTGTTGTTTTTTGACTAAACAATAAAAGTTTTTTCTAGAGTAAATTCAATTCAACTAATTTTGTTAAGTTATTGGGAAAAATTAACCAAGTTTTTTACATCACAAAATTGAAACAAAGCTTTAGGAAGCACATGGGCGTGCTATAGAATAACCAAATGGTGGTAAATCTTCACAAAATCAACTAAATTTGCTAATTTTTGGGAATTTTTTTGACAAACTTATAATACCAGAAAGATGGGGAAACACTAAAGTGTTGCCACCACGTGTTGTCGAACAACATGGTGGCAAGTTCACACTTGTTCTCAATTTGAACATTTATTGATTACATCATCAATGTGTTCACACTTAAGTTGGAGCACATTTTTCATTTGAGTAAAAGTCCTTGTGCCAATGCTAGGAGACAAGTGCACTCACTAGGAAGATTGAACTTGATAACATTTTTGTGCCATTGCCTAGGACCTTTACACCAAGAGGTTGCTTTCACATGACTAGGTGGTGTGCTAGGGCACCATTGTTGTCATTGCCATCACTGAACCTCTTAGAAGTTTTTTGTTGCATTTCACGAGATGTCAAGCTATCTTCATCATGGGTTTGTGGTTTCCTCATCAAACATTGTAGGTTATGTAAGAGGAAAATCAGGAGCTCTTCAAGTTTTTCAGTGTATTTTTTTTAAAGATCTTATCGGATCTTATAACATGTCTAAGTACTAATCTTAATTCAGCAATGGGACCCAAAAGATTCCACAAGATTGAGGACATGTCAAGTATGGAAATACTAGTGTTGGTTTGGTATCAACTTTGAAACATTTTAGCCTAGTCATTGTATAGAGATTTTTTTTTTTCATAGGAGGTTAGTACTTGTATTGGGTACACTTAGATAGCTTTCATACCAGTTTGGTCATGGTATTGGATCCAAGACTAATTTTTGGCTACTATGAAATAGGTAGTTACAAACTATTACCCAATCATATTACCTCAAGTCCCCATTGGGCTTATATTCATATAATGATGATATTGTTTCTATTCATACCAAAACTTGGTAAGGTCCTTGTTACCATTGTTAATACTGGGCCTAGGCCTAGGTCTACCAAACTAACACTGAAAAATATTACACGAGATGCCCCCTTATTTTGAATGGAAAAGTTCCCTCCATTTATCCAAAGCCAATGAAACGTACCTATGATGGAAGCATGGATATTGCTTGTTTGATTGATTACGTGTAAAATTCTTGGCTGTGAGCTTTCTTGTGTCCGAAATAGATGTTTTCATAATGGCTGTAAATTTTTTTACCACTACTAACAATTTCAAATCTAAAGAAAGTGACTAGATATGGTTTTGGTTTTGTAAAATTAGACTAAAACCGGGTCTAATTTTCAAAACCAAAATTGAAATTAGAATTTTGTAGTTTTGAAAACCAGACCAATAACCAAACTCCCAATTCCATTTTTGTGTGAAACTAGAGCCATACAAATTTATTCTTTAAAACTGGAACCAGATGTTCTTCATAAAAGTAAAGAACCACCCAACACAAGTAACAACTTGGACTGCCCCAATTGGAAAAAGAAGAAAAACATGACGAATTATCATCAATCATCCTCATATGTCTTCATACCCATAGGTTGTTGGCAACATATAAATGATATAATAATTTTTACAAATTTTTTGGAACTTGCACAATAGGAGGCTAACGCTAATCTTCCACCCATATTTTTCCATCAAAAAAAGAGGAGAAAATTTGTTCGTCTTTTGCAACAACTAAAGATTCATACGTTGTTACCTATCAATTAGTTGATGCAAAGTGATGCAACTAATCTTCCAACTACACTTCAAGATCTAGCAAGTTTATTCTTGGCACAAATTTTAATCACTAGTTTAATTACATGGCTCCATCTTTCCTGCGGAAACTAAACTTGTGCAAAAGATTTTGGATCAACTTTTAGGAGGAGTGTTTCGAATTTTCCTCACATTTCTACAACTAAGTTATTGCATCCTCTTCCCTAGAAGTCTACTTTGTGTCATATTTCTTAACTTTTTTCACTCACAATTGCCATTTTCCAAGTTACATGAGCCATGAAAGTTTGATGAACATTCTTGAAAATGGAACTAGCATAATACCCTTTTATTATGAAGATATAATTGTTGCAATTTTTGCAATGAGACAACTAATTCTTGAGTAAAATTTTAAGGCTCAATCCTAACTTGTGTTATTCCTTGTGTTGCATACAATTGTAAAAATCGTTGAAGAATTTGTAAGGTTGGATCAAGGTTGGAGATTTCAATTTAATGTTATCATTATCTATTGTTTTTGTATATTACAATACCAAATTTTGTAATGAATCTTTGTTTCACCTGCAAGACTCAAACATCAATGAACACACACATGCAATTTTGGATATAAACTTTTTTCAAATATGTTTGCATCAAGTTTATATATAAAATAAATTCTAGACAACAATCAAACTCTACCAAAGAAAGAGGTGTAACATCTTGCTTGTGTATATGGATTTTCTTTTTCTTGTTGTATGATATGAATCCCTTTCACATCATTTCTATTTTTATACAGTAACACAAATTTGTTGTAAAATATATATTGTCTATTTTTTAGGTGCATTATGCCTTTCCTTGAAGTGTTATTTTCAATTGTGTGTATGTGAATAACATGATCAATATGATTAGCATGTTGAATATATGGTAGTGGTAGGTCAAGTGCTTATGGTGTTATGCACAACATAGCCTAAACTTGGGTTTGTAGATGTATTATTTTGGAAACATAAGAAAGAATCCATTGATATTTTTTCAAGTTTTGATTTACAATTTGGATGACCATTAAATATCAATTCATCACTTCAAGTGGCATCTATATATGAAGTAGGGTAGTTTGTTTTGTTGTGTTTTGTCCCACTGAGCTCTCCCAAACCATGGCGTTTCACACTATACTCTCGGTGTCTTAGGAAAAATCTTGATGAGTAAAGGTGCATGGAATTAATTTGAGATTTTTTAGATTTACAGTGTGGAAGTTATTACTTATTAAACCATTTTCTCAATGAAAACTAAATAAAATCAAAAATGAAAACTTTATAAGAATTTGGGGGTAATCTTAGTGTGAGTGGAAAACTTAAGGCAAGTAAAATTTAATATAATTTATTTCACAATTTTTAGAACTAAAGTGTGAAAAATATTGTTTTGTAAGTGAATTTTGTTATAAAAAGTTCAAACAAATTGCCAAAATTGAGTTTGGAACAAAAATTAATTGAGCCTTCAATGTGTTCACACTTGTGTTAAGGGCACAGGCTACACTATATCCATGAAAATGTGCCTTCATTTTGAAATTGAAACCCTTTGAGCTTGGTATTATTGCATTTCTCCAAACTTTCGCATGTTAATGATTTTGTTGCAAATCAACCCCACTTATAGTGATGAATTTAAAACCATGTTGTTACGAAATTGAGGACACCTTTATCCTCGCATGGTTTTTAATTTTTACGTTGGACATTATTATTGGTTGCTTAGTTTAATTCGTCATCTACTTCATAATAACAAGGTGGATTACTTAGTTCGCATCATTCGAGGCATCCCAAATTTCTTGCAATTATGAAGTATCAATGTGGCATAGCCTAAGACTCAACATGTAATTATAGATCCTTGTTGAACTTATCCATGAAATTGATGTTGCCATTGTCATCCTATCACACTTTATTTAATCGTTAAGTTGTTTCGAATTAATCTTATGCTTATAATGTTTTAACATTATTCTATCTTCATGGCACCTTTCATTGACACCCGCTCAATTGTTTCATGAATTTAAAACATCCTTGCTACCCACTAAATACTAAAACAAGACTAATGTTTTGTTGAACATTACAAGTTTAATTTCTACTTGTAATCCCAACCTTTTAACGATTTCTCACCCCTAATTATGCAACTGAGGTTCTAAAATTATGATTACGAGTTTTTTGTTGAAACAAAGAATTAACCCAACACCTTATTCATCCAATATTGACTTTCGGAAAAACAAACCCCCCAAGGCAACCATGCCTAGTCATCATTCTTTATTCTAACATGAAGTTGCTAAAAACCCCTAATAGTTTTATCACACTTGAATATCCCTAATGTAATTCCTAAAAATGGAGACTACCGCACATGATTATGTCGATATGGCTCACAAAGGCATTCAAAAGTTGTTTAATTCATTTGAATAATTCATTAAATATTTGTTAAAAGCCTAAATATACATGTCTTCCTTTCATTGTTTAGCATCTCATAACATTCATTGTGTTTAAAGATTCATGACACAAGAAAAAATGGTGTGATGGTTCCTATTGTGGTATTGCAACTATGAGTACACCCAATAATTATTATTGGATTGTTGTTGAATTAAATTAAATTAATGATGTAAAGTTGTTTACATGAGCAATGATGGATAGATATTTTCCATCATTTGTTTCTAACCCAAACAATTGTTTTATTAAAAAAAGGTGAAAACACATAATGGGTGAACAATTTTTCTCCAAAACAAGTTATGTATGAGAAGAATACATAGTAAACTAAATTTTGATAACATTCTTTGATTATCCTAAACATAAGAAAATAACTTTAGAATGGGCAAGATAACATTATGGACCTCAAAATTCATCATGAATCAAATTTAATCTTAATCTAATGGTTAGATGAAAAGGATTAGATAAAATCAATCTACATAATAGAGTACAATTTATAAATTTTTGATGGCCATAGTGCTTGATGTTTGCAATTCATGACACATTACCCAACAAAAGAAAATTGGAAAAATAATGTAATGTTTAACTATAAAATCTCCTCTTCTTTCATATCATAGTGGTGTTGATTTTAAATGAAAATATTACTATGTACATTGTATTTCTTGCTCCAAAAATGAAAAAAAATTGAATGGATTTTCAACCAAAAAAATAAAAACCTTAAAATGGTTTTAGATTCTATTCATGTAAATCAATATCATTTAACACCAAAGAAAAATTAAAAATTCCACCAACCTTAATTTTGAAATACATATGCAAATTTTCAAACTTTGTGGTAGGTATTATTTTGTCATAAATATATTCTATATCTTAAAAAATTTCAATGCTTATTAGATTTTCTTAAGGAATTAATTAATTCAAGTCTAAGTGTAATCAAATATATTTAAAACAAACAATAATCCAAGATGTGATGTTGAAACATTGTAAAAAATGTGACTATAATTCTAGGGATGAGGGGCGGGAGGAGGGTAGAATGAGTGTTTCACCCAAAATATTTTTAAGTAAAAAATTTTGTTTAACAAATAGATTTTGGAATCCCATGTTTTTTTTACTATTTTTGTTATAGTAATAATGTGTTGAAAACTTGAATCCTTCACATTTTAAAAAGGATGCAAAGCTTGTGCTTGTTTGTCCTTCTTATATTTCATGTTCATTTAAAATACGGAATATAAAGAATTTGATTTCAATCCAATCTATCACATTTAAAAAATCTTTATCAATGTTCAACATTATTTCCTTTTCGATTTTGAAGCAAGTATAAAAGCTTGTGGCATTAAATTGTTCAAAAAACAGATGAAATTACGGTGAAAGCACATAGATGACCTCCTTTAAGACATTTTTGGGTTTAGTATTATATTATATATAATATAAATGTTCTTAAATATATGGTATATTTAATTTTGGGTATTGATTTTGGTTTTTTGGGCCATATAATTGTTATTTTTACAAAACCAATATAATGTAACCTTATTTCTAAAATATCAATAAATTTCAATATTTATATTGAATGATCCAAGGGTGTATTTATAGCATACATTGATATAATAAGGCCATTGTTTCTTTTTTATTACATTTATTTTTCAAGGTTTCATTAGTCATTAAAATAGTCAATTTCAATAAAATTTTAAAAATATGGCCCATCTAGTTATGTTTGTCATTTTCCATGTGCATGTGATTACTTGTCAAAATATCAATTACCACACATTTATCACATTTTAGTTGAAAAAATTCATTTTATGAAATGAAAATTTTCAAATTAATGACATGGTAATCTAACGTGATTCAAATTATATAATGAAATGACATACTTCAATAGACCTTCAACCTTCATAAAAATTATAAATTATTTAAATCATTTTTGGAACATATTTGTGTTTTTGAGTACATAAGTATTGCATTTTTTTTCACAAATATATTCCAATCTTCCCCTTTATAAAATGAAATGAAAGAAATTTTTTTTTGAATATCTTGTTTAAAGTATATTCTAACATAATATACAAAAATGTTATGAAATTTTTTCAAAAATTTTAAGTGGGATATATTCAAACATGCACATTCTTGAATAGTAGTATAATGTGACACCCCAAACGAGGTCATTGTAAGGTGCTTTCACCCATTGATCCATAATTTTGAGGACCACTTTCAAACATTGATACCATTTTTACCAAAAGCAAATTTAAGGTCTTTATTTAAAACGATCCACGGTCCACAAAATAATAAAATGCATCTTCTTGCCATTTGTCCCCCAACTAGTTCAATCATACATCTAATTGTATCTGGAGGTTTGCCTTTCTAGATAATCATTTCTTTTCATAGATTTTTGCCAATGCCTTTTGTGATTTCTACTAACACAACTACCTACTAATAATCTAAGTATTGACCTTAACACTACTAGTATTTCCAACA
>Ga0209208_10006780_pt1 | contig 15747 bp, 8 predicted proteins | sample S1TSphfallax_3_FD_187694 | JGI IMG/M metagenome (GOLD analysis project Ga0209208, IMG submission 187694) | Host-associated microbial communities from peat moss isolated from Minnesota, USA - S1T2_Fd - Sphagnum fallax MG (SPAdes) (version 2) | ecosystem: Host-associated > Plants > Peat moss >...
TTAACGACTAAAGACATTCTCAAATTTGTTTTGTCCATGGGGGCGTTTGTAGTCCAACGGTTAGGATAATTGCCTTCCAAGCAATAGACCCGGGTTCGACTCCCGGCAGACGCAAAACATCTATTGTTGTTTGTAGTGTTAATCTTTTAGCTGATTTTGATTTGTCTTTCTTTCCGCACTTAAAAATGTTCTATGCATTATACAAATCTCCGAGGCAATGACAAAAAAAAAATCAGCCACCGAACTTTCTTCCCCTTGTGTTTTTCCAGTCCATATGGGATTTTTTCCTGAACAGAAGTTGTAAAGAAGAGTCTTGGAGGTGTACCTGAATTTTTGGTTTGACCCAAGATGGGGAGTGTTTTTGTTGGTGCTTGGATGTGCTTAAGAACTGAATTTTGCTGAAACTTACCCACCTGGTTTTTGTGCTGAAAGGGGATGAACTCCAAACCACCGTCTATACTCTGTGACCAGCAGAGTGCTGATGATGGGGCTTGCCCTCAGATGTGTGATTCAGATCATGTGGATATCAATCAGAGCCTAGTGTTTTTGGAGCCAGTTCTGATTGGGAAATTCAAGCATGATAAAGGAACAACAATCTGCATTCCAGAACTATCAAAAAAACCCTGTCTGAATCTGTGCAAAAACAACCAAGTGGTCACACTTAGTTTCAAATTGTGGAAATAGGTTCAACGCTCAGTCTGCTGGCACCATGTTGGAAAATGTGATAAGCATATGAATCTCAACTGATATATCACACACACACACATATACATAAATTCAACTTTTTTTTTTTTCATTTGTAGGATTATGGTTGTCTTAATTACATATGAAGCTCTCAAGCAGTTGTAAACATTTGAACATAAGCAGAGATGGGCAAAGACCTGAACAAATTATTGTCTCCTTATTGTGTATACATGCAAGCAAGGTGGTAAGAACCTTTTGAGTATATGTCATCAACAAATAGTACCCAAACTCTTCTTCATGGATAGTATGAGAAACAGCTTCGCTATGATATTTTCCAAAATGCAGCAATGCTGGTTTGCAATCTCAGAGGTCCACAGAAACTACAGCCAATGAAGCTCCTGCCATCAAAACCTTCAACCACATAATTCAAGCCAGATATGAAAATGGAGTAGTCATCATTCAGTATGACAACAACTATAGAGGTGCACAAATGTAAAGCTCATGCACCAATGTCAGATTGCTGAGAGTTTTTTCACACATCAAACCAGATCATAAGATGAGTCATCAAAGAAAGAAAAACCATCTGCACAAGTGAATCAAAGGAAGAATTTGCAGCTTGATCTGAACCACAACTTGAACAATCCCAACAATCTCCATATTACAAATTGTGAGATAGACTCCTTGCACTAGCTTCTTCTTCCAAATGCTGCTGTCTACACTCAGTATCAACTTCTTCGTACTATCACACCTTGCATTCCAGCTTTTGGAGAAAAGATTGAGCTACTTGTTATAATATTTGGAACATCAACAAAGACATGAATGCCACACCACCCAAGCTGCATTCAACCAGTGAGACACTCTGCATAGACATAGGTATCATCAGGCAACAACTCTAATCAGATTGTGAGTGAGGTGTTGACCAAATGCAAAATCTCTGCAAGTCCATGTGTTTTTGCAACGTCAGACTTAGAGGTCAAATTGAGGGAAGCTTCTTACAAACCAACAATTCATACAACTGACAAGCTTCTTCACAAACCAGTGGATCACATTATGTACAGGATGCATATACAGTTGACAGTACATACTCGTGCAGTCAGTCTCCTCATCTACCTCTTAGATATTTCATAGGCTCTGCCATGCTTGCTCATGATTGTGCAGAGCTGGAAAACCTCAACAGCTAAAGATGTACTCTAGTAGGTAGTACCATGTTTCACAGCAGAAGTGTAACCTCATTTGTAGCAAAATTATTTCTCCATTTTTTTGCTGAAACACATATCTACAAAAATCAAAGTGAACCATTTGTTTCTCCATCTTCTTGCTGAAACACATATGTACAAGCATCAAAGTGAAGAACCATTTGCTGCTAGTCCTTAATACCTACAGAAGAGTTGACAAGAGTGCAAAGAAACACTCAAAAAGTGTTGTCATTCTTCTTCATGTTGCCAAGATATGTTGAAAGCTCTTCAGCCAAAAGATTCTGAATTCCACAACTAGAGGTGAAGAAGAAGACACCAGGAAAGCAATCAATCTTCATCCTGGTCCAAATCACCATGAGTAGTCACCAGAATCTCAGCTTCATCAGGAAGCAGAATATGTCATCATGCTCAGAGTTTGATTGCAATCCCATGGGTTAACATTCTTAAGGTTCTTGAGCTTCCACATTTTGTTGAGATGTCCAAAGAGAGAGAACTCAAGGTCTGCATGAAAGATTGATTCCAAGGGAGGGAGACAAGAAGAAAAAGATCTACATCAACTTGCAAAGTCTTCTTCAAGATTGCTCAAATGTGGGCTGAAACTCAAGAGAATGAGAAAATCAGATATCTAGTGAAGCAACTAAGGAGGCAGATTGAGAGAGAGAGAGGTATGTGCCACAAGTAAAGCATTCATGTTCTTGCATGTTGTTTGAGGAGACTTGGAAATGAGACTTGAGAACAGAGTTCTAATACCTTGGAAAATTTGCTGTCAGGGGGGCATATGTACAAGAAGAGCTGACAACATTTGTTGCTGATGATGAGGAGGAAAGAAAGATGATGAAACAACTCGAGTCACAGAAGCAAGATCGCTTGTGTAAGAAAAACTTCTTGGGGTTCAGGATGGAGGTGTGCATGCCAGTGATGTGGGGTTCCAGAGAGCAGGCAACAAGAATTTGCGGTCATTGATGCCGTCAGTGTTGTAGCTAGCTCCAGAAATAGGTTGAACATGAAGCTCACCGGGAAAGCCCGGATACGCCCCTTGACCATAGATCCCCATGCACGCCGTCGCTGCTTCCAATGGCGCAGAAGCATCTCCTTGATAGTATCCATTGTTGAAAGGATTTGTCGCAGCGCCTGCCAACATGCTGGCCATGTTGATCACCATCCCATCGATCCCGACATCGCCATTAGGAGGGATCAAAGGCTTGGCTCCAAGAGGACCGAAGTGTGGAAGCGCGAACGGCCAAGCACACAGACCCGGACACTGTTCACCAGAGTTTCCCACCCAGGCATAGGGAAGCATCAGATTCTCTACAGCAGGCGTCGGCGAGGTGAAGAAGTGCGATGCGCATGAATTCATGCAAAAGTCTTGTACAAACACATCGTGCGCCGTGAGGACGAAGTAGATTGCCTTGGAATCAGCGGGAAACGGGATCGGCATCGATCCAGGTGCAAGAGCTTCCAACAACAGAGCTTCGATGTCGAGCTTCTTGAGTTTCTTTCCCAGCGAGTACGCGTCTGTTTTCTGGCCAGCTAGCGAGATGGACGAAAACGGTACTGCGTTCTTCGTATCCTTGTAGCTCGCAGTCATCTTCCACCAGCTGCTCACAGAGGGATGTTCCACCACCTCCTCTGACGTCTGTTGGAATGACGCAAGGAAGTCGACGATGGTGGATTTCTGAGCGCGACTGAAATCACCATACCAAATGACGTAGACATTCAAACTTGAACTTCCAGTGAGCAGCGGTCCGTTATGGTAAGGCAGAACAAGCTGGTTGCTGTTGACGAGCTTGAAGAGTTTGCGCCCACCTGTATTTTGAGCTTCTTCTTCAGCATCGACAATGGAGAGAAGAAGCGGAGAAGCACGCGCTGCTTCCATCAACACCACCATCGAAACCAGAAGAATAAAACACAACGTAGACATTGTCAAGAAACTCTTGCGATGATGATCCATGCGTTGATCCACGATGCTGATGGCAAATAGATTCCGAATTCCAATTCCTTCGCGGATTTGAACACTGGGTTCTTCAATTCCTCCCCTGGGAGTTGAAAGTTGAAACCCTTTCTTTTTGTTTTCCCAAACGCTTGCCTCTCGGTCAAGATCTTACAACACGAATTACTTACTGCAAAGATGATCAATGTCCCTCACCTACCCAGCCAGAGCTATGAATGAAGAATGTACGTGAACAAATGCAACAAAAGCTTGAAGCTTTTTCTTCCACCACCACCCGAGGTACTTAAGAAGCGAGAAAAAGCAAACCGTTGTTGATCTGTTGCCGCAAAAAAAGACGACGACAATAGCAAGAACGACAATAAACAAAAGTGACGACGACGACGACGACGACACGAAGACGAAGACGCAACCTAACTTGCTTCAATGCAAAGAGCACAAGGAAATTTGCGGCAGGAGTGGTTGCTCCAGAAACACATACGAAGAGGTTTCTTTGAAGAACTTAGATCTGTGCACCTAAGCGATCCAGCGACAACCCGCGCAAGGAAAAAAAAATGTTGTAAGATTACTTCTGTCTCCCACAATTCATGCTGCCATTAGCGTAGACCAAAACTGGTGCCCAACAGACTTCCCAACCAATGAGGTGAGACAACATGCATCCAGAGACAATTTTGCAACTGCAAACGTGAAGTACTTGAGAACAAACCCCAACAGACACAAAAAAAATTGAAAAGAACAACTCCACGACTAAGTAGGAAGATACATATATCTCCAACAAAACTCAATTTTTATTGGTTTTTTTCCCCTTTTGAAACACTGAAACCAAGAAAGACTCTTAAACTTCGCTCCAAAACTAAGTAAGTTAAGCAAGAATCCCCCAAGAAAAACACTCAACAAATTCCCCCCAACCCAAAAAGAAACACACCAACAAAGTAGCAACAACCTCCCTCACTCACTCACTTTGAAAAAGAAAGAAAAGAAAGAACCAACCCAATTCCACAACACAACCGCCCAACACCTCCAATACAGAAAACAACCAAAAATCTATGCTAACCCAAAAGCTTAATAACTTCGTACCCAAAAAAAGACAACACTAAAACCTTGCAAAAACTAAAAGCTCTATTGAAAACGAACCCGATTCCACAACACAACCACCCAACAACAAAAACACCCAAAAATATATAAGAACGCAAAAGTTCAGTAATTTAGTAAGCAAGAAAAGACAACACCTAAACCTTGCAAAATTTGTATACACCAAAAAGACCTCAACGAAAGAACACCCACATATACAAATGAATGCAGGTTAAGCAAGACAAGAGATAAGGATCAAGAATAGGTATCCAACAGAAAAACGCCCAAAAACTATAACAACCCAAAAGCTTAATGATTTAACACCAAAAAGAGCCGACACCAAAACCTTGCGAAAGCCTCTAAATCAACACATCCAAAAACTCAGGTACAGACCAATCCCCCGCCTCAAAAAGGAATGGACACCTCACATACACACACCCACTAATGAATGCAACATTAAGCAATGTAATACAAGGATCGAGAGTAAGAGTAGAAAAACAAAGAAAACCTTAGTTGAGGGCAAAGGGGAAGATGGAGAACCTTGAATCCTGATAATGAGCAATAGTGGAGTACTCTTTTGAAGTCAAATGAATAGGTGAGAGAAGAGAAGTCTAGGTGTTAGTAATGACAGAATCAATGAAAGAAATGAGCAAAGAGTGGAGTGTGTGTATGTGTTGTCAATATGGGAGCATAGAGAAGCAAAGGAATTTGATTAGAAATGGAGTTGGGAAAGGGAGGAAAATATAGGGCACAAGGAAGGTGGGTGTTGAGTGAGGGTGGTATTAAAATAAACTATTTGCAAGTGTGACGTATGTGAGTAAAGTTAAGAGTTTAATGAGGCATTGAAATTTGAGGTCGGTTTGGAGCAAGTGACAGAAGGGAGTCAGTAGTGGAGTTATGGAGGTAGTACTTGCAATTGTGTGTGGGGAAAGAATTTGTGACATCAACCATGATGTAAACCAACATGCCTTTGCCATTACTGTTATCCTTGAAGTACTTACTGACACTGATCATCATCAGCTCTGATATTTTTGGGGACTTACATTGCTCCTCTTCTGTGTCTTGTTTCTTTGTGGTGTTTTCTTCCCTTTGTGGTTTCTCTGCGTTTCTTTGTGTTGTGTTTTTTTCATTTGGTATGTGCAAAAGCTTTCTCTGGCAAGCCATCAAATCAAGGAAGGTAAGTGATTCACAAACAATCTTAGGCTTGTGACTAAGGTTGGGACAAAATTAAGAATTGGGCTGACATCAATGTATAGTTGGCCTCAACAAACCGTATGTTGACAGAGCTTTGGTACCTTGAGGATGTGACCTAATGTTTGAGCGTTTGTACTTGAGAGGTAGATCTGAGGTAAAGGACCTTAATCATTCACATTTTGAAATTGGAAAGGTTGAGGTCCAAGGGCGGCAGCAGCATTGAGGTGCTTAAGATATCAAAATGAAAAAAGATTACCATAGTACCTTGGCAGCTTCCACACTAATTATATTATTTTCAGAAATGTTGAAATTTTCAAAAATTGTTTTTTTTCCAAAGAACCATTTTTTTGTAAAAACATATTCTATTTGTTAAAATGACAGTTTCAAAATTAATCAATTATTCGACAAACATCACCAAAGTTGCCAAGGTAGTACGATATCACGAAGTGCCTAAGTCAGAGAACCTATTTTATTGGAGGCCTTAAACCTTGCCTCTTCTCCAACAGAGCGAGCGTCATAGGGTTTGGCTTGTCTTCAAATGGCTTTGAATATCAAAGGTGGACTAAACCTTATACATGTAGAAACATTTTGTGTTAAGGGAGTCACAAAATTGGAAAGGTCAAGGTGACATGTTGCTCTGTGCTTGCATGTTGTTTTAGTTTAAACAATTACAAGACATAAATGTGTGTGTTTACTGTCAACATTTTTACTTTCAAATTATAAATCAAAAGATGTTAGATTGTTAAAGTAACCAAAGAAAGAAGGATAATTCAACATTAAAATGACACCAATGTCTTTTTTGAAGGATTTTGTGATGTAGCCAAGGTGACGATCATCTAGAAAATAGGTAAGCTAGTCAAATTTGGCTGCACACTAGATATGAGAGTAGAAAAAATAATAATCCTTATATGTTCTTGATTGCCTATTGGAACTTACCATAAAAATATTAGTGATGGGGGAAGGGGGAAATCAAAATCCAGCAAATTTGGGCCCTGATTTTTATGAAAAATCCTTTGTCTAAGTTGAAAAAATAATTTGGTGTAAATTCACTAGTAAAAAAATCATTCAATAAAACCAAATCATTGAACATTGAAATAGGTAGTGAAAAGTGCACAATTTCATTAGACATTTTTTGGACTTAGGGGTCGATATTCAACTTTGGTAAATTTGCACATTGTTTCAAATGATCAAATGCCCAAATTATGGGTCATTATTAACATGATATATTCATAGACAAGTGTACACAAAACATAGAACCTATTGTCACGTATATAAAAATGCCATGTGATATTATACAAGGAAGTATGGCCCTTAGTTTGTGTTATTGTCTCTATATAAGTTTTGACGACAAAAAAAACCTTGTCAACCAAGATGAAAATTATTGTGTAAGTTGTTCAAAGTTTCAACTTATGTAAGACAATGGATAGCTAATGGCACATGATAGTTTTCACACACATAACGGCAAGACATTTTACATTAAAGGACTATGTGAACTTACAAGTGTTCAAACATGTCTTCTCAAATAGTCTTCTTAGGTTTTGAAGTGGAAAGAATGGAACACCTAAATTTTTGAGTTTCAAGCAAGGTTGAACCCTTGGAAATCAACTTGGAGCCAATGGGGAAGGAGCTTCGAACACCTCGTGAATGAAAAAGGGAAGTCTCATCAAAAAACATGTACCACACCAATATATGGTTTTTACAATTGGTTATTATTTTCTATAGTCAAATTGGACTCATAATTTATGTCATTTTTGTCTTTTTTTAAATCATGGATGTCATTGTAGTTGTATAGGACTAGTCGTGGATGACATGTTTTGGCATAGTGATGAATGGGAAAAATGATGGAAACTTGCCAATTTTGAAGGAAGAAGACAAGTGGTCTTAGAAGGAGATGATTGAAAGTTTCAATTGATGTGGAACTATGGGCGACAATAAGGAGGAGGTGGAAATTGTGAAGGAAGAGGCAAGAGAATTCTTGTTTTTGGGACCTATGGGAGGTCTTTTGAAAGTTGGAGCTCAAGAACTAAGTGAAAGGATTGGTGCTTCATGAGGTGTAAGTTTTTAACAACCAATATGAAAGCTTGAAAAGGAAATGTTGTGACCGGACAATAAGTCACTCTAATAGTGTGAACACAATGGGTTTTAAGATTTTGTTTTTTTGTTTGATTGTTATCAATAAATGTCAACTTTTTACATGCTTGTGGCAAAATTATTCCATTGTTGCTACAAGGAATGCATGGGTAGGCAACCTTGTTTGTTTGTATGTTATGGAAAACAGGAACTACACATAGCAATGGATGGTGAAAGGAGTGACTACATTGAAAAAGGTTTGCGTAATTGACAATGGAAGGTAAGATAAGAAGTAGAATGAAGGAGAGAGGCAGCATGTTTTTTTTGGTATGAAATTTCTTGTTGTTGTAGTTTTAGACTACTAGGCTAATTGTTGATGAATTTTGTTGCGCCAATGACTTAGCAAAATAATTGTGTAGATCAAAGTAAAGATAGATAGGAGGGGTTGATGTTGAGGGATGATGAAGAAAGAAGGGGTCGAAATTGTAGAACTAAGGGGCATATAGAAGTCAAAATGCATTCGAGAAGGGGGAATTTTTGTTGCAATACCTTGAATCCATGTTGTAGACAGCTGTCAGAGTGAATGCCAAAAACCTCGGAGGGGTGTCCTTAGGTTGGACAGAATGAAATAACAAGGTCAAGAGTGGGGGAAAACTTGAAGAGAAGAATTTGTTATACATTCTTGAATAAGAATTTATCCTCTTGAGTGATTTTAGATCAACCTGGTACCTACTATTCAAGTCAAAAAATTTAGAACCATTTGGATCCAAAGGTCTACATGTTTTAGGTTTTCAAATAAGAGATTTGATGGTACACTTCATTATTGCATTCAGTGGGAAAATGGTTAACAATTCATATGGACTGAATGAACCTTAAGAGTTCTAACCTCAAAGGCCATACCTCAATAGATTCTGGATTCTTAGTAATATGAATTGGAATTTGGTAGCCAATAATGCATGGCCATTAAGGAGATGTATGATGAAGATTCAAACTATTGTAACAGGTTTGCCAATTTGTAGGTACAGGGATTGGTTCTACTAGAATAAGTGGACATCAATTGAATCCCTCCTTGGCATTGGTATCATAAAATCAAGAAAGGTTATTAGTTGTAGGGTGCCAAAATTTTTGATTTTGTTTAGATCTTTCATATGTAATTATGTTTGTTCTTTTAATCTTCCCCTTTCTTTTTGGTTACAATGTAAGTCAAGGATATATATTAGTTATTGACACTTACATGCACAACATTAATAAGTGCCAATATTGGTAGGTTCCTTTGTTTGAAATGTCAAACATGAGGGGTTTAGGTTGAGGTTCTATGACTTGGATCTTAATTGATATCCTTTTGGTTGAACAAACACACAAATTGGATTGTCAAAATAATATTTGCTAAAACCAAAACTAGAATTAGGATTTTAAAACAAAACTTTTGAATGCATATTTAAGTTCTTTAGGCAAATGAAGTTTTTTTTTTTTTGAAAAGATGGTAAGTAGGTTAATTTTTAGAGGCAATTGATTAAACTTTAATCTATTTTAGAATTATGGACCTATTTTTTTTTAGTTTTGATTTGGTGTAAATATTTATACCTATACAACATGTAGTGTTGGGGAGTGTGCAATGTGTACATGGAATAGTACATGGTTTCAAACTAGGCCTAAAGGTTCTTAAATTTGAAAAAATGTGCCAAAATTGGAACTGATGCAAGGTATAAAATATGAATTAGGTTCAAACTTGCACTCAAATAACCTAACAAAAAAACTTTTAATGTCAAAACTAAGACCGAAGGTTTTCTTTTTAAAAACAATTGGCCAACACAAGTATTTACTATTGTTGACAAGTTTTTCAATTTGGAGTTTTAAACACAAGGGTTCAATTTTAGGTTATTGCAACTCAAATTTGACCAACACCCTTTTGATGGAATCATCACAAGGATGAGACCATGGAATTAACCTTTTGTTCAAACCCAAATTAGAATTGGAACCTTGAAAATAAACTATTAAAAATAAGTTTAGGTTTTTATAGTAGGCACATTGATGTTTTTTAAGAAGTCAACAAGTAAGCTAAACTTTTTTGTTAGGTGATGGGTTTTAATTTCTTGTAGAACTTGATAAATTATGTGTATTTGGTTATTTGTACAAGAAAATTCTTTGATGAAAGTTATGATATTTTGTTATAAAACTTTGCACTTATTAAATTTGTAACCTTGGGAAGTGTGCTATGTGTACATGGAATTAAACTTTATTTTCAAATTGAGCCTAAAGGTTTTTGAATTTGATGAAAAAATGCTAAAATTGAAATTGCATGTTTAAATTTTTGAAAAAATGACCTCATATACCTTAACCAAAAAATTTCAAAGTGTCAAAAATGAAAATGAAATTCTTTTCAAAAAAGAAAAATTGAACAACATTAATGTTTACCTAAATGGTATGAGGGAAAATACATGATACATTACCAAGGTGGAAGCTCATTGTGGTTTAACCACAATTGACTCATAATAAGTTTGTAATAATGGACAATGCACGAATGGGTGTTTGGTCACATAATCAATTCAAGTTCGTCATTCTCTTGTGTAGTTATTCATAAGTTATTTATAATGAAAGTTTTGTGTTTTTTTCCCCAAAAAATAAAATCCCTAAAATAATAGCAAATATGTATCATTCCTAAATTTTAGTGCCTAAGTATTCAAAATGGGATAATTTTAAGCACACCTCTTAGATTGCTTGAATGGTGTAAACTAATTACTACCATATTTGCAACTCATCTTTAATATGAAATATTTTGTAAAACATTTAACTGAAAAAAAGAGAAAATCTGGTCAAATTTGTCAAATCAAACTCACAACTTGTGAAAAATTGTTTATTGTCCTAAATGTTGGGTTATTATTACAAATATATAACACAAGGTGTATTTTATATGTACTATTGAAATTTGGGAAAATTCAAATTGGAAATGTTCAACTACATTTAATTAATAAATACCTAAACATTCAACATAAAAATGTCAATTGTTAATGATAGGTATGATATTTTTTTCTAACTCCTTATGGAGGATATGTAAAACTACAATGTGGACAAATACAAGTGATTTTTTTTTGACAAAAAAAATTATCTCTTTCAAGGAAAGGGTAGGAAGATTTTGGGAAATGTGTTTTCCTAATGTAAATTCAACTAATTTGCTATATTTTGGGGGAAAATCTCCAAAATGTTCATATTATGGAATTGAAAAAAGAACCTTGACAACAATGACATCTTAAATAGAAAAGATCTCAACAACACATATTTAGTAATTAACCTATTCCTCTTCCCAAATCCAAGCTTATCCAAATGTATCATGAACATCATGAATATTTGTAATACAAAATAGGACAATCACAACAACATTTGTAAAATGAGTTGTGATATTTTTATTAGTAGTGTGTTATAAAAGTTTACCTGTTATGGTACCATTTGCATAACTTTGACATTACTTATATTATATGTAGTAATGTTGAAATTTTCAAAACTAAAAATTTCAAAGAACAAAATTTTGTGAAGAATTTTTTTTTAATCTTTTGTAATATATTATGTATATGTTTTTGACATGGAACCTTCTAAATTAAATCAATTATTTGAAAGACATGTGTTGAAGCTACCCATGTGTTATAATGTGCAAGGTATAAGTTTAAAATGATTTACAATCCTAAATTCAATTTTAAAGTACCCGACTAAATGCTTTAAATTATGATGAATCATTTCACTGAATTTGGAGTAAGTTCCTCATGGATCTAGTTTTTCTTTCTTTTCTTTCTTTTCTTTTTTCAATTTTGTGGTATAAAACATCTAGCAAAAGAATCTAGAAAAAGGAAAATTGTACTACAATTTAAACTAGGAAAAACAAAATTCCAAAAAATTATTCCTTTAAATTTATTGAGGGTACAATGTATGATAATACTAGAAATATGCTTCATATCACATAATTTTCATAAAAAATAAAATTGGCATCTATTTATTAAGATAAATTTGTATTTTGTTTCATTTAAATGTGACCAACTATCCCCCCCCCTCTTTTCCACTTTTGGTACCATCACAAGACCTTTGATCACATAGTTTGCAAATTTGTTGTTTTGCAATTTTTGAACCACAAAAACAAAAGTTATAGAATTTAGAATGTTTTTCATCTTTGAAAATTAAATTAAAATGAATTTAGCAAGGTTCCATAAAAACTTTGAAATTAAGCCCAATTTGATTGTATTGGGATGGGACCTTATTTATGAATGAATGAATTTCACATTATTTCTAGTATATTTAATCACATGCTACATTGGTGATGCACATGTTTGAGCATTTTTCTTTGGGGGTGAAGAATGAAATTGAAATAAAATTAATTTCTTTACACACACATGTTATTTTGTGCATTTGTGATAACTTTCATTGTTTTTGTGTTAATGGCCTTGTTGGTAATTATGAATTCATCAAAATTAAAGTTGTACATACAAAGTATGATTGTTTTCAAAATTATAATGTTAGTTGTGTTTGAAAAATATAATTAAAAATAAATTCATATGGTGTTATGCAAATTTGCTAAGTTGTTAAAATTTATGTCATTAAATGTGTTGTTATTTCTTGTGTAATAAACCAAACCCATACATGCAAAAAAAGAATGCCAAATAATACAATGAAGCAAGAAACCAAATTTGGTGAAATTTAACAAATGTTTCCATAATAAAAAGAGTCACACCCACCCATTTAAGTGATCATTTATCTTGGGAATATGGTAGGAATATTTCATCTATAAGTTGAAAAAAATCATTAAAAATTTCTTATGCATCCAAAAAGATGTTGCATTATACTATTATGTAAATATACATTTGAAGAATTTGCTTCAAAATATGTCATTTTAAAATAATCTCCCCAAACATAATTTTTTTAAAAATGTTTAATAATCATTAATTATAGTGTTCATTAAATGTTTTTGAGTATTTTGTTATTATTAGATTCATTCCAAATCATACCATGTGTATTAATAATACATTAAAAATATTGTCATGTAGACACATAAAAAACTTGAAACATTAGCATTATTTTTATATTAAAACATGAAAAATTAAGCATTGATTATGTGTCCTATGCTAGCTTCTATTAATATGAATGCATCCTAGTATTGATAATCCAATTATGTGATGCATCTCAATGTTTTGAAAATCACTATTGTGCGCAAATGTAGGTTGTATCCAATCACAATGTGTTATTTATTTTTATTTTTAATAATAACTTAATTACAATGCTTTATGTATTTTTCTTGTTAGAACAAAGTTAGTGGCATCACAATTGTAAAATAATTTGAGATAATAAATGCACATTTTATTTTACAGATTGCAAGTTATTTACATGTTATTGAGTTCAATTCACATGTGATGTCATATCACAAAATGGCAATTTTCAAAAGTAGACAAGTTGGAGTAAAGAAAATGTGGCAAGAAGCCAAGTTATACAATGAAATCTATTCTCAATACTTCAAGTATTTGATGCATGTTCTTTTGAAAACCACCATTGTGTGTAGGCTATAATTAAGATTGCACCCAATTACATTGATATTGTGATTTGGGTATTATAATTTAGTGATAAATTAATCATGGCAATTTATGTATTTTGAAATTAGTTGCATTGTAATTGCAAAATATTTTATTTAAGTTGAAAGTATGGATATCCATATATTTGTTGCACTACAAAATTATTTCTATGTCATTGATTTCATTTCACATGTCACACTGAATATCAAAATATGAAAATTTTCAAAAGCAAACAAAGTGGGATGAAAAAAAAATGATTTGCTCCAACAAAATAGAAGAAGATATTTCACAGAACACAGACACAATCTAAATGTTTTAAATCACAATATTTAATTATTGGTCCATCATTTTTGTAATGACCCTTTGTATGGGAAGAGGAAAACCCTTACCATAAGTAACTTGAACATTATGGATTTATAATCAAAATATATTTAATTGAAACATTTTTAAAATGTTCTTGTATTGTATTTTTCAACTTTGAATGTTAATGCATACAATTTCAAGTCAATATCATGTTGTTTATCAATAGTGATCAAATGCATTTTTGCATTCTGGATCACAATTTGGACAACTACAATGTGCATGTAAGGTTTATTGGATGTGTTGGTGAAGAATGATGACATGGCATCACAATGCCTACAAAGTTATAAAGAATATCACAATAAATTTACATAAATCACATTCTACATTAATATAGGATTCATTCCATTGCCAAATCTTTAGTTGCTAAAAAGTTTCAAAATCTACTCCAAATGAACAATTTTAGTTACAAAATAATATTGTGTTAATTAATATGTCATTTCCAATCACAAATGGTTGCAAGTTAGTATCACAAATGTTTTAAAAAATTACAACCTAATTGCTTTATAGTTTTTACATTTCATCCATAGTATGAATGAATAGTTATCCATATAAGTGCCATGATGGAGTTAGTTTATTTTTTCTTGCCAATTTGACATGACATCAAAATTTATAGCTTAAACATTTCATTGTAATCAAATTGCAAAGTTTTGGTTTCATTGAACTGCACTTGTCAATACCTAATATGCCATGTCATGTTTGTTGTAATTAATGCAACTTGTTCTTTGCATCTTCCATTGAGAAATAAAATTAGTTACAATTGTTCATTTCAATTAGAAAATCCAATTGGAAGGCTTGTTGCAAAATCCTATTTTTTTTCCAAGTGAGATCAACAATTGTTTTTTTTTAAATTTTAGTTTTGTGATGCTATTGAAATGGAGATCATCCATAAGTATATTCAGCGTAATTTGGTGGTATTCAAAATATGAAAGTAGACAATCTTAAAAACTCTTTCATATTGTAGGCAATTGCAATGATTTTGGGCGATTTTTATTTTAAAAATTCTTTTTTAGGATTAAAAAATTTTAGTGAAATTTTTATAACATATTCTTTTTCAAAATATTTTTCATAGAATGGAAAAAACTCACCACAAAATAATGCTTTTTGAGATAAAGACATTGAAGTCATTTCCAAAGTGATGATGAGACTATTAATAAGAAAATTGTAGTTCTTACCCTATGTATTGTAAAAATTATGATACATAGAAATTACAAAAAGAAAAAAGAAACCTAGCCACAAATTCAACCCCCAAACAATCCACTAAAAGTTCCCATAATTAGCTTCTACTATTCCTGTTACTTGTGCAACTTCTAATCTTCAACAATTGGGTTTGCCTAAATATAGTTTAATTTTGTCCCATATTCCTACATACTCAATTGTCTTCCACTTCAACAATTCGAAGTATTGAACAACCCCTTGGTAGTGTTTCTTTTTTCAAATTTGTGATGTAGCCAAGGTGGTGATTATCCATAAATCTATTTAGCCAAATTTGGCTGTTAGCAAAATATGATAGGAAAAAAGTTAAACATCCTTATTTTTTTGGCTAGATACTTGGATCATGTATAGAAATGTGGCAATTTAATTAAAAATTTGACTTTTTCAAAAAATCACTGAATTTGTGACAAAAAATTTGAAAATTTCACACCATTCACTCCCCCCCCCCCCCCCCACACCCCCC
>Ga0209208_10006783_pt1 | contig 15742 bp, 12 predicted proteins | sample S1TSphfallax_3_FD_187694 | JGI IMG/M metagenome (GOLD analysis project Ga0209208, IMG submission 187694) | Host-associated microbial communities from peat moss isolated from Minnesota, USA - S1T2_Fd - Sphagnum fallax MG (SPAdes) (version 2) | ecosystem: Host-associated > Plants > Peat moss >...
AATGCATATTTAGGAATATTCCATTGGTTGAAATGATTTTTTCAAAATTATTTAATTATTCGATGGACATGTGTTGAAATGGTCAAGGTAGTGTGAGAATATTCCATTAAATCCCGCTCATCAAGATCTTTCCAACAAAGACAAAACCAAAAGCACATTCCAATTCCTTGGAAAATTTCAGCTACGATTTAATTCAATTCTCAGTGAACAAATCATTCAATATTCAAGAACTTTTGTACCACAAAGTCCAAACATCATGGAACCAAGCCAATGCATCCCCCCTCCTCATTGAGGGCTTTCCAAAGACACGAAGAACAGGATTGATCTCAAGCATCCCAGTTATTTCGTTTTTGTAAAATTTCATTCCCAGTTATGCATTTGATGCCCTATTATGCCGAAACTGGCCGTTCTTGCCCCCTGATCGCCTAACTTTACAGATAACTTTATTGTATTGTATTGTATTGTATTGTATTTACAAGTTTTTAAAAAAATAAATTGTAAATACAATAACCCTCACCATTGGGAACAACAAGCCTGTTTTCCATGTACATTTCAGATAGGGTATCTACAAAAAAGTTGAGAACAATTTCCGGCGTTCCACCCATCCATCCATCCATCCGTCCATCCATCCATCCATGGTGATGTGTGTGTTCATGAGTGCTGGTTCATTATGGCCAGCCCCAACAATTCTACCACAATCTCTCAAGCTGCTTGAGAACACCTAGTGGATGGATGCACTTTTGCATGTTCAGCTTTTTGGTTTGGAAGCAAATGGCCAATGATTAAAAAGAAAAAATCATGGCATGCAAAAGTGCATCCATCCACTTTGCCTGGCAATGCTTTCTAAAGTCTTCACCAAAGTCGGATGATTATTGGTGGCTATAATTTTGAAATATATAATTTGAAAAAAAATAAATGCATGCATATAATCATTTAAAAAATTATTTCACAGCATATAACTCGTACAATTCTATAACATGATTTAGTGATGACTTTGACGTCACATATGTTCGGGAACAGTAGTCACATGTGTTTGGGAACAGGTAAAAAAGACCCTCTGAGACAATTCATAGTGTACTTAGAGCATCTCCAACTGTGCTCAGTATGTGACTCCAGTCAGTAAAAACAAATTATTGCGGAAAAGTCAAAATGTGTGGGTTTAGCTCCGGAAATTGGTTTTTCTGCACCAAATTCGAGCAGCTTGCCGTGGCTGGCAGAAGGGCGCAACACAGTTGTGCACCTCCAAAACAAGAGTGTAATAAATTGGAGCTGACTGCGGCTCAGTATTTCTGATTGGTCGATCGTAATGGCATAGTCACAGTCCCTCCTCCCCCCAGAAAAACAAAGAGCCGGTTCTTCAAACCACGGTTCTTCAAATTAGGGTTCTTTCACAATCCTTCACAAAATTTTGTTCTTTGAAAATTTTATTTATTATTTATTTGGAAAAGTTCGATGTTTTTCTATAAATAATATATCCTAGTGTTGAAGCTGCCAAGGTACTAGTAGTACTAGTGGTTTTTTTTAATATTAAATTTTAATTTACTTTTTATTTATATAGGCTAATCAATAGGATATGAAAGTTTTAAAAAAGGTCAAGAATAATTCACATTTTTGGCTACAAATGCTAGAACATTCCCAATATAGAAATCTGGTTGGAGAGTTTTCAAAGAAAAAAAAAGTTCGAATTTGGCGACTAGAAAACAAAAATACACAAAAGTTTTAGCCACTTTGAATAAATAAAATCTAGCCAGTAATTGGGGCTTAATTTAATTTAGCCAGCAAAAAACTCTGCATTGTACTACTGAAAATAGAAAATAGTGGACTTTTACGTATGCAATTCTGATCCAAATAAGTCAGTAAATGAAAAAGGAAAAGAAAAAAGAAAAAAGAAAAAGTACTAACACTCTTTATTTAAAAAAAAGGTCCAGATTTTATTTTATTAATTTTCCTCTCTTTTCCTTTTCTTTTAAGGATTTTGTGACGTAGTCAAAGTGGCGATCATCCAAAAACTTATTTAGCCAAATTTGGCTATATATGAAAGTATGAAAGTAGGGGGGAAAAAGAGAATCCTTCTACCTTCTTGGCTACCTACTGAAACTTATCATAAAAATATGGCTATTTGGAAACTTATATTCCTTTGAAATCTGGCGATTTTGGGCCATTTTTTCCACGAAAAATCTTTTGTATAAGTCAAAACCATAATTTTCGGGTCGAAATTTGGCGAAAATTCGCCAGGAAAAGAGAAACGCTGGGTCGCCCGGGGGCCCGTGTTCCCAAACCATTACGAAAAAGGGTGGCAAACAGAAGCAAAAAGACGCTTTTTGCTACCTCGGCATACGTCCATGCCGCCCTTTTGTCGGAGCTCAAAAGGGTGACAGACCGCCTTGCATTATTCTGTATTTTCCCCTTCCACGCTCTCGTCCGCTGCCGCTTTTGCCTCAGCAGAGGGAAAGAAGACGAGGGAGCGAGCGAGCGAGCGCTCAAGCAAGCCAGCGATCGACCGATTCTTCAGCACTCCAGATCACCTTCAGCGCTCCAGATCTTCTTCTTCCAAGGAGCTCTGAAGTCCTTTTTTTTTTTTTTTCCTCGGTTGGATCTCGTTGATTTGTTAACGTTTGAATTATTTTCCGAAACTTTCTTTCAAAAGTCTTGTTGAGCTTTTTTGTTGTTCGCTATTTTGTAGCAATCCTTGAGTCTGAATGTTCTTGCCGTTCTTCTAGTTCTCGTGTGTGTCTCCCTCTACAGGGCTTCATTTCAGGCTTACGAAGCGTGTCTTTCTTCTTCTTCTTCTTTTTCCCCTGCTTTTGCCGGCGATCTTTGAAGATTTGAGAAAGCGTGTTCTTTTTTTCTCCCCCTGATAATAACGCGGTAGTGAAGAAGAAGACTCGTGCGGTTGAGATTCGGGAAAGAAGGATATTGCAAGGATCCGGATCCGTCGTTGTGAGCGTGTGGAAGCGAAGCAGGGGAGAGCCATGAACACGAACTTGAACCACCGGAGGCCGGAGATTCCGCAGCAGTCACAGGATTACTCGCCGAAGCCGGAGAAGCCATGGTCGCTGACGAAGCCGATAGAGTATCTGTGCAGGGAGCAGCGGTTGATGTTCATTCTCGTAGGTATGGCCATCGCCTCTGCTTTCTTTTTCCTGCAGCCTCAGTTCCTGGTCTCACGGAAGCAGCATGGATCTGTTGCTGCTACGTACGGGAAAATGCCGTACGAAATTGCGGAAGAGCTCGGTAGTAGCATAAGCAGCTACGATCGCATGGCTATTGTAAGAAAACACCAACCAAGTGTCATCAGCCCGGGTGCCAAGCTACCTCTCGGTTTGCAGAGAAAGTCGCTCAGAGTTGTGGTGACGGGAGGAGCGGGGTTCGTCGGCAGTCATCTTGTGGACAAGCTGATGGCTAGAGGAGACAGCGTCATTGTGGTGGACAACTTCTTCACAGGCAGAAAGGAGAATGTGATGCATCATTTTGGAAACCCTAGGTTTGAGCTGATCCGCCATGACGTTGTTGAGCCTTTGCTTTTGGAAGTCGATCAGATCTATCATCTGGCGTGCCCTGCCTCCCCTGTTCATTACAAGTTCAATCCTGTCAAGACTATCATATCCTTGTCTTGTCCTTGTGCTCATTCTTCTTTGATTGTGGATTTGTTTCATTATTATTATTTTTGTGCCCTTGTTCTCTTTCAAGATCATCATCACTCTGTCATCAAATCATCCCCATTGCTCAGAGGTTCAGATTCCCATTCATTGCATGATTGCTGACAAGTGTTCTCCTCACTTTCTGAGGCTTTGATGGTGAAAACCTTAATCCTGTTTGTACAAGACAAATGTGGTTGGAACCCTCAACATGCTGGGGCTGGCAAAGCGGATCGGTGCACGCTTCTTGCTCACTAGCACTAGTGAAGTTTATGGTGATCCTTTGCAGCATCCACAGAAGGAAGAATACTGGGGCAATGTGAATCCAATTGGTGTGTGCTTTCAAAATCTTAAACCTCTTTGTTCTGCGATTTTAGTTTATAGTTTATGCCCTGCATTGGTGGCATCTTCATCCCCTTGATGCTGTGAAGTGTTCAAAAGTTGGCTGCCATTTGTTTTAGCTTGGTAAAGATCAGAGTTTGTCTACTTTTGAGACAGGTGTCAGGAGTTGTTATGATGAAGGAAAGCGCACAGCAGAGACACTGACTATGGATTACCACAGGGGAGCTGATGTACAGGTTTGGTGTTTGGAAACTTTTGTCACTTTATCTTTACTTCCAAGATCAACACCTTGATATTGTTGCAATTACAAATTGCCAGATTCTGAGATCAATTCATTTTTTAGCTGTGCTCATTCTGAAGTGATGTGCAGCACCGGCTCCCTTAAGATGAGTTGCAATCCATGTTGGATCCAAGTAATGTGGTCACATAAAGTAGCAGATGGTAGCAGGAAAGGGAGTCCATTATGAATCGTAATCCCAAAGAACTCCACATCTGCTGCAGGTTCGGATTGCTCGCATATTCAACACTTATGGTCCAAGGATGTGTATTGATGATGGCAGAGTTGTGAGCAATTTTGTGGCCCAGGTTTGTGTCTACTAAGCCATGCCTACCTCAAATCTCAATAGGATGGACCTTGGCTACTGTTGAGCTGTTGAAACGGATTGCATGATTTCACCAATAGATGAGGAACATTTTGAGGTTGGCACCATCCTCACAAGGGAGGAGGATGTTGTTCTAAATGAAGCTCAAATTTTTGTTAAAACATTCTGCAGGCACTCCGGAAAGAACCGATGACAGTATATGGTGATGGAAAACAAACACGGAGTTTCCAGTATGTTTCGGATCTGGTATGTGATGCTCCAATATGATTGGTTAGTCTGTATAGTATGCCTCTTGGATAGCCTTATTACAGGAATGAGACAAAGTTCTGTTTGTTATGATAATTAGCTCTGATGAATTTATCCAGGTTTGTTTGGAGAGATGCTTATGTCCATTGTGAGCCCTGAAGCTACCCTTGTAGAAGGTCATCCACATTGCACTGCAAAGAACTATAATTGGAGAGGGTTGGATGAGGGTTTGGTGTTTAGGTTGATGGTCTGATGCGGTTGATGGAGGGTGAGCATATTGGTCCATTCAACTTGGGAAATCCTGGTGAATTTACCATGTTGGAGCTTGCTGAGGTCAGCATCTCTTTCTCTCAAAGGATTTGTTTTATTGTTCAAGGAGGGACCATGAGTTTCTTGTGGCATTGATTTGACTCTCATAGGAGGAATATTCTCAGTTTGGGATATTCTCCTGTTCATTGTCAGGGTTGTGAAGCTTGAGTTCTTTGCTCTGGTCAGTCAGGTCTAGAAACTAAGGATTTATTTATGTCATAATTTTTAAAATAGAGCATCAGGGTGTGGATGTGATGTCCTCTTTCTGATAATATGTTTCCTGCTACTTAATTGTTCCATTGAGAAGACCCATCTGAACATCAGAATCCTATAGCAGTTCAAAATAGGTCTGGTAACTCCCTGGAGGATTGCAGAGAGGTCGACAGGTTCAGAGATTAACAGCAACATGACACACTTCAGTTGCTGTGACTCCTCACCTGCTTTCCAGATTTGTGCCATTGTAGGGAGTGACAACCATCATATTTGTACTTGTTGTAACATAAGGATGAGAAACAGGCATGAGTCCACCTATGACTTACAATGTCTGGTTTTTCACTTAATAGTTGTAGGGATGTTATATGAATTCACAGAATGATGTTAGAGCTGCTCTTCCTCTTGTTACCTGTCTGGGCTGTCCATCAATCCCATGTGTTTGGCCATCCAGGTGGTGAAAGAGGTGATTGACCCTCTTGCAAAGATTGAGTTCCGGGAGAACACAGCAGATGATCCTCACAAGAGGAAACCAGACATCTCAAAGGCAAAGGAATTGCTGGGATGGGAGCCCAAAGTGTCATTGAAAAAAGGGCTGCCACGCATGGTTGAGGATTTCCGTGGTCGCATCTTTGGGGATCGCAAGGAGAAATCGGCAGGTTCAGAATGAAGGCAAGGCCTTTCAATTATTTTAATCCTGGCCCACATAGTTTCTGAACTAGTCATGGGAATTAGGAATTAGGAATTCTTTAGTGGGTGGGGTGGTAATGGGGTTTTACGCTGAGCAGAGCTTTCTTGTTGAGATCGCCAGCATGTTTGAATTGCAGCATGCAGGTGTGATGAACCAGACTGGCTCTGGATTAGTAGGCAATAGCCAACAGATCCATCTCCAAATGCATTGGGGACCTTGAAATGATACTGCCAAATGTTGAGGCAGTGGTATCTGCTGTAGACATTCCAAGATTCTTTGAGAATCTTTCTCAGCTTTCTCTGAAGAGTTTTTGGACAGCAACAAATTCTGTGGAAGCGGCTTTAGAGGGCCTGCCTAAAGGTAGCTGTAACATTCCATGATATCAGGGAGGATCATATAGAGTGCCCGATCTGGATAGATTATAGATTGTGGGCTATGTGCATGCCCTTATAATATTTAGACCAAATAACAGTTACTCCAGGAAGACTGGGGAAAATATTTATTGGAATTCATTCCTAATGAGAATGTCGGAAATTCAATGCCAAGAGTGTTGCAGGGGGGGGTCTTGGTAATCCAGCAGAACATCTTTTGGAAGGCAGGAGACACTGCCTCCTGAGTGACTGCTGGGTTCATGTGAGAAGGTTCCTGCAATCAGAAGCGATGATGAGTTCACCTTCAAACATGCAGCGATGGTGTAGCCAAAATAAAGGTATGCATTTTCCTAGATCTCTGAAATGTTGGGAAACCGCAAAACCTTTCGAAGTCTGCACCCTTTGCACAATTGGAACCTCCTTTTTTTGGTTTTGGTTTTGTTTTGTTTTTCCTATCAATCCCTTGGCATATGTAGCATTACACTCTTGCTGTAGTTTGGGTCAGGATGCTAATGACTTATTTTCTGAGCTTTGAATCTCTTAGTGCTAGCCAATTGTCATGACATGACTGAGGTCCTTCATAATTGCTTTGCCCAGAAGTAAATCAGCGCCCAAACTGGATTCTTCGATTTTTCAAGAACCACTAATCAAGGGTCCATAGTCCATACACCGAATCCTAACCTGCCCTCTCTTCCTTTGAAATGGAGAGAACTTCCCAACATGACAAGTATAATATCATCAGGTGCAGGTGCTAAGTACAAATGGACTTCAATAATACTAAAGAGAAAGTGAACTTGAGAAACAAACAGTTTTCATTAAATGGAAAAAAAAAAACCAACACTTCCAAAACTGAAACGAACCATGTGAATAATCATATAAACCTTCAACTTTCTCAAAAAATGATAAATTTGTTACATGAATCAACAATGAAGTGGGAAATCAAGTCAAAAAACATATTTCACATTAAGTGTGCTTATTCTAGACTTTTTAATGGAAAAAATGGAGAAACTTAGGTCAACTAAAGAACTTAATTTACATCATCAGGTAATGTGCACATTGGGTACAATTCTGCCACCAAGTTTTGTACCTAGGGCTTTGGCCTAATGAGGCAGGCACTCAGAGGTAAAGGATGCACCCTTGGGGCACTCTCTGTAGTACATGATAATCTCAAATGGCCCTTTGGAAAGAAAAGCACAAGTATTTTCTGGTGCTCATTTGTTGAGAAATTCTGTTCTCACACATACAAAATGAAGCAATTGTAAAATGTAGCCTTCTGAAAAGAACCACTTTTTAAAGAATTAAATAAAATTTCTTATACCATTGAGCATGCAGTTGTATTGTGGGCACTTGGTCTAGTGGTATGATTCTCGCTTTGGGTGCGAGAGGTCGCGAGTTCGATTCTCGCAGTGCCCCACAACAAACAACTATTATATGAACCAAAAATGAGTTCCCCCTTTTAATTTTGGCATAAAAGACATTTTTTCTCTTTTCCAAAGTTTGTTTTCAATTTTCGAGTTTTAAAATAATAAATATGTTCAGGAATCAGGACTTTGCTATATGTGTCTCTCTGCAAATCTGGTCTGGAAAATATTACAATAATTGAAAATAATCTTTCCCCAGAGGAAAGAATGAAGGAAATGTGTAAGAATGTTTTATTCTTCAAACTGGCAGTCATTTTGTTTGAATCGGGCTTTAGGTTGTATTTTGCTTCAAAAGACTACATAGGTAGTCATTATTTGGGGTTGTAAGTCTATCCATTTGCGGTTCTCTTCCTGCCCATTTTTTTTTTCTTTTTTTTTTGGGCTAGGAATCCCACTCTTCCATATGATGAAATCTTAAATTTTTTTGAAGATGATTGGTTCACATTTTGTCTCATTATTCATATTCAAACTCAGATGAGGTTCTCATTTGAAAAATCAAATCACATGTGTGATTGCTTCTTAATACAAAATTTAAAATTGCATGTGTAAATCCACATTGTTATTGATGGCCCCACTCTAAAAACAAAGGTATGTGTTGTATGTAGCATTTAACATCACATTTAGGGTTTAGGGTTTTACCCACACTTCTCATCACCTAATAGTGAATTGGACCCATAACCACTTGCAAGTTTCGCATAAATTGCACTCACTTGGGTTATTGATTCTAATGTAATTTGTCCAAAAATGTGCGATATCTTATAAATCAAATTTAATATACATTATTAGCCTTTTTCAAAAAAAACATCTTCAAGCCTACACACAACCCTAGTCTGCTCAACATTTGAAAATAATGATCCCCTTTCCACAATTTCCATTGGTTCTGTAAAATTCTCATAAGCCTACCAAACCCTATTACACATTCTACTATTAACTCACTTGACGTACCTAAGAAAAAAATTTCACACCACCAGATCAAACAATTTCATTGGCCATAACTTTTTCTTTTGGTACACGCACGCACTTGTACCTATTGAACACCCTCAAGATATTAGCACACTAATACTATATAACCCTTTTCTGTATGTAGACAGGGTTAACAACCGATAATAGAATAAATAATACTTTACAATAACAGCCCCAAACTATGCACATATATGACAATACTCTAGTTATTATCTTCGAATATTTGACAACCATATTTATTGTGTTAGGTACATTCTCCTTAGGTTAAACATGAGTGTTATATTATACTACCAAGTAATATGTTTTCTTTGCACCACCATCATCAATGTAATGAATTTTATGATTACCGGTTTATATTACAAAGTTCTCTGAAAGCAATGTTTGGTTACCTATGTGCTTTCTCTTCATAAATGGGAAGAGTTCTCTTCATAAATGGGAGTAGTTTTGCAAACTAAAACCCATTAACTTACCATCTTTTTTTATTTTTTAAAAGGAAAATAGTTTTTAAAAATACGAATAACTCATAATACTCACTTCTATCCAGGTTTCTTTTTAATTTGAAAAATTAAATAATTTTGCAAAAGTAGGTGGATTGGCAATCCATCATCTACAAGAGGATTTAGCCAAATTTGGCTCGACAAGGCTTTGGAAAGTAGAAATATTTTTGGAACGTCACAATATTCTGGCTCCATGTTCAAAGCAATGGTCTAAAAATAAATGGAGATTTCTCCCTTCTTTTTCCTTGAAAAATACAGCAACTTTTGTTGCATTCACAGCCTATTTGAGATCCCTCAAACCACATGGCCACCTCTGTTTTGCCCTTAGTTCAGTTGGAAACTGCCTCAAGAAGAAGTAGGGGGTTGCAACTGAGGTGGTTTCATAAGGTTTAGACCTACAATGCAAAAGTTGTTGAAAATATTGTACAAATTTGTCATAGAAAATTCAATAAAATCAAAGCTAAAGTTCTAAGGAAAATTTCAAGTGTTCTTCACCCAATAGGTATCTCGAAAAATATCCGAAATATATCACCCAGTAGGTATATCATCTTCTTTGGATTCTAGCCCCCTTTCTAATTGACTTGGAAGGTGTATAATATTGATTTCATTTCCAGTTCAAGGAAGGAATTTCTAGCTACCAAAAACTAGAGTTCCAGAAGGCTATTTATTGAAGGATGAATACCTAAAAACAAAAAAACAAAACAAAACAAAGGTAGTTAGTAAGTTCCTTGTGAACAAATTAGTACACAAGGTTATGAGAAAATAGCACTGGGAGACCCAAGGACAAATCAGAAGGTGATGTCTGTGTGATCTGCCTTCCTTTTCAATTATGTGGCTGAAAGTATCTTTCACTTCAATAAAAAGTACAACCATGCACTTTGTCTCTCCTTTCACAATGCGGCAAAACACACACACACACACACACACACAAATTCTCTCTCCTTTTTGCAATCCCTCCTTTTGCTCACATAGACAACACCTCATTGACTAAGAAGAGTAAGAGGTTAAAAGGTACATATTCCTTGAAGGTTAGTATAAAGCACCTTATTGGTAAAGAGGGAGGTAACTCTGTAGAGAGAGAGAGAGAGAGAGAGAGAGATAAAGAAAGAGAGATAAAAGTATGAGCTTGAAAGTAACTATTATTGAAGGCCAACTGCATAGAGAGGGAGGTAAGTCTCTAAAGGGAGAGAGGGTAGGTAGAGTACCTATGTAAGCCCTCACACAGACGAGACAGATGAGACAGAATTTTCCAGTTACACCTACAATAGTTGCATGTGAACAATGCAGTACTATCAAAGGATGTACAATGAGGACTACCACGGACACACAGGCAAATGTGTGTGTACTTATTTGTACAAGCTACAGTGTTCACATTTTTGGTGTGGCACACACACACGAAACAGATAATCTTATGAATAATGCATTGGACACAAAGTCTGTAAGAAGAGCATATATTGAACATATACATATCAATTTTTCAAGCTGAAGTCTGCAGAACCATCAATTCGGAAAAAATGAGCTCACAATGAAGTACATTTATATGTTTTGTATGTATTTATCCAAGAAAATGACTTTCTTTTTTCCCTTAGTAAAAATGACTTGAATGTCATTAAATTTCAAAAAGTGTGTAAAGAAGGCAAAACCTTGCAATCTGGTGTAGAGAAGGAACTCCACTTTGAATTTGAACATTGAAGACTCCTCCACCCAGCGGCATCTGGCAATCCTTCAAAGTGGTATTTCTTTGCTTTTCGGGGGTGGATCCTAGCACCCATTGTCACAACCTCATATCCTTTGTTAGCTTTTAGACTCCCTCAGGAGTTTCTAGGACCCTAAGAAATCTTCTACCAAGAAATTACAGCAATTAACACAAGAAAAGTCAATGCTCAAATACAAACAGAACATGACTACTTAGTTGACCATGTTGTGACTACTCAGCTGACTGCAGCTGAGAAAAATCGTTAAGAATAATACGTTCAGAGGTCCAGGGATGAAGAATTGTCCACAAAAGACATTACATTCTTCATTCTAACTCAAAAATGTCTGTTCCTGAACAAACTCATATCCAAGAGCCATTACAACCTACCTCTACCTATACTACTTAGGGAAACATTTTCCACCCACATTCCACTTGGTGATATACTACAGGAAACCAACTTAGTGTGCAGACTGTAAGAGCAATCTATAACAACAATTCTAGCCCCTGCGCTACTCAAAACATGTGAACTTCGTTCAACTTGGTGCATCCTGGCTGGTGTTCGAATTGCAGACTGCTGAACTGTTCAAAAATATGGAGGATCAAGATCTCATTCACCCCTGCATAACATATCAATTTGAATCTTGTTAGCATTTCCAGAGTACAAACTGTAACCAATTTTTGAACTCTGTTACTGTCACAATCTGACTAACACTGATAAGTCATGCATGTGCCCAAAAATGATTCACAAACTAAAAACCTAACAGTGCACTGTTAGGTGTGCCTTAGGACATTGACTACACAGGGAGTACATCATGATCTAGGTGAGAAAGGTTGTGAGGGAGCCATGATTCATCCAACTGGGATATTCTTTGGATACCATCCAGCCACTAAGAGAACTGCACATGTTAGGGAGAACATGTTCCAGAGCTCAGTCACAGACAAGATCCTACAGAGGCCAGAATAGGCATTGTAGTACGTGACCAAAACTAGCTAGTATTGCACTTGTCCACTGTTGATATTTAGTACAAACAAATTAAAGCAGCACGTCCTGAGAATGGAATGTGATGACCACAGTAAGAGAGGGTGATTGAGACATTTTCACAAGGAAGACTATTCCTCTTATGAGACGGGATTGGAAGAGATGAAAAGAAGATGGGCACCTGCTGTAGCTTGCTTCACCACATTGACTCAGCCAAGGTGAACGGTGGGAAGTGGGAATAGTCAAGAAGGGCAACCTGTGCCATTGCCAGCGTTTGCATATCCACGCAGCAAAGTTTGCCCATCTGTTGACAATGGCAGGCTTCTTCTGCCACTCACTGACCCTCCATGGCTCTGTACAGTTTTCTCCTTTTCCAAAGCTGACAGTGACCCCTCACTAGCTGAATCAGGTACACTGGCTGCAGGTCGAGGTGAGGAGGTTGTGGACCATGACTTGCCATGTGATCCAGCCAGTGCCAGGATAAACTCCGCCTGCACAAGAGTTTCCAATTTCAGAAGGTTGAATAATTCTGAACAGATGCTCAAGATCCCAAAATTGACACATGGGCTGATAACCGCAAAAACAAAAAGCTGTGCGCAAGGGAAGCACAAAATGCAGGTCACATTGATGTGACCAGCTCGATCCTAATACAAGCCTGGCACTAGACTGAAATCACACATTCTCCGTGCACAACCACAACCACCCAAAAGATACAACTAAGAAAATGCTGCTGAACAAGACCACTGTGTCCATCACATTGTTATTCAGATCCCTAGATGCATTCCATGAGAACTGCCAACCTACAACCCCATATTCAGTGATGTAATTGCTCGAGACCAGACTGACCAGACAAATTTGCACATGGCCATGTAACCATCCCTAGAACAGTGCCCTTGATGAAAGGTATGCCATCCTCCTCGATGTCCACTCCTGAGACTGACCAGCTCAACTATGACAACAGGTACAGATGACTCCCAGTATTGTCTCTGCTCTAGTGGGCAGGAAGATGCCTTTTGCATATGAACCTCACCTTATCAGAAGGCACGTTGTCAAAAACATGAGCCTGTCCACCATAGAATATGGTAAGCTGCCGACTGGTCGGTGGCAAGCCTTGCCGGCTGCAGTACCCACAAGATGAAAGCAGGGATCAAGAATTAGGGAAACCACACAAAACTACCCTTCACATGAATGAAGATACAATGTGAAGAGATGCAGCTGGGTAGTGCACATCTGCAAAGATATGGAAGCAAAACTCAAATGCCATGACACCCAACAGATCAAAGGAACTAGGAAAAAGAGAACTCCCACAATGTGTGTAGATGTCCTCTAAAATACCTCCCAAAGTTATTGCTCATTGCGGGTATTTTCAGACAATGTTATAACAATCTTGTTCAAATACTTGTAGACAATCTCAAACAATTGTACAGTGGAAAATGAATTGAGAGCTCACATTGTGGGCAGCCTTGAGTCTGATCCACTGCCACTTGCTGTAGAGTTCATTGGCTTCCGTGGCAGCAGAGGTGGAGGGGGACCACTGGATCCAGCAGGAACTGGAGCATTGCCACCAGCAGAAGAATTGCTAATAAGCCCTACCAGTGGTGAGCCTTTGAGACCAGTCCGGGATCCTTCATCTGCAGCAGGGCGGGTAATGATAGGTGGAGACAATATTCCAGTGTGCTCTCTTATAGAGACTGCTGCTGTTTCTCTAGTTCTCTCAGCTTCTCTTTCTGCACATGCACCAAGATGGGTCATGCGTGATGGCACTTGTAGCTGCCCTGAATTAGTACCATGCACAACAAGCTGCTGTTGCCTGGTCTGGCTACTGCCTTCATGCATGGCAACTCTGTTCAGAACGTCTGAAGGTTGTTTGCTGCTGGCTTGCTGCAGCCATAGAGGTGGATTCCCAGATGACTGCTGAGGAGGAGGTTGCATAGATAAGCGCAGGTCATCAACTATGGATGGTGGAAGTACTTCTGCATACTTCCGAGACTTGTGCTGCTCAATGCGAGCCATCTGTTACAATAAGGGGGGGAAAATATCAATCTTGCACCAATGCCAATGCTGCTTCCAGCTTTGGAAAATTGCAATCAGTGGGTCAAACAGAGGGCATGAAGAGCTGCAAACACGAATTGGACAGAGTTGCAGGAGGCACACCTTTTGAGGAGGAACTACAGAGCTGTTCTCCTGCATTGCCTCGAGGCACTCGGCCTGCAAAGACTCCCTACTACCACAATGATCGTGGATGACGGCAGCAGCTGCATAGTCCCTCTTTTTCCAGGCTGCTTTACTGCTGCCATCAACAAAGTCTGGCTTGCAGAAGGCACTCCTGATACCATGGTGCTGAAGGGAGCTTGTGCTACACACCTGCCAGCCAACTGCAAGAAAGAAAGAAAGAAAGAAGCAAAGCAATGATGCACCGATGGTTGTGAAAACTCTTGAAATGGATTAATATTCTGAAGGCCTTAAGAAAGAATGCATGAAGACAAGGACGACTCGGGAAGATCGAGGAGCACGAGGAAGGAAGGCCGGGAAGAAGCTTTACCAGAACCAGGATCAGAGGAGCAGCTTGCAGGAAGAGCGAGGCCGAATGACGAGGGAGAGACATATCCCGGAGCAGATGAGGTTTCAAAACGACCGCTAGTTGTTCCAGTTCCTGACGTCGAGGCCCCTCCCCGGGTTGTTGTTGTTGCTGTTACGAAGCCGGTTTCGAGATCATGATCGCCTAGTGCTGCAGCTTCGGAATCAAATCCGCCTGCTGCTGCACCGCTAGAACTACTGACGATCCTTGAACGTCGTAATAGTACTGCATGAGGATGATCTGAGGCCGTGGTGGTGGAATACAACGTGTTCGTCGCCTCCGGCTGCTGCTGCTGCTTGCTCGTGAGTACTACTCCACGGTCAAGTCCTAGGAAATCCCGATACACAGGTTGATCTTTCTCGGCCATCACAAGAGTCATTGTTGTTGATGCTGCTGCAGCCGCGTGTACCATGAGAACTCCCGCCGCCAGTTCATGGGATCACGTGATCTGTTGTTGTTACGGCCACTTCTGCTGATCGCGGCACAGGCGCAGCATCCACTCTCTTCTGTGAGATCACCGATTTGAGAATCTTGCGAATCTTGTAAGAAACGAGGCTCAGTACTAGTCATGTGACGACATTTTGACCCTCCTCGAGCATGCAGGGAAGCAGTTCAGACAGTTTTGCAAGAGAAGAGATGCAGCACCGGCCTGAGACTTTCTTTTTCTTGCTGATCACGACGCTAGTGATCATATCAAGACAAAATTAGAGAGTAGCATGCACAGATCAGGGATTGCAAAGCTTATAATATCCAAAATATTGTCCTCACGAGCGAGTTCTCTCCCGAATTTAGCAATAGCCTCTGAATCTGTTACACACAGCAAGTGCCAATTCTTCGAGGCGAGGGAAAACTGATTCTCTGCTCAACTACCAGCGGCCAGAAGCCTGTGATCTTCAAGCGTCTCCGATGCTACGAGCACCCGTGCCACTCACTCTTCCTGAGAGTCGGACAGCGCAGAAAAGGAAAACAAAAACAAACCACGAACGTATTAATCCGCAGCAACAACAACAGAGCCAAAACCTACAAAGTCCATCGCAAAAACCCAAAAAAAATGAGAAGAAAACACCAAAAAAAGAAAGAAGAAGCCAACGAATCTTTATAGATCCCTCTTCCGCACCTCCTTTCCTGCTATCTCTCTCTCTCCAGCTTTCCTTGCCTTCCCTTCCCTCGCGCCCAGCTTCCCCCCCCCCCCACCAGCT
>Ga0209208_10006784_pt1 | contig 15740 bp, 24 predicted proteins | sample S1TSphfallax_3_FD_187694 | JGI IMG/M metagenome (GOLD analysis project Ga0209208, IMG submission 187694) | Host-associated microbial communities from peat moss isolated from Minnesota, USA - S1T2_Fd - Sphagnum fallax MG (SPAdes) (version 2) | ecosystem: Host-associated > Plants > Peat moss >...
CTGGGAGGGCTTCATCATCGATCAATTGGTGCAACAGTTGGGGGTAAATCCAGAGGAGACCTATCACTGGCGAACCCACCAGGGCGCCGAATTGGACCTACTCGTCGTGCGTGGAAGGCTGAGGCTGGGCTTCGAGGTCAAGCGCACGGTCGCGCCGACGCTGACACCATCGATGCGCTCGGCGATGCATGATCTGAAACTCAAATCGTTGACCGTTGTCCATGCCGGCGACAAGACGTTTCCGCTTTCCAAACAAGTCCAGGCGGTTGCCTTTCGCGACGTATTGAATGCAATCAGGCCGCTGCATTAGATATCATATTTTTGGCAGCGCAAAGCGACGAGATATTCCAACGTAGGGCGAGCTCGAAGAAATGATTCTCTATTCGACTATTGGGACTTCGGACATGGAGCGCGCGATCAGGTTCTATGATTCGGTATTCGGCGCATTGGGCGTCGGTCGTGCGCCGAACTGGAGCGACGGGTGGGCAGGATGGGGAGGATCGTACGACGAGGGGTATGGTTTCTGGGTCTGCAGTCCGTTCGATGGTCGGCCGCCTGCCTCGGGAAATGGCACGATGATCGCGTTCCGCGCCAAGGATGAAATTCAAGTGCGAGCCTTCCACGCCGCCGCATTGGGGTGCGGCGGGACCGATGAAGGCGCTCCGGGTACGCGTCCGTATTATGAGCCGAGTTTTTTTGTCGCGTACGTACGGGACCCGGACGGAAACAAACTCGCTTGCGTCTACCACAAGCACAAGCCGTAACTGCCGAGCATTTCGGCATCTATCACCGTCTATCGTCCTCAAGCGGAATTATTTGGCGGTAGATTTGACGGTAAGTTCGTTGTACGCTTAGAAAAAGATCAACAGTTTCAGGCGCTTATATGTGCCGGAGACAATTGGGTGGGAGTGAGGCGCCCTCCGTCTCAGTGTGGCACGGGCCGGCGATCCAGTGAAGCGGGAGAATGGGGGCAAAACTGGCAATAACCCGGCCGACCGAACCGGCACGTCACATAACCTGACGGATCAGCTCGGTGCGCTCGAGGAGCGCTCCTATGCGGCATGGAAGTCGGGCGACACGACATTCTGGAAGTCTTTTCTAGGCGATCAATTCGTGGCCTGGGGTTCTGCCGGACGGCTCGACGAGCGGACGGCCGTGCCTGTCTTGGGCGGGGACGAGTGCCAGATCGACAGTCATCGCCTCACGGACATCCAAGCCACTGCACTGACGACGCGTGCGGCGGTGCTTACGCATCGCACAGATGTGAACGGCGTCTGCCATGGGAAGACGTTGGTGCCAGCGTATTACACGGCGACGGTGTTCGTGCGTGAAGGCAAGCAGTGAAAGGCCGCCTTTCGTGCGCAGTCTGCAATTGTCGATCCGATGAAGGCGGTCAGACCTGCTGCGAGTGCGCTGTGGACCGACGGTCCGACGCTTACTGATGGCGACACGCAAACCCTGTTGGGACGCGAGCAGCCGATGGTGAGTGCCTGGAATGATCACGATGCAGGGCGCATGGAGAAGTTTTTCGGTCCGGAAATGCAGTTCATAGATATCTTCGGCAACCACATCGCGACGCGTGCGCAAGCGCTAAAGGCGTGGTCGGGCGAGGGCTGTGATGAAAAAGCTTCGAATTCAGCGGCGCCAAGGCGACGATGTTTGCACCAAACTTCGGCGTGCTGACTTACCGTGCCTCGTACGATGCCAAATGTTTTGGGCAAGACGTTTGGCCGATCTGGGGAACTGCCTTCTACGTCAAACATGGCGATGCTTGGATGTGGTCTGGCGGCATCAATGTGTTGGCGGGAGCTGACTGGGCGACGACGCCCGCCGGTTAATTGACGGCTGCCGAGGCGCAACCGGCTTCGCTCAGGGCCAACAAGGCATTGATCCGAGATGTCTTTGCTGCATTTCAGAGCGGCGACTCAGGCGTATTGAACCGGACCTTCCTCGCCGCGAAATCTGTGAAAACTCGGCCGAAGTTGGGTCGAGGCCTCGGCTTCTATCGGCTGACCAAGCGTCGGACCCGCAGTGCGCGGGCAGCTTCAGTTCGTTGACGATGTAGCCACAAGTAGCTACAATGCCTTCTATGAAAACCGTCGGTGTCCGTGACCTCAAGAACAAGCTCAGTGAATACCTGCGCCGAGTGCGGCTGGGAGAGTGCGTTCTGGTGACCGATCGGGGAGAAGTGGTGGCGGAGCTCCTGCCACCCGGACAAAGGCAGGGCGATCCGTCGGTGCCGGAGGGACTTCAGTTACTGGCAAGACGTGGCGTCCTAACCTTGGGTACCCAGGCTGGGGCGGACCTGTATCCCGTGCTACCGCGCAGGCGGCGCGGACGTCGACATAGCGTCGCCCAATTGCTCGACGACGAACGCGGCACTCGGTGAATTTCTACGTGGAGTCGAGTGCGGCGCTGGCATGGCTCCTTGACGAGCAGACCGCACCGGCGGTGCGCCGCCTGCTCGGCGAGGCCGAAGTCATTGTCGCTTCGGACCTGACGCTGATCGAGTGTGATCGCGTATTGCTGCGGGTGGTGGCGCTCAAGGAACTGACGGAAGCTGAGGCCGCCGACCGACGCGCGCACCTGATCGCGGCTGCGGGTCATTGGCATGTTATGCGAATTGCGGCCGAGATCGTCGATCGCGCGCGTCAGCCGTTTCCCGGTGACCCAATTCGGACACTCGACGCCATTCACCTCGCATCGCTTCTCGTCGCGCGTTCCGCGGTCGTCGGCCTCAGACTGCTGAGTCTCGATGAGCGCGTGCGCCAAGCTGCGAAAGGGTTGGGTATTGCCGTCGAGCCTGCCTGAGCACGGCTGCAGTGAGCCGGAGCGGATCGGACACCCAGCCGCGTCGTTCGAAAATCGCGGTGAACATGAATGCGGTTTCGGCATCTATCGCTGTCTATCGGCCCCAAGCGAAATATTGTGACGGTCAATCTGACGGTAAAATTTGCGCGCTCCGATACGAAGTCATCGTCTTTCAGATGCTTACAAGTGCCGGAGACAAGTGAGTGGGAGTGAGGGGGCTGCCTACAGAGTTTGCCACGGGTCGCATTCAATCCGTAATCCCGGAAACCAGGGAAAAAGTGGCAAATACTCGGGGCGTCATCACAATGACGCGATTCGACGACGGTGCGCTGCATAATATCCGCGTGGAAGAGTCGTGCCACGAATGCGAGCGGGGAACTGACGTGTCGCAAGGGATTGTGATTCATTGACGGCCGGCCAAGCTCGGCCGAGTGGGTAGAGGCGCCGCTATTAACATGAATGCAGAATGTCACAGCGATGTGCACCAGATACGAGATGGTGCCGAGGCATTCAACGTCACGGTGGTTGAAGCCGATCAGAGCTGCAAACGCCTTGTGTTGTTTGCAGTGGGGCGCGGCGGAAATCCAGAACGACATCTCTCCCTATTACGATCAGTAGCGGCGCGCGGATGCAAGGTAATCGCGCCACTTTTCGAGTTGTTGACTTCGGTGGTCCCGACCAAAAAGTAACTGGACAAGCGAGTGCGACGGCTTGAAGCGTCAGCCGAGCAATGTTTCAAGGCAGACCTGCCGATAGTTGGCATAGGTCATTCGATGGGATCGGTAACACTCCTCGCACTTGCCGATGGCGAAGCGCAGACCGTTGCCGGGGACACGGTGATTTCTGGGTCAAAATTGAAATTTGACGGGCTTGCGCTATTCGCACCCTCAACCGACTTTTTTCGGCGATCTGGCGCGCTTAAATCGGTGCGTGTGCCAATCCGAATCTGGGTGGGCGCAAAAGACTCGATTACCGCGCCCGCTCAAGCGCAGTTCCCAAAGGAAGTGCTCTCATTGCGAGGGCCAATCGACATCTGTCTCGACGAAGAGGCTGGGCACTTCAGCTACATGGATGAACTTCCACCAAATATCACCGATTCACATTCCAATCGAAGCAAATTTCTCGCCTCCTTAGCCATTGACGTCGGTCGGTTCGTCGTCGCCTAACGACTGTGGGTTCAGCGTGTCAATTGAGCCTCGTTCATCGAGAATCATGCGATTGACAGCAGTCGCTTGCATTGGTAATACTGATGGTATGAAAGTGGCTGTCTCCATTCCGGATGACGTCTTTGCCGAGGCTGAGGCGCTCGCCAAGCGATTAAAGAGTTCCCGGAGCGAGATTTACAGCCGGGCGCTCGGAGAATTCATCGGAACGCATGCGCCGGACCGCGTCACCGAACGGATGAACGATGTGGTGAGGGATGTAGGCATTGAGCCGGACGCGTTTACGGTTGCAGCCGCGCGAAAGGTCTTGAAAAACACCGAGTGGTGATCGGGCAGGGCGAAACCTGGTGGGCTGATCTCGGCGAGCCGGCGGGTTCGGCACCGGGCTATAGACGTCCCGTGGTGGTTGTGCAATGCGATGCGCTGAATACCAGTCGGATCGGCACTGTCGTTTGCGTGCCGCTGACGAGCAATCTCAAATGGGAGCGTGCGCCGGGGAATGTTCTGTTGTCCGCCGCAGCGACCAGCTTGCCGAAAGACTCCGTTGCCAATGTGTCGCTGATTGTCGCCTTGGACAAACGCCAGCTTGTCGAGCGGGTGGGGAAAATACCAAGGCGTCAATTGGAACTCGTGCTGTCAGGAATTGACGTGATTGGCGGACGCTGATCAGCGTCCGTTTTCAGCACCATCGGCAGCTGCGTCATACAGAGAATTGCAGCCGACCAGCTTCGTGATGCGAGTCGTGCGAGGCTTTCGCCATCAAGCAGAATGTTGGAGTGGGGCGGCACTGATGAAGGGGCTCCCGGTACGCGTCCGTATTATGAGCGGATTTTTTTGTCGCGTATGTACGCGATCCGGACGGCAACAAACTCGCTTGCGTCTACCACAAGCACAAACCGTAACTTGAGCCGCGCGATTGCAAAGGTTGCCGAGCCTTCCGGCATCTATCGCAATCTATCGTCCGCAAGCGGAACATTTTGTCGGTAGATGTGACGGTAAGTTTGGCATGCGCCGAGAAAAATCGTCGTCGTTTCAGAGGTTTATACTTGCCGGAAAAAAATTGAGTGCGGGTATCGATATATCCCAGGGAAATAAACAAATATCCGCGATGGTTTTGAATTCGGCTAGGCCAACGAATCCGTACATTTTGCAAAAGTTTAGTGCTTGTAGAGAACGACAAGCTCAAATTACGGCAACAACACACGCGAGAAGATTCTCTGGATCCTCCCGATCGCTCCGCCGAGAAGGATCAGGATGCCAAGCCAGATCATTTGCCGGGACGCCTTTATAAAGGGCTGGACGACGATCTGTAACCGCCGCATACCGGAATTTGCCTTCGAATGGATTCCAAGGGACTTGGACCGCAATCTCCCTCTGATCCCTCAGATTTAGCTTTTCCCACAATCCGCTCGTGGAATGTCCCTCTCTGCGAGCTATTCTGTACAAAGGGCTCAGGACGAGGACAATACGAACTGATTGCCGTCGGGATCCTGAAACATAGCGAATTCGCCCCATGGCTGCTTTTGCGGCTCCTTGACGAATTGCACGCCTCTCGCCTTGAGCTGCCGATAGGTCGCAGAAACGTCATCACAGGCAAACGAGCCATTGAAAAATGTGCCAATTCGGTTCTCATGCCCTTCTGGCGTGAAGAGCACAACACGGGTCGCTGAATTGGAAATTCGAAGCTCAATCCACCGCTGCTTCTCATTGAACACTTGATCCGTCGATATTTCGAAACCCAACTTCTCCGTGTAGAACTTAAGCGCCCGGTTCTGGTCAGAGGTCGGTATCCCGACAAATTTTAACTGTGTAATCATCTCCGAAGCCTCTTACTCTGCTCCTGTGGCCAAATTCTAACTCGGCAGGATAGGCGGCGGTGCGCGCAAGTACTATAGTATTTACTACTATGGAGCGCCTTGCCATTGATGCATATGTGGTTGACGTTCTGATGCCCGACCTCGTGGGCCATGACCGTCGGCCGGCCGCGTTCGTTGTGTACCTGTTTCTCCTACGGCAGTCCACGAAACTTCGACGAGACACAGTCTCGGTCAGCTTGCAGAGCATTGCATCGAGGACCGGTCTATCAAAGTCCACCGTTCAGAGTGCATTACGGCATTTGCGCCGACGAAGGTTGATAGATCCGATGGTCGAGGCAACTGTAAAGGCGCCGGTGAGACGCGTGATGCGACCATGGATCGTGCAATAGTCGCTGCTGATATGCCGCGGGTTCGCTTCAGTCCGCCGAACCCTTGAGGGGCGTCACATTGTCGGTGGTTCCGGCTTGCGGAGCGCCGCCGATAGTCGTGGATCCGAGGTAGCTATTGGGGGCAACGCTACCGCGGCAGTTCAACCCTTTCGGCATCTATCGACCCGCAACGGACTCCGCGACCGTCCGCTAATGCGAACTCCGGTTCCGTGGATCCGAGGTAGCTATTGGGGGCAACGCTACCGCGGCAGTTCAACCCTTTCGGCATCTATCGACCCGCAACGGACTCCGCGACCGTCCGCTAATGCGAACTCCGGTTCCGTGCATCGAACACCTGATGAACGAATGAACCCGCGTCAGTGTTTACCGCGAGGTGTTCCGAACTCAAACCGCGGGGTCTTATATGAGTTGTCTTTCGGTCTATTCGAGCCCTTAAAGGCACTTGCGCCTAAATAATCTTTGCACCTGTCTCGAATGGCACTGTACGAATTCCATGCGTGAGCGTCATCGGCGATGCTAGATGTAAGCATCAGCGCAACTCCGCCATACGGCAACTTTTCGACGGATTCACAAGGCGCAGTCATCAATCTACTTGATCCAAACAACTCAATGTACGGCCAACCATAAACGTTTAGCCAAAACAGATTTGGAAGGTTTTTGCTGAGATACGCCGTGTTTATATAGCTCGCCTCCTGACCCCAAAGAACTCTCTCGAACCCTTCACGATCTATCCTTTCGCGCAGCCTGGACACAATTTTGTCGGCAGGAGGCTCAGGCCATGAAGTTACCCGCTGACCAATCTGGATCAGACGTGCGTTTAATTCTTGCCGCGTCAATATATGTGCCATAGCGTAGTCAGCAAAAAACGCCTGGGAAAGTTCGATCAAAAGCGTTTTTAGCAACGGAAGTTCGTGTGGTCCCGCCAGCGGGCAGTGGAAATATGCTATTGACGAATGGCGGCCAGATTCCGCGGAATTTTCGAAGCTAATCATCATTGACACTTCGGTTGCCTTGAGCTGAGTCATAAAATGCCTACTGTGTCCCCATGACTGCAGCGCGACATCTATATTAGTTGCATCGAATCGCTTTCGTAGCGGTTCAACCTCTCCATACAAACGCGGCACGTGAGCGGGGAAGTGCTTGAGGATCAAGTCGAATAGCTGCCTTCCGAACTCTTTCTGTTCTATTCGAAGCGGCGTCAATAATGCAAACGTGCACGGGATCATTGGTCTCATCTTAGCGCAGGCGATGACCGGCAGCTTTCCGACGGTCCACTTGACGTGGCCAATGGCTTCAACTGGCCGAACCTAGCCGCCGGGTAGCCTGCCGACGCCCAAGCCCCGGTGTTGACCCGGAGCCGACATTTGCGCGCGTTCGCTATCGGGGAGGCTACATTTGACCCTCTACACCGCAAGTGCTGTAGTTGAAAAATTGCTTACAGAGGAGGCTGCATGCTTGCCAGCACATCAATCGCGATTAATCGCGCCGGTTCGGTCGACTGAGTAAGAGCTAGACCGAAAGCATGAGCAGCCTCGACCCGAATTCATTCTGGAAAGATTCAGACTACGCGCGCACGGAGTACGTCGGCGCTCCTGTGACTGAAGAGATGATTCAATCCGTGCAAGCGGAGCTTGGAGGCAGGCTGCCCACGGCGTACATCGACTTGCTCGGAAATCAGAACGGAGGCATTCCGACAAAGACGTATCACAGTGATCTGCTAGTCGATTGTCGGGCCAGTTGATTCTTTGGGACAATGGCGCGTACACGATGGCCACGATCCGGAAGGACTAATGTGGTGCAGTGTCAGCATGGGCATCTCAACTCCGGCACGCGGGCGGATTCAGCCGAATACGATATCGAAGCGCGCAGCGAGAGCTCGGAGATCCTTATCAAGGGTCCAAAGCAGGGCGCCGGAAGTCAGCAGCACTGACCCAAGCAGTAGTAGATCGATGGCGCCGCAGCCCGAATCCTGAAGTTGCTCTCGCGCAATCAATGTGAGTGTTTCATCTGTGTTGGCGACGGTAGCGGAGCGCAGCTGCCTCAAGTCGCTCAGCGTACGTTGCCGCGGTGCGGGCGGCGTGCCGCACGCGATTTCGATCAAGACCAAGGGATGGCAAAGGACCTGGTCGGCCGACAATAGAGCCTGCAGGACTCGGTTAGTTTTCCGGAAATGTGCGATCCAAACCGAGGTATCTGCCAGCACGAGGCTCATTCGACGTCAATCTTGGAGTGGCCTGCGGCGCGCGACTGATTTCATCCGCGGCGTCTTTCCGCCCAGTGCGGCGAGGCGTTTGCCTGCCTGGACGCGAACAAATACCTTCATGGCCTCCCGAAACAGGTCGGCCTTGTCAGTGCCCGGATCGGCAACCTCCAAAGCGCGCTGAAACAGCTCATCGTCGATGGTCACGGTGGTTCTCAGGGTCGTCTCCAAAGCATCAAATCGGATGTATTATAACATCAAAAATGTCATCAGGATCGCACGCAAATGCGATGAAAGCGCATAGATTCGCGCTTTCCGGTTGTGACTCATTGGGGTCTATCGCCGTCTCTCGCCCGCAAGCGGAATTTTTTGGCGGTAGAGTTTGACGGTAAGTCCGGCGCACCTTGACTGAAGGTCTCGTGTATTCAATTGCGTATAAGTGCCGGAGACAATTCAGTGAGAGTGACCACACCAAGGCACATCAACATTTTCACACGGTGTTCGCTGCAGCGAAGAACCCCGAGTTCATGGGCAAGAGTGGCGAAACCCGCCGCCCGGCGCGCTATGGGGGGAATGCTAGTCTTCCCAGTTACTTGGCCCTCAATTGCAATCCAAATACAGAATTCTGTATGATGAATCTATGAAAACGACGCTCGATATCAACGACCAATTGCTTGCCGATGCCAAGGCGCTGGCCGCCCAGCAGCGCACGAGCCTGACCCGTGTGATCGAGGAGGGGCTTAAGCTCCGACTTCGAAGCCAGGCGGCGCCCCAAGGCGTCAAGCTACGCCTTCCCGTATTTAAGGGACGCGGCGGATTGGCGGCTGGCTGCGATCCGCTAAGCAACAAGGCAATGTTGGCCGCATTGGGCGATGACGCCTGACGTCAATATCCTCGTTGCCGCTTCGCGCAGCGACCATCCGCACCATCTTATCGCTCGCAGCTGGCTTGAAGACGCCGCCTCAGCTGCCGCTTTGGGCAGCACGCTAATTCTTATGCCAATGGTGCTGGCCAGCTTCCTGCGGCTAGTAAGCAGTCCCAAGATTTTCCACGACCCAACGCCGGTCGACGAGGCCCTGGCCTTTGTCGATGCGCTGCTTGCCGCTCAAGGTGTGCACCTTGCGTCGGTCGGCCCCGAATGGCCGCGCCTGCGGCAACTTTGTGTCGAGAAGCGGCTCAAGGGAAATGCCGTGCCGGATGCATGGCTTGCCGCCGCGACGATCCACCTCGGTGAGCACTTGGTCAGTTTTGATCGCGACTTCAGGAAGTTGATTGGTAGGTCACAGTTTACGTTGCTTGAAGCGGATGCCGGGTGATCGGCATCTATCGCCGGCCACGGCCCGCTTGATCGCCTCGTTGCTGCCAAGCTCGAGCTTGATTCGCAGCGGCAGCCCGCGCTTCTGAAATTCGCGCGCGACGATTATGCGTGTCCCGGAACCTTGTTCGCGCATCACGCAGCAGAGCCACGCGCTGCGAGCGCGTTACGCCCAGCGTTCGATCGCGCTGCTCTATGCCGCGATCGTCGGTTTCATATCGACCTGCTTGTCAATTGCCTTGGACCGCGCCTTGCGCGCGGCTTTGAGCTGGTTGCCCGTCATCCTGGCGGTCGCGAGGTGCGCGCGGCCAACGTCGATCGGTGAACGGGACCAGTGATGCCCGGTACGGCCGCCGAGCCGGCTGCTCGACGGCCGTAGGTTTTTCGTGGGTCATGCCGTCTGGGCAAGTTCACCGATGACCGCCGCGAGCTTGTCCAGGATCTGGCCGAAGCCCGCGGCTGCGCCTTCCTGCTCCTCCTTGGTGGCGGTTGGGTCGTTGCGCAGGTAGGTTAGTTTGGTGCGGCCGTCGCCGTGGTCCTCGAAGAGGATCTCGTCGATGTTGCCCTCGCGGTCGTCGTCAGGGAAGCCGTAGTGGTTAGGGCGTACGCGATTGCCGTCGGCGTCGGCGAAATACCAGAGCCAGACGATCTTCTCGAGAGGAACGATCTTGCGGAATTCACCGCCGTTGTAAAAGACCTGACCGTCGGGCGCGCGCATCGAGAAGGTGAATCGGCCTCCGACTCGCAGATCCATGCGGCAGACGGGAGAGGTGAAGCCTTTCGGTCCCCACCATCTCATCACGTACTCGGGGGTCGTCCATGCCTTCCAGACGAGCGCGCGTGGCGCGTCGAAGATGCGAGTGAAAGTTTGGACGCCGGCTTCATTCATTGTTTGATTTGCCATGTGTTGTCTCCTCGTTTTTCATTTCCTGCAGGACCGCATCAAGTTTGTCCAAGCTCTCCTCCCAGACGCGCCGGAAATCCAATGCCCAGTCGGCGACGGCCTTGATTGCGGTGGGGTGGAGCGTGCAAATGCTCTCTCGCCCGCGCCTTTGTTTAACCACGATCTGCGCGTGCACCAGGCAGGCTACGTGCTTCGAGATCATCTGCTGCGACAGCGAGAAGGGTTCGGTGAGATCGCGAATGGAAGCCGGGCCGCGCGTCAGTTTGACCACCATAGCGCGACGCGTGGGGTCAGCCAGAGCAGCAAAGCTTGCGTCTAGATTATTCACAACCAAAGGGTAGTGAATAATCGCTAGGGTGTCAAGGCATGTTTCGGGAATTAATCCAGGGTGCGGGGCGGGAAATACGAAGCAAAGAGGCAAATCCCCCAGAGATAACAAAATGGTCCGAAAATATGATAGTAAATAATATTGACTAATAGGCATTTATGATTAGGATTGCACCATGTGTCAGGCAAACCAGCTCTCCGACTTGGGTCTGGACGCCCAGTTGCGATTCGTGCGCAATGCCCACACCAGCGCGGCGACCGCGCGATGCTGAGACCTGGAATCGTCGTCATCGCGGAATGGATCGGTTTTACCATTTCGTGGTCAATGGCAGCCGCCTGGAATCGCCCTGTTCGTCATAGCCTCGGAATGAAGCGAGAGTTGACCTACCGTGCGATTCTGATCGTTGGCGCGCTGGTTTTTGTCATTCCCGCTCATGGTTATGAAGGGCCGCTGCGGCTATGGCACAGCGACGCGACCCAGGCGTGGGTGTGCGTCCTGCTGATTGCCGCCGGGTTCCTGTTTTCCTGGTGGGCGCGGGTGCAACTGGGGGACTTGTGGTCCGGGAAAATCACCACGAAGGACGGTCACACCCTCATCGACACCGGCCCCTATGCGCTGGTTCGTCATCCCATCTATACCGGCATTCTGATGGCCGTCTACGCGACGGCCGCAGTCAAGGGCACGATTCCAGGTCTGATCGGAATGGTGGTCATCACGGCGGGAATTTGGATGAAGGCGACTCTCGAGGAGCGTTGGTTGTCGAGCCAGCTGCAAGACGAGGCCTATCGGCGGTATCGTCGGCGGGTGCCAATGCTGATTCCGTTCTTGCCGGCGGGGTAGGGCCGATGGGTGTAGAGGTCGTCTACAAAGTATTGACTGCGTCGGAATTCGCGGTGCTTCGAGCCGGCGTTTTTCATGGTAGCGTGGTTGATCTTGCGGACGGCTTCGTGCACCTCTCGACGGCCGCGCAACTGACCGGGACCGTCGAACGTCACTTTGCCGGCCAGGTCGACCTGACCGTCGCCGCCTTTGCGGCGCAGCGCTTCGGTGATGCCCTGCGCTGGGAAGCGTCTCGCGGCGGCCTGCTCTTTCCACACTTGTATGCGCCGCTCAATTTGGCGGATGCCATCGCCTATGGTCCCCTGCTGCGCAAGACCGACGGATCCGTAGAGCTGCCGCGGTCGCTGCCGCCGGCGGCGGGCACCGCTGCGAAGGAATGAACCAACAAACTCCAGAAGTGTTCCGCTACCATTCGGCGCATGGCAAGTAGCGAATTGTCCGAATGAGCAGCACCCCGGAGCGGACAGGGAGTGTAGAGACCGCGCTCGCCCATGCGCAGAAACTTTTGCAAAATGCGCCCGGCCTGGCTGCCGAGCAGGCACAGGAAATCCTCAAAGTCGCCCCCGGACATCCGCCTGCGCTGCTGTTGCTGGGCATGGCGCGCCGCATGGCCGGCGATGTGCCGAGCGCGCTGGAAATCCTGCGCCCGCTTGTCGCGAGTCAGCCCAAGTGGTCCGCCGCGCATTACGAATTGGGCCTGACGCTGGCGCAAACGTCGCCCGAGGAGGCGCTCATCGCATTACGCCAGGCGGTCAAGATTCGGCCAAATCTGCCCGATGCCTGGCGTGCGATCGGCGATCAACTACTGATAAAGGGAGATACGCAGGGAGCCGACCGGGCGTATGCCGAGCACATCCGCGCCTCGACGCAGGATCCGCGTCTGTTGATTGCCGCATCGGCACTCGTGGACGGCCGGATAGCGCAAGCGGAAGCCTTGCTGCGCGCTCATTTGAAGCAATTTGAAACCGATGTCGTGGCGCTGCGTATGTTGGCCGAAGTCGCGGCGCGACTGGGCCGCAATGCTGATGCGGAAGTGTTGCTGGAGCGCTGTCTGGAACTTGCGCCCAGTTTTCATCCCGCTCGCCATCAATATGCGCTGATCTTGCATCGACGTAATCGATCTGCGGCGGCGCTGCGAGAGATCAATCGTCTCGAGAAACTCGACCCGCACAATCCGATGTATCGGAATTTGAAGGCCGTGATTTTGGTCAAGATCGGCGGGTATCGCGAATCGATCGAACTCTACGCAGAGGTTCTCAAAGTCCACCCCGAGCATGCGAAGATCTGGTTGAGCTATGGCCATACACTGTCCACGGCGGGTCGCGAACAGGACAGTATTGCTGCCTACCGCAAGAGCATTGAATTGGAGCCGCATCTTGGCGAGGCGTATTGGAGCCTCGCGAACCTCAAGACGTTTCGCTTCACCGACGCGGAAAAGCAGGCCATGAAGACGCAGCTCGCCCGCACGGATCTCACCGAAGAGGATCGGTACCACTTTGATTTCGCCATGGGCAAAGCCTTGGAGGACGACCGTCAATATGCCGAATCATTCCAGCATTATGCCAGCGGCAATGAACTGCGACGCGCCCGCTCGAATTACCGCGCCGACGATGTATCGGATTTCGTGAAGCGATCCAAAGATCTGTTTTCTATAGAATTTTTTGCCGCGCGTCGCGGTTTTGGCGCGGTCTACCGAGATCCGATTTTCGTGGTCGGGATGCCGCGTGCAGGATCCACGCTGATCGAACAGATTCTGGCGAGCCACTCGTGCGTCGAGGGCACGATGGAACTCCCAGACCTGATCATGATCGTTGAAAGCTTGGCGGGAAATCCGGGTCCTGACGACGTGTCGCGGTATCCGACCGTGCTGGCAGACTTGAGCGCCGAGCAATGTCGGCAGATCGGGGAAGACTACATCGAGCGCACCCGCATCCAGCGCAAGACGCAGAAGCCACTGTTCATCGATAAGATGCCGAACAACTTCTCGCATATTGGCTTGATATCCCTGGCCTTGCCAAACGCCAAGATCATCGACGCGCGTCGGCATCCGATGGCCTGTTGTTTTTCCGCATTCAAACAGCATTTTGCCGAGGGTCATCGCTACTCCTACGACCTCGAGGATACTGGCCGCTACTATTCCGACTATGTGCAAATAATGGCGCACTTCGATGCGGTCCTTCCGGGTAAGGTGCACCGGGTGTTCTACGAAAACATGATCGAAAACACGGAGACCGAGGTCGCGCGTCTGCTTGAATATTGCGAACTGGCGTTCGAACCGGGCTGTTTGCGGTTTTACGAGAACGATCGGCCCGTAAGAACAGCTAGTTCGCAACAGGTCCGACAGCCGATCTACAAGCATGGCGTCGCGCACTGGCGGCATTACGAGGAATGGCTGGGGCCGCTGAAAAAGTCCCTGGGCCCCGTGCTCGACGCTTACCCGGCCACGCCACCCTTTTAAAAGCTCGAAAAGTGTGGGATACATACGACAGGGGAGATGGCATCTAGAAAAAATCGAGGGGATGCATCAATGACTCGCAGCCGAAAGCGTAAGTTAGCGCGGAATCACGCGCGATATCGGGCTAAGTGGGCCGGTGTACCGCTAGCCTCCGCTCTGATGGCGGGAGGTGGCATCGGACATGCCGCCGATGATTCGGATACAGGGATGCTCCAGGAAGTTGTCGTCACGGCGCAAAAGCGCTCCGAAGATCTGCAGAAGGTGCCGATCAGCCTGCAAGTGCTTTCGGGGAAGGATCTCGAGCAGCACCAAGTCACCGACTTCGATAGTTTTGCCAAGCTCCTGACGAGCGTCAGCTACCAGTCGCTTGGACCGGGTCAGGCGCAGCTCTATTTTCGAGGTATCGCCAGCGGTGGCGATGGCCTGCATGCGGGCTCACTGCCTGCCACCGGTTTGTACCTCGATGAAATCCCGGTGACGACGATTGCCAATAACCTCGATATCCACATGTACGACATCGCCCGGGTGGAGGCTTTGGCGGGTCCGCAGGGAACCTTGTACGGCGCGAGTTCGCTGTCGGGCACCTTGCGTATCATCACGAATAAGCCCGATCCCACGGCTTTCTCCGCGAGCTACGACCTCAAAGCCGACAAGTTTCGCAACGGCAATCCCGGTGAGGAATTCGACGGCTACGTGAATATACCGCTGGCGGACAACATCGCAGTTCGTTTGGTCGGTTACTACGATCACGAGGGCGGGTACATCAATAACCTACAGACCACGAATGTTTATCAGCGCGGTATTCCTGCGCTGGGCATTCCCAACGACCCGATTGCTGTCAGTAACTTTGGTAACGGACCGGGTTCCGTGGAACCGAACGTCTCGGGTCAGCGTTTCAATCCTGTGACGACTTACGGTACCCGCGGTGCATTGAAAATTAACCTGAACGACAATTGGACTATCACGCCGCAGATCTTGGCGCAGGCGCAGCGCGCGGACGGCAATTTTTCCTACGACCCGGCGAAGGGCTACTTAAACGTTGGCGACTTCGGCAACGAAGTAAACACGGACAATTGGTGGCAGTCTGCACTCGCGATCGAAGGCAAGGTGTCGGACTTCGATATCCTTTATTCCGGCGGTTATTTTCAACGCAAAGTTCACAACGTCGTCGATTATTCGGGATATACGGTTGCGTATGACGCGTATTCGCAGTACGCCGGGGCGACTTTTTCGGCGACGCGATTCCAAAATTGCGCGCAGGGAACTCCCGCGAACAATTGCGACGGCAAGGGTGGGCCGCTCACCGATCCCACACAGTTCGTCGACAATCACGATAGCTATCAAAAACTCAGCCAGGAACTCCGGGTGACTTCGCCTGCTGATTACCGCCTCCGGGGCACGACTGGTCTGTTTTATCAACGTCAGAGCGACAATATTCGGGCCGCTTTTCAAACCAACGATTTGCCGGCGTACTACGCCATCGATGGATCTCCGAACGTCATTTATCTCAGCCAACAA
>Ga0209208_10006785_pt1 | contig 15740 bp, 5 predicted proteins | sample S1TSphfallax_3_FD_187694 | JGI IMG/M metagenome (GOLD analysis project Ga0209208, IMG submission 187694) | Host-associated microbial communities from peat moss isolated from Minnesota, USA - S1T2_Fd - Sphagnum fallax MG (SPAdes) (version 2) | ecosystem: Host-associated > Plants > Peat moss >...
TATCTTGTTTAGCCATAATTTGGTTAAATTTTCCTATGGATGATTGCCACTTAGGCTACAGAAAAAAATTCCCTTTAAAAAAAAAAAGACTGAGCGCCAGAGGAGATGACGAGGGAAGGACGGAGTAACGCAGGAAAAGACGGAAGTGGTAAAAAATTACGTCTAGCACTTTTACTTGACCTCGGTAAAGTAGAGTAACTCTTATTATGGTTAATTGAGGTTAATAATTGGTGAGTCTGATTCGTGGGGATTTTAATTATTCTAATTATTACTATTTATTATTACCTGCTAGATAGGTAGGTACTAGGTAGGTACTCTCTCTCTCTCTTTTTTGTTTTCTCTTTTTCTTTTTTGTCTTCGAGGAGGATTCGGACAGCCCAAAGATTTTTTATTTTTTTTTGGCGGGAGCAAAGAATTGTGGGTCCCTTTTGGGGAAATTCTGGGGGTCCCATCCAATGGGAATTAATTCCCTAAGAGGAAAAAACCTTTGTTCACTTTTAATTCATTTGTTGTACACAAAGTTGCATGCTTCTGCTTCTGTTGTTGCGGCATGGTTGTTGTTCCGGGTGAAAAATTGAAAGTTTGAAATGTTCCCCAAAAATATATATATATATATAGAAATAATATTTTCTTTTCTTTTTATTTTTTCTATTTTTCTATTTTTTCCAAAGGAAAGTAAAGAATCTGGTGGAATATTTTGGGAATATGTCATCGGCTCAAATGAAATCTCAAAATTAATTAATTAATTAATTAATTATTGGACAAACATGTGTTGAAGTGGCCAAGGTAGTGGAAATTGTGTTTCGGCTTTTGACCTTTTAATTGATCATTATCAGAACATGGAAATAAAATTTAAAAAGGTGATCCTCATGACCTGACAAACACAGCCAATATTTAGACAAAATGTTAATAAGGCCTATTTTTTTTTTCTTCTTTTTTTTTTCCTGCAAAGCTAAATGGGCATTATTACCTGTGTTAAGGGAGGTATCAACTTTTTGAACATATCACGATATGGTTCTCTCATATCATGAATCTTTTTTTTTAATAGAAAAATACAACAAAATGTGTCCCTTGTTCACTAGGTGATGATTTTCATTGAGTACGAGTGAATTCATTGTATTTGACTCAACTGAACAATGGATTCATTGATCGACTGAACAGGGAGGGACTAGTGAACTGCACCCACATTTTGTAAAAAGTACGATTACGTCAAACTCTCTCTCTCCTAAGCAAGGGAAGGACTAGTGAACTGCACTCACATTTTGTAAAAAGTATGATTATGTCAAACTCTCTGGCTATGCAAACTCCCTACTAGGCAAGGGAAGGATTAGTGAACTCCACCCACATTTTGTAAAAGGTATGATTATGTCAAACTCTCTGGCTATGCAAGGAAGGGACTAGTGAACTGCACCCACATTTTGTAATAAGTACGATTATGTCAAAACTCCTTGCCAGACAAGTATTGGTACAAAGCTGGTATTACCTCCTCATAAGGTTGGGATTACCTCACTCGGGTCATATGCCAATCTCATCCGTTCTTTGATACTACTACTACTACTACTACCAGTCTATGTACCAGGGCTCCAGCCTGGTACCTGCCCGACACTAGATATTAGTATGATTAAAAACAAGTGCATATAATACGAGGGTTTGTTCTATTGGCTCAATTGTACATGGCATATGCATCATACAGCCAACCCCCCATTCCCTGACAACTTATTTCTTAGCAGAGAACTCATGAATATGTCAAAGGGCCTTTTGTCTTTGCTGATGATGGGTCACTGAGGGTTCAGGAAAGCTGTAAGAAGCTTTAGCATTGCATGTACTTGGGAAGAATACATAAATTTTTTTTAATTAATTTATTTATTCACCCTAATGTGTGGTCTGTAGCATTGAGTACATATAGTTATGTACAATTTAATCTCCCTTTTTTTTTAAAAAAAATTGAACTAAGATTTACTCAATTTTCAATTACTCTCACACCATAGGCCAGTGAATTAGGGTGCGTCACATTGTGACCTTGCCATTTAGATCAAAAGTATCGTAAGGGAAAAGAAGAACTATGGAAACTTAAATATTTCGCCATGCAAAAATATAATCTTCAAAAAATCCTCTTAAAAAAAACCAAAAATCTTTCAAGATATCATAAATCTATAACTAGTTTCAAGTTTCAACACAAGCCAAAATATCATCTTTCAAAAATTCTCATATAAAAATAGAGCTTATCAATTAGGGGCCAAAATCCATTAAGCTACTATACTCTACAATGAAATCTAAACACAATATCTTTGCTTTGGTAGTCAAGGCCAACTAAGAGCACAAGTAACAAGCAATAAAAATTCTGTTTGTAAATTTTTTATTACAAATTGAATTTTGTTAATTCACTCTCAAGATAACTAAGAAAACAGATTCACATCACCAAATCCAACAATCTCATGGGCTTGAAAAAAAATTCTTCAAACCTACGCACAACTCAAACCTATTCTATTCTACTAAATATTGAAAATAATGATCTCTTTCTACCATTCACATTTATCCATTGAAATATTTCACAAACCTACCAAAACCCTAATACACATTCAATTCTGTAGTTCCCTCAAGATAATAAGAAAAATAAATTTCAGACCACCAAATTCAACAATTTCATGGGTCATAACATTTTTTTCACACAAATACACACAAGCCTATTCGAACAAGCACTCTAATTACACTTACAAAAATGGGAGCAGCTCTTTTAGTCTTTAACTTTGCAAAGAATGTCCAACCGGTGGACTTGCGTTGGAACTTGGGTTGATTGTGGAGATTTGAAGGTATACGAGGAGATGAAATCCCTAAGGATGGCCATCAAAGGGATCTAGTATTTACTCCAATAAAAGCTGATGCAAGCTCACCCAACAAGGGGTTATTATATACTACAACAAAACCAAGCTTTGATTGAGTAGGAGAGTACAAAATTAGTGAAGCAACTTAAGTATGAAAGTTTGAACATTTCCAAGGTTTTCTCTTTTAGCTTAAGTTGTGTTTTGTTTTCTAGGGCACTTACCTATAATCACCTCTCCTATTAATTAGATGAAGTGCATCCCAAGTTCAATTTTTTATTTTTATTTTTTTGCAAGCAACGAGGCAATTTGATTGGCACATCACCCCAAAAAAAATGAAAGTATGGAAGCTCCACAAAATAGAAGGTTCTATTTTGAAGCATAGAGAGAGTTTCTATCCTTTGGCCATAGCTGAAAGGAGGACAACATTTGGCAAATCATATGGGATAAAAGCGAAGGCCGTGGGGTTTTTGGGAATAAGGGATGGAGCTGCTGAGCATGGGTCTCCTGATTCCGGTAAAGCCCATGACCAAGAATTTTACCAACTCTAATGATTTGTTGGGTTTTTTAACAGTTACGATTTTTCCTATGATACATACTCTGTGAATATGATGGGAAATTTTTATTAAAAAATTATATTAAAATTTTTAATATGATTTTTAAAATATATGATGGGGAAAATATTTTTTTTAAATCTTTTTTTTTATAAATTTTTAAATGTAATGCTGCTTCCCTCCCCAACCTTCATGTAGGCAAATTTAACACTTGGTATCTCATGCCTTCGTAAAACACTAGGGAAATCGGATGAGATCTTTACGTACTCCAGAATGGCTCCTGGTGGCTGATTCTGCCAGGCAAGTGATCACTAGACATTATTTAGGGTAATGTCGAGTGTGGGGTGGGTATTTCTTTTTTGACATAACCGTGGGTTCCGGGTATTTGAAAACTTGTGGTGGGCAGGTATGAGCCTGGGTGTGAGCGCGAGGGTTCGGCCACCTATTTCGATCTAGGTTCATCTCTAGGTTCTCTGACAAATACGAGTTCTAATACCCAACGGGGCTGGGTATATATCGACGTATTTGATTTTTTGAAAGAAAATTCCCAATCCGGGCATCTGAACAATGAAAGAACCACCTGGGCTCAGGCTTTTTGAGAACTAAAAATTTGGGTCAGTGTTGGGGGAGGGGGGCATGCCTTTCAAATTTTGATACCCACCTGTTATATACATATCATTGTTCTGATACCTAACGGGTCTGGTGCAAAATCTAATACCCAATTCCACACCCGTAATGTCCTTCTACCAGGGCATTACACCCGGCGAACTGAACTGAGGTGGATTTGTTTATTCAGGGAGAAAGGTGACAAAGTCCTTAAAATCTTTACTTGAATCGAAAGCACATAAAACACTTCAAATAAACCCTAAAACACTTCAAATTTCAAAGCTCAGGATTGTTGTTGCTTTTATTGGCTTGACTTCACCCAAGGTGAAGTTCCTTGAGCTACCTTGACTTGTGTGGGATTTCAATGTCTACTTTTATTAGGACTCAGGATGTCCTTGTTCTGTGTTTTGAAATGCCCCCCTATACAAACATGGGTTTGTAGCATAAGTTAGGATACTTATTCAGGTTTGTATTAAGTAGATGGGGGTGCCTCCCACGTTTTTTAAAATTTATTTTCTATTTCTTTTTTAAATAATAATTATTAATTTAAATATTTTAATTTCATGAATCATTTTGATTGGCCCATCATGAAAAAAAAACTGAAACTTTGGAAGCCCCCTAAATAAAAATATTTTATTTCAGAAGTTTATATCAAATTGCCCCGTACATAACATGCAAAAGTCACAATGACATCAAACAAAAGCTTTATTATTGCCTCATACAATCGCTCTTACAAGAAAACCCACATGGACTTGAAAGGTATTTATAATGTCATCCCCATGCAAGGGCACGAAATCAGCGTTCAAACCCATTTAATGATGCATAGTCAATGAGCCATGAATTTTATCTCGTGTCCAATTTCCCTTAACAAAACATTGTGCTCCAATCCAATTCAATGAAAACTCTTGCAATGATGACTAGTTGAAATATGCTTCCATGTCCTCTTTGTTGAAATGATTAAACAACTCCTCCCTTCCAACTCCATGAATTTTGGACCCAACAAATAATGCTCGTAAAATATATGAATGATGTTTGAAGATCCACCATATGTGGAGCAACCATGCATTTTCATAAGGACTTCAATATTTGATAATCCATTTTGATGTCACAAAATGAAACCACATGACTAGTTACATAAGATAAATTTGGCTTGTTTGAATTATGTGGATTAAAACCTCAACAAGAGAAGAATCCAACCTCTTCTTCAACTTATTTTCATCCATCATTGTCACACACTCCAAAACATTATGATAAGTGGAGCATACCCAATTCTCCATTGTCATGGTTTTGTGCTTCACAAAATTTAACATCCCAACCTCCATCATGTCCCCTAATATTATGCCACACAAATTGAAAATGGTCCTCATCAATATCCTTCATACAATAACCAACCATATTAACAAAACCCATTGTTCTACAATTCCTTGTAGTGTACCACATGCTTATTTGGTGCCTTCTTCAAGTTGTCCCACCCCAACCACTCATTCACAACCTTGTTTGACATCTTGGGATCCAAGAAATGAAGGTCCACAATTATCATTTACAAATGAAGATGTGAAAAAATGTCACCCCTTTCCAATACACAAAGTCCAACCACACATTTCATTATGATGAACATTTCCATCTTTCGTAGTAAATTAGGATCTATATCAAAACTATTGTGACAATGGTTCCAAAAGCTTCCAAAAAAAAATTAATATTCTCATGCAAAAAGCCATTACTTTAATGTCACATATGTCAAATTGCCCATCCTAAAGCATATGCAATATGAAATTGCCTTATGTTCTCTGATTGGTTTTTAAAAAATAAACAACGATGGCAAATGATGGATACACATTGGCAATAATAAAATAAATTCAAAAAACCAAAGTAAAACTTTAAAAATACCCCAACAAGACAAATATGCAAATTTTTACAACAAGGAATATGAATTTTATATATATATATATATACAAAGATTTACCAAAATGAGTTTTGGTAGAAGCATAAAAAATACTCAAATTTACATGAATTTCCATTTTTTTTATTTGCAAAGGTTCGTACCACAAAATGTGGGAATGTTCAAATAGATCAAAAAGTTTTGCAACATAATTTGGCAATAAAGTAATGTTCAACTTGAGTTTGAAAACAAAAAAAATTTACAAAGGATATTTTAAAATTTGAGCAAAATACTTTAAAATCATCAAATGCTGAGATCAAAAACACTTAAAACAATCATAAAGATGTCCAAAATAAAAATCAAAGGGTCCAAACATCTAAATCTTGTATAATAATTTCAAAGTTGGTGTCATCCACACTCATAAAACTATAAAAATGTGCACTATCCTTTTAGTAGGGGCAATGTTAGTTTCATGGCAAGTCGATACCCCTTGTTAAATTTCACTTATGTCTCTTCAAAAGTCAATCATCATCAAAACCCACTACAATGGTACCCCTACTAAAGTGGTAAAACTATCTTTGTTGAATGATGCCAACCAAAACAATATTTTGATTATGAATTTTGAAAACCCCATAATTTCTTCAAACATGGTGCAAATTAAACATTTTAAAAGTCTATCTTATAGCCCTTGGGAAGAACTTTCCAATGTTGTAACACTCATCCCATACAAGATGATTTCCCATACGAGATGATTTGTCCTTTCAAATCATCAAAAAATTAAGGTTTAGTAAAAACTTTTGTAGGCATTTCGGTTAGACACTTTAATAACTTGTCATTTCTTTCAAGAATATATAGATTGAACATTTTAAATGGTCATTTTACAACCCTTGGAAAGAGCTTTTCAAAATCATACTAATCTTTCAAATCAAAGTTCATTTCCTTTCAAAAATTATAAAAAGGATAAAGTTTAGTAAACAATTCAGTAGAATTTTCAATAGACATTGTATAAGATACTTTGGTACTACAATAGGCATCTTCAATACTCATTTTTTATAATCTATAACTACTTATCAATATAAAATTTCAATAATTTTATAAAAAAATTTACATGTATTGTCTACAACTATTTTTTATAAATGTTTTATGTAGCTCTAGAGATTTTTCTGTAATTACTTTTTTTAAAATCTAAATCATGCCTTCAACAACCACCCCTTGCCCCCTACCTTCCCCATAAAAGAAAGTCTAGGCCTCTTAGGTGTAACAAAAAAATTATAACATCCCCTAGCCTTTCTAAAAGAAAAAAAACATGGGCCTCTTGGATGCATGTTGCATAACCTCATTAGTTGACCATAATTTATATTCATAAACATGTTCACTGCATTTCGGACCTAGGTTAATGGCATGGATATATAACAAAATGGCTTATTAAGGAAAACAATAAATTAACTATTAGTCATAAATGCAAACAATACAAAAATACTATGTCATATTTTCTTTTTCATTGTTTGCCTTTACTTTAATTAACTTTTCCCCCAATAAATAGGGATGCCCACACACATTTAAGCTTGTGATTATGCACATTTTGAGCATGTAAAAGATATTGGGCCTTCACCATGTCTACCACATGTCCAAAATAATGTACATTTCAAACCCACCTTAATACATGAACATGACATTTTAAATGGTGTAAATTGAGGATCAATTAAATGATATTACATAGATCAATTTATTTGATATGAACGACCAATGAAAGTTAATCAAATTATTTTATTCACTTTTGAGAAACCCATTATACAATGTGCATACTTATAGGTCCAAACATGTGTTAAATAGTTATAAGAATTGATTACAAACCCTTGTCAATTGTTGACCTATTTATATGCCCACTTAACTAATGAGGGCAAAAAATCAAAAACCCCAATTCGTAAGGAACCCTGAAAGGTGGACCACAAAAAGACCCTCAAAAGCAAGAAAATATTGCTTATGATAATTTCGTTTGTTTGTGTGAACTCCTCTTAGGGTTGTGAAAATCCTAAGCTAGTTCTTTATTGTATTAGAACATTAATAGTTGAATTGTAAGATCATGGTTACACCACAATTGTTGTGTAAATTTTTTTTTAACAATATGTCATAATGGACATTAAAGCTTGGACATTGCATTAAATTGTGGTGATGCAATATGGGATGGTGAATGGAAATAAAAAGAAAATGTGTGATGATATTATCTATAATAAAGGTGCAATGCAAAGGATTAAGGAAAGAAAACAAAGGAGCATGAAATTTGGGAAGCTTTTGGAGTTTTGGTGGTGCAATCTATTTAGGGTATGGGTTGAAAAGTGGTGGCAGGTTGGGTGCTATTGGTTTTTTTCCTATAAGGAAATTGATTATGTGTGTTTGTACGCAAATAATTATGCCCCAAAGTGCACTTGTGGGGGCATTCATATTGGATCTTGATTGATAATATGCAAAGGTAGAATTTAATGCAAGTAGGACAAATTTGAACCACACCATGAAGTTATATCACATGTCATTGTAGTAAGGAAGCTTTTGGTTTTATTTATTGTTGGAATGTATGCAAATGTGTATGATTGAGGTTACAATATTGCAATTCATTATATTCCATTATGCAAGTGTTGTAAAATGGTGACCTCCTTAATAAATTACAATATTTCCATAGATGATGACATGCTGCAAGAAAAGCAAGGGTCTAATTGAAACATTTTATCATGAATAATGTGATCATAGTCAAATCAACTATGTGCAAATAATCTTATGGCTTGTAATGGTGTAGTTTATTTGGGGTTTTAGATTGCTTGCATTAGGTCATATGCATGTGTGACAACAATATCTCATGAGAACAAAGAGACAATGGTATTCTTAGGATGATCTTAAAATTTTGCAAACAAGATTGGAGTGAATAGTCCAATTTATGTTTTATTGCCGTGTTAACACAAAATGGGAAGTTGTGGACATTCTTTAATGCATCTATGAAAGATATGTTATGAATTAATAATTATTGTGATTCAAGTGGAAGAAATCAATGGGAATATAATGCACTCAATTGTTGCATAATTAATTAGGCATGTGGGTAACTGTATGTGAAACAAAATATTTCCATTTGAAAGTCTCATAAGGTCTACTTTGTTTTGTGTTATAACTAAAAAAAATGAAGAAAAATAGTCAATGGTTTTTCCTAAAATAACACAAGTACTATGGAAGTGGTTTGAACTGTGAAAAAATTGTTCAAATATAATGTAAGTATGCTAGAGGTTATGTTTCTTGGGTTGGGAAAAAGGACCAAAGTTTAATGCATTGTGAGAAATTAATCCATAAAAACATTGGGCCACATTAGAAGGACACATAAACAACAAATATGCATCTTGATTAATTATGACAAAAAGATTTTTGTAGATTTAATCACTTGATAATAGATTTGAAGGCTGAAAATAATTTTATGTACATAATAACCTTTTTTGAGTTTTGAGTTTTGAGTTATTTGAATATGTATTTAAGAATCTTGTAGGACTGAGTGCAGTATGTATAAACAGATGCATTCATAAAGCTCTCTTGACATAAACAACTTTTATTAAATCATGTAATTCACATTCATTTAAATTGCTAATTCTAAGACATTGAACTAAATTTGTGATGAATACATATGAACACCTAAAGGGTTCCTATATAAACATTTGATTACTCACAATCATGGGAACATGATTATAATTATGTGAATATAGTGTTCATAATAATCTTCACATTTTATTTCTTCAAGGCTTCCTATTCACATATGATATTTTTACAACTCTTGATAACAACTAGCGACATGAAATTATTGAACCAAAAGTTTCAATCTTTACCCCTTATATACTTGAAGGAAAGAAGTGGACGAATAGTCAACCATTCATTTACATCTATTTCCCATGTATCGAACCAATCATCACATGCAATTTATAGTTTTTCATCTATCTATGGATAGGTTTTACATTATTTGGGGTATAGGATTTGGTTAAGTCTACATACTTGACCTCCCATTATTACTAATCTGAATAATTATTTAAAATATTCATAATAAACCCTTATGCCCCTAGTCAAAAGATTATCCTTGTAGAGCCCATGAAGTTCATTATTTTATTCCCATTTTTATACATATGATCACCCCAAGCCATCAAATTATTATTTGTAATTACAACTCCTAGTAATTATTTTGTTGTTATAGGACAAAAACAAAACATTAACATTCAAATCAACAACATCATCCAACGTGTAAACCTTGTTTAATGCATTATGTAAGCTACATTTAACAAAAATATATCATCATTATAGAAATTAAACTAACTTGATGTATTCTAAGAAGCAAATTCCAAAAAAATAATAAAATTACATATAAACAAATGATAAATCTAAAAAGGTTGAAAAAACTTGTTGAAAAAAAAAGTGTGAAACAATGGAGGTTGTAAAAAATGACAGTAAAGCAAAATAAAAAGCACATTCAATCATGTTAAAGAAAAGTTGAAAAACTTAAAGTTGATTATTGTTGTGAAAACATATTGTGAAGTCCTATAAGTAAAATGTGCATAAATGACTAAAAAAATATTTGCAAATCAGCTCAAAAAATAACTTTTAAAAAGGATGTTTCACAAAGAAATACAAATTTTGAACATGTTGTGCATTGAAAACAAAAACACGTAACCAAAAAACCTTCATATTCAAAATTGAATGGTTTGAATTCACCAAAAATAGGCAATCCAATGGTCATAAATACATTAACATCCCTTAAGTTAATCTTATATGAAATTTGTTTAAACCAATCAAATCCAATAACTTCCATATAAAAAACCATCCATATATCAACGTAACCTCAATTAATTTGATTAGTTTTGAAAATATATAAACATTATTTTATCATTGTGTTGTGGGCATGAAAAATTATAAAAATAGGAATTGAGCCAATGACATAGCAAGGAAAACAAATCACAAGAAATGCAAGCTTAAGTTTAATCCAATATTGGAAACACAAAGACATAAGGCAAGAACATGGTATGTGCTAGAAGATGATTTAAATTAAATTTTATTTTGATGATGTATGAAAACAAAACTTAAAATAAGAAAGTATACCCAAAATTAATGTTGAACGAATTGAAGGTAATGGGAGGTCCTACCCCTATTTATATCCCATTGAAAAATTAGCTTAATGAAGCTTTTATAAAAGCTTTCATGCACACCAACCAAGGAAGCTTTTTGAAAAACTTTCTAATTAATAGTGAATTACGAATTAACTAATAATTAATGATGATGCAAGTAATGATGTGGGCGATTATGTTGGTGTAAGCGATGACATATGCGATTATGTTGGTGTAAACGATGATACAAGTGATGATGTAGGCGATGAGTGATGGTGGTGTCCACGACACATTGTATAACAATTAAATTTTAGATGGTGTATATTTCACAATGCATTAATCAAATTATGTGGATTTTAGATGGTTATGACATTTTGAATGAATCCCATTATTTTTATTCCATAACAATGGAAAATCAATAATGATCATTGTTCTATTATATGATCAAGATGTTGCAAAAGGTGGTGCAAATTAGATTTTTATTACAAGGTGTGGATTCTTGCAATGGATGACTTGATTTCAATGTGAACAAGCTATATGGTTTGGATGAGGGCACAATATAGGTCTATCTTCATCATAAATAGATAGTTGCTTGGTTGATTTGGAGTATCAAACTCCCTTATTAGATTCGGCAACAAATTATTGAATAATTAATTTTAATTTTAACTTCAGCACTTAATTTTTAATCTGAAATTTTCAACAAGTCATAATTATAATTAATAAGAAACACATTTTTTTAAAAGTTTCTTTTTTTTAGTTGCAAATAATTTGCAACTAAAAATGTTTAGTCACAAACGTTTTACAACTACAAAGTTTATTTCATATGTTTTGGTTTTCATTCTCATTTTGAAAATTACATAACTAAAATGTTTTATTTTACATTTTCATATTAAAAACCATGGGCATATGGAATGAACGAATAAAAAAGGCTTAACCCAAAATAAAATAAAATAATCCATGTACTTACACCTAACTTACCTACCTCCTTAACCTACCTACCTACTTATCGTAGGTATTTTGCCTTACTTAAATAGGTGTTTAGTTTAAGTAGATGGGTATGTAGATTTTACCTATCTATTTATCTAGCTACATTGGTAGGTAACTACCTACCTACCTACCTAGTTTGACCTACATACATAAATATCAATTCAAATTTGTTTTGAACAAATTCAATTGATATGGCACATGGCAAGGTTTTATTACACCACATGTCATAATGTAAAACCATTCAAACACAAAAATTAAACATTTTAGATTATTTCAAAATTAGAATAAAAAATATTTGAAATTATTAAAAGTTGGGACATGAGGCAACGCATCACTTGTTCCCATTCTTTATCAAAAAAGTCACATTTTTTATAATCGATAATATGCATATCGTTACTCAAAGGATGACATTAACTTTTTTTGTCATTCAAAATTCCCAATTGGTTATGACTAATGTCACATGTGATTTGTCCAATGCGACTAATAACATTTTTGTTGCAAATGTTGCCTACAACTAAAAATTAGTTGTAAGGATTAATTGCAAAATAGTGAGTTCTAGTAATGCTACTAATTAACCTTTTGTTAACTTTTATTTTTCATTATGTTTTTTACAAAACATTTTTTTTTCAAAAATCTCTATTCCAATTATGGTTCCACACCTAAATATAACCAAAAGTTTGGTTGTGGGTTTTTTGAAAAGTAAAATCAAGTTTTAATTCCAAAAAATTAATTTAATATCAATATGGTTAATATTGATTGGATTCAAAATTGGTAATTTTATTAATGTTGGATGGTTCTTAGGTTTTTTTAAAAACTTATTGTGTTTGGATTTTAGAAGAGTTTATAGGAGCCACCCCAATTTTTTATTTTAAAAAAAAAATCTTCAAAAAATCCAAACATGGTTTCAAAATTTTAGGATAAATATTTTCACCTTAGTTTCAAAATGTTGGGTCTCACACATTTCAAATTTGCAACTATTCAAATTTTTACATATTGAATTTCAAAAACTATCTTATTTCAAACATGTGATTTTTATTTGTAATATAAAAATTACAAAAAATGTGGAAAAATGAACATGCATGCAAGAGTCAACCACAAGATGGCAAACTTAAGTAAACATTGCAAAACTTCTTCGCCTTTCAATGTTAAATAAATTCATGAATGTATGATACATCTTCACACACAAAATCCAAGGATCTCACAATTATGTTCACATAAACCAAAAAATTGATAATTTTTGTTTTGAGATGAAAATGTTCACATTTATCGTGTTATACCCCAACAATATAACAACCCACAAAGTTGAAGACACAACTACCATTCACCATCCCTCAAAATCATTCTTATGCATTTTTGTAGATTGATATTTATATGTTTGCATTCTACACATTCATACATGTTTGAGGACATTTAACTTCAAAATAATTGTTGAATCTATTAATTAATGTATTGGGCATAATTAAAAACCTTGACCTTGGTATTTTTTAATATCCTAATAAAATATCAATTTATAAAATTAAAAAAAAGTTTCAAGTGACTATTTTTGAATCTAATGAGAACTAATGAACAAGTTTCAAACAAGGTATAACTATAGGTAATACTTGAAAGTATGCAACTTAAAACTTGACTTGAAATGCTATTTAATTTTTTGTCATTTTTTAATACCCATCTAACATTAATTTTTACCCACCCAACATTAGTTTGGACTAATGTTGTGTAATTATTCAATTTGTTAAAAAATCTCACTTTTAAAGTTTCCAACTATGTGAGAGTTTTATAGTCTTTGGTGAGTGATCTCCATAAGGGGAGATCTTTAGGTGTGTGATGAACTCCTTTGGGGTGTAGTTTTCACATAAAGATTCGACTTTAGGCATGCATGGGTGATCATATTCCAAAAGAATGTAAGGTCTCATGTTGGGAATCATGTGAATGATAAATATTACAAATGTTGTGTTGAAGTATGTTTGATTGTCTACCTATGAGCTAGAAAGGATTAATCAAAAATTAACTCTCATAGTTCCGGACCCCCCCCTTAGGTTATAGTCCCAATCCTTGTTGCAATGCTTTTATTAATATTTTTCCTACATTTATATTTTATCATATTTATATTTAGTAATAAATTTATGAATAAATATGTTTATGGCATCTTAAATTCATGTTTGTTTCTCTTTTTTACAATTCAAAATATTATTACATTAATTTTTTTATATTATTTTTTGGATTAACTTTTAGTGATATAATTTTTTTTCCTACAAATTTTTGAGCAATGGATGATGAGGTTAATAACTTTTCCTTGATAGTCCCCATCATACTTTCAAATTTCTTGCAACATATTGTCGAGATTGTCCTAATCCTTTTATGTAACCAAACTTTGGTAATATGTGGTGTGACATTAATTCCAAAAATACATATTTTATGTCCACACTTTGATTCATGTGTCCTCATGCACAACAAATCTTCTCATAACAAAAGCCAATGACCAATTATTTTGAACAATGAAATATTGCAAGATTCTTAACAACCAAACCTTGTTAAACAAAACATGGAAAACTTTCAAACAATTCTTAAACTAGAAGATCAAATGCTTATTCACAAGACATACAAAATTGAAAATAGTCACTTCCAATGCAACAATTACAAGAGGACATGTTATAAAAGAGAGATACAAAATTGAAAATAGTCACTTCCAATGCAACAATTACAAGAGGACATGTTATAAAAGAGAGAGAAAGCTACTCTCCAAAGGGAAGGAACATTTCCTAACAATTATTTTGAGGGAAATGAAAGAATGTAAATAGAAAATAAGATTTAGGAATAGGAAAGGAACATGGAGAGGAAAAACAAAAGGGGAAAAAAAAAAACACATAAAAGCAAACTTTAACAACACACAAAAATATGTGCAAGTTGTGCAAAAAAGGGCCAAAAGGATTTTAACACATTCATTGTGTACATTGTCATCCTTATTGATAAGAAGTGTTGTTACATCCTCCTCATTGTCAACAATAATTGCAAAAGTGTGTGTTTCATAGTGTTAAACCATAATTTTTTTCCTTGTGTTGCCATTTTCATATACAATTGTAAAGTGGATGACATTTGAAATGACCACTAATGACCCTATACCTGGTTCACATAAACCAATTTCAATTATAATTTTCATTAAAATCACAAATAAAACTCTCTTAAAAATTCATTTACATTGTGAAAAAGATTGAACCATATTTTGAGTTGCAATGTTTTGTCAAACATGCCTTAAGTGGGCGATGTTGTTTATTGCTTCCAAATGATAGTCATTGAATCAAAAAGACATTTGTGCATCAATCTTTGTGTTGGGTAAAGCTTGAAGGCAAGGGTGGTGTTACCGAAACACCTTATCCAATCCCTTGCCCTTAGGCTTTACACTACACAAAAAGCTCGTTAGTTATGATGCTTTTTAAAAATATTATTCAAATAATTGAAAAAAATGATGAAAACATACCCCTAAATTTTGAAAAAGCAGTTGAAACATGGTGGCATTGTTTTCCAAAAAATGTTTATTTTTTTTCCCCCAAAAAGACAAGGAATCTAGGACAAAATATACATACTTTACAATTTTTCTTTTCTTTGTTGTGGCCAAGTTCCAAAATTCCACCCACCCAAAAGAAAGAAAGCAAAAAAAAAAAAGGTTACTATATTTTTGCTCACAAAAATTGTCATTTTTTAATAATAAAAAGGATTGGGGATTTTTATTTTAGTTTTTTTCTAGTGAAAATTCAACTAAAATTGCTAAAATATTTCT
>Ga0209208_10006786_pt1 | contig 15738 bp, 8 predicted proteins | sample S1TSphfallax_3_FD_187694 | JGI IMG/M metagenome (GOLD analysis project Ga0209208, IMG submission 187694) | Host-associated microbial communities from peat moss isolated from Minnesota, USA - S1T2_Fd - Sphagnum fallax MG (SPAdes) (version 2) | ecosystem: Host-associated > Plants > Peat moss >...
TACTTGAAAATACATATGCTACTGGTGAAAGAAAAAGTTCAAAGTGTATTTCTAGATGTTAAGTTGCGTTTATAGTTGAAACCAAATAGCTTGCCTCCTATACATCATTTAAGATTTAGAATTGATAGATATATTTTTCAAGCTTAAACACTCCAAATCCTAGAATTTATGTTAAATTGTCACTCATTTAACCAACTTTTAAGGATTGAACACCATGTTCAACTTGGCAGCAAACCACCAATCACTTAAAATATTATTCCTATCACATATGTTGTCCAAATTTAGCTTGTTTTAGCTCATTAAAAAGTCATTTACAAGGTGCTTTTGCTTACCAAATTCTAAGTTCTACACCAAAACTAGTTAGAAGTTATGGTATTAAACCCAAGAGGGTTTTACAAAGGTAAAAAGTTCAACTTGGTTGAAGATCACCAGTCACTTAAAATATTACTCCTATCACATATGTTGTCCAAATCTAGCTACCTTAGCACATTAGAAAGCTAGCTACAAGGTTTTTTTGCCTACCAAATTGTAGGCTCTACACCCAAACTAATAAAAAATTATGCTACCAAACCTGAGAGGGTTTGTGAAATTCTTCTAAAATTTTAATCTCCTAACATTATCCTTATTCACTTCTATTCTTTCCAAAGTACTACAAACATCCAATCCACTCTCCTTCTTTCCACCAGCTACTAAGATTTATCATTTTTCTTCTCCCAAGGAAAGTTGTAGGAACAAATATTCTTAAGACTCAAATCCGAAAAAAAAAGCCTGCAATGATTCGAATTCGCCCTTTTAAAGAAAAAGAGAAGGAAGGAGGTGAAGGAAGATCCCAACTCGGTGGCCAATGGAAGTTTCTAATGCTTAGTGGCTAATGGGAGGTTCCAATGTTTGGTGGCCTTTGGAAGGAAAAGGAAAAAGAAAAACACCTTTTCACCATTTTTTCCATTGATCTTAAGGTTTTATTTTACCATGGTTCTAGGCCATGACTTATGCATTTATTTCCTTTTGCTTGACCTATAAATTACAACCACGCATCTCAATGTAATAAGTCCTCCATACATTTATTATCGATTTGATTTTGATTGAAGATTTTTTTTCCTTTCTTTGAAATTATGGTGTCACATATGGCCATGTTTTATGGGCTTCAAGTTGCACAAATGAAGGACCGGCTTTGGAATCATTTCTAGATTTAACATTGACATAACATCCTCATGATGAAGATCCCAAACTACGAGAGGTGCGCGCTCATCTTGAAATTAATCCCCCTCGAACTTGGTATTATTACATTTCTCTGAATTCTCACACCTTGATGATTTTGTTGCAAGTTGACCCTACTTCTGGTGATGAACTTGAAATCGTCTATGAGGTTGTTACAAAACTAAAGACACCTCTATCTTTGCATGGTCTTCAATTCTTGACATTGGACACTATTGTTGGTTGTGCGGTCCGATTTGTCAACTGCTTCCTAGTAGCAAGGCAAACTACTTAGTTTGCACCATTCGACACATCCTATATTTCTTGTCATTATAAATTACCACTATGGCATAGTCCAGGACTCAACATGTAATTGTAACTCCTCATTGAGCTTATCCATAATTTAAATAAATATTTCATTCATTATGAAATTCATGTTGCCATTGCCATGCTATCACACTATTTATTTAATTGTTAAGTTGTTTCAATTAATCTTATGTTCATAAGGATTGAAGATTATTTTATTTTTATTGGACCTTTCATTGATACCCTTTCAACTACTTCATGAATCTCAAACATCATTGTTATTCACTAAATACTATGACACGATTAATGTTTTGTTAAACACTAGGAATTTCGGTGTTTACTTCTACCCCTAACCTTCTAAAAATTTCTCACCCCTAATTATGCAATTGAGGTTTCAAAATTATGGTTACCAACTTTCTGTTGAAAAAAATAACTAACCCAACACCTTATTCACTAATATCGTATTTTGGAAAAAAAAAACAAGTCCCCCCACATTGACGCACTCCTAAGCTCTTTGATGGATTCAAATGTGAGTCTAAGGTGAAGTAGCAGAAGAGTAAAGAGTCGGGGCACACTCCCTAGCTCGTAGCACTTTGGGGGTAGAAGGGCATGTTAGAGCTCTGGGATGGGACTAGGAAGAATGACAACCACTTAATCACTCACACAGACCTGCACAAACCAAACAACAAGTTGGTAAGTGCATAGTTGGAGCACTTTTGGTACTAGGACGAACCACGGGCAAACTCAAACTTACAAAATTCACCACGGCCTAGACTTGGGGGAAGCCACCACCTTCCCCCTTATAGTTTACTCTGTGTTTCTCCACAAGGCCCACATTTAAATGGCATTTTGTCCCAAGATTCCCAAGTGGGAGTCTCGGGACAAAATTCTCACAATTGAGATTCCCACAACTTTGGGGGCCCATAACTTTGTGTGCGGACCTCTAATTGAGATGATGTCCAAAACAAAGTTGTAGCCCTCGTTGATAGCTTTTCAAGGGTATATTTCATGCCACCTTCACGCAAGGAAATTGGGGTGATTTCCGATTTTTAGTGGTCGAGAGTCAAATTGCCAATTTGACTCATGGCCCGTCTTTTGGCCATAACTTGTGTTTCAGATGTCCAAATGGGTCATGCGAGCCCATTTAGAAAATTTACGTTCCAAGATTTTTTCAATGATATAAGTAATTTTTCAATCCATTGAATTTTGACCCCTGTAATCACTCTCTAAAGATTTAGAAGTCCATTAGGACTCCAATTCCGAAAGTGGAAGCTCCCTTGGAAGTGTGAAGGTTCATTCCCTCACACTTTCCTACACTCTTGGGAGCATGCGGTGTGACTCCCGGGCTTCCTTCTTGGCCCGTAACCTTGCAAGCCCTTGTTTTGGTCGTGAGCCCAAAGCTAGGGTTACGACACACACAACCATGCGTATTCATCATTCTTTATTATAACATGAAGTTGCTAAAAACCCCTAATAACCTTACCACATTTGAATATCTCTGATGCAACTCTTAAAAATTAAGACTACTACACATGGTTATGTTAGTATGGCTCACAAACATGCCTTCCCAAATATTTTGTCACTGGGCTAAACAACTATAACAATTGCTTCAAAGTGGGATTTAATAACTAATATTTACAATTTGAATTGAAGACATGAAAATGATTTATAAAAAAAATGGTGCATTTGCAATGCCTTGATAAAAGTTATGTCACAAGGATGTGAATCCATGGGTAATATATGTTGGGTCTTTTCTTGCATGTCCCAAAGGCATTAAACCTTGTAAAAATGATCCACACAAAAGTGGGGAAACACAAAGTCAAAAGATGTCAAGGTAGTGCTCAAGGAAATCAAATATTATAGTTGGATTTTAGGTAACATGTGGGAAAAATTAGTATGTTAAAACAATTCCAATGATAAGGTGTTGAATTGCAATGCCATAGTTTTTACAACACATTGAATTTAATGCTTTTAAAGAGAAAATGTGATTGTGAAATAGTTTTGTTCATCGATTTCACATAAGTAGTTCCATTACAAGTACATAAAAAAAAAAACCAATCAAGCTCAATAAAAGTGCAAATGAGTTTACATCAAAAGTTTAATCTCCATAAGAAAATATTTGAGCTTCTTGTTTAAGACAAAAAACTTTCAAAAGCTTAGAAGTCCAAACTTTTTGTGTTTATAGGTTCTAATTTTTTTGAAAAGCTCTCTTCACAATTAGATAAGACAACAAAACAAGACAAGACAAGGAACACTTGAAAGAAAAAAAAAAGAAATGAAGAACAAAGTCTTGAGGTTTAATAGAAAGATAAGAAAAAGGAAGGAAAAGTCAACAACATTGTGCAAAGTTGAATTCATCCCAACAACAAAATACATTAAGAATAAATAAATAAATAAAACCACAAGGAGCTTGGTGAGTCAACTCTTATTGATAAGATCATAATGAAATTAAATGAAGGGATAAAGTCGAGCTCTTTATGGCAATGAGACAAGACACAAAACAATGATCACAAATATGACAAAGCAATTGATAGATATACCACGGGGCACATTTTGTAGCATGGGATGGAAAATTTTCCCAAGGTTGTAACTACTAAAACATCAACATGATTGTCATTGGGGCAAGATTGAAGGCTTCAAGTGAACTTCTTTGCCAAAGTTACAATAATTGAATGTGTGGTGAGCCCTACTAGAGTTGTTTGTACAATATTATGCTTGCACTAGAGGTAAGAGATTGTCTAGACCAAAATCGTGCAATTATTTGAATTAAAAAAAATCTTTGGTTTTAGTTTTTTCAATATTCCAAGATTACAAAAAATATAGTTCTAGTTTTTTAAGAAAATTCAAAATTGAAAAACTATTAGTTTGAATTATTTCAAAAACTTCACAAAATTAGTAGTTCTCATGAAAAAACTATTGGTTTTATTGGTAGTTGTTTGACTTTTCACAAAATTTGAGAATGCAACTATAGATATTAGAACAAGTTATTTGATTTTGTTGAGAACCACAAATATGAACACTAAGACCACCATCATAATTGTCAAAAGAACTTGGTCCTTTTTTTTTTAATTGCCCAAAAATGGTGTAGACATGATTTCATACTTGCAAGAAACAACACAAATTTTGTAGACCATAGTCTTTTGTGTATTCAAATAAACTTTTTGAAGCATTGTATAGAGAGTCTAACATTCATGGAAGGTAGTAACCAACTCCTAGGAAAAATTCGCAAAGATTAACAATGTTGCATGCAACTCAAAAAAAATGGGAACAAACCCCCAATGTCAGGGCAATTCTTACCTTATGTAAAGAAGTTTAAATTTTTTTGAAATTTAATGTTTTTGAAAATTGAATTGATGTCTTCCATGAAGAGAAGGTTTGTTTGTGGTTTAAAAGGGAAATTATGTCAAAGGAGGTGACTCAATGAACTAGGAAAGTTATAAAAGTTCTTTACGAATGTCCCTGAAGCAGGAGCCAGGAATTATATTTACACATATCTCTATGGAAACTGAGATACTATACATAATTTGCAGTAGGATTCAGATGTGTATTGTTATGAATATGCAATCATGCATATAAAAGCACACAAGGTACACTATATTCAAAACTGAAAAGACACTTGAAGGTCTGAGCTATGGAAAAGCAATACCAATTGCCAACAGAGGCAAATGGATCTTGAATAGTATAGTTGGAGCCCATCCACACCATCAACAGCTAAAGGTAAGGCCGTCAATCCTCTCACGCCTTTTGGAACATAAGGATTGATGGTCTTACAAGCTCCCTCACCTTGATTGTTTGTTGCCAATCAAACATCAATCCAATAACTCAATTTGTTGTGGACCCATAAATATATCATGTTGTTTCACCTCTTTTCTGGGTTGGCACCTTTAATTATGAAACTCAGTTTGAACCTGTAAATATGCATTGTGGGTTCTGGTGGATCTCTCTTACCCTATACATATCAGTAGCACTACACCATGCTTGATGCTACTGGCTTTCTTATAGCCAACTTAGCTTTAGTAGGGGATTAGTAGTGCAATTTTAGGGCTGTACTCAATCATGTGGTACTTGAGGGAGGACTGTGCAATCTAGAGTGCCCCCAATTGTAATGGTTAGAAAGGATTTGAAAGTTGAGGCAATGGCTGTCTAAGGGGATGAGCTACTCTGGCACACTGAAGTTGGCAAACTACAATCATGATATCAGACCCCTTATGTTATTTTGGAGGTCTTCAGTTGCCAGAAGTGAGGAGAATGTCTTTTGTAAAAATATCATATTCGTGTATTTGGTTTTCAATGTGTAGCCAAAAATATAAAAGGATGGTTTGATATTTATACTTTATTTCTGGTTTATAGCCAGATTTGGCTAAATCTTCCTAGGCATGATTGCCACTTTGGCTACAAACAAAACAATGCTTAAAAAAACACACTGGCACTACACTAGCCTGTTAGGGCAAGCTAAGGCAACACACCCAACATAATGGGCAAGGCAGAGATGTGAGACCATTCCATGATATTAAGGTCTGGGGTATAAGAAGATTCAACAATTTATGAAAAAAACAAGTCATGTTCAACAGAGATTTTGGTCACTATTGTAAGTGTATGATCATCGATGGAAGCTTATGTCATATATTAGGTGAAGCCAATGACATAATCTGTCACCCCAGACCTTCATGTTTTATGAACAACCCCAGGTCCTGTGCTTTAGAGTCTGTGGATTCAAAGCTCATTGTTGGGTGGGATAGGTATAACAACTACCTTCCAGTATGCTGAAAATACTGGGAATGTGAGGTCCTTTGTGTACGTAAAACCAGAACGTTGCCATGAGGAAGGTGGCCATTCACCCACAACCACAGTAGAAATGAATGTGGGTACAGTAATCCCCAAATGCACCCACCCCTTCAAAGAGCTCACAAGAAATTCAATCCTAGTGGGTGGGGGGGGGGAGGAGTCAAGATCATAACACTTGTGTCAATCCTTTTGCGTTTAGAATCAGGATGCATTTGTGCATTCTAGGCCTCAAGTTATGAACCCTGCCTGGTTTCATCATGCATAATGTTGGCTTCTTGTGCAAAAATTGTTGGCTTATTATGTGACGTGCTTGAAATTTCACAAAACATCCTTGAAGGTATTATTATTATATCATGCATCACATGAGGGAATGAGTTTTGTTCACACATCAAGTGTGACCATTGTCATGGGTAGAAAATGTCAATCCCTCAATTGTGACTAGAAATAGTGAGTAAAGGGCCCTTTAAGGAAACCTCAAGGCCCAACCACACAACTATAGCAATAAAATGGCATGTACACTATAATCTAGATGAAGGATAAAAGTCTAAGAGCATCTCCAGCGTTGCTCAGTATGTGATCCTCCACAGTAAAATTGGATGAAGAAAATCCAAAGTATGCCGGTTTGGCTCAGGAAAATACTTTTGGCTCCACATAATTGGGCGCGTTGCCAAGGCCGGTAAAAGGCTCAGCAGCGGTGTGAACCTGGAGAAAAGAGTGTAATAAATATGATCTAACTCCTGCTCAGTGTTTCTGATTGGCCCATCATAATGATTCGTCCAAGTGGTTTGCTATTAGTAGTCCCCCACCTATTTGCTGTCCCAGTTTCAGTTTTATAGGTGGGGTTGCAAAAGAGTACATAACTAAACTTGGATGTGAAATTTTTTTTTGCAGCAGGGTCACATACTGAGCACCGCTGGAGATGCTCTAATAACGTGAAACTCTCAGTCTGGGAATATAGATATACCCTAAACCCTAAATATTTACAGGATAAAGTGACCTCGAAGTCATTGCCCCAAGTGGTGACATTTAAATAGTTGCTCACTTTGTAATGTTCACTTTGTTCATGTTTATCAGTAGGGAAGGGCCAATGTTCTGTTTTGTGGCAAAAATTCACCACTTGGTAACTAAAAAAAACGAGGCTTGCCAAAATAGCTCAAAAAAAAATTTCTGAAAAAAATGACACGAAGTGTCACCATATTTTGAAGAGAAAAAAGTTCTCAAATTGCCATATTTATGATACATTAGTTCCTAGCACATAGCAAGTTTCCTAACATTTTCTACTTTTCATTTCTAGCATGTAGTCAAATTTGGCTGAGACCTCTTGTGAAGGGTCGCCAACCCACCTACTTCACAAAACTGAAAAAAAATCATCGGGGAGGACCAAACATTTCACACTAAATTTGAAAGTTTAATACCACAAGTACAGAATTAGACAAGCCTTCAAGGAAAGTTGAAATTCCAGCTTATGAGTTGGCTGATTAGTAATAAGTTAAGTTTGTTCCATCTACAATTTGTATTATTAACATCTGGGCACTTCCTTGACTTCCGCCTCTTGCAGAGGCAGAGGAAGAGGCAGAAGTCAAGGAGCGGGTGGATGTAGGCAACCAACCAGCCACAGTATTGTACACACCTTCTTTTTCCAGTAACTTATTTGGGCTGTTTGAACATGAGATTCATAAGCCACAACAAACATACTTGAGGGGTGTATATCTTATATCAACTCATGTCAAGATTAATAAGAGTGTCAAAGATTTTGATGGATTGTTGAAGTGGGTCTCAGATAATGAACTCAAATTGAACAACATATTTTGCTCTCAAGTGGTCAGCTCAAATTTCCCAGATTTTGAGTCATTGAGACTAGCTCAATTCACCAAGTCCTCTGATCATCTCTCTCTCTCTCTCTCTCTGGTCAGACTGTCTGTTTATGCATACAAGGCTTGAGCATTGAGCCCATTCAGTTAGTTGCTCTTCATGGCTGCTGCTGGTCACCTGTTTCCTTATGCACAGAAGAAGAGAATATTAAACTTGGATAGAACAAGACTATTGTATGCACTTGTGGTGACAATCTTCATACTGGGAACAGCTGGGCAAGTCACATCTGAAGCGCTTGTGGACATCATCAACTACTGTGGAGAGCCGATTTCTGTGCACTGCAAATCTCACGACTCAGATCTGGGTAGGATCATGATCGATATAAGCGAGGATTTCATGTTCAAGTTCACAGCCAACATATTTGGAACGACATTGTTCTGGTGTTCATTCGAGTGGGGAATCGAGACACAGTACTTCCCAGTATGGGAAGGTTCCAACTATGTCGATCGTCCCCCTTGCTCACAAACTGGCACTTGTCTCTATAAAGTTGCTCCTGATGGATTCTATTGCGCAACTGCTCAACAAGCCCAAGGCAATTCCTTTTGGACATTTTACAAAAAATGGTCGACGTATGTACATGTGGAACAAATTTGGAATTCCCCACCTCCCCCAATTTGATAATTTGCATGCTCTAATTTTCCATACTTTTTGCACTTCATTGTTTTACACTTCTGTAGAAGGTAAAGAATTTTTCTGTGGCTCTACCTGGGGTTTGAGGACCTGAAAAACCCTAAAACCCTAGGAAGAGCCCAGGCCGATGTAGGGTTTTGCAGAATCAATGTAGAGAGCCTCAGCATCCTCAGCTGGGTCTGGAAACCAGGAAGAGTCCGGGGAAAGTTATTTACATTTAAGTGCATAATGTTTGAAAATTTGAACCTTACAAAATGGAAGTTTCTCTCAAAATCAACTTGACATTTTCCATGAATGGAAAGGTTCTTTCAAAATCAAGTTGAAAACTTCCATGAATGGAAGGTTCATCATGTGTGGTTGAAAAGGGAAATTCGGCAGGGGAGGTGAGTGCAAATGAATGGAGAACATTTTAAACAGTTCGTTCTTTATGTGCAAAGCATATTAGGTCCATGTGCTGCAAGGTGGTGTTCTTAGGATGGATGACCTTTGCAATGTGCAGGTAGACTTTCAAATACAACTTATCGATTCATATGTGATGTTGCAATTTGTGTGACTTGTGAAATTTAATGTCAACTGCAGGATCACAAAGCACTCTCCAAATTCGACTACAAATCAGGATGTACATCAAGAATTACCAGCAAATTAGAAGCCAACTTGGTCAGAGTGTGTACTTTGGGGAGAAAGGTTTAAAGGGACCTCCCACATTCTCAAAATCATGTTTCCTGCAGCAGCATCAAGCTCCTCTTTTATTTGAAGATCAAACGAACAACTTGATTGAACAACTTTGCCGCAGCATGATGAATCTAAAGGAAGGTCAGCTCAATTGAGAGAAACTTCAATAATAATTAGGGTTCATTAGGCGAAGTTTTAGGGGAGTGAAGTTGCAACATTTAAAATTATTTATGAACTTATTAGGTACACTTTGCAACAGCAATTTGTGCCAGCTTCGTGTACAAGGTCTACATCCATCTGGTGTGTAGACATTGATGAATTAACAAACTATTTGCCAAATATTTCTTTGATCAACAATCAGCGTGGTTTGGAATTTTATGCACTTTCAACACTTCACCCTTAGAATTTCTCAAAAAATTAACATCTTGTTTCTTAATTAATTTATGAAATGGCAAGAGCGTTGGGTAGTAAGGATGTGAGTTTTGGTCACATCCACTGCCAATCAAGTGGATCATAGTATAAGGTGATCCATCAATGCATTGGATGTTGTTACGGGTATCTATAGGGTCTCTATTTCCTCCTTCTTTAAGCCCTAAACATGAATAAATCATATATGGTTTTTTAAAGAAATTTAAACAAGTCTTGATAGCCCATATTTAAGTGTTCATATTTTTTCCTTTATTGATTGGTGCACAAGAAGAAAACCTCTCCAATTCGGTGTGCTAATGAGCCTCCAACTAACTAGCACCCACACTAGTACCATGGTACAAACCCCAAAATCCATTTAAATTGCTTTTAAGTATTACAAATCTCTTTTGTTTAGATTATAATAGGGTCTCTAAGTCTAAATGTAAAACCAATTGGGCTTAATATGGTCAAAAAAGGCTTTGTCCAAAAGGTGAAGTTACTAAAGTGGGTTTAGGGTTTGTAAAAAACATTTCCCCACATGTGAAAAAGGTTGCCCAACAGCCAAACCCACCTCATCAATCTTCTCATCCTAATCCCCTTAATGTTGTGTAGTAGGTGATGTTTAAACAATCCCATTTGTTGGAAAATAATGAACTAAGTGCTATTAATGAGCAACTATAATCCAACATGATTTATTTTTTCAAGCACCAAAATTATGTGAATGTGCATTCATTGGAAATGTTAAATCCAATTCATTCAAACCAACCCCACATGAATTGAAATTTAAACATGGGATAACTAAGATATATTCCTTTGTTCTAACATTTCATATATAAAAGGGTCACCATAAATTTCAAAAGAGCACAACATGGTGATTGGATGAAACCCACAATTAATAAGGGGGGTCAATTTGAATAGTTTCATGACATGACATGTGTGTAAAGTATACACCTTCAAAATGTGTTGCATTTAATTTTGGGGTTTTTTATTTTTATTTTCACAAATTTAATGTTATATAATTTATGAAAATAAATTTAAAGTATTAAATTCAAGGAATAATGGGTTGTAGTATAATATATCTATGGTATATGTAGTATAATAAAACTTGTTTCAAGTTATCTTAAGTTTTGGTTTGAATCACTCAACCAACAAACATTTGAAATGAATTTTTTTAAATGGCCCATTTCACAATTTTTGTCATTTTTCATTTAAAAGTGATTATTTATCAAAATTTTAATTTACCAAATATTTAAGGTCATTTCCCTAGAAAAAAATTATTTGTGATATGATAATAATCATTTTTTTCACATGGTTCACAAACTTATTTCAATCATACAAAATTGCAAAGTATGTATTGCAAATTTCATAAAGATTAAAAAACATTTCAATCATTTCAATCATTTTTTAAAACTTTGTGATATACATTTTCTTTGCACATATAAATTTTAACATCACATCATATGAAATTTTAAAAGTGTAATTTTTTTAACATTTGACTTCTTTGGGTTTTGACTTACCATAATATGCAAAAAACATTGTGAAAATTCTTCATGATAATGACATGATTGAAGTTCAAATATGATACCCTTGAAAAAAAATACAATGTGACAACAATTTTGGCTCCCCCATAGTGTGCTTTCACCCATATTGAAGGTTAAAATTAACCTTCACATACACATTCATTCAACAATACATTTGAGCAACTAATCCAATGACAACTTAAGTTCATGAGGAGAAATGGCAAAACTAGAATTCTTTACAATTTATTTTGAACACAATTCCCCAAGTTATAATAGTTAATTAAAAATTGTCATTGACTCTAAATAGTACAAGAATCACCATGTGTGATAGGAAAATGAATTACCAAACATCTTTTTATTTTATTTATTCACATGAAATCATGATAAAGTAAATAAAAAAGTAAATCTTGCAATGCAAATCAAATTGGGGTTTTTTATTAATATGCATTAGAAGATAATTCATGAAGCCAAATACATAAGTTTTTTTATTACACCCATATGTACTCATTTTCAAATTTGAATGTTTGTAATTGTGATATATGCATATTTATAAGGTAGTGTATTTGGCCTTAATTGTTGTGGACTTTTTATAAGTAGACCATTCATATTCGTAAATAGTGAGGACATCATTACACATTAAATATGTAATTATCATGTGCAATCAATCGAATCATGTAACACATCCACTCTTCTTCTTTTTTAAATAAAAATTTGAATTAATGAAGATTAAAGTAAGAAATAATTAAGATAATTATTTTCTAATCCTATAATTTCAAAGTTAGTCAATTAGTCATGTACTATGTGACATTGTCCCATAATGCACTAGAGGGTTACTTTATTATATAAGCATATTCATAATGCATTGGGATTAAATACCTATATATGACATGTTGTTTTGTAGGAATTTATTTGACAATACATAACAATTTTTTAATCCCACTTTAATATTTTCATATCATCATATAGTTATACATTTTGTTTTATTTCATGTTATAAATGAAAATTTTGAATTGAAATTGCATGCCCATAGATGTGATATTAGTTCATGTGAAACATTTCACTTATTTACAAATGAAATGTATCATTCACAAGTACATAATATTCATGTTTTGTTGGTATGTGTAATGTGAAATATGTTGTGTTCAAATGAAATATTGTTTGTATCCTTTTGACTAAAATGGCATTTTAGTCATATTCAATCATAAAATACATCATAATTTTGTTTTAATGTTAACAACATCTAGCATATGGGGGTGATTCAATATTAGTGATTTTGTGTGATTGTTTGCAAACTTTCAACCTACAACTTGATTTGACCTATACAAAGGATCAAAATGTACTTGAGGAAGGAATAATATTGTTAAAGTTACATTTCATGAATGGAAAAAAAAATATTAAATATTTTTCAGTAAAAAATATTTTTTTGTATAGTGTTTCCACTTTTATTGATAAAATCATTTTTTCATCTTTCAATTGAAACCTTGTCTCAAACTATAATAACAAATTTATTTCATTATTTGTACTTCAACATCATCATGATCTTTTTTGGGGGGAAATATTATGAGCAAGATTGAAAATATTGGAAAAATTACCTTGGGGTATTTCTACACTAACATGAATCAACTTTGCACATGTGACCAAAGTGGAATGACTACTTTTGATTGCTTAAACATCAAATGGAGTTCTTGCTAGGATGATGTGATAGACTACAATTGGTTACATAAGGTGATCAATTTAAGATTTGTAATATTTACAATGACTAAAAATACTCATTTAAAAAATCTTGATATATCATATTATTTTGTCAAGGTGTGGATAATTATTGTACATGATTTTATCATTTTGAAAGCATTTCAAGTCATTTTTAAGATTAAAAAATAGTGAAAACACTAGTTACAATTACATTGGTTAATGCTTGTGTGTATTTTTTGGTTTTTATTATTTCATATTCATTAGATTCAATCCAAATTATTTCATGTGTTTTGATAATATGTTAGAAAGGACATGTGTTTAAAGACTTGCAACATTAGAAAAATTTGGACATTAAAAAATGAAAAACCAAGCATTGGAATTACACATGTTCTAGTTCTTATTAATGCAGTTGCACTTCATGTTGAATTTTTTTTGTGGATCATAGATTATGTTTAAAAAAATATTTAGCAAAAAAAAAAAGAAAAACAAAAAACCAAACATGGCCGTGAATTTTAATGAAAAATATCCAAATGATCAAATCTTCAAAAGACAAATTGATTGTACATGCGTGGTTGAAATAAGGTGTTAATGTTTTAGTTCTACGATGAGAATAATTCACCAATATACTAAGGATCAAAGAATTGCAAGTCCCACAAATAATAAAAATCACAATCTCCATTAAATGTGTAATCTAGCATATTTTACAAATTTCAACCCCTAGTAGTTGGAGACTATATGAAAAATTTGAGGTTGAAATGTCCAACTTTTTTAGTACACAAGTCATAAATGTCACAAAATTTTAAAACTTGAAATTCTTAATCAAATAAAAAAATAAGTTTTTGAAAAAAGTTCCATGTCTTTAAACATTTTTTAGAGAAATACTTTGTTAACATGTTACAAATGAAGGATCAATAATTCATAAAGTTGAAAAATACCACAAGAAGTGATTGATTGATTGTTTTCTAGTGGTAGTTATATGAAATTACCAATAAAAATAATCAACCTCAAGAAACCACAAAAGGTCATTTAAATCAAATTTTAGAATAGAATAGGTCCATGATGTTTCTTAAAGCAATTAAATAAGTGTTATCAACTCTTTAATCTTCTTTAAATTTGGAAACAACATTTGGAACTTTGGAAGTCCAAAGTGTTCTAGAAAACATAAATGATTGTTCAAAAGGTTATAATCACATCATTATTTATTTATATATTGAAATTTTTTTGGCATTAATATTTTGTCAAGTTGCTAGTGATCAAGTTTTATAGCATTTAGGTTTCTAGACTTAAATGGCATTTAAGTTTATGGTAAGCATGTCGTCACCAAATTGGCCATTTCAAAAATAACCACAAAACACAACAATTGTGAATCAATGAAGAGGTGACTTCTCATATCAAAGTAAATTTCATATCATGATTCATAACCTCATGTTACAACATTACAAGTTTTGTTGTAGGTGATTTTTTTTGCTTTAGTCAAATGAAATCAACAAAACTACTTTTCGTTGTTTTGATGTAATGAAATTAAACATCATTGACTTTTTTTGTTTTAACGTAGGAACCTTAGCTCCACAACACAACTTACAAGGCAAATTGTCAAGACCACAACCACCATCTCCTAACCATGAAGGAATAGAAAATTGAAAGGCAAATTAACATTGACAAAAATTAGAAAATCTTTTGTTAGCACCTTTAGTTTTCAAGTTTGGGCTTGTTAATTTTCTTTTCCTAAGGGATCAAACCCCTATGGACCCTACTCACTATAGTAGGAAAGTATAAACAAAGAAACTAAAGTTAGAACAAAACATATGAAAACTTGTAGCAATGAGTAATTACAACACAAAATCCATTGTAATCAAAACCCCAAAACCAAATTCAAGCTATAGCTTTAAGCATTTGTTTCATGAAACTTTTTCAAATTCCACATTCTAATTGTAACATCTTTAATTGATACAATTTAATGGTAAAATGTTTTGTGCAAACATCCTTAAATAACTAGATCCGCTTGTGTTGTCAACCTATTTCTCAATTTACTTTTCACAAAATTCAAAGTTCATGAAAATGATTTTCATTTTTTGCATTGCCTAACACCATAACCATTGACAATTTTATCAACATAAACCAATATAATAATCAATGTGCAATGAGTGGTTGCTAAATAACTTGCACCACATCCTAATACATGGATTACAATTGTGAGGTAGCTTCATAGCAATGGGGCCATTATTATGCATTGTTATCATAAAGAAAAAGGATTAACAACTTTTCATTAAGGATGGGTTGGATGGAAACTAATTGATTCAAATCAACATGAGGGTGAAAATCCTTTAAGGTGTACCACACAAGACGAAAAGGGCCTAATCCTTATTGCAATCCTTTTTACCTTATCCCCATAAAAAACAATGAATCAAAAGTTGTCAAAAATTTCAAAAGGACTATATTTTAGACTATTACAATTCTAGATTTCATCATAATCATCCATAAAATGTGTCTTTACATGGTAAAATAGGACTAGGTTAAAAAGACAAAAAAGGGTGACGTTGTGACAAGATTTTGGTACAACTTTAAAAAATTGCACCCATGAAAACATACTAATTGTAGTCCAAGCATACATACTAAATATCAATTAATTGGTTGAAATTTATAATTCAAATTTGGTTGT